>Ga0196960_10000003_pt1 | contig 110035 bp, 87 predicted proteins | sample S3v_5metaG_FD_183187 | JGI IMG/M metagenome (GOLD analysis project Ga0196960, IMG submission 183187) | Soil microbial communities from Anza Borrego desert, Southern California, United States - S3+v_5 | ecosystem: Environmental > Terrestrial > Soil > Desert | place: USA: California | collected...
GCGTCAACACCCGAACCAAACGAATCATGAGACAGATGCACGGCCGAGCCGGATTCCCCCTCCTCCGCCACCGCATCCTCCTCCAGTGATCACTACACGGCGCTACCACCGATTACGGGCCAGAGCCAAACGTTCGGTGTAACGGCCGTTAGTTCATGGCGTCCCGAGCGTTAGCAGGGAATTGCCCCTGCTGGACCGCAACGCCTATGTCACCTATCACTGCTGAGCCAGTCCCCCGCGGGCAGACCGGCCGCCGGGCAGCCGCGCGGCGGCCGGCACACCCTGCTTCAGCGCCCGCCCGCGGCGGCCGGGGCTACACGGCGGGTCCGAAGGCCATGCTCTGCTCCGGGCAGCCGGCCGTCACCGATGCAGCGCTGCCATCTCGGGCTCGTCCGCGGTGAGGATCCAGCGCAGCTTCGTGCCCACCCACTCGGCGATGTATTGGCAGTGCACCTCGGCGGCCAGCGGCATCTACTGGGATGGGTCCTGGTCGGCCTTGGACCGATTCGAGCGAGCCGTGAACGTCACCAGACTGGTGGCCGCGCCCTGGTCGTCGGCGTACTCCTCACGCCGCTGCGTGGTCCATGCAGACCCTCCGCTGTCCCAGCTCTCCGCCCGGGGGAGGTCGCCGTCCGCACCGCGTCGTACCGAAGTCCTGGTCCTTCGGAGCAGGAGAAGTGACGAGCTCGTGCCCTCGTGCGCGCCGCCAACCATCGGGAGTTCATCGCGCTTGAACAGCTGGCCGTCCTGGCGGAGAAGGCTGACCTGCTCCTCATCGGACTCGCCGTCGTCTTCGTCACGGACGCTCAGCCCGCGTCGGAGCTGCGCGCGGTGAGGACGCGGACGGTTCGTTCCCCGGTGTGTCCGTCGCGGCCGTGCCAGCAGCGGAAGTTGTCCAGGACCAGGATGTCGCCCTCGCCGAGCCGGAAGCGCGGGAGGGACGGTTCGATGTCGTGCACGGCTTCGCTCAGGCGGGCGAGCTGGGCGCGGACGTGGTCACTGTCGGGGTCGCGGTGGAGCGGCACCGCTCCGTCCGTGCGGCGTACGACGCGGCGTCCGGTACGGGTGAACTCGACGTGGCGCCCGATCCTGGGGATGGCCGGCAGCCCGCGCACGTCCGCCCAGGCGCCGTACAGGTCGACGTCGGTATCGGTGAGGAAGGTGTGCAACATGGGGTCGGTGGCGGCGAGACCGTCGATGAACGCGTACGCGTCCAGCGCGAAGGAGTCGCCTCCCTCGGGCGCCGGCCGGGCGCACTGGATGAGGACGTGGTCCTCGTCCGGGTGGCGCCTGCGGTGGGGGACTCCGCCGATGTCGACGATGATGTCGAAGCTGTCGGCGTGCAGGTGAACGGGGTTGCCCGGGTGCGAGGTGCGGACCCGTGGCGGGTACAGCTCGCGGAGTCGGTCGCCGATGACCTGCGCGGCGGCGACCACGAGGGCGTCGGGCGTGTTCTCGTGGCCGGTGAGGATCACTGCCCCGTCGCGGGCGAGCAGTTCGCGTGCCGTGCCGGCGTTCCCGTGCGGGACGCGGCCGGGGGCGATGCCCGGACTGGAGACGGGGCGCGGGTGGTGGGTCTGAGCGAATGCGTGCATGGTTCCAGGCTGCCCCGACAGGGGCGGTACGTCGTGGTCGTCAGGGAGTGTCGTCGCGTGCGGGCGGGCGCGAGAAGGTCCGGGCGCTGGGGACGAGGGCGGCGACGGCCGGGGCCACGAAGCACACGATCGCGCAGCCCACGAGAACGGCCCTGGGGCCGAAGGCGTCGATGGCCGGGGCGATGAGGGCGAGTCCTAGCGGGGCCAGGCCGTACGAGAGGAGGAAGTCCAGGGAGGAGACGCGGGCCAGCTTGTCCGGAGCCACCTCGCGCTGGGCGGCGGTGAACCACGGCACGTTGAACAGTTCGATGCCGATGCCCGCGACGGCGTAGGCGGCCATCACGACGCCCGGGTGCACCGGGAACACGAGGCTCAGTGGTGCGAGGCCGTAGGCGGCGAGCCCGGTGAGTGCGGCCCAGCCGGGGGAGCGAGGGCGCCGGCGGGCGATGAGCAGGGCGCCGGCGAGCGCGCCGGCGGTGTAGGCGGTCATCGCGCCCGCGAGGACCACCTCGGTGCCGTACTCCTCCCTGCTGACCAGGGGCAGCGCCACGCCGGTCGCAGAGTAACCGGTGGCTATGACGGCCGTCAGCGCGCCCAGACCGGCGAGGAACCACGGGTGCCTTCGTGCTTCACGTACACCCTCGGTGAACTCCGCCACGAAGGATGCACCGCCTGCTCCGGCCGCAGGTGCCGACGGGGCGCCGGCGGCCGCCGGCCGCTCGCCGCGACCTGGTACGCATGCGGCGACGACCCAGAGCAGCCCGATGCCCACCAGCAGCGCCCGTATGTCCAGGAAGACGGCGAGCAGCGCGGCCAGGGAGGGGCCCACGAGCGTGGTGACCCGTACCGCCAGGGTCATGGCGGCGTTGGCCTGCTGCCTGTGGTCGGCGTCGACCACTTCGGCGGTGAGGGCCTGGTAGGCGGGTCGGCAGGCGCCCTGGCCGGCTCCCGCGATCGCGACGGCCGCCGCCATCAGCAGCACCGAGCGGCCCAGCCCCGCGGCGATCACCGGTGCCGCGGCTCCGGAGGCGAGCCCCGCCCACAGCACGACGCCCCGGCGGGAGTGCCGGTCGGCCAGCACCCCGGCCACGGGCACCGCGGCGAGGAATCCGACGGTGCGCGCGGCGAGGAGCAGGCCGAGGTCCGTGGCGGTCAGGGTCCGGTCGAAGACGGCGAGACCGAGGACGAAGGGCAGGGCCCAGGTGGCCAGGCCCGATGCGGTGGCGCCCGTCCAGAGGCGGAGGAAGGCCAGGTCGAGCAGAATCGTGCGCTGCTTCGTGGGAGGGGACTCGGCGGCGGTGGGCAGGGCGGAGGGGGTGGGCACGGGGAGTACTCCTGTCCTGTTGGTGGCGACGGATCGGACGCGAACCGGCTACAACGTCCCTGTCCAGCAGTGAGGTTGCGCGACGGGGCGGAACGTGGCACACGGCGGGCAGCGCGGCGCGTGACACACTATCGCGGTGATAATCATTTCCATTAGAGTGCTACCGGCCGTCTCCTCGCTATGGGTGTCGCGGCTCCGTGTCACTGGCCGGTCCGGGCTGCCTACCGGGTCGGAGAGCGTGCTAGGTTCCTATTTATGAACATGATTGTCATTTGCGAGGGAAAGTGACGGTACCGCACAAGCCTCCGCCCTCGGCTGACGCGGACCCGGTCGTCCCGGCCGAGGCGTTGGCGTCCCGGCCCGCTGGAGCTGTGCGAGCTCGACCCGCGTCCCGGAAGGTGTTGCTGCTGAGCTGTGCGGTGTTGGCCGCCGTCCTGCTCGTGTCCGTCGTCATCGCCATCGGACTCGGCCCTGCGGTCGTCGCCCCGGGGGAGACCGCCCGTCATCTGTGGGCGGCTCTCACTGGAGGGCGCATCGGTGCCAACGAGGTGACGACGTATCAGATCATCTGGCAGATCCGTACGCCGCGCGTGCTGCTGGCGGCGCTGGTGGGGGCCGGGTTGAGCGCGGTCGGAGTGGCGATCCAGGCCATGGTGCGCAACGCGCTGGCCGACCCCTTCGTCCTCGGGGTCTCCTCGGGTGCCTCCGTAGGTGCCGTCGGTGTCACGGTCACCGGCGGGTTCGCGGTACTGGGCATCTACGCCGTCTCCGTCGGCGCCTTCATCGGCGCACTTGTCGCCTCGCTTCTGGTGTACGCCGCCTCCTCCAATCGGGGTGCGCTGTCACCGCTGCGTCTCGTCCTGACGGGCGTGGCCATGTCGCTGGGCTTCCAGGCTGTCATGAGCTTGATCATCTACTTCGCGCCGGACAGCGAGGCGACGAGCATGGTCCTGTACTGGACCATGGGCAGTTTCGGGGCCGCGACCTGGGGCGCGCTGCCCGTGGTCTCCGCCGTGGTGCTGGCCGGACTCGCGGTCATGTACCGGTACGGGCGGGCGCTGGACGTGCTCTCCCTCGGCGACGAGACCGCCGCGAGCCTCGGCTTCGACCCCGACCGGCACCGCAAGGTGCTGCTGGTCCTCGTCTCGCTGGTGACGGGCGTCATGGTCGCCGTCAGCGGCGCCATCGCCTTTGTCGGACTCGTCATGCCGCACGTGGTGCGGATGGTCGTCGGCGCCACGCACGCCCGCGTGCTCGCCGTGGCCCCACTGGTCGGAGCGATCTTCATGGTGTGGGTCGACCTGGCGGCGCGGACCCTGGTCGCCCCGCGCGAGCTGCCGCTCGGAGTCATCACCGCGCTCGTGGGGGTGCCCGTCTTCATCGCGCTGATGCGGCGCAGGGGCTACACCTTCGGAGGTCGCTGACATGGACCTGAAACTCGACGGACTCTCCGTGGTGAGGGACGGCAGGAGTCTCGTACGCGGGTTGTCCCTGGACGTGCCGGACGGGCAGGTCGTGGGGCTCGTGGGGCCCAACGGAAGCGGCAAGTCCACCGCGCTGCGGTGCGTGTACCGGGCGCTGCGGCCCAGCTCCGGAACCGTCTGGGTAGGTGAGCAGGACCTGACCCGGCTCCCGATACGCCACAGTGCACGAACCATCGCGGCGATGACCCAGGACGGTGGCATCGACTTCGACTTCACGGTCGAGGAGGTCGTCGCGCTCGGACGCGCGCCCCACCTGCGGGGGAACCAGGCGCTCAGTGGCCGGGAACGCGAGCTGTGCGCGCGGGCGATGGACCAGCTCGACATCGGACACCTCGCCCACCGAGGCGTCATGACGCTGTCGGGCGGTGAGCGCCAGCGGGTCCTGCTGGCCCGCGCGCTCGTGCAGGAACCGGCGATCCTCGTCCTGGACGAGCCCACCAACCACCTGGACGTCCGCCACCAGGTCGACCTCCTCTCACTCCTGCGCGGTGCCGGGCTCACCGTCCTCGTCGTCCTGCACGACCTCAACCTCGCCGCGGCGGCCTGCGACCGGCTCGGCGTGCTCTCCCAAGGCCGCCTGGTCGCCTCCGGCACGCCCGCGGACGTGCTCACGACAGACCTCGTCGCCGACGTTTTCGGCGTCAAGGCCAGCATCGTCCCCCACCCGCTGACGGGCGATCCCCAGCTCCTGTATTCGCTCGACTCCACCCGCTGAAAGGCCACCCACGCATGCGTACAACCCGATACCCCACGATGGTCCGGCGGTCTGCCGCTCTCGGCTCTGCGCTGGCGGCGGCCCTGGTGCTCAGCGGATGTGGTGCCGAGGTCGAATCGGACGCCAAGGACTCCGGCACCGCCACCGTCAAGCGGTGCGGTGAACCGGTGGAGTACACGGTGCCCGAGCGGGCCGTCGCCTACGAAGGCGGCAGCGCGGACAAGCTGTTCGCCCTCGGACTGACCGAGCACGTGCACGGCTATGTGATGCCTCCCGCGAACCCGCCGGTGAGTGAATCCCCGTGGGCGTCCGAGTACGCGAAGGTGAAGATGCTCAGCGACGACCTCCTGAACAAGGAGGTCGTGGTCGAGGCCAAGTCCGACTTCGTCGTGGCCGGCTGGAACTCCGGCTTCAAGGACGAGCGGGGCATCACGCCCGAGATCCTGGACAAGCTCGGCATCCAGAGCTTCATGCACACCGAGAGCTGCTTCAACTACCCCGGCCACCCCGAGAAGATGAGCCCCTTCGACGCCCTCTACACCGACCTCGAACGACTGGGGAAGATCTTCCAGGTCGAGGAGAAGGCCACCGAAGTCGTCGACGGGTTGAAGAAGCGCGTGGAGAAGGTCGAGGCCAAGGCCCCGGCGGGTGACCCGGTACCCGTCTTCCTCTACGACTCCGGCACCGACCAGCCGTTCACCGCGGGTAACCAGGTGCCCCCCAACGACATCATCAAGAAGGCGGGCGGCAAGAACGTCTTCGACGGCCTCGACGAGCGCTGGACCCAGGTCAACTGGGAATCCGTGGCTGAGAGCGAGCCCGAAGTCATTGTCATCCTCGACTACGGCGACCTGCCCGCCGTGAAAAAGATCGACTTCCTGAAGAAGTCCCCCCACACCAGAGAACTCCCGGCCGTGAAGAAGAACAACTTCTTCGTCCTCGACTACAACGAGGGCATCAGCGGCCCCCGCAACATCGACGGCCTGGAGAAGTTCGCCACCTACCTGCGCGAACTCAAGGGCTGACTTCCCGCATGCCACGGCTTGCCGGGCAGGCATGACCCGCATGCCACGACTTGCCGGGCAGGCATGAACGCCCGCCGGACAGGCCATTGTTCGGCGTGGCCGCGTGCCATCCCGTTGTGTGACAAGGAAAGGACCCCATGGACATCGACCGTGACTCGATCGGTCGGGCCCTTCCACGGGGTTGACCGCGGGCGCGGGCAACAGGAAGTCGAGGGCGGCCGCCGGGGCCACTCCGCGCCGCATGAGACTGCCGGCCACCGGTTCGGACGCGCACTCGCGCCCAGGCGGCACCACCCCGGCGGCACCCGCCGCGGGTACCGAGAGAGCGGGGCTGCGCGGCAGCACCGGGGGAGACCCGTCGGGGACCCGCGTGCCGACGGCCGAGGAGACCAGCGCACCGAGCAGGAGGAACGGCACGCCCTGGACGACGACGGAGGTGAACACCGTTCACCAAGCCGCGAAGGGAGGCGTGTAAAGATCGAGAGCAAGCGCCGGGCCAAGCGCGTCGGCGACCGTGACGATCGTGAGGAGCGCGAAATCGCCGAGCAGGACGTTCACCCCTGCCCGCAAGGTCAGGCGTACGGCGTCGGCGAGCCCGCCCCCGCGTACTTCTGATCGCTCACGTCACTCGCTTCACCGTTCGGCAACCATCGCGCGGTGTCGGCCCGTCCAGCTCAGTAAGGCCACACTGAGCGCCCCGTGTCCGGACCTGGGCTTCACGCCGGCTGCCAGATCCGGGTCAGCGCCTGAGGGGTGAGTACCTGCTCGGGCGGGCCGTGTGCGACCAGCCGTCCGTCGCTGAGGAGCAGACAGGCGTCGGCCGAACGCGCGGCCTCGAGATCGTGCGTGGCCTGGACGACGGTCGTGCCGTCGGCCACCAGGTCGGTCAGCAGGGCCGTGATCCGCTCCCGCGCCTCGGGATCGAGGCCGGTGGTCGGCTCGTCCAGGAGCAGCAGGTCGGACTGTTGGGCAAGGCCCTGGGCGATCAGGACGCGCTGGCGCTGGCCGCCCGACAATTCGCCGAGCTGGCGGGCGCCGAGGTCGGCGACGCCCAGCCGTTCCATGGCGGAGTCGACCATGGCCCGGTCCTGCCGGGTCAGCCGCCGCCACAATCCACGCTCGCCCCAGCGGCCCATCTCCACGGTCTGCCGCGCCGTGAGGGGGAGCGTGTCGCCGACAGCGCCGCGCTGCGGGACGAAAGCCGGTGGCGAGCCCTCCGCGTACCGGAGCTGTCCGGATGTGGCAGTGATCACGCCGGCCAGGACGCCCAGCAACGTGGACTTGCCGCTTCCGTTCGGCCCTACGAGTGCGGTCATGGTCAAAGCCGTTATGTCCGCGCTGAGTTGGCGGAGAACGGGGCGGCCGGGGTAGCCGGCGTTCAGCTCGTGGAACCGGACGCGCTCGTTCCTCGGTTCGTCGTCCGGCGGTGACAGGGGGTTGTTTTTGAACATGGTTATCATTGTAGGCTCCTCGTATGGAGTGGTTGACGGCCCCTTTCGAGGTGGCCTTTGTGCAGCGGGCCCTGTGGGCCGGAATCCTGGTGTCGGCGATATGCGCCCTCGCGGGTACGTGGGTGGTACTCCGGGGGATGGCCTTCCTCGGCGACGCCATGTCCCACGGACTGCTGCCCGGCGTCGCGGTCGCCTCGCTGCTCGGCGGCAACCTGCTGGTGGGGGCGGTGGTGAGCGCGGCCGTCATGACCGCGGGCGTCACAGTCCTCGGCCGTACCCCGAGGCTGTCTCAGGACACCGGCATCGGCCTGCTGTTCGTCGGCATGCTGTCGCTCGGCGTCATCATCGTGTCCCGTTCGCAGTCCTTCGCGGTGGACCTCACCGGATTCCTCTTCGGTGACGTCCTCGCCGTGCGGGAGAACGACCTGATGCTCCTCGGGGTGGCCCTGCTCCTGGCGCTGGCCGTCTCGGTGCTCGGTCACCGTGCCTTCCTGGCCCTGGCGTTCGACGAGCGCAAGGCCCGCACGCTCGGGCTGCGTCCCCGGCTCGCCCACGCCGTGCTGCTGGGACTGCTGGCGCTGGCCATCGTCGCCTCGTTCCACATCGTGGGCACGCTCCTCGTCCTCGGCCTGCTCATCGCCCCGCCTGCGGCCGCACTGCCCTGGGCGCGCAGCGTGAGTGGGGTCATGGTCCTGGCCGCGGTCCTCGGCGCATCCGCCACCTTCGGCGGCCTGCTCCTGTCCTGGCACTTGAGCACCGCAGCCGGAGCGACCGTCTCGGCCCTCGCGGTCGGCCTCTTCTTCCTGTCCCACCTGGCGTCCGGACTCCGGCACCGCCGTCGTACGCGCCGTTCCGGCCTCCCGGTCCCGGCGGTCACCTCGGCCCCGAGCGCCCGCATGTCCCGACCGAACGAAACCTGAGGCGATTTCCTTGTCCGTCCGAAGAAACGTCACATCGCTGGTGCCCGCGCTGGCGGCCGTGTTTCTACTGACCGCCGGATGCGGAGGTCAGAAGGAAGCCGAGTCCGGCTCTGAGAACCCCACTTCCTCCGCCACCCCCCACGGCTACGTCGAAGGTGCCAGCGAGGCGGCCGAGCAGCAGTCCCGGCTCCTGCTCGGCGACCCCGGCAGTGGCGACATCCGGGTGCTGGACCTGATCACCGGCAAGGTGCACGACACCGCCCGCAGACCGGGTGTCACCGCACTCACCACGGACGGCCGTTTCGGCTACTTCCACACCGCGGACGGCACCCACGTGCTCGACAGCGGCGTATGGATGGTCGACCACGGCGATCACGTGCACTACTACCGCGCGAAGATCCAGGAGGTCGGCGAGCTCCCGGGCGGCACCGGTGCGCGCGTCCGCAGTGACGCGGGTGTCACCGTGGTCACGGCGGCGGACGGGAAGGCGAGCGTGTACCCCCGCGCCGAACTGGAGCAGGGCACCCTGGGCACCCCCTCCCGGCTCCCGGACGCGTACGCCGGCACCGTCGTGCCGTACGCGGAACACCTGATCACCCTCACCGGCGAAGGCGGCGGCCCCGCGAGGGTCGCCGTGCTCGACCGGTCCGGCAAGCAGGTCGCCGCGCCGGAGGCGGAGTGCGTGGACCCGCAGGGCGACGCGGTCACCCGGCGCGGGCTCGTCCTCGGCTGCGCCGACGGGGCCCTGCTCGTCCACGAGGACGATGGCGCCTTCACCGCCGAGAAGATCCCCTACGGCGAGGACGTGCCGCGGCAGGAGCGTGCCACCGAATTCCGGCACCGCCCCGGCAGCAGCACTCTCACGGCACCCGCGGGCAAGGAAGCCGTCTGGGTCCTGGACGTCACCGAGCGCGCCTGGACCCGGGTGCAGACCGGTCCCGTGGTCGCCGCCAACACGGCCGGCGAAGGCGCACCGCTGCTGGTTCTGGAGACCGACGGAGCCCTGCACGGCTACGACATATCCGCCGGCAAGGAGACCACGGTCACCGATCCCTTGCTGAAGGACATACCCGAAGCCGGGTCCGGGGGTACCACGACTGCGGTGATCGAGGTGGACCGCAGCCGCGCCTACCTCAACGACCCCGAGGGCAGGCGCGTGCACGAGATCGACTACAACGACAACCTCCGGGTGGCGCGCACCTTCGACCTGGACGTCCGTCCGTCCCTGATGGTGGAGACGGGCCGATGAGCGTGCGCGTGGGTGCGGCACGGGTCCGTGCCCTGCTGGTGGCCCTGGTCAGCTTCTTCGTCCTCTCCTGTGCGGCGACCGGCTGCGCGGGCGGTGGCGACGACGATCGGCCGAGGGTCGTGGTGACCACCAACATCCTCGGCGACATCACCCGGGAGATCGTCGGGGACGAGGCGGACGTCAGTGTCCTGATGAAGCCCAACGCCGATCCGCACTCCTTCGGCCTGTCGGCCGTGCAGGCGGCGGAGCTGGAGAACGCGGACCTGGTCGTCTACAACGGGCTCGGGCTGGAGGAGAACGTACTGCGGCACGTGGAAGCGGCCCGCGCGTCCGGGGTAGCCACTTTTGCGGCGGGCGAGGCGGCCGACCCGCTCACCTTCCACGCCGGGCAGGAGGGCGGCCCCGAGGAGGAGGCCGGCGAACCCGACCCGCACTTCTGGACCGATCCCGACCGGGTGCGCAAGGCCGCCGGCCTGATCGCCGACCAGGTCGCCGAACACGTGGGCGGCGTGGACGAGAAGGCCGTCCGGGCCAACGCGGCACGCTACGACGGACAACTCGCCGACCTCACCGCCTGGATGGAGAAGTCCTTCGCCACCGTGCCAGAGGACCGGCGCGCTCTGGTGACCAACCATCACGTCTTCGGCTACCTCGCCGACCGCTTCGGCTTCCAGGTGATCGGCGCCGTCATCCCCAGCGGCACCACCCTCGCCTCACCCAGCTCCTCCGACCTGCGCTCCCTGACCCAGGCCATGGAGAAGGCGCATGTGCGCACTGTCTTCGCCGACTCCTCCCAGCCCACGCGGCTCGCCGAGGTGCTGCGCCAGGAGATGGGCGGTGACGTCGACGTCGTCTCGCTGTACTCCGAGTCGCTGACCGAGAAGGGCAAGGGCGCCGGCACCTACCTGGAGATGATGCGCGCCAACACCTCAGCCATGGCCGACGGCCTCACCGGCGACTGAACGAGCTTCCCCGCGGCCCGGCGAACCGATTACGCCAGCCGTTCCACCACGCAACCCCGCGCCCTGAGGGCCGGAGAGGAAAGACACGCGATGAACAGGTCGACACGCGCCAGAACGCTCACCGGCACGGCACTCGCCCTGGCGGCGGCCATGACGCTGACCGCCTGCGGCGGCAACGACGACGCCTCCTCCGACGCCGAGCCGAAGAAGCAGACGAAGAGCAGCGAGGCCGTTGCCGTCAAGAACCCGATCGTCGCCTCCTACGACGGGGGCCTCTACGTCCTCGACGGCGAGACCCTGAAGCTGGCCAAGACGATCGAGCTGCCCGGCTTCAACCGGGTCAACCCGGCGGGCGACCAGGACCACGTCGTCATCTCCACCGACAACGGCTTCCGCGTGTTCGACGCCGCCAGGCAGGAGTTCACCGACGCCGAGTTCAAGGGTTCCAAGCCGGGCCACGTGGTGCGGCACGGCGGCAAGACAGTGCTGTTCACCGACGGCACGGGTGAGGTGAACGTCTTCGACCCCGCCGCTCTGGCCGGCGGGAAGCAGCCGGAGGGCCGCACCTACACCTCCGCGGAACCCCACCACGGTGTCGCCATCGAACTGGCGGGCGGCGAACTCGTCAGCACGCTGGGCACCGAGGAGAAGCGCACCGGCGCCCTCGTCCTGGACAAGGACAACAAGGAGATCGCACGCTCCGAGAACTGCCCCGGCGTGCACGGCGAGGCCGCCGCCCAGGGCGACGTGGTCGGACTGGGCTGCGAGGACGGCGTCCTCCTCTACAAGGACGGCAAGTTCACCAAGGTCGACGCCCCCGACGACTACGCCCGCACCGGCAACCAGGCCGGCAGCGATGCCTCCCCGATTCTCCTGGGCGACTACAAGACCGACCCCGAGGCGGAACTGGAGCGGCCGACCCGCATATCGCTGATCGACACCCGCACCGCGAAGATGAAGCTGGTCGACCTCGGCACCAGCTACTCCTTCCGCTCGCTGGCCCGCGGCCCGCACGGCGAGGCGCTCGTGCTCGGCACCAACGGTGTCCTCCACGTCATCGACCCGGAGACCGGGAAGGTGGAGAAGAAGATCGACGCCGTCGGCGACTGGACCGAGCCCTTGGACTGGCAGCAGCCCAGGCCCACCCTCTTCGTCCGTGACCACACGGCCTACGTCTCCGAACCGGGCAAGCGCCAACTGCACTCCTTCGACCTGGACTCGGGCGAGAAGCTGACGTCCGTGACCCTGCCGAAGGGCACCAACGAGCTGTCCGGAACGGTGGCCGGTCACTGACCGGACCCGCTCCCAGCGCTCCCTGAGCAGCGCCCGCCGGCCCTGGGCCGGCGGGCGCTCTGTACTGCCCGCATCAGCCGCACCCGCGACCGCTCAGAAGGACCGGTGGGCTCCTCGCCGCCGGTCGGTGAGGCCACCAGACCTCCGGCGTTCCTTCTGCGCGTCCGTCGAGAGCTGGACGCCGTTCAAGCGCGCTGCTCCGCGGAGCCCGGGCCTGGGGCGACCCGGGTGAAACCGCACCTGTCGCAGACACCGGTCAGTTCCACCGTGTGCTCGACCTCGGTGAAACCCATGCCTTTGGCGACGCCCTCCGCCCAGCGTTCGACCACGCCGGCCTCGACCTCCATGCTCAGGCCGCAGTCACGGCAGACGAGATAGTGGCGGTGCCCGTCGGCGGGCCGGGGTCGGTACAGCCGCTCCCCGTTCTTCTCTCGTACGACGTCGAGCTGTCCAGACCGGTCCAAGGCGTGGAGAGTCCGGTACACCGTGGTCAGGCCAATGGTGATGCCGTCGGCTTCCAGCGCCTCGTGCAACTCCTGCGCGGAGGTGAAGCCGGCTCGCTGGTGCAGTGCGGTCATCACGGCCTTCCGTTGGCGTGTCGGGCGCAACGGGGCCGGCAGCTGTGTTGCGGATGTTTCGCGCAGGCTGCCCACCTCCAAAGTGATGATGCACATGGTAATCATTTCCATAAGAGATTCAAAGAACGGTTGGGGCTTTGGCGGATGGAGTCCTGGGGTGTTCGCGGGCGGAGTGTAGGGCTAGTTGAATATGGAAGTCATTACCGACTACTGTCTGACTGTCGAACAGGTGGTCGCGTGGACGGCGGCAGGGGAGGGGTCCTCATGACCGTGGTAGGCCGGGCGTCCGAAGCCCGGAAGATCAGTGTCGAGCGGGATCGGTGCGTGGGGGCGGGGCAGTGTGTGCTCGCCGCGCCGACCGTCTTCGACCAGGACGAAGAGGAAGGGCTCGTGCTGGTCCTGGACGGGGAGCCTCCCGCGTCCCAGTCGGATGCGGTGCGTGAGGCCGTGTGGGCCTGCCCGTCTGGCGCCCTGGCCTTGCGGTAGTCCGCAAGATCGCGGTAGTCCACGAGCGCTGCGGGACGCTCCAAGCGCCCAGACGTGACGGAAGCGATACATCTCGCGGCCGAGCGCGCTGCTGACCTACTGGTCACCGGCTCCCGCTGGGCCCTACTTCACACGCCGTGCATGTGCCACGGCTTCTTGATCAGCTCAGCAGAACGTCAAGGAGAAGCATGTCCAGACAGATCGATCGCCGCGCCTTCCTCCGTCGCGGTGCTGCGGGGGCCGCGGCTATGGCGGTGGGCCCCGGCCTGCTGGCGGCGTGCTCCACCGACGAGCCCGCATCCGACCGCAAGACCGGACCGGGTTCGTCGCCCCGCTCGGGCGGCACGCTGCGGGCCGCCTTCGTCGGAGGCGGCGCCTCGGAGACGCTCGACTTCTTCAACGGCCCGTCCGCTCTCGACCTGGTGCGTGCCCGAGCCTGGCACGGCACCCTGGGCAACCTGGACCCCAGCGGGCCCGACGGGGTGCGCTATGGCGTGCTCAAGGGCATCGACATCGCCGACGATCTGTCGGCCTACACCCTGCACGTGCGGCCCGGCGTCCGCTTCACCGACGGCTCCGAGCTGACCGCTGCCGACGTCCTGCACTCCCTCAGCGCCCTCGCGGCCAACAGCAAACTGCCCGTGTACCGGCTCGCCGCCGCCAACTTCGACCTCGCGCACGCCAGGGCCGACGGTGACCTGAAGGTCGTACTGCCCACCCTGCGGCCCATCGCCGACGGCCGCATGATCCTCTGCCAGGGCAACTTCCTGGTGGTCAAGGACGGAACCAAGAACTTCCGCAAGGGCATGCCGAGTTGCGGCCCCTTCCGGCTGACCGAGTTCACGGCCGGGCAGGGTGCGGCGTTCGAGCGCTACGACGACCACTACGGCCACGTACCCCGCCTAGACGGATTGGAGTTGCGGTCGATCGCCGACTCGACCGCCAGGGCAGGAGCGCTCACCGGCGGTGAGATCGACTTCGCGCACGACCTTTCACCCGTTACCGCGCGCACACTCGGGGACAAGGGGAACGTCGAACTCGTCCCCACGGAGAGCCCGTACCTGGTCGGCCTGTCCTTCCAGATGAACATGAAGGCCAAACCTTTCGACGACCCCAGGGTGCGCGAGGCGTTCAAGCTCGCGGTCGACCGGCAGGCCATGGTGGATACGGTGTTTTACGGCAACGCCGAAGTCGGCAACGACCTGCCCTCCATCGGCTTCCCCGACTACGCGGAGGGCCTGCCCCAGCGCGCCCACGACCCGGAGCGGGCTCGGGCGCTGCTCAAGGAGGCCGGAGCCGAGGGGATGAAGGTCGCGCTGACGACCGGGCCGGAGACGCCGGGCATGGTCGAGATGGCCACCCTCTTCGTCGAGGACCTGAAGAAGGTCGGTGTCCGGACGTCTGTGCGTGAACTGCCGGCGGGACAGCTTTACGCGGACTTCCCCGCCTACGCGGCGCTGCCGTTGGCTGGCTCCTACCAGATGCCCATCCCCGCGCTGTCGACCTACCAGATGAGCACGGCGGGTGGATCGCCGTCGGCGTTCGGCTGGAAGGAGTCCGCGACCGACACCCTCGTGGCGAAGGCCCGCGCCGAGAGCGACCAGGCCGAGGCCAGGAAGTTGGGAACACAGGCGCAGCGCACACGCTGGGAGGAGGGCAACCAGGTGCTGCCGGTCTTCAAACCGAACCTGAACGCCCAGGCCAAGGGGGTCCGTGGGATACGTGACGATCTCTTCGAGCAGTTCCCCGGCTTCTCGCAGGCGTCGCTGGCGTGAGCCTGATCGCGTTCGTCGGCCGGCGCCTCATGGGGGCGGCCGTCCTGCTCGTCGTGCTGTCGGCCGCCATCTTCGCGGCCACGGCGGTCCTTCCGGGCGACGCGGTCAGCGCGGTCGCCGGGATGGACGCCTCCGATGCGCAGCGCGCCGAGGTCCGCGCCGAACTAGGGCTGGACCGGCCGGTCGCCGAACGGTACGCGGACTGGGTGGCAGGCGCGGTCCGGGGGGATCTGGGCCGTGGCTTCGTGGGGGAGCGGCCGGTCACCGACGTCCTCGCCACTCGCCTGCCCAACAGCCTGCTCCTCGCCGGGCTGACGCTCGCGGTCACCGCGCCACTGGCAGCGCTCCTGGGCCTGTGGACCGGGCTGCGCGGGGGCGGTGCCGACCGCTTCGTCTCGACGGCCGCCCAGGTCCTTGCCGCCGTACCGGAGTTCGTCATCGCCGCGTTGCTCGTCGCGGTACTGGCGGTGTGGCTGGAGCTCCTGCCGCGTGTTTCCGTCATCCCCCTGGGCGGTACGCCGCTCGATGTGCCGCACGCGCTGATCCTGCCCGTACTGACGCTCAGCGCCGTCGGGCTGGCGGTGGCCACCAGGCTCCTGCGGGTCTCCGCCGCAGACGTGGCGGCCACCCCTTATATCGAAGCCGCACGGCTCAACGGAGTGCGCGGGGTACGGCTCGCTGTCCGTCACATCCTGCCCAACGCCGCGGGGCCCGCCGTCCAGGCGCTGACCCTCACCACGGGGGCGCTGGTGGGATCCGCAGTGGTGGTGGAGAACGTCTTCGACTACCCGGGTATCGGCCGGGAACTGCAACTGGCCGTCGCCGCGCGGGACATACCCATGGTGCAGGGCATCGCCACCGCGCTCGCCGGAGTGATGCTCCTGGTGCTGCTGACGGGGGACATCTGCGCGCGGCTGCTCGACGCGCGGAAGGGACACCAACGATGACGACGGTCCTCACACCGTGGGCGAGACGGACACGTACCGGTGGGCTCGGTACGCCCCGACGTCACAGGCCGCCGCTGCTCATCGGGGCGGGCACGCTGCTCGTCCTCCTGTTCGCGCTGGCCGGCCCGCTGGTGGCGCCGCACAGCCCCACCGCGCAACTCGCCGCCCCCTTCCAGCAGCCCGACGGCCGGTTCCTGCTCGGCACCGACGTGCTGGGCCGGGACGTGGGGAGCCGGGTGCTCTCCGGCGGACGCACGATCGTGCTCACCGCGCTGGCGGGCACGGCGGCTGCCGGAGTGGTCGGCATCACGGCGGGCGTCCTGGCGGCCCTGGCCTCGCGCCGACTGGGTGACCTGCTGCTCCGCTGCGTGGACGCCCTGGCTGTTCTTCCCGCCCTCCTGGTCGTCCTCGTCCTCGCTGCCGGGTTCCCCGGCAGCCACACCGCCCTGGTGGCTTCGGTCGCCCTGGCCACCGTCCCGTTCTCCACGCGTGTACTGCGTGCCGCTGCCGACACGGTGCTCTCCAGCGGATACGTCGAGGCCGCGCTGGCCCGCGGCGACACCCGGTGGGCCGTACTGCGCCATGACGTGCTGCCCAACATCGCCGGACCGGCTCTCACGGACACGGCGCTGCGTCTGGTCGCCTCCCTGCACCTCACCGCCACCGCGGGATTCCTCGGTCTCGGACCGGGCGGGGCGACTCCCGACTGGGGGCGCATGGTGAGTGAGAACGTCCCCGGAGCGACGCTGGCCGCCACACCGTTCCTCGCCCCGGCGCTGCTGCTGGTGCTGCTGTCGGTCTGTGTCGGCCTGCTGGCCGGGCGGCTGGCGGACACGGTGGGGCGAGGTGCCGGATGACCGGCCTCTCGACGCCCCCGCCGCCGGCCGCCGAGACGCTCGCCGATATCAGCGGGCTGACCCTGGGCCCTGTGGCCGGAGGGCCGCCCGTCCTGCGCGACGTCTGCCTCTCGCTGTCGGCCGGGCAGGTACTGGGGGTCGTCGGCCGGTCGGGATCGGGTAAGAGCAGTCTGGCGCACGGCCTCCTCGGACATGCGCGACCGGGCCTGGAGGTCCGCGCCGGAACCGTCCGGGTCGTCGGCCTCGATCCCTTCGACCGGGCGGACGCCCGCCGGCTGCGTGGCCGGGTGGTTTCCTTCCTGGGCCAGGACCCGGCCTCCTCGCTGAATCCCGCGCTGCGGATCGGCGGCCAGATCGCCGAGGCGGTACGGCTGCGCTCGTCCGAGAAGGACAGGGAGGGCGTCCGTGCCCGGGTCGGTGAACTCCTGCTGTCCGTAAGGCTTCCGGCCGATCCGGAGTTCCGCGGGCGGCTGCCCGGGCAACTGTCGGGAGGGCAGGCCCAGCGGGTGGCCCTCGCGCTGGCGTTGGCGGGCCGGCCCAGGCTGCTGGTCCTCGACGAGCCCACCAGCGGGCTCGACCCGGTCCTGGCCGACGGGATGCGCGCCCTGCTGGCCGACGTCCTGCGCCAAGGGGACCGCGCCGCACTGTTGGTCAGCCACGACCCGGCGTGGATCGGCTCGGTGGCCGACGACGTGATCCGCCTCGAAGCGGGTCGGATCGCCGGGCGCGGGATGCCGGTGGCGCCGCTGCCGGTCCAACGGCCCCGGGCTGCCCCGGGCGGCGGCCTCCACGGCGAGGTCGCCCGCGTCACCGCCGCCGAACCCCCCGTCGCCGGTGGGCTCTCCGTGCGGCGACTGCACGCCGTCCACGGGCGCGACCCCGTGCTGCACGACGTCTCCCTCACCGTCCCGGCGGGCTCCTGCACCGCGGTCGTCGGGCCGTCGGGATCGGGGAAGACCACCCTCGCCCGCTGTCTCGCCGGGCTGCACCCCAAGGCATCGGGGATCATCGAGTGGCGGGGCGACGCTGCGAGAGGGGGGCGTGGGGCTCCGGTGCAACTCGTCGCGCAGGACGCCCGCGGGGCCCTCAACCCGCGCGAGTCCGTGGGCGTCGCGCTCACCCGTCCACTCAGGAGAGTCGGGCAACTGCCGACGCGGGCGGCGTCCGACGAGGCGGTGCGGTTGCTCGGGTTGGTCGGGCTGGACACGGACTTACTGGGCCGCCGGCCGGGGGAGTTGTCCGGGGGGCAGCGGCAACGCGTCGCGCTCGCCCGGACGCTGGCCGCCGAACCGCGCGTCCTCGTCTGCGACGAGATCACCTCGGCTCTCGACCCGGAGACGGCGGGCAGGGTCCTCGACCTGCTGGGCTCCCTGCGGCGGGCGCTCGGTCTGACCGTCGTCATGGTGACGCACGACCTGGCCGCGGCGGCCAGTCACGCGGAGCAGGTCGTCGTGCTGGACGAGGGGCGGGTGGTGGAAGCCGGCCGGGCCGACCGCGTACTGGTGAACCCGGAGCATCCCGTCACCCGGAACCTGCTCACCCGTGAGGGCGGTCCGGTCCTCACGGCGCCCGAGTAGGCGCGGGTGCGTGGCTTCGTACGGTGGGCAGGAGGGGCACCCGGCCGGGTGGCGGGTGCCGCTCCGTACCACGCGTCACTGACGCGGCATCTCCCGCGCGAGAGTGGCCTTGTCGACCTTTCCGACGGCGGTGAGCGGGAGGTCGGTGACCTGGACGACCTCGTCCGGCGTCTTGTACTCGGCGAGTCCGCGCTCCTTCAGATGCACGGCCACCTCCCGCGCGCCCGGGGCCTCGCCGTCGCAGACCACGAAGGCGACGGTCCGCTCACCTCGCTGCTCGTCCGGCACACCCACCAGCGCCGCCGCTGTGATCGCCGGATGGGTGAGCAGCTGCTCCTCCACTTCGACCGCGGCGATCTTCTCGCCACCGCGGTTGATCTGGTCCTTGATCCGGCCCACCACCACGAGGTGCCCGGTCGGCAGCCGTCGCACGACATCGCCGGTCCGGTAGTAGCCGTCCGGGGTGAACGCCGTGCGGTTGTGGTCCTCAGCGCGGTAGTAGCCACGCAGCGTGTACGGCCCGCGGGTGAGCAGTTCCCCCGCCGAACCGTCCGGCACGGGCCTGCCGTCGGCGTCCACCACCAGGATCTCGTCGTCCGGCGAGACGGGCCGGCCCTGGGTGGCGCAGACGAGGTCCTCGGGGTCGTCGAGGCGCGTCAGGTTGATCAGCCCTTCCGCCATGCCGAAGACCTGTTGCACGGTCACTCCGAGTGCGGGACCGAGTTTCCTGGCGTGCTCCTCGGGCAGCCGAGCCCCGCCGACCTGAACCACGGCGAGGCTGTCCAGGTCCCAGGTGCCGGAGGCCGCCTCGTCCACCCAGTGAGGGACGAGCGGCGGAGTGAGAGAGGTCAGGGTCACGCCCTCCTGCTCGATGAGCGCGAACGCCGTCTGAGGGCTGGGGTCGGGGGCAACGACGACCGTTCCGCCGGCCATCAGGGTGCCGAGCACGCCGGGGCAGGCGAAGGTGAAGTTGAACCCGATCGGCAGCACCGCGAGGTAGACGGTCCGTTCGTCGAGGGCGCAGACCTCGGCGCAGGCGCGGGCGTTGTACGCGTAGTCGTCGTGGGTGCGCGGTATGAGCTTGGGAAGGCCGGTGGTGCCGCCGGAGAGCAGCAGGAGGGCGACGTCGGCCGGGTTGGCTCCGCCGTCATCGGTAATCGACCCCTGCACGGTGTCCGGCGAGGTGTCGGCGGGCGTCGAGGAAGAAGCCGTCCGCAGCGCCTCGAAGGAGACGAAGCTGCTCTCCGGGCCCGGATCGCCGACCACGACGACGACCCGTGGCGAACGGCCCGGCCCGTGCTCCGCCCGCACCGAGCGCATCAGCTCCCGGTGGTCGAACCTGGCGTGCCGGTCAGGCACCACACAGGCCACCGCATCCGACACGCGTACCAGGTGACCTATCTCCCGGCGCCGGTGGCCGGGCATGGCGTGCACCGGCACGGCGCCGAGGCGCTGCAGGCCGAACCAGACGAGCACGAACTCGGCGCGGTTGGGGAGCTGGACCAGGACGCGGTCGCCCCGCCCGATACCGAGACCTCGCAGTCCATGGGCCACGCGGTCGGCCTCGGCGTCCAGGTCCGCGTAGCTCCACCGGCGGTCCCCGTCGACGAGAGCGACACGGTCGCCGTGGTCGGCCGCTGATCGGCGCAGCCGCGCGCCGAACGTCACTCCCTGCCAGTGGCCCACGGCTCGATAGCGCGCCGATTCCGCCTCGGACCAGGTCTGTTCGGTCTCGGTCATGGGGCCCTGCCTCTCATCTTCGGGCCTCGGGCTCTGGCGCCACGGACCCTTGTGTGACTAGGATGTGAAGTATAGAAATGATAATCATTTTTACCTAGGTGTTGCGGTCCCCCGCCGAAGCCCCGCCTCCGGCGCCAGTCACCCCACCCGCCCCCTCCGACCGGAAGGTCCCATCAGTGAGCGATGAAGCAGTCGTCCAGACACGAGCAGCGGCAGACGAGGGGGCCCATCACGTGTCCGGCGCGGTGCAGGAAGCGGTGGCACGCGCCCTGGAGCTGGCGCCACACGAGCTGGACGACGACCGGGACCTCTTCGAACTGGGTCTCGACTCACTGAAGTTGATGTCCCTGGTCGGTACCTGGCGGCGGGCGGGCAGCACGGTCACCTTCCAGGACCTCACCCGCACTCCGACACTCAGCGCCTGGACGGCCCTGCTCGCACACGAGCGTGCCGCCGAGGAAACCGCCACGACACGCCCCGCCACCCCCGGCACGCTCGCCTCCACCGACGCGCCGGGTTCCGACACGGAACCCTTCCCGCTGGCGACGATGCAGCACGCCTACTGGATCGGACGCCAGGACGGCCAGCCGCTCGGCGGTGTCGCCGCCCACTTCTACGTCGAACTCGACGGCCACGACGTCGACCCCGTCCGGCTCGGCACCGCCCTGCGAACTCTGGTGCGCCGCCACGGCATGCTGAGGGCCGTCTTCGACGAGGACGGACGGCAGCACTACGGCGCGCCCGGAGACCCCCTCACCGTTCACGACCTGCGCGACCGCGATCCGGACGACGCCGAGACCGAACTGGAGCTGCTGCGCGAGCGCAACACCCACGCCCGCCCCGACATCACCTCCGGCGACGTCTTCCGCGCGGCCCTGTGCCTGCTCCCTGACGGACGGACCCGACTGCAGATCGACCTGGACATGATGGCCGGCGACGCGCTGAGCCTCAGAGTCCTCCTGTCCGACCTGCACCGCCTCTACGGCTGTCCCGGCGACCAGCCCCGCGAACTCGCCCTCGACTACCGCCGGTACCTCGCGGAGCACGACGCCCGGCGGAAGGCGGAACGCGAGCAGCACGCGGCCTGGTGGCGCGAACGCCTGCCGGAGCTGCCCCGCGCTCCGCGCCTGCCGACGACCGTCGACCTGCTGACCCCGGTGAGCGCCGAGGACGCCGCGCTCACCCACTCCCGCCGCCTGCACCACTGGCTGGGTCCCGCCGACAAGGCCGCCCTGATCAGCGCGGCACGACGGCATGGCATCACCCCCGCCGCCGCCCTCGCCACCGCGTTCGCCGAAGTCATCGCCGCCTGGAGCGACAGCCGGCGCTTCCTGCTCAACCTTCCGCTCTTCGACCGGGAGATGATCACCGAGGACGTCGCCGGTCTGGTCGGGGACTTCAGCAGCTCGGTCCTGCTCGACGCGGACCTCGGCGCGTCCCTGCCGTTCTCCCGCCAGGCCCGCAGCCTTCAGGAGCGCCTCCAGGAAGGTATCTCGCACGGCGCGTACGGCGGGGTGGAGGTACTGCGCGACCTCGCCCGCGCCGAGGGAGCCCCCGTGCTGGCCCCGGTCGTCTACACCAGCGCCATCGGGCTGGGCGAGATTTTCGAGCAGGACGTCCAGAAGTCCTTCGGCCGCCCCTCCTGGATCATCTCCCAGGGCCCTCAGGTCTACCTGGACGCCCAGGTCACCGAGCTGGACGGCGGCCTGCTCCTCAACTGGGACGTCCGCGACGGGGTGTTGGAGGCCGGGGTCCCGGACGCCGCGTTCGACGCCTACCGCGGCCTCATCGCCCGCCTGATCACCGACCCCGGCACCTGGTCCCGGACCGTGGACGGCCTCCTCGCCCCCGACGTCCTGCCGAGGCGCGCGGTGGCGGCCCTGCCGCCCACGCCACTGCCGGACCGCGCCCTGCACACCCGGTTCTTCCGGCTCGCCGAGGCCGAGCCGGGCCGCGTCGCCGTCGTCCGCACCAGCGGCGACACCCTCACCTACGGCGAACTCGCCGACACCGCCCGAAGGATCACCGCGCTTCTGCGCGAGCACGGGGTGGGCGAGGGCGACACCGTCGCGCTGCCCCTGCCCAAGGGTGCGGCCCAGATCGCCGCCGTCCTCGGCATCCTGGCCGCGGGCGCCGCGTACGCCCCCGTCGGCGTCGAGCAGCCCGCCGTGCGCCGCGAACGCATCCACTCCGTGGCCGGCGCATCCACCGTACTCACCGACCGGGAGCACGCGCCGCTCAGCGAGGGCGTCTCCACTGCCCCGGTGCTCCTCCTGGAGGACGCCGGGACGCGGGAGCCCGCCCCCGTGGTGCAGCCGGACCCCGCCCTGCCCGCCTACGTGCTGTTCACGTCCGGCTCCACGGGACTGCCCAAGGGCGTCGAGGTGTCGCACCGCGCGGTCGTCAACACGGTCGAGGCGATGGAGGAACAGCTCGGCCTCGGCCCCGCCGACCGCACCCTGGCGATCTCCGCGCTCGACTTCGACCTCGCAACCTGGGACATCTTCACCCCGCTGTCGGTCGGCGGACAGGTCGTCACGATCGGTCAGGACCACCGCCGCGACGCCCACCACTGGGCCCGCCTGGTGCGCGAGCACGAAGTGACGCTGGTGCAGTGCGTGCCCGCCCTGCTGGACCTGCTGATGGCCGCCGGGGAGGACGAGGGCCTCGGAGACAGCCTGCGCATGGTGCTGCTCGGCGGGGACTGGGTCGGGCTCGACCAGCCCCGCAGGCTGCGAGCCCTCGTGCCCGGCTGCCGTTTCGTGGCGCTCGGCGGCATGACGGAGGCAGCCGTCCACTCCACGGTGTTCGAGGTCGAGGAGACCGACCCCGCCTGGAGGTCCGTGCCCTACGGCGTTCCGCTGCGCAACATGCGGGCCCGGGTCGTGGACGGACGGGGACGCGACTGCCCCGACCTCGTCCCCGGCGAGCTGTGGATCGGCGGACCCGGTGTGGCCGACGGCTACCGGGCCGACCCCGAACGCACCGCCGAGCGCTTCGTCGAGTACGACGGCGAACGCTGGTACCGCAGCGGCGACCTCGCCCGCTACCGGCCCGACGGCGTACTGGAGTTCCTGGGCCGCGCCGACCACCAGGTGAAGATCGGCGGCCACCGCATCGAACTCGGCGAGGTCGAGTCCGCCCTGGAGGACGACCCCGCCGTACTGCACGCGGTCGCCTGCGTCCTCGACACCCCCGCACGGCACCTCGCCGCGGCCGTGTCCGCGCCCGGGGACGCACCGGATCCGGACCAGGTGCGGCGTCGGGCGGCGCAGCGGCTGCCTGCCTACATGGTCCCCGAGCGCCTCGTCGTCCTGCGCGACCTGCCACTGACCGCCAACGGCAAGCTGGACCGGGCCGCCGTGCGCCGGGCGCTGACCGAGGCGGCCGGCCACGACGGCCCCCGCACCTCGGCACCGGTCGGAACGGTCGAGACGGCGGTGGCGGCGGAGTGGGCCGACCTGCTCGGCATGGCCGACGTAGGCCGGGAGAGCAGCTTCTTCCTGCTCGGTGGCGACTCGCTCGTCGCGACCCGGATGATCGGCCGATTGCGTGCCGCCGGGTTCCCCGGCGCCCGCGTCGCCGACCTCTTCGCCCGCCCCGTGCTCCAGCACTTCTGCGAGACGCTGCGCCCCGAAGAGGTCGATGGCGCCGAGACGGCACCCGCCCTGGCCACCGACCCGGACCACGCCCACGAGCCCTTCCCGCTCACGGACGTCCAGGCCGCCTACCACACGGGTCGCGACCCGCGCTTCACCCTCGGCGGCGTCGGCACCTGGCACTACACGGAGTTCGACGGTACGGACCTCGACCTGGACCGGCTGGAACACGCCTGGAACACCCTCGTCCGACGGCACGGCATGCTCCGCGCGGTCGTGGAGGACGGACACCAGCGCGTGCTGCCCGACGTACCGCCCCTGCGCGTACCCGTGGCGGACGTCCCGGCCGACGACGCCGCCGAGGCGCTGGCCGGCCTGCGCGCCCGCCTGTCCCAGCAGGTGCGCGACCCCGCCCGGTGGCCCCTCTTCGCGATCGAGGCGGTGCGCTACCACGACGGCGTCACCCCACGCACGCGTATCGGCGTCGGACTGGACTACCTGGTCCTCGATGCCCTCTCCATCACCACGCTCTACGCCGAACTCAACGCGCTCTACGCCGACCCCGAGCACGATCTGCCGCCCGTCGACGTCTCCTTCCGCGATTACCTGACCGGGCTGCCCGCCGACCCGGGTGCGGCCGAGCGGGCCCGTGCCCACTGGCAGGCGCGGCTGTCCGAACTGCCGCCTCCGCCCCCGCTGCCCCTCGACCGGGACCCCGCGACCCTCGACACGCCCGTCTTCACCCGGCGCCGGCTGAGTCTGCCCGCCGAGGACTGGCAGACCGTCAAGCGGGACGCGGCCCGGCACGGACTCACCCCGTCCACCGTCCTGCTGGCCCTCTACGCGGAAGTCCTGGCCGTCTGGAGCGGCACCGACGCGCTGACCGTCACGCTCACCCTCTTCAACCGCCGCGACGTCCACCCCCACATCCACCGCGTACTGGGCGACTTCACCTCGCTCTCCCTGGCCGGGTACCGACGCGACGGCGCGACCTGGCTGGCGGCGGCCGCCGCACTGCAATGTCGCCAGGCGGAGGATTTGGACCACCTGAACGTCCCGATCGCCTGGCTGCTGCGCGAGTTCGGCCGTCGTACGGGCACCGTCGACGCCGCCGCGCCCGTGGTGTTCACCAGCGCCATCGGTGTCGGCGACGCGACGCTGGCCGGCACGGGCACGGGCCTCCCCGCCAAGGTCTGGGGCATCTCGCAGTCCCCGCAGGTGTGCCTGGACAACCAGGTCACCGAGGAGTCCGGGAGCCTGGTCGTCACCTGGGACGCCGTCGAGGAGCTGTTCCCCGAGGGTGTGCTGGACGCGATGTTCGACGCCTACGGAATGCTGCTGCGGTACGCCGTCGCCGGTGACTGGGACGCGCCGCTGCCCGACCTGGTGCCCGCCTCCCACCGTGAACGGCGTGACGCGGCCGCACGCGAGGCAGCCCTGGAGCCGGTGGCCCCGCGTCCGCTGCACGAGGCGTTCTTCGCCCACGCCGAGGCCACTCCTGACCGCACCGCCCTCGTCACGACGGCCGGGGAGGAGGTGACCTACGGAACCCTCGCCGACCAGGCACTGCGCACGGCCGCCGCACTCGGTGACGCGGGCGTGATCCCGGGCGAACTCGTCGCGGTCACCGTGCCCAAGGGACCGGAGCAGGTCGCCGCGGTCCTCGGCGTCCTCGCGGCCGGTGCCGCCTACGTACCGCTGAGCCTCGAACAACCCCCCGCGCGGTTGGACCGGGTGCACGCCACCGCCGGGTTCCGCGCCGTGGTGGGCGACTGGCCCACCCGGGGAAGGGCGGCTCCCCGCACCCTGTCCGTCACGGCCACGGGGGGCCACGAGCCGCTGCCCGCCCCCTGGAAGGTGCGTGCCGAAGCACTCGCCTACGTCATCTTCACCTCCGGTTCCACCGGCGAGCCCAAGGGTGTCCAGATCACCCACGCGGCCGCCTGGAACACGATCGCGGATATCAACACCCGGCACGGCGTCGGCGCGGACGACCGCGTGTTCGCCCTGTCGGCGCTGGACTTCGACCTCTCCGTGTACGACGTCTTCGGGCTGCTCGGCGCCGGCGGCTCCCTCCTGCTGCCCACCGAGGACCAGCGCCGGGAACCGGCCCGCTGGCCGAGCCTGCTCGACCGGTTCCAAGTGACCGTCTGGAACACCGTCCCGGCACTGCTCGACCTGCTCCTCGACGCCGACGAGCAGGAGACGCCCCAGGTGTCGGAGCGCGCCCGCCTCGCAAGGCTGCGGACGGCACTGGTATCCGGCGACTGGATCGGCCTCGACCTGCCCGGCCGACTGCGCGAACGCACCGCGGGGCGCTGCGCCTTCGTCGCCATGGGCGGCGCGACCGAGGCCGCCATCTGGTCCAACACATTCACCGTCGGGGAACCGGACCCCCGGTGGATCTCGATCCCCTACGGACGTCCGCTGACCGGGCAGCACTACCGCGTGGTCGACCGGCACGGGCGGGACTGCCCCGACTGGACGCCCGGCGAACTGTGGATCGGCGGCGAGGGACTGGCCGTCGGTTACCTTGCCGACCCGGCGCGCACCGCCGAGAAGTTCGTCGAACAGGACGGGCGGCGTTGGTACCGGACGGGTGACCTGGGCCGGTTCCGGGGAGACGGGCTGATCGAGTTCCTCGGCCGCCTCGACAGCCAGTTGAAGATCGCCGGCCATCGCATCGAGGCCGGCGAGATCGAGGCCGCGCTGGAGTCCCACCCGGCCGTCGCCCGGGCCGCCGTCGTGGCCGTGGGGGAGCGCACTGCCAAGCGCCTGGCCGCCTTCGCCGTACCGAATGAGCCGACGCCGCCCGCGGAGCCCTTCGGGACTGTGGAGGCGGAGGCGACCGTGCGGGACGCGGACCTCCCCGAGAGCCTCTTCGCCCTGCTGGCCGAGCGAGTGCCCGGCTACGCGATCCCCTCCCGCATCCAGTTGCTGCCCACCCTGCCGCTCACCGCGAACGGCAAGGTCGACCGGGGCGCCCTGGCCGCCATGGCGGGACCCGACACCGCGACGGCCGAGGCCGAACCGCCGCTCGATGACACCGAAACGGCCATCGCCGGCCTCTGGAGCGAATACCTGCCGCACTGGACACCGGCCCGCAACGCCAACTTCTTCACCGCGGGCGGCGACAGCCTCACCGCGCTGCGCTTGCTCACCGCGATCGAGCGCCGCCTCGGGGCCGCCGTGCCCGTCCGGCGCTTCTTCGCCGCACCGACCGTCGCCGCGCTCGCCGCGGACGTCACACGAACGCTCGCGGCCCACGCGACCGCCTATGAGACCGGAGAGCTGTGAACATCGCTGAACTGCTGGCCCGTTACGCCGACGACGGCGTGGTGCTGTGGGCCCAGGACGGACAACTGCGCTTCCGCGCCCCCCAGGGCCGGCTCACGGACACGCACCGGACAGAACTGCGCACCCACAAGGAAGCCATCCTGCACCACCTGGAGGCGGAGGAACCGGCGCTGCGCGCCGACCCGGAGCGCCGCCACGAGCCGTTCCCGCTGACGGACATCCAAGCCGCCTACCTCATCGGCCGCACCGACGCCTACGCCTACGGCGGTGTCGGCTGCCACGCCTACGTCGAACTGGAATACCCCGACCTGGACGTGGAGCACGTCACCGCCGTGTGGCGGGAACTGGTCCAGCGGCACGACATGCTCCGCGCCGTCATCCACCACGACGGCTACCAGCAGGTTCTGGCCGACGTGCCCGCCCTCGGCATCGAGGCCGACGACCTGACCGGCCTGCCGCCGGCCGACGCCGACGCGGAGGTGGAGCGCACCCGTGCGCGGCTGTCCGCCCGCGAGACGCCCACCGACCAGTGGCCGCTCTTCGAGGTGCACGTGAGCCGGGCCGCCGATCGGGCCGTGCTCCACCTCGCCTTCGACATGCTGGTCGTCGACCACGCCAGCCTGCGCATCCTGCTCGCCGAGTTCCAGCGAAGCCACGGCGGCCGGCCCCTCTCCGAGGCGCCGCGGATCACCTTCCGTGACTACGTCCTGGCCCGCCGTGCCCTCGCCGACACCGACGGCCACGCCCGCGACCGCGCCTACTGGACCGAACGGCTCGACACCCTGCCGCCCGCGCCCGAACTGCCCCTCGCAGAGACCTGGGAGGCGGGCGTCAGCGACCTGCGGGAGACGGCTCACCCCACGGCTCCGGCCGAGCCGGGGACCTTCCGCCGGCTGGAGGTCCTGCTGCCCGCCGCCGAACACAACCGCCTCACCGAGCGGGCCGCGCGGCGCGGGCTCACCCTGTCCACGGCGCTGCTCACCGCCTACGCCGAGACGGTCGGCCGCTGGTCGCGCACCCACCGGTTCACGCTCAACGTGCCGACGGTGGACCGGCCCGACCTGCACGAGGACATCGGCCGCCTCGTCGGCGACTTCACCTCGCTCGAACTGCTCGCCGTGGACCTGGGCGCCCCGGCCGCCTTCGCCGAACGGACCCGGTCGCTCGGGGAGCAGCTCCTGGAAGACCTCGCGCACCCCCTGTTCACGGGCTCGGAGGTACTCGCCGAGCTGTCCCGCCGGGCCGGATCCCCGGTGCTGATGCCGGTCGTCTTCACCAGCGCCCTGGGGACCGGCGCCACCTCCGAGGGCATACCCCCCGAGGTGACGTACGCCGTCACCCGGACGCCGCAGGTCTGGCTCGACTGCCAGGTCATGCACCGCGGCGACACGCTGAGCCTGTCCTGGGACATCCGCGAGGGCGCCCTCACCCACGGTGTGGCCGACGCGATGTTCGAGGCGTACACGGGCCTCGTACGGGCCCTCGCGGCCGAGGGCGAGGCCGGTGACGCCGCCTGGGACACCGCGGCCAGTATCACGCTGCCCGAGGAACAGGCCGTGCGGCGGAACGCCGTCAACGCGACCGAGGGACCGCTGCCGGACTCCCTGCTCCACGAACCGGTCCTCGCACAGGCCCAGGTCACGCCGGACGCGATCGCGGTCCGCACTCCCGAACTGACCCTCACCTACCGGCAACTCATCGCCCGCGCCACCGCCGTTGCCGAGGCGCTGACGGCGTCCGGACTGCGGGCCGGGGAGCCCGTGGCCATCTGGGCGGACAAGGGCTGGGAGCAGGTCGTCGCGGTCTTCGGCACGCTGATGGCGGGCGGCGCCTACCTCCCCGTGGACACGGCCCAACCGCCGGCCCGCCGGGACACGATCATCGCGGACGCGGGTGTCCGCACGGTCCTCACCCAGTCCTGGCTCGCCGAGATCGACGACCTCCCGGAAGGCGTCACGCCCGTCGCCGTCGACCTCCTGCCCCAGGACGCGCAGGCGACGCCGGATGCGAGCGGAACCCCGCGCGGCCCGGACGATCTGGCGTACGTCATCTACACCTCGGGCTCCACCGGTACGCCCAAGGGCGTGATGATCAGCCACCGAGCCGCCCTGAACACCGTCGAGGACGTCAACCGCCGCTTCGGCGTCACCGCACGCGACCGCGTCCTCGGCATCGCGGGACTCGGCTTCGACCTGTCCGTCTACGACCTGTTCGGGCCCCTCGCCGTGGGCGCATCCCTTGTCCTGCCCGCCGCCGACCGGCGCGGCGACCCGTCCCACTGGGCCGAACTCGTCCGTGACTTCGGAGTCACCGTGTGGAACTCGGTCCCCGGCCAGCTTCACATGCTGTGCGACTGGCTGCGCTCCGAGCCTCCCGCCGACGACGCCTCACTCCGACTCGCGCTGATATCCGGCGACTGGATACCCGTCGCCCTCCCGGACCAGGCGCGTGAGCTGCTCCCCGGTCTTGAGATCATCTCCCTCGGCGGTGCCACCGAAGGCTCCATCTGGTCCATCGCCCACGCCATCGACGCGGTGGACACGGCCCGGCCGAGCATCCCCTACGGCAAACCCCTGACCAACCAGACGTTCGCCGTGTTCGACCAGCATCTGCGACCCCGCCCCGAATGGGTGCCGGGCGAGCTGTACATCGGCGGCGCAGGCGTCGCCCTGGGCTACTTCGGCGACGAGAGCCGCACGGCGGAGCGGTTCCTCACCGACCCCGCCACCGGACAGCGGCTCTACCGCACCGGTGACCTCGGGCGGTACCTCCCCGACGGCACCATCGAATTCCTGGGCCGCGAGGACGCCCAGATCAAGATCCGTGGCTACCGGGTCGAACTCGCCGAAGTGGAGGCCGCCGTACAGGCCCACCCGGAGGTCGCGGCGGGTGCCGTCATCGTGGACGACTCGGCGGCGGGCGGCCGGCGCCTGGCCGCGTTCGTGGAGACGGCCCGCAAGGACGGCGTACCCGGCGCGGACGCCGACCGTGCCGGTGGGCCGACGCCCCGGACACAGGCGCGCGCCGCTGCCGCCGACGCCGTACGGGAAGCCTCCGCCGCCGTCGACGCCGCACGGCTCATCGAGTTCCTGGCCGCCCTCGACGAGGTGGCCCTTGTGGAGATGACTCGCGTCCTCGACACCTCCGGAGTGTTCGCCGACGGCGCGTCGCGCACCGCGGAGGAGGTGGGCACGGCGCTGCGTGCCACCCCCCGCCACCGGCACATCGTGCGGCGCTGGCTGCGCGCGCTGGCGGTACGCGACCGGCTCACCCACCGGGAGTCCGACGACACGTACACCGGACTCGTCCCCGTCTCCGCTTCCGACGCGGAGTACGGCTGGCAGCGGGCCGCGGAGCTGGAGCACGAGATCGGCTGGAGCACGGAGCTGCTCACCGTCATGCGCACCTGTGCCGAACGGCTGCCCGAGCTCGTCTCCGGGGAGACGGGCATCCGGGAGCTGCTCTTTCCCGGTGCGGCGACCGAGGCGGCCGACGCCGCCTACCGCGACAACCTCGCCATCCGGCACCTCAACCGCGCCGTGGTCGCCGCGCTGCGCGAGATCGCCGCGGGCCACACCGGCGAGGAGCGGCTGCGTGTCCTGGAGGTCGGCGGCGGCGTCGGCGGTACCACCGGCGAACTGGTGCCCGTCCTCGCCGAGTACGGCGTCGACTACCTGTTCACGGACGCGTCCGCGTTCTTCCTGAACGAGGCCCGCGAGCGCTTCACCGACCACACGTGGGTCCGCTACCAGCGCTTCGACGTCGACGAGGACCCGCGCGCCCAGCACCTGCCGCCCAACACCTTCGACGTGGTGATCTGTGCCAACACCCTGCACGCAGCCGCCGACGCGGACGCGGCCGTGGGCCGCCTGCGGGAACTGCTCGTGCCCGGTGGACAGCTGGTGTTCGTGGAGAACACCCGGGACGAGAACCTGCCGCTGCTGATCTCCATGGAGTTCCTGGAGGTCTCGGGCCGGACGTGGACCGACGTGCGCGAGCACACCGGCCAGTCCTTCCTCACCCACACCCAGTGGCGCCACCTCCTCGACGCGCACGCCGCGTCCGAGGTCGTTTCACTGCCCGACCCCCAGGACGCGCTGGCCGCGACCGGCCAGGAGGTCTTCCTCGCCACCTTGAAGGACGACCGGCACCACGTCCCGGTGGGCGAACTGGCCCGCACGGCGGCGACCCGGCTCCCGGAGTACATGCTCCCGTCGGTGTGGCAGGTCGTCGACACCCTGCCCCGCACGGCCAACGGCAAGACCGACCGCGCCCGCCTGCGGAGCTGGCTGCCCCGCGAGAGCACCCCGGTCGTCGTGAACGAGAAGCCCAAGGACGACCTGGAGCGCGGCCTCGCCGACCTCTGGTCCGAACTCCTCGCGGTCGGCAGCGTCACCCGCAACGACGACTTCTTCGACCTCGGCGGCGACTCACTCCTCGTGGCCCGCATGGTGAGCCGACTGCGTGAACGCGTGCCGCAGGCCGCCGACCTGGAGTGGGAGGTCGTGCTGCGCCACATGCTGCGTCGCCCGACGGTCGCCGGTCTCGCCGCGTTCCTGCGCTCCCTGGCCGGCCCCGAGGACGCGCCGGCCGCCGACGCGGTCCGTACGGACCCCGTGGTCCATCTGCACGGCGCCCGGTCCGACGACGAACCCACGACCGTGCTCGTGCACGCCGGCACCGCGACGATCATGCCCTATCGCGCACTGATCACCGAGATCCGCCGCCGCTCGCCGGGCCTCGCCGAAGTCGTGGGCGTGGAGGTACCGGACCTCAGCGGCTTCCTCGCCGCCCCGCCGCAGGGACTCATCGAGCAGATGGCTGCCGACTACGCCCGCGCCCTGACGGCCGACGGCCGCAGCCGCTTCCACGTCGTGGGCTACTGCCTGGGCGGCCTGATCGCCACCGAGGTGGCCCGCAACCTCGCCGAGTCCGGCGCGGAGGTGGAGAGCCTCACCGTCATCAGCAGCCACAGCCCGCGCTTCCGGCTCGACGACGAACTGCTCGCCGAATACTCCTTCGCCGTCATGATGGGCATCGACCCCGCCGACCTCGGCTTCCCGGACGACCAGTACCGGGTGGCCGCCGCGGCCGACGCGGTCCTGGCGGCCAGCCCCGGTGTCCTGCCCGACGGCGGACTCGCCGCGCTGCCCGGCGAGTTCGCGGACGTCGCGGGACGTTTCCGACAACTGGCCGACATCCCCCGTGCCACCCGCATCGCCCGGATGTGCGAGGCGGTGCCCGCGTCGGCCGGCACCTACGAACCCGACCACATGAACCGGCTCTTCCTCGCCTTCCGGCAGAGCGTCTTCGCCATCACCCGCTACGACGCCGAACCCTACGCGGGAGACATCACCTTCCTGCGCCACGACGGCGCCTACCCCTTCCCCGGCAGCAAGGACGCCGTCACCACCTACTGGGAGGAACTCACCCTGGGCGACCTGGACATCGTCGACATCGGCGGCGACCACTACAGCTGCCTGTCCGTCGAGCACGCGCCCGGCATCCTCAAGACCCTCGCCGAGCTGACCCAGGGGGCGATCACCCGATGACCAAGCCTGTGATCGGGGTCCTGGGCGCCTCCGGCGCGGTCGGCCGGGCCGCCGTACGCGAACTGCGCGCCCTCGGCCACACCGGGCTCCGCCTGGGCGGCCGAACCCCCTCCGCCCTGTACGCGGTCGCCGAGGAGGCCCCGGCCGGACACGACGAGACGGTCTGGGCCGACGCCACCGCACCGGACGGCCTGCGCGCCTTCACCGAGGGCTGCGACATCGTCCTCAACTGCGTCGGACCCACCTACCGGCTCCGCGCCACGGTGGCCTTCGCGGCACTCGACGCCGGCGCGCACTGCGTCGACGTCGCCGGGGACGACCCGGCCGCCGAGGACCTCCTCAAGGGCGGCGACCCGGTCCGCGACGCCCGCACCGTCGTCCTGTCCGCAGGCGCCCTGCCCGGCCTGTCCAGCCTTCTGCCCCGCTGGCTCGCGATGCGGGGCGGCCTGGACAGCGCCACCGCGCTGACCGCCCACTGTGGCGGCCTGGAGACCTGTTCGCCGACGGTCGCCCACGATCTGATGCTGTCCCTCAGCTCGGGAGGCGCGGACGGCGCGGCCTACGGCGAGGCCCTCGCCGCCGTCCGCGGCGGCCGGCGCGTGTCGCGTGCCCTGCGCACCGACGAGGACACCGTGCACGAGGCGTTTCCCGGCAGGGTCGCCGTACAGCCCTATCTCAGCGGCGAGAGCGAACGCTTCGCCACCGTGCTGGGCCTCGACCGGCTCGACTGGTACAACGTCCACCCCGGCCCCGCCGTACGCGCGCTGCTCAACCTCCTGCCGGGCCGTCTCGCGGCCGGGGAGGATCCGGACGGACTGGCCGAGCGGCTGATCCTCGCCGCCGACCTCGACCTGGCCGGACGCAGACCGTACTACGTCATGGACTTCGAGCTGTCGGGCACGACCGCGGGAACGCCCGCCACCGCGGGCGTGACCCTGCGCACGGCCAGCAGTTACCGGCTCACCGCCGCCGTGGGCGCGCTCGCGGTGGACGCGGTGCTGCGGGGCGGGGTGAGCGCGGGTGTGCACTTCGCGTGCGACGTGCTGGACCCGGACACCGTGGTGGGGCACCTGCGCTCCCACGGGGTGGCCGACCTCCGGCTCACCGGAACGGCTGCCGAGGCCGAGCAGGTCGAGGAGGGCGCCTTGTGAGCACCGCGAAACCCCTGCGTGTCCTGGTCTGCGGCACCAACTTCGGCCGCTTCTACGCCGAGGCGGTACGTCGGCGCCCCGGGTACACCCTGGCGGGCATCCTGAGCGCGGGGTCGGCGGCCTCCCGGGCCTACGCCGAGAGCCTGGGCGTCCCCTTCCACACCGACGCCGACGGCCTTCCCGCCGACATCGACGCGGCCTGCGTGGCGGTGAGTTCGTCCATCTCGGGCGGCCAGGGCACCGATCTGGCGCGGGCACTGATGGACCGGGGCATCCACGTCCTCCAGGAGCACCCGGTTCATCTCACCGAGTTGACCGGCAACCTCAAGCACGCACGCAGCCGCGGCGTGCAGTACCGGCTCAACACCCATTACCCGCACGTGGCCCCGGTCCGCTCCTTCGTCGAGGCGGCCCGGCGACTCGTCGCACGCCAGCGGCCCCTGTTCCTGGACGCCGCCACCCCGGTCCACCTGATGCACCCCTTGGTGGACATCCTCGGACAGGCCATGGGCACTCTGCGTCCCTGGCGTTTCGGGGACCCGGCGCCGCTGCCCGCCGAGATCGGGCCGCAGCCCTTGCGCTCTCTGCACGGAGTGTTCGCCGGCGCGCCCCTCACCCTGCGGGTGCACCACCAACTCGACCCGTCCGACCGGGACAACCACGCCCTGCACTGGCACCGGATCTCCCTCGGCACCGAGGGCGGAGTGCTCACCCTGGCCGACACCCACGGCCCCGTCCTGTGGAGCCCCCGACTGCACATCGGGCGGGACGCCGACCGCCGCTTCGTCCTGGACGGACCGGGCACCGGCCGTCTGGGACTCGGGAGCACGGCGGTGGTCGGCAACACGGGTTCCTTCCGCACGGTCTTCTCCGACCTGTGGCCGGAAGCGATCGGCAGCGCGCTCGACGGGCTGCGCGAAGCGATCGAGGGAGGCGGCGACGCCCTGCGCGCAGGCCAATACGACCTGGCCGTGTGCCGTATCTGGAGCGACCTCGCGGCCCGGCTGGGACCCCCCGAGATCGTCCGGCCGGCCACCCCCCGGCCACTCGCGGTGAGTGACATCTTCCCCGCGCCGGAACGGTTCCCGCACGACACCGGTACGCCCCGCCCCGAACCCACCCCGCCGCCCGGTGACGCGAGCTCCGGCCCTGCGGAACCGGTGCCGGCCCGCCCGGCGGACACCGCCGCGTACTCCCCGTCCGCCGAGTTCTTCGACCTGGTGGCCGCCGAGCACACCGCGACCGCGAGCGCCCCGGCCGTCGCCGCCCTCCTCGCCGACGCCGACCTCAGCACCGGGCCGGTGGTGGACATCGGCGCCGGCACCGGTCTGGTGACCGAGGCCGTCGCCCGGGCCCGGCCGGACGCGGAGATCATTGCCTGCGAACCATCCGTCGGCATGCGGGCCGTGCTCACCAGCCGGGTCTTCAGCGATGAGGACCTGCGGCCCCGGGTGACCGTCACCGCGGACGCCGCGCCGGGCCTCGACCTTCCCGACCGGATCAGCGTCGTACTGCTCTGCGGAGTCCTGGGCCATCTCGACGCCGAAGGGCGGGCCAGGCTGTGGCGGCGGGTGACCCGGCGGCTGGCGCCCGGCGGACTCGTGATCGTCGAACTCATGCAGTTCGAGGAGCCGACGGCCCTTCCCGAAACCCGGCTCGCCACCGCCACGGCCGGACGCCACCGCTACGAGTGGTCGTTCGGCGGCGCACCCGACGAGGCGGAGGACGGCGTGATGCGCCTGCACTCCACGTGGCGGGTCTACCGGGACGGCGCCCCGCAGGCGGAACGTGAGGTGCACGACTCCTATCGCTGGGAGCCCTTCGGACTGAAGGACGTGCTCGCCGAGTCCGGCATGACCGCACGCACCCTCCCCACCCGCCCCGGAGCACCCCCACTGGCCGTCCTCACCCGGGGCCCGGACACACCCGGCCCGGCCGCCGCACCACCCCTGCCGCACGCCCGGACCGCACCCGACGCCCAGGGCACCCCTGGCAGCCCGGCCCTTGCGGACGGCCCGCGCACCGACATCCCCCTCGTCTCCTCCTCCACCGACGGCTAGGACCTCCATGAGAACCCCCGAGACGCCCACCCCCGACCGGACCCGCACGGATGCCGGGCCGAACCCCGAGGCCCCGCCCCGCGACTTTCCCATGCAGCGCGGCTGCCCGTTCGCCGCACCCACGGAGTACGAAGCGCTGCGCACCCACGACCCGGTCGCCCGCGTCACCCTGCCGACGAACAAGGAAGCGTGGGTGGTCACCCGCTACGACGACGTACGCGAACTGCTCTCGGACCCCCGGGTCAGCGCCGATATCCGCCGGCCCAACTTCCCCGCCCTCGGCGCGGGCGAACAGGAGGCCGGGGCGAGGTTCCGCCCGTTCATCCGCACCGATGCTCCCGAGCACACCAAGTACCGGCGCATGCTCCTGCCGGTGTTCACCGTGCGTCGGGTCCGCGCGATGCGGCCCGCCGTGCAGGCCCGCGTCGACGAGATCCTGGACGCCATGCTCGCCGGCGGCGGTCCCGTGGACTTCGTCTCCGCGTACGCCAACGCCGTCTCCACCTCGGTGATCTGCGAGCTGCTCGGCATCCCCCGCGAGAACCTGGAGTTCTTCCGGGACGTCACCCGCATCTCCGGCTCCCGTAACAGCACCGCCGAACAGGTCTCCGAAGCGCTCGGCGGCCTCTTCGGCCTGCTCGCCGAACTGGTCGGCAAGCGGCGCGAAGAACCCCGCGACGACCTGATCTCCAAGCTCGTCACCGAGCATCTCGTCCCCGGCCACGTGACCATGGACCAGCTCCTGTCCACGCTCGGCATCACCATCAACGCCGGCCGCGAGACCACCACCAGCATGATCGCCCTGAGCACACTGCTCCTCCTGGACCGGCCGGAGCTGACGGACGAACTCCGCCGCGACGCCTCCCTGATGCCCGCCGCCGTCGACGAACTCCTGCGCGTCCTGTCCGTCGCCGACTCCATCCCCCTGCGCGTGGCCGCCGAGGACATCGACCTGTCCGGCCGGACGATCCCCGCCGACGACGGCGTCATCGCCCTTCTGGCCGGCGCCAACCACGACCCCGAGCAGTTCGACGACCCGGAGCGGGTCGACTTCCACCGCACCGACAACCACCACGTCGCCTTCGGCTACGGCGTCCACCAGTGCGTCGGACAGCACCTCGCCCGGCTGGAACTGGAGGTCGCCCTGGAGACCCTGATCCGTCGCGTCCCCACCCTCCGCCTCGCGGGGGACCGGGACGACGTCGCCGTCAAGCACGACTCGGCCACCTTCGGCCTCGAAGAACTGAGGGTCACCTGGTGACCGCGTCCCCGGCACCCCACATGTCCGGCCGGCACTCGGCGCGGCATCCCGTGCAGCCCTCCGTCCGCGCCGCGCGCGCCGACAGCCCGTGGATCCGGCGGTGGAGCGGTGCCGCCGCACCCCGGTACACCCTGATCTGCCTGCCGCACGCGGGTGGCAGCGCGGGCTTCTACCGGCCCTGGGCGGCGCTCGCGCCCCCCGAGGTCGAACTCCTCGCCATCCAGTACCCCGGCCGCGAGGACCGCTTCGAAGACCCGGAGGCGGCCGACATGGCTGACCTGGTGGGAGCCGTGGCGGACGCCGTCACGCCGCTGCTCGACCGGCCGTACGCACTCTTCGGGCACAGCATGGGCTCCGCCGTGGCCTGGGAACTCGCCCACGAGCTGCAAAGGCGCCGCATCCCGGGCCCGCGCCGCCTGTTCGCGTCCGGCCGGGCCGCCCCCAACGCCGCGGTCACCGGGCAGCTGCACCGCCAGGACGACGACACCCTGGGCGCCGAGCTGGCCCGACTGGGCGGCACCAGCCGAGAGGTCCTGGACGACCCCGGACTGCGCTCCCTGGTCCTGACGGCCGTGCGCCACGACTACCGGATCATCGAGACGTACCACCCGCCGGAGCGGCCGCCGCTGTCCTGTCCTCTGCATGTCCTGACCGGGAGCACAGACCCGGAACTCGGCGCGGAACGCACCCGTGAACGGGCGGGCGGCTGGGCGGACCTCACCACCGCGCGCACCGAGGTACGCGTCTTCCCCGGCGACCACTTCTACCTCACCCCGCGTCGCCGCGAGGTCGTCTCCACCGTCCTGCGCAGGCTGGACCCCTCCCTGACCACCGGAGGCGCGCACACCTGGCCGAGCACCCCGTGAGCCGCCGTCCCGCCGTGTCCGCCCGCCCGGCCACCCACGACCGGAGACCATCATGATCGACTACTACTCGACCTCGGCCGAGTTCTACGAACTGGTCGCCACCCGGCACACCGCCAGCAGCGGCCCCCCTCTCGCCGGCGTCCTTTCCGGTCTGGACGTGTCCCACGGACCCGTCCTGGAGATCGGCGCGGGCACCGGCCGCGTCACCGAGGTGATCGCCGCCTCCCTGCCGGACGCGGAGATCCTGGCGGCCGAGCCGTCGGCGACCATGCGCGCCATGCTCACCTCCCGGGTCGCCCGCGACCCGGACCTGCGCCGGCGCGTGACCGTCGTCGACGGATCGGCCCAGGACCTCGAGCTGCCCGAACGCCTCTCCGCCGTCGTCATCTTCGGCGTAGCCGGCCACCTCACCGCCCCCGAACGCGTGACGCTGTGGAAGCGGCTCGCGGAGCGCCTGCCCGACGGGGCGCCCATCGTCGTCGAACTGATGGGGGTCTCCTCGCCCCGCGTCATCCCACCCGTGATGTCCCTCAAGGAGACCATCGGACGCCAGACCTACGAGTGGTGGATCGGCGGTGAACCCACCGAGGGCGACGGCATGCGGTTCACCACCACCTGGAAGGTCCTGCGTGACGGCCGCCCCGTGCGCGAGGTCGCCGACAGCTATGAATGGCACACCTTCGACGTCGCCCGGCTGGCCCGCGAGGCCGGCATGACCAGCCGCCGCATCACCGAGGCGGGCGGCCGGCCCATTCCCGAAATCGGAGTACTCGTCAAGTGAAGTCACAACCGCCCGCGCCCGGCCCGGCCCCGGCAGCCGAGGACGTCGCCGCCGGCACGGGCAGCTCCGCCACCCCACCGTCCCCGCTGCGCAGGCTCGCCGAGCCCGTCCGCGGCCGACTGGCCCTCGCTGTCGGTCTCCAGGCCGTCGCAGCCCTCGCCGGAGTGGTCCCGTTCATCGCCGTCTCCCGCATCGCCGAACGCCTCACCGAGGGTTCCCCGGCCGACGGCGACGCCCTCTGGCCGCTGGTGGCGCTGGCCTGCTCGGCCGGCTTCGTCGCCCTGGTGTGCGGCACGGCGGCCGGCGCCCTCGCCCACCTCGCCGACAACGACCTCCAGCTCACCCTCCGTCGCCGGCTCGCCCGGCACATCGGGCGGCTGCCGCTCGGCCGGCTCACCGACCGTGGCACCGGCGAGGTCAAGCAGGCTGTGCAGGACGACGTGAGCGCACTGCACACCCTGTTCGCCCACACCCTCCTCGACGTCGTCTCCGTCCTCACCGCCCCGCTGCTCGCCCTCGCCTACCTGTTCACCGTCGACTGGCGCCTGGCCCTGATCAGCGTGGTCCCCCTGCTGCTCGGCGTGTTCCTGTTCAGCCGGGCCATGGCGGGCGCGGCGGCGCAGATGGCCGAGTTCGGCGCCGCGGTGGGCCGGATTTCCACCGCCGCCGTGGAGTTCGCGTCCGGTATCGCCGTCTTCAAGAGCTTCGGGCGAGGCCGCAAGGCCCACGAGCGCTTCGTCCGTGCCACCGAGGGCTTTGCCGACTTCTTCTCCGACTGGGTCCGGTCCACCCTCGCCACCTCCACCGCCGCGATCCTGGTGGTCACCCCGGCCGTGGTCCTGCTGCTCCTGGCCGTACCCGGCGCGGTGTTCGTCACCCAGGACTGGATGACCGGGGCCGAACTCGTCCCCTTCCTCCTGCTCGGCCCAGCGGTCGCCGCCCCCATGGGCGTGGTCGGCCCCCGCATCCAGCAGATCCGGGCCGGCCAGGCAGCCGCCGTACGCGTCACCGGACTCCTGGACGCCTCCACCCTCCCCGAGCCCACGGCCCCCGCCCTCCCCGACGGCCACCACGTCAGTCTGCGCGGTGTGTCCTTCTCCTACGACGGGAACACCGACGTCCTCAACGGCGTCGACCTCGACCTCGCCCCCGGCACCGTCACCGCGCTCGTCGGTCCCTCCGGCTCCGGCAAGTCCACCCTGGCCTCGCTGCTGCCCCGCTTCCACGACGTCACGGCCGGCACGGTGACCCTCGGCGGCGCCGACCTCCGTGACATCCCCGCCACCGAGCTGTACCGCCGGGTCGGCTTCGTTCTCCAGGACGTACGGCTGCTGCGGGCGAGCGTCGCCGACAACATCCGGCTCGGCCGCCCCGAAGCCACCGACGAGGAAGTCGAACGGTGCGCCCGCGCCGCCCGCATCCACGACCGGATCACGGCCCTGCCCGACGGCTACGCCACCGAACTCGGCACGACAGCCACCCTCTCCGGCGGCGAGGCACAACGCCTCTCCATCGCCAGGGCACTGCTCGCCGACGCCCCCGTCCTCGTCCTCGACGAGGCGACCGCGTACGCCGACCCGCACTCCGAGGCACTGATCCAGGACGGCCTGTCGGCCCTCGCGGCCGGGCGCACCCTGCTCGTCATCGCCCACCGGCTGTCGACGATCCGCTCCGCCGACCGGATCGTGGTCCTGGAGGACGGACGCGTCACCGAACAGGGCCGCCACGACGACCTGCTGGCCGCCGGTGGCCGCTACGCCGCACTGTGGGACGCCCAGCGAAGCGCGGGCCCGGACGGCGTCGACGGCATACCTGACCAGCGGCCCACCCGCACGGGGTCCGACATCCGAGAGGGAAGCGCCCGATGATCCGTCAGCTCTACCGCGTACTGGGACCGGAGGGCTCCCGGCCTCTGAACCGGCTGCTGCTCCTCCAATCGGGCGCGGCCGTACTCCAGGGCGTCGCCTTCGCCCTTCTGGTGCCCGTCCTCAAGGCTCTGCTCGGGTCCGACCCAGCCGACGTCTGGCCGTGGCTGGCGGCGTTCGCCGGCTGCGTGGCCGCCTACGCGGCACTCCAGGGCGCCGCTCTCAGCGGCGGGTTCACCGTCGGCTCCCAGCTCTCCCGGGTGCTGCACCGGCGGCTGGCCGACCAGGCGCTGCGCCTGCCGCTGGGCTGGTTCACCGCCGGCCGGACCGCCGAGTTCAGCCGTCTCGCCGGACAGAACGTCATCCAGGTGATGAGCACGCCGGCCCACCTGCTCCGCCCCTTCATCAGCTCCGTGCTCACCCCGGTGACCTTGGTGGCCGCCACCTTCTTCTTCGACGTCCGCACCGCCCTGGTGCTCCTGGTCTGCGCGCCCGTGCTGTTCGCCGTCCAGCAGGCCAGCGCTTCGGTGATGCGCCGGCTCGACCTCGGCCGCGACGCCGCGATCGGCGAATCCGCCGACCGGGTGCTGGAGTACACCCGCAACCAGCCGGTACTGCGCGCGTTCGGCCGGACCGCCGAGGGGTACGGAGCGCTGGAAGACGCCCTGGAGGCCGAGGCGCGCGCCGACCGGCGGCTCATCGCGCGCGGCCTGCCCGGCCTGGTCTCCTTCACCTTCGCCACCCGGCTCGTGTTCGCCCTGCTCCTCGCACTCGGGGTCTCCTGGCAGCTCGACGGATCGCTCACCGTGCCCACCCTGCTGGCACTCCTGGTCCTGTTGGTCCGGCTCATCGACAGCGTGTCGTCTGCCGCCGAGGCGGGTGCGGGGATGCGCATCGCCCGCAACACCCTGGAACGCCTCGGCGCCATCCTCGACGAACCCCCGTTCCCTCAGCCCGCCGAGCCGAGGACACCCCGCGACGCAAGCGTGGAGTTCACCGGCGTCAGCTTCCGCTACGACGACGGAACGGCCGACGAAACTTCGGCACGGCCGGTCCTGAACGACGTGACCTTCCACCTGCCCAAGCGCAGCATGACCGCCCTGGTGGGGCCCTCCGGCGCCGGCAAGACCACGGTCGCCGCGCTGATCGCCCGCTTCCGGGACACCACGGAGGGCACCGTTCGCATCGGCGGCGTCGACGTCCGAGAGATCGCCGCCGACGACCTGGCCGCCCACATCTCCCTCGTCTTCCAGGACGTCTACCTCTTCGACGGCACCATCGAGGAGAACGTCAGGATCGCGGCCCCGGACGCCGCCCCCGGCGCACTGGCCGAGGCCGCGGCCCTGTCAGGGCTCGACCGGGTGATCGCGGAGCTGCCCGACGGCTGGGACACCAAGGTGGGAGAGGGAGGCGCGCGGCTGTCCGGCGGACAGCGCCAGCGCGTGTCCATCGCCCGCGCACTGCTGAAGGACGCTCCGATCCTCGTCCTCGACGAGGCCACCGCCGCACTCGACCAGGAGAACGAGGCACTGTTCGCCGAGGCCGTGCGCACACTGGCCGACCGCAAGACGCTGCTGGTCATCGCACACCGGCTCAGCACCGTCGTGCACGCGGACCAGATCCTGGTCCTGGAGGACGGCGAGATCACCGAACGGGGCACGCACGACGACCTGGTCACGGCGGGCGGAACCTACGCGTCCTTCTGGCAGCGCCGGACACGGGCCCACGGCTGGCGGCTGGAGGCAACACGGTCATGACCCCGCACCCGGCACCAGCGACCCACCGGACACAGCCGCAGCATCATAGGGAAGGCACGACACGATGAGCACCGGCCTGAGGAACACCTGGGACGCATGGGCGGATTCTGTCCCGCCCCTCGCGCGCTCACGCACCCTGGAGCCCTGCCACGACCCCGCGGCCACCGCCACCCGCCTTGCCCGAGCCGCTCTCGCCGACCAGTACATGGTCTACGAGGCAGCGGGCGGCGTCTGGCACTTCGCGGCGGGATCCGCCGTGAACCTCACCGCGCACGCGACCGGCATCGTGGCGCGGGCCGCGGGGCGGACTTGGACCGCCCACACCGACGGCAGGCCACTTGCGGTGTTCGCCGACGCGCTGAACGCCCTGTCCGCATCGCACGGCGCGTCGGCCGGCGGACGTCACTTCTACGGCTGGGCCGCCTTCGAACTAGCCCACCTCCTCCACGCCGACCCCGCGGCCACCGGCGACAGTCCTCTGCTGCACGCACTGATCCCGTCCGTCGAGGTGACCCTCGCCGGCGACCGGACCGTGGTCCGCGCGGAGGACGAGGCGTGGCTCCGCAAGGTCGCCGACCTGCTGGCGGAGCCAACGACCCCGCAACTCCCACCCGACGGCACCACTCCCGAGGCGACCGAGCGCATCATCTCGTCCGGCACCGCCGCCTACGGCAGCGCGGTGTCCCGCACGGTCGAGGACATCCGCGCCGGGCTCCTGGAGAAAGCCGTCGTCTCCCGGAGGGTTCCCCTGCCCGCCGGACCACCCGTGGACTTCCCCGCGACCTACCTCGCGGGCCGCCGGGCCAACACACCCGCCCGCTCCTACCTGCTGGACCTCGGCAGCTACCGGGCAGCCGGGTTCAGCCCGGAGACCGTCCTGGAGGTCGAAGAGAACGGCCGCGTCAGCACCCAGCCCCTCGCCGGCACCCGCGCACACGGGACGGACCCGGCGGAGAACGACCGCCTGCGCACGCAACTGCTCACCGACCCCAAGGAGATACACGAGCACGCCGTGTCCGTACGCCTGGCCTGGGACGAGATGGCCTCGGTGTGCCGGCCCGATTCCGTCGCGGTCGAGGAGTTCATGGCGATCCGGTCGCGCGGGTCGGTGCAGCACCTCGCCTCCCGGGTGACGGGTCGACTGCGGCCCGACGCCGGACCGTGGGACGCCTTCGCCTCCCTCTTCCCGGCGATCACCGCCACCGGCGTCCCCAAGCGCTCCGCCCTCCAGGCCCTGGCCCGCCACGAGGAGGGACCCCGCGGCCTGTACGGCGGCGCGGTCTTCCGGGGGAGCACCGACGGCGCCCTCGACGCGGCTCTCGTCCTGCGCACCCTCATCGGCGAGGGTGGCGAGACGTGGCTGCGCGCGGGCGCGGGAGTCACCGCCCAGTCCAGCCCTGAACGCGAGATCGAGGAGACGTGCGAGAAGCTCCGCAGCGTCGCCCCGCACCTGAGGTACGCCTCGGACTGACCGCCCCGCGTGGTTCCGGCCTCCTGCCGGGCGGCCGGGAATGGACCCACCTTGCCGAAACGGCAAAGGATCTGAAGGTGCGACGGGCCTTCAGGAGACAGTGGCGATACCCGCCTCACCCTTCAGGAGGCGGATCGATCGACGGGAGTGGTCATGGCACAGCAACCTCAAGGACCCACGGCGGACGAACTCGCCGCCCGCACGCCCGGCGAGTTCTGGGAAAGCCTCTACCGTGAACGAGCCGACGAGGGTGCCATCTGGGCGACCGGGGTGAACCCGGTGCTGGCGGAGGTCGCGGGCGGGCTCCCGCCGGGGACCGCGCTCGATCTCGCGTGCGGGACCGGCGGAGACAGCCTGTGGCTCGCCACCCGCGGATGGCGGGTGACGGCGGTCGACATCTCGCGGACCGCCGTGGACCGGCTCGCCGACGTCGCCCGTGCGCGGGAACTCGACGAGCTCGTCTCGACCGAGTGCCATGATCTGGCGCGGACCTTTCCGGTGGGGGCGTTCGACCTGGTCTCGGCGCAGTACTTCCACACACCGTACGACCTTCCCCGCGGCGCCGTCCTGCGCACCGCGGCGGAGTCGCTGCGACCGGGCGGACGGCTCCTCGTCGTCGACCATGCCTCCGTCGCCCCCTGGTCCTGGAACCAGGACCAGGCCACACGTTTCCCCACCCCGGACGAGGTCCACGCCGGGATCGGCCTGCCCACCGCCGGATGGACCGTCGAACGGGCCGACGCGCAAGACCGCCGGGCGACCGGTCCGGGCGGGCAGACCGCCACCGTCACGGACCACATCCTGCTCATCCGCCGCGCGACCGGCTGAGCCCCGGAACCGGCCACGGCCGTACGGGACGCCGCCGCAGGCTTCCCGACAGCCGCCCGGGAGGCGGCTGCCGCGTCGCTGTCTCCCACATCGTGCAGCCGCGACGCCTGGAAGCGAGCAACCGCTGGAGAGTCTGTGCGACAAGACCGTGTGTACGCTCAAGAGATGCTGACCATCGCCGCCGACATCGAGGTGCTGGCCAGGTTCGGCCGCGCGCTCGCCGATCCGATCCGCTGCCGTGTCCTGCTGCTCCTGCGGGAAGCGCCCTCGTATCCCGCCGATCTGGCGGAAGCCCTGGGTGTGTCCCGGACCCGGCTGTCGAACCATCTCGCGTGCCTGCGGGACTGCGGCCTCGTCGTGACCGTGCCGGACGGGCGCCGTACACGGTACGAGATCGCCGACGAGCGCCTCGGCCACGCCCTCGACAATCTGCGCACCGCCGTGGTCGCGGTCGAGACCGACCGCACCTGTGGGAACACCGAAGCCGAGGGCCGCCGCTGACGGCTGCGCGGCCGTAGGGCGGACCGTCTACCTGCAGCAGCCGCACCCGGGCGGGCAGTCGCCACACCCAGTCTCCGTCCCGACGCCTGCGGAGGGCACCACAGCGGCGGTGGGCACGCAGCAGCCCTTGCCCCGCCAGGCGTCCCGGCCTTCCTTGACGGCGACACCGGCGATGGCGAGGGCGGCGATGGGATCGGCCCAGGACCATCCGAGGGTGGCGTTGAGCACCAGGCCGCCCAGAAGCACGGCGGACAGGTAGGTGCACAGGAGGGTCTGTCTGGAGTCAGCGACGGCCGAGGCGGAGCCGAGTTCGCGGCCGGCCCTGCGCTGGGCCGCGGACAGGAACGGCATGACCGCGAGTGACAGGGCGGCGATGACGATGCCGGGAACGGAGCGTTCGGCTTCCCCGGTACCGGTCAGGGTGCGGACCGCGTCGAAGGCGACGTAGGCGGCGAGCATGAAGAAGGAGGCTGCGATGACCCGCAGGGTGTGTCGCTCGCGGGCTTCACGCACTGCGTGGTCGGAGGCGGAGAACTGCCAGGCGACGGCCGCTGCGGAGGACACTTCGACAACCGAGTCGAGGCCGAAGCCGATCAGGGCGGTCGAGGCGGCGATGGTCCCGGCGGTGATCGCGACGACCGCCTCGATGACGTTGTAGATGATGGTGGTGGCGACCAGCAACCGTATGCGACGGGTGAGCGCTTCCTGTCGCCCGGACGAGGGGCCGACGAACATGGATACGTTGGCGGTCATGGTCAGCAGCACCCCTTCTCGCAGGCGTCCGCGCACGTCCGGTCGTACCGTGTACGGCGCCCGTCCAGCACGGTCACGACGAGGCCGCAGTCCCGCAGGACCGCGAGATGGTTCGACAGCCGAGCCCGGAAGACACTGAGAGCATCGTCGAGGACGGCCGGTGGCCGGACCTGGCCGGCCCTCGATGTCGAAGGCAACGGTCAGCACGTCATGAGAGTACATGACATCCTGAATTCAGGTAACTGTGGATCAAGTTGACGGTTGCGGTGACCGTCGCTCGGGTGTCGGTGCGCGGGCGACCGTGCATACTGAAATCGAAGCAGTGCATTTTTCGATATCGCAGCGAAAATCATTCTCGATAGCGCGCCGTGTCATTATCCGATTCGTCGATGTGTGTTCTCCGTGGTGGCCTTTATTGTCAGGGTGAAGCCGCGAAGAGCACTGGAGGACGCCGCGAATGGGCAGTGGACCGAATTCAAGGAGATGAGTGCAGTGGCGACACCCTTGCAACATCAGCCGCATCCCGGGCACAGCCATACGCACGGCGAGAGCTGCGGCCACGTGGCAGTGCCTCACGGCGATCACATCGACTACGTGCACGACGGGCATCTGCACCGTGAGCACGACAGTCACGCGGATGAGTGCGAGATCGGCGGGCACCGTCAGCACGCAGAGCATGCTCACGTGCATGGCGAGGGCTGTGGGCACGTGGCGGTGCCCCACGATGATCACATCGACTACGTGCACGACGGCCACCGTCATGCGGCTCACGAAGGACACTGGGACGACCACTGACTGCTTGGTGCAGACTCCCGTTCCCAGAAATTAGAAATGCATCCCGGCGTCCGGGGTGCATTTCGGGTACTTCCGCAGCCCAGGGAAAGGGCCCGGCGGGGGATGGCTGCTCGTTTCTCACCGGCTTGAGTATGGCAGCAGCGCCATCTCACGAGCGTTCTTGATCGCCCTGGCGATCTGCCGTTGCTGCTGGGCCGTGACGCGGGTGACGCGGCGGCTGCGGATCTTGCTGCGGTCGGAGATGAACTTCCGCAGCAGATCGGTGCCCTTGTAGTCGATGTGATCGCCCGTCGGCTCTACCTGCCCGAGCACTCCTGGTCCGGTGATCCCGAACGCCGCACCACGGCCGGGATGCCCGAGACGGTGCGGTTCACCACCAAGCCCCGTCTGGCCTCGGAGATGATCGCCGCGGCGCTGAACGCCGGCATCAACGTCTCCTGGGTGACCGGCGACGAAGCCTACGGCCAGGACCCCCGGCTCCGCGCCGCCCTGGAAACACGCGGTACCGGCTACGTGATGGCCGTCGCCTGCTTGATGCGGGTGCGGATCAACCACGGCCGCACACCCATCCGCGCGGACACCGTCGCCGGCCGCCTGCCCGCTACGGCCTGGCAGCCCTACAGGGCCGGAAACGGTGCGAAAGGCCCGCGGTACTACGACTGGGCCTGGATCCACATCGGCACAGACAGCCACCGGCACCTGCTCATCCGACGCAACCGGACCACCGGCGAACTCGCCTTCTACCTGTGCTGGTCACCAACCGACGTGCCCCTGTCCGAACTGGTCCGCGTCGCCGGTATCCGCTGGAGCGTCGAGGAGTGCTTCCAGGCAGCCAAGGGCCAGGTCGGACTCGACCATTACCAGGTCCGCAACTGGACCGCCTGGCACCGGCACATCACCCTCGCCATGCTTGCCCTGGCCTCCTTGACCGCCCTCGCCGCCGACGCGGCCCCCGAACGGCCCCATGACGCACACCACCCCGTCCCCAGCCACGATCCGATCACGCTGACCGTCCCGGAGATCCGACACCTACTCGCCGCGGTCCTCGGCCCACCAGCCGCGACCGTGACCAGACTGCTGCACCGGTCCAACCGGCGTCGGCGCCACCAGGCAACAGCCCGGCACAGCCACTACCGACGACGAGCCGCCGACGAACCCGCTGGATAGATCACGAAACCGCACTGGAGTACTAGAACTCTCTTTGATCGGGGCTGCTCGGCCCGCGGGCTCTGTCCCTCTTGCGAGCTACGCGGAAGTGTCCACCGCGTGGTGACGATTCGAGGGCGGCGGATCCATAGCGTTGCGCACAGCCGCGGCGCTCCGGCTGCGGATTCGGCGGAGGAGTTCTGGTGAGACTGGTATGGCAGCTTGTGGCCGTCACAGCCATCGCCCTCATCGGCGGTCAGGGGATCGCCGCGGTGCATGAGGGCAACCCCTGGCTCACGCTCGTCCTCGGCGTCCTGACGGCTGTGCTCGCAGTGTTCGTTTACGGGTGGGTGGTACGCCGGACCGAGCGCCGCCCGGCCACGGAGGTGGCCGGGAGGGGGGCCGGGGCCGCGCTCGGCGTGGGGACGCTGATCGGCTTGGCGGTGTTCGGGCTTGTCATCCGGCAACTGGCCACCAACGGGTACTACGAGGTCAACGGCTGGGGCTCGACGACCGGAGCGGTAGGGCTCGTCGGTTTCATGGCCGCCGCCGTGGCGAAGGCGACCAAGACTTCTGCGTTCACGTTGTGGCGTCCTCAGGCGGTAGGGGAGCGGCAGTTCTGGCGTTCGGTACCGACGTGAGGCGGATCCCCCCCGCTTGTCTGCGCCCACGGCCACGGCTCATGCCCTTCGTCTCGTGGTCTTCCGCACCCTTCAGCACCATGGAGATCTAGATGCGTTCGCGCCTTGTCGCCCGTTCCGCCCGCCTGGCCCTCGCCGCGGACGCCGCGCTGGCCCTCACCGGCGCCGTGACGGCCGCCGCCACGGCCGTCAGCCGCAGCACCACCGCACCGGCCTGCGTAACCGACGACCTGACCTTCACGGTCACCGAGGAGACGCAGGCGGGCGGCTGCCTCTTCCTCACCGCCAAGGCCAAGCCCGGTGTCTCCTGCACCCTGGGGGGCGTCTTCCCCTCCGCGTCCTTCGGCTCCTCCCCGACAGTGCCGTGTCGCCCGCCGAGCACGCTGTCAGCGAGAGCATCATCCTCGAAGGCTCCACCACCGCTTACGCCGGCATCAACCCCAAGATCACCAACGACGACTTCGGCTGGGAATCCGACCAGCTCCACCTCTCCGTCGCCGGCGACGAAGTCAACTCCATCACCCTCGACCTCCCCAACACCGTCCTGGTCGACCAGCCGATCGCCACCAACTGGCACGCCGACCCCGCCGACGCAGTCCCCTTCTCCATCTGACGCACTTCTCCGGCCGATCAGCTGACCTTCTTCACCAGCTGACCTGCTTCTCCGGTCGGCCTCCGCCCGGGGGCGCCTGCGCACAGAGAAGCCGTTGGGGACTCCCGCCCCACGGACCCTCACCGGTGGTCTGTCGGGAGTCGGCGTATGGATGCCTACCGCTCGATGCGTCAGCCCGTACACCGGCCTCCCTTCACCTCACACGCGCACCAACTCCCGGTCCTCGTCGGAGCCCTTCGGCCCGCCCTTGCCGTCCTGGGACGGAGGGCGATCATCGTTCGGTGTGGGGTTTTCCGATCTTGAGTCGGTCGATGGGGTCCGAGACGGCCGTTCCGGCGGATGCGCTGGAGTATGTCGCGGGGAATGACGGTGCCGCGTTCGTATGTGCCGGCGAGGAACTCTTCGAGGTTCGGTTCGGTGTCGATGTCGTCGGCGGAGGTGATGGCGGGTGAGGAACGTCCGCACCGGCTGGCGACGCGGGGTGAGAACCGGCGAGCAGAGAGCCTCCCGTACGAGGCGGCGGTGAACGCCGAAATAGATCGTGAAGGACAGACGTGAACAAGTGGTTGGATGAGTTCAAGAGACGTCGGCAAACACCGCCGTCCTGTTAAGCGCACGGCGGATCGCCCTGCCGTGAAGCCCCTCCCTCTGCTGCCGTTCCGCGAGTGCCATCCAGAGTGGGCACTAGCTCCAATGACATGTCGCCGACCGTTGCATGACACAGAGGGTAATTTTTTCCGGCCCGGTTCAAGCCATGACGAACCTGGCGCCTGTTGTTCCTCGTTTCCCCGACTCACGCAAGGTAAAACTACGTGACCATTACGTGGCTGGACCAACCCTCTCAGAAATTCGTTGTGGAAGAACATGTCGCTGGACACGACAGCGGCACCTGGACATACCAATTGTCGGACCAGTGGTTCGGCATCGTCACGCCAATACGAGGTGTGTGTCAAATTGAACGTCGAGACGATCACGGTTGGCGGCGAACCACGCTCACGCCTGGAGAGGTCTGCCGGGTCGCGCCCAACAACCTGATCCGGCTCAGCAGGACATCGCCCAGACGTCTCCCATTCGAAGTCGTTTATATCCAGCTTTCCGTAGAATTCCTTCAGCGAGCACTGGAAACACACAGCACCGCTCCTGTCCGTGATGTTTCGGAATTACAGACACTGCGCGCCTTCGATCCACATGTTGCATCCATGGCGCAAACTCTACTTCACGCCCGAAAGACAGGTGCAGGAGAGCGCTATGCCCTGAGCGCAGCCCACTACCTGGCCGAATACCTGCTCCATCCATTCAGTTCCGCATCGCCGGGAACGGGAGGTTTCAGCCCGGAACAAATGCTCACACTGCGGGCCTACATGGAGATGCGCTTGTCCGAGAACATCACACTCGACCAGTTGGCCAGAGAAGCACGTCTCAGCCGGTACCACTTCCTGCGCCGATTCTCTGTCACCACGGGAAAGACGCCCATGCGGTACTTGACCGGGTTACGCATCGACGCTGCCCGCCATTTGCTCACAGCGGGCAGCGACCCCATATCCCAGGTCGGCAGGCTCTGTGGTTTTCCGAATCCGGAGAACTTCGCGCGGGTGTTCAGGAAGCACATGGGCTGCTCACCCTCGGAGTACCGGCAGCGAGGGCAGTGTCCGCCCTCTCCTTGAACGCCGACATGTGACGACGGGCCATGACCCCAGCGAACACGGTGGTGGAGACAACTGGTCACCAGCAGTCACCGATCGTGTGGGACGACATCGACTTCGCCTTCCGCCCCTACGATCCGTGGCTCGCCTACGCACAGTCCGAGACCGCCAACGTCCTGTTCGCGGTGGAGGCGACCCGCCGCTGGGCCGACGACAACATCACCGCCAACGCCCTGATGCGGGGCGCCATTTACACGAACCTGCAGCGGCACACCGCAGGCCGAGGTAGCAGACGCGTCCCCGTGCTGGTCAGCGTCTGTGCCTGGCGCGCGTTGCCGCCATGCTTCGGGATATCGAAGTCGACGGCCCATCGCAGGTTCGGGATCTGGTAGCGGGCCGGCGTGTGGGGCCGACTGCACGGGGAGATCGTGCACCGGCTCTACGACGCCAGCCTGCTCGACCTGTCGCGCGCTGTTCTCGACTCCGCCCACGTGCGCGCTGAAAAGGGGGCGAACACACAGGTCCGAGCCCCGTGGACCGGGGCAAGCCGGGCTCCAAGATGAACGTCCTGTCGGACGCGAAGGGACTGCCCCTGGTCGTCGGTGTCTCCGCGGCCAACGTCCACGACAGTCTCGCGCTGAAGCCCATGGTCGCCGGTCACCAAACGAGGCACGACCCACACCGCGGCCGGTACTCCACCATGCCCCAGCGGCAGTGCTTCCGCCCCTATGCCCGGCCGACGCTGACGCTCGTCCAGATGCGGCAACAACACCTGGAACTTCGCAGCCAGGGCGGCCTCGATCCCCTCCCGTACCAGAACAAATAGTCCTACAGCCGGAAGGTACGACTTGTTGCCCGGCGAGCCCTTGACGACCGCACCCCACCGAAGAAGCGAGGCTAAATTCGAAGAAGACCCAGAACAGGCTGTTGTCGATTATTGCCCGATGCTCGATCAATATTGCTGCGTCATCTGCCGTCGTCGATTCGGCTGTTAAGGTCACGGAGTGCGATGCCGGGCAACTCCGTGACAGCGAAGGTGATTTCCTTGGTGGAAATGCGAGCAGGGTTCGACTATGACAGCCATGACCCGGCGATAGCGGTGGATCCGTTTTCGACCTATGCGAAACTCCGCGAATCCTGCCCGGTGCAGTGGAGCCGGGCCTGGGACGGCTATTGGGTCGCGACCGGCCACCGTGAGGTCTCCTCGGCGGCCCGCGATGCCCGGACTTTCCAAACCGCGCAGGACAGGGCGGACGGTACGGTGCAGGGGGTGACCATTCCCTCACTCGGGCAGAGCAACCGGATGATACCGCTGGAACTCGACTCGCCGGAGTGCCTGAAGTACCGCAAGCTGCTCTCCGTGTTCTATTCCCCGAAGCGGGTCGCCGCGCGCGCCGGCGAGGTCCGGCAGTTGGCGGCGGCTTGTATCGACGAGGTGATCGAGCGCGGCGAGTGTGACATCGTTCTGGCGATGACCGAGAAGCTGCCCAGTATTCTGACCATGCGGGACATCGGGCTGCCGGAGGAGCGGTGGTTCGACATTGACTCCTTGCTCTACCGGGCGCTCTTCGCCGCTCCGCACGATCCGTCGACAGCCCGCGAATGCGCGCAACTGATCTGCCTGGAGCTGGTGGAAGCACTCGACGCGCAACGGGACGGCGACAAGCGGGGGCTGCTCGGGCACCTGGCGACCTGTGAGGTCGACGGAGCACCGGTACCGGACGATGACATCGTCTCGATGATGTATTTGCTGTTGCTCGGCATCCATCCGACGTCAAGCCTGACCGCGATCGCGCTCCGTACCCTCGCCCAGCAACCCGAGCTGCGGTCCCGGCTGATGTCCGACCGCTCGATGATCCGCACCGCCGTGGACGAGTTCCTGCGGTGGGTCTCGCCCGTTCAAAGCACGGGCCGGATTGCCGCCGAGGACGTCGAACTCGGCGGGCAGCACATCACCCGGGGCGAGCAGGTGTTGCTCGGGTGGGCCGCGGCGAACCGCGACGATTCCGTCTTCCCGCACTCGGACCGGATCGACCTGAACCGCGACACCGGCCGCCACCTCGCTTTCGGTGCCGGCCAGCACTATTGCGTGGGCGCGGCCATGGTACGAGAGATGTTCACGGCGATGCTGGAGGAGGTGTTCGACCGGATACCGGACTACACCGTCGCCGATGACGCGGAGATCGAATGGTTTCCGGATCTGACCCCCGTATACGGGATCAAGGCTCTGCCGATACGGTTCGCGCCCGGCCGATAAGCCGGGCGGTGTTCATGACCGAGGAGTCGTCCAGGAAGCCGACGATGGGGATCTCCGTCGCGAAGGCACTGTTCAGCCCTTCAGGATCTGCAGCAGCTGGGCGCCACCCCGGCTGGCGAGCAGCACCCCGGCCATCCCTACCAGGTGCTGCAGCAACTGACTGCGGCGCTGTTTCCTTGCTGTCCAGGCAACCTCGCCGTACTCCGAAAACACCATGCCGGTAACCCAGTTGGAGGACGACGGCATATACGACGACTCAGCCGCGTCCTCCGGTCCGCTCACCATGACGTCACTGGGGGATAGGGGGGCCGACGGCTATAGGGCGACCGTGACAGTGGAGGTCAGCTCCGACTGAGCGTTCAGGGCGCGGAGTCGTGCAGACGTTTCGCGGGTGGTAGGGGGAGGCGTCCAGCTTGGCGAGGACGCAGATGGTGGCGGCGTTCGGCAGGATCAACCGGTAGAGCCGCGCTGTCTCCTCGGACAGGCCCGGGCTCTCCGGCCGCGCCTCGGTCACCAGCCGCACTCCGGTCCAGGCACCCACGACCAGCCGTGCGATCTCCGCGGGGACCGCGTGCGGCAGCAGCTCGCCGCGCTTCTCGGCCTCCACGAGCAGGTCCTCGAACAGGCAGATCCAGTCCGGCCAGCGCGTGCCGCACATGCTGCGTGTCTTGGGGTGGACGGACAGCCGGACGGCCGCACGCAGCATCGGTTCCTGGGGCATCCGGTGTGCGAGCAGGAGCCCGAGGTCGACCCATTCCTGGAGCTTGTGCGTCTGCGGAACGAGCCCCTCGCGGGTCACGGCCTGGTCGAGCACGCCGCGCGCCATCGCTTCCTTGGTCGGGAAGTGGAAGTACAGGGCGCCTCGGGTCAGCCCGGTCCGTTCGACGAGTGCGGCGATGGTGGCGGCTTCGTACCCGACCTCGATGAACAGGCGCGCCATGGCTTCCGGGATGGCCTCACGCGTACGGATCGCACGCTCCTGACGCGCCGCTCGGCCGCCCCCGGTCTCTCTCGGCCCTGTCTGAACATCGAACCGTCGACCATGGGCCCACCGAAGGTTCGGTACGGCACCAAGCCCTTCCGGCCGTTCCGGGGGCTGTACTGCGGGACGCGGAGCCGGGGCCGGGGGGATGGCCCCGGCTCCGCGTCCCGGGCGGCACGTCAATGGTTGACGTGGCCGCCGTCCATGGGGCGCCCCGCTGTCATCAGGTACTTCAGGTCCCGGGCGTACTTGGTGACGAGGTCGCGCGTGAGGCTCGGGATGTCCCCGTGCCCGGCGATGGCGCCGGCCCGGACGGCGGCGCGGAACCGGTCGGAGGGGATGACGGATCCGGGTACCGGGTCCTCGGGCTCCTTGAAGCCGTGCCGGATGGGAAGCGCCGCGTACTGCCGTTGTGCCTCGGGCAGGGCGCGCATCGCCGCCTCGAACCGCAGGTACCACTCGGCGTAGTCGTCCACCCGCTCGATGGCGTGGCCGTCCTGCGCGAGCCAGTCGACGATGGCGTCGAGGGAGACGCCGTCGTCGTTGGGGTTCACAAGGCTGAACGTCCGGTAGCCGGACGGGACTTCAGAGGTGCCGCAGCCCCCCAGCGCCACCACGGCGGCGGCGGTGAAGTCGACCGGCAGGCCGTCGTAGTGGGCGCGTTCGCCGTCCGCACGGTAGAAGCTGCGCGGCGCGACCCCGGTGGCGAGCACGCTGAACAGGAGGCGGCTGAACACATCGGTGACGTTGAACTGCCCGCCGTACCGGGTGTGCGCGAGGACCATGCTGGACCGGAAGGTCGTGACCGGCAGTCCGCACAGGTCGTGCGCCTCCCGCAGCAGCACTTCACCGGCCCATTTACTGGTCGCGTACCCGTTGGCGTAGCCATCGTCGACGTTCAGGACCGGTATGGCGACGCGGACGTCGGTGTCCTCGTCGAGGGCCGGACGGCAGGAGTCGGCGACCCCGACGCTGGAGATGTAGGTGATCGGCTTCGTCCGGCGGGTGAGGGCCAGCCGGACGAGTTCGGCGGTGCCGACGACGTTGGCGTCGAAGAGGTGCGGGTACGGCAGGAGGTGGTTCACCACCGCACCGGCGTGGACGATCAGGTCGACCTCGTCGGCCAGCCGGTCCCAGGCCGCCTCGTCCAGGCCGAGCCGCGGTTCCGCCATGTCACCCGCCACGACTTCGAGATGGACCGCGGCCAGTTCCTCGTACGTCCGCACCAGCTCCGGGTCGCCGCTGTCGAAGGCCGCGTCCAGCCGCTGCCGGGCCGCGGGGGCGTCCTTGCCGCGCACCAGGGCGATCAGCCGGCCGCCGGCGGGCGCCAGGGTGCGCAGCCATTCCAGGGCGAGGAAGCGGCCGAGGTAGCCGTTCGCGCCGGTCAGCAGCACGGTGCGCGGCTCCCGCTCGGCGCGGGGCAGCGCGGGGGCGTCGGCGAGGAGGTCTGCGTCGAGGAACTTGTCAAGGGTGAGGTCCTGCGCGTGGACCTCGGTCACGCCCTCGCCGTGCACCGAGGCGAAGGCGGGCCGCCGCACGGCCGTGACCCGGCCAGAAAGGCGCCCGGCGCCCTCGCCTCCTTCCTTGAACTCCACGATGCGGATCGTCATCTCCTTGAGCGTGACCGGTTCCAGGAACAGCTGGATCGGTACGTCGATGTCCAGCTCGTCGCGGAGTCGTCCGGCCAGATGCACGGACGTCAGCGAGTCGCCGCCCGCCTCGAGGTACGTCTTCTCCAGACCGGCGGGTCCGTCGAGATCCAGCGCCTCGAACACCAACTCGGCGACCCTGTCCTCCAGTTCGCTCCCCAGTGTCGGCGCCGTACCTTCGGCCGGCGCCTGAGCGCCCGGGCCGCGCAGCGTCAGGGCACCGTAGCTCTCGCCGGCGAACGGGTACGACGGGAGCCGTACCCGGCGCACCTCGCCGTCGAGCGTCGGCCAGGTCACCTCCTCGCCGCGCAGCCACGCCTCCCCCGACGGTTCCCGCACCGGATCCGGGTGGCCCTCGGCCAGTGCCATGAGCTTGTCCGACGCGTCCTGCACGCCGGCGGCGACCACGTAGGCACGCACGGGCATCCCGACCCGGCCGGTGCGCAGGGTGTGCGCGACATCGGCGAGGGCGGGGGCGTCGGCCTCGTGCAGACGTGCCGCCAACCGCGACGCCACGAGAGCGAGTTGATGCTCGGTGCGGGCCGAAACCGGCAGGACCGTCGGGCGGGCGTCGGCCTTCGCGCGCGGCTCGCGTGCCGGTGCCTCCTGCACCACCACGTGCACGTTCGTGCCGCCCATGCCGACCGACGTCACGCCGGCCAGCCGGGGCAGGCCCGGCCTGCGCGGCCAGTGTCGGGTCTCGGTCACCAGCCGCAGCGGCGAGTCCTGCAGGGCGGCGACCGGGCTCGTGACGTTCACCGTCGGGGCCAGGGTGGCGTGCTCCAGCATCAGGACCGTCTTGATCAGCGCCGCCACACCGGCCGCCGTGTCGGCGTGCCCGATGTTCGACTTCACCGAACCGAGCGCGATGCCTGCGCCGCCGTCGAGGCCGGCTCGGGCGGTGAACGCCGCGCTCGCCGCCGCCAGCTCGATCCGGTCTCCCAGCTCGGTCCCGGTCCCGTGCGCCTCCACGTACTGCGCCACCGACGGCTCCAGCCCCGCCGCTTTCCACGCCTCGGCGATCGCGGCCGTCTGCCGGTCCACGCCCGGAGCGGTGAAGCCGACCTTGTCGGCCCCGTCGTTGGTGACGGCCGTGCCCCGGATCACCGCGCGCACCGGGTCACCGTCGGCGAGCGCGTCCTCCAGCCGCCGCAGCACCAGCACGCCCACCCCGCTGCCCGGCACCGTGCCGGCCGCCTTCTCGTCGAAGGGGCGGCAGAGGCCGTCGGGGGAGGAGGTCCCGCCCTGGTAGTAGACATAACCCTCCTTGCGCACGGTGCCGATGGCGACGCCGCCCGCGAGTGCGGTGTCGCACTCGCCGAGCAACAGGGCCTGGACGGCAAGATGGACCGCCGTCAGCGAGGTCGAACAGGCCGTCTGGACCATCATGCTCGGCCCGTCCAGGCCGAGCCGGTAGGAGATCCAGGGCGCCAGGAACTCGCGGTCGGTGAGGATACGCATCTGGATCGCGCCGATCGACGCGGCGAGCGCCGGGTCCGTCTCGGCGGCCAGCGCGTGGTCCGTCGAGCTGCCGCCCATGTAGACGCCGGTGCGGGGCGGTGCGTTCAGCGGGGCGTACCCGGCGTCCTCCAGCGCCGACCAGGCGGTCTCCAGGAGCACCCGGTGCTGCGGGTCCAAGGCGGCCGCCTCGGTGCGGTTGAAGCCGAAGAGCTCGGCCTCGAAGCGGTCCGCGTCAGCGAGATGCCCCTGCACCGGGACGAACGCGGGATTGCGCAGCTCGGCCGGGTCCGCCCCGTCGGCGAGCAGTTCCTTCTCGGTGAACTCGGACAGCGAGCAGACGCCGTCGCGCAGGTTGGCCCAGTAGGCGTCGAGGTCGGGGGCGCCGGGGAAGCGTCCGCTCATCCCCACGACGGCCACCGCTTGCTCAAGGTCGTGCTGTGCGGCTTCCTCGGTCGTCATCGCGTCGTGCCCTTCCTGGAACGGAGTTTGTGCGGGGCGGCCCGGCGGTCGCCGCCGCGCCGGGCCGCCTCCTGCTCGGCCGTCTGGTCGAGACGGGCAGCCACGGCGGCCGCCGTCGGGTGCCGGAACAGGTTGGTCAGGGTGATGAGGTCCTGGTGCTCCGGGTGTTTCTGGAGCGCCGCGAGGACGGCCGGCAGCCGTAGCGAATTGCCGCCCGAGTCGAAGAAGTTGTCGTGGACGCCGACCCGGTCCAGGGTCAGCTGCTGCTGCCGCACCCGGGCCACGCGCCGCTCGGCCGCGCTGTCCGGGGCGGTGTACGACCGGCTCGGCTCGGGGCGCGAGGAGGGGGGATCGGGCAGCGCCGTATCGTCCACCTTCCCATTCGTCGTCATGGGCATGCGGTCGAGGACAACGATGGCCGACGGTATCAAGTGCGCGGGCACGGTCAAATTCCTATTCTCTCTATTGACCTGCATGAGACGAGTCCTTCCGGCTGGTTTCCTTGACGTTGAGAATTTTCCGGATCAGAGCGTATGGATCCCGGGAAGATTGCCCCCACTCCTTGAACACGGAGGCCGATTTGCCTGGACATGGGAGGCAGATCCCGATGGCCGGCACCGCCAGGCACGAGGTCGTGCCGGAACCAGGTCAACTCCATCGTCACCGCCGTTCCCCTGCCTCCAAGCGCTGGCGCCGTGCTTGCAGCACGCGAGAGCGCCTGGCCGATGCCGCTTGCCCGGCCACAGCCGAATCATCGTCCGAGGGCACGCCGTCACGGATCAGCGTTGCCTGCGCCGCCACCGTGGTGTGCGAGAACAGAGCAACAACCGAGAGCCGCACCCCCGTATGCCGCTCAAGGGCGTTCTGAAGCTCAAAGAGCTTGACCGAGTGGCCGCCCAGATCGAAGAAATTCACTTCGATCGGAACGCCTTTCCGCTTCAGTACCTCGGCCCACGCGGCGGACACTCGTCCAGTCGTGTCGTTCGTGGAGACGGCGGCTACATCCTCTGTCCGGGAGTCCAGACAGGTTTCTGCCAGAGTGCTGAGGCGTTTTCGGTCGATTTTGCCGTTGACAGTCACAGGAAACCGATCGAGCACGTGAATCCAGTTCGGAACCATGGCTTGCGGCAGCCTGCGGGCCACGTGCTCGCGGATTAGGTCTGGAGAAAGGTCAGGAGGCGACAGGACGAACCCGACAAGCTGGGTCCGCTCCGCGTTCGTCACCGCGACGGCGTCGCTGACCCCTGGTGCAGTACGCAGATGAGCCTCGACTGCGCCGAGCTCTATCCGATGGCCACGGATCTTGACTTGTTGATCGCGGCGGCCGAGGAATTCCAACTCACCATCGTCGTTCCACAGGGCGAGGTCCCCCGTGCGGTACATCTTGGCGCCCTCGACGTCGGTGAAAGGGTCGCCGATGAAAGCCTGGGCAGTCGCTTCAGGGCGGCCGAAGTATCCTCGCGCTACCCCTGTGCCGCCGATGAACAACTCGCCGCTTACACCGCGTGGGACCGGCTCCAGCTCCTCATTCAGCAGGTATAGGCGGACACCAGGCACCGGCCCGCCGATGGATATCGGTCCAGGGGCCTCGTAACGGCGGAAGCTAGCCCATACAGTGGCCTCGGTCGGGCCGTACTCATTGACCAGGGCGACTGTGCGGCCGAGCAAGGCGAAATGGCGTTCCATCAATGCCTCAGCCAGCGACTCGCCGGCCACGATCACCGTATCCAGCGCATCCAGCCGCCTGCCCTGCCGTTCCGCCGCGTCCAGCAGTGCGCTGTAGAGGAGCGGTACACAGAGCAGCCGGGTCACCTGCCAGCGTTCCACCAGGTGGGCCAGCCGCTCAGGATCGCGGATTTCATCGGATGCAGCTACGACTAAGCATCCCCCCGCGGTCAAGGTCCCCCACACCCCGGCAACCGAGGAATCGAAGGCCAAGGGGGACACAAGCAAAAAGACTGGAGCGCCGGGATACACCCTGCGGCGTGCCCAAGTGGAAGCGGACAGCTGACTGTGCTCGACCAGGACGCCTTTGGGCTCGCCGGTGCTGCCCGAGGTGTAGAGGAGGTAAGCGGCGTCATTGGGTGTCACCGCGACTGCTGCCGCAGTGGTCTCTTCTTCTTCTCGGGCGTCCTCCGCTCGAATGACCGGGCATGTGAGCGTGGGCAGTCGGGCAGACGTGCCGTCCGCGACGATCACGGCAGACACGCCCGCGTCAGCGAACACATCAGCGATCCGCTGATCAGGGTGGGCCGGGTCTGCCGGGACGTACGCGGCACCGGCGTACAGGATTCCGAGCACGGCGGCAATCATCGCGTTCGAAGGTTCAACGAGCACACCGATTCGCTCGCCTCTGCCCGCACCTGCCGCACAGACAGACGCTGCGATGTGCCTGGCCCAAGCGTCGAGCTCGCCGTAGGTCAGCTCGGTGCCCCTGCTCCGAACGGCGACCCTCAGCGGATCACTGCCGGCTATCCGGGCCACGACCGCGTGGACCGGGCTGAGCTCCTCGTGTGGAGCGTTCGACACAAAGTTTTGTTCTGGCAAGGTCATCAAAATTCCCACACTAATTCTCGGCTGATGCTGCTCGGTTCATGGCGTGCCAACAGGCCAAGGACGACCTCGGCTTGCTGCCCCAGCGTGCGGTCGGCCAGCATCGCCCGGGCGGGGGTCTGAACGCTGAGACGCTGGTCGAGCTGGCGGGTAAGAAATGTGATCAGCAGTGAATCTCCCCCCCGGCTCGAAGAATTCGGAGTCGTCACGGAGATCGGCGTGTCCAAGCAGTTCAGTCCACAACCCGGCTAGCGATGCCAGCGGATCAGGGACTACCGGTATCAACTCGCGAAAACAGACTGCATTCCTACGGACAGGAGCGGTGGGCGAACATGAGTAGTACACGCTCATCGGTCGGTCACTGAACTCCGCTCAGACAGGAGAGGATTCACTCTGGCATCCGTTCACCCCAGCGTCAATGCCGCAAGAAGGGCCGGCGAGGCGGCGCGCAATATATGTCCAGAAGAGCGCAATAGCTGTCAACCGTGCTTTGCTGGCGGCGCTTGACGTCAGCTCGCGGGCATTGCTAGCCTATTTCGATATTCTGTCACCGGAGCGGTGTTTGATTCCCGTATGTTGTTCATAATCCGGCGAGCCACAAAGGAAGGATTCGGTGCGCGAGCAAGAAGATCAAAAATCTCAACCATATCGCGAAGATATGGACGGACTGGAGAGCTGGCAGGGGCTGTTGCATGAGTTCTTTACCCAGTCCAACTCCCAGAACGCACGGATACAGGCACTGAGGGAGTCCTTCGACCGCACTGCCACCGCTCGTCGGAACAGCACGGCCGACGACTTCTTCAGCCAGATGATCAGTCCCCGACTCCGGTCAGCCGACTACACCGAGGACGAAGTCTTCGCCAACCTCCTGCTGCTCATCGACGCGGGGCAGGCGACTACCACACACCTGATCGGGAACGCGGCCCTCGCACTGTTGAACAACGACGAGCAGACTCGGCGGCTGCGCAGAGATCCTGAGCTGATTACGCCCGCCACACACGAACTGATGAGATACGACAGTTCGGTCCAGTTCACCACTCGGAAGGCGCTCGCTGACATCGACCTCGGTGAGCACCTGATCCGAGCTGGCCAGTCGGTGACCCTGGTTCTTGGTTCAGGGAATCGTGACCCCCGCCGCTACACCGACCCTGACATATTGGATGTCTCCCGACCGGCTGCTGACCACCTGTCGTTCGGGCACGGCATCCACTACTGCCTGGGCGCCTCACTAGCTCTCACCGAGATCGACGTCGCGCTGCGGGCGCTGCTGTGTCGGACCACCAACTGGAAGTGCGAGGTGGCGCAGCCCGAGTGGCTCGAAAGCATAAACTTCCGCTTCCTTGCATCCCTTCCGGTCGCTTTTGAGGCAATCGCCTGAATGTGGCATTCGTCTCGGCCGGAGGGGAGCTCCTTGGGACATGATGTCGGCGCATTACCGCTGCCGGAGCAGCAGCTCACGTTGGTCCGGAGTTGTGAGCCGGGCGACAGCGGGCCGACCCGTAACGCCGTCGGACGGTTGACCTGCGGGCTGCCTCTGAGAAGAGAGCATTCTCTCCGCGCCCTCTCCGCCGTTCTTGCCGCGCACCCGGTGTTGCGCAGTTCGTTCGAGTTGCCGGCCGAGCCGGCCCCTGAGCAGGTGTTCCACCGTGAGGTGGTGTGCAGCCCGGCATCGTCGACCTTCGCATGATCGCGGACGCCGACGCCCGGGGCGCGTTCTTGAGGATGCCGTGCAGCAACTGGCGGACCACCCGTTCGACCTCGGTCGGGCACCGTTGCTGCGCACAGCGGCTTTCCAACTGGACGACGGCGGTCGTTCGTCAAATCCGGCGATGGTGTGGTTTGGCGGCAGGTCAGGCTGGTCGTAGGTCGGTGGTAGGAGTCAACTGGCTTGGTGGTGGCTGACGTTGACCGCTCGCCGTCCGTGTCCGCCTGCGCGGGGCCGTTGGAGGAGTGCGCGGCCCGGTTCGGTGACCTCTTCTTCAGCCTGGCCCAGCGGCGGGGATTTCGTGAGTACCTGACCGGGCTGCCGGCGCCGCGGGAGCGGGACCGGGCGATCACCTGCTTGGAAGGGGCGGAGCCGGTCGCCGGCGCGGGGATGCCCGGGAGTGCAGTTCTTCTTGTCCGAGTCGCCCTGGGAGGCCGAGCAGGTCAACGACCGGCGGCTTGAACTGCCGCGCAAGCAGCCTACAACTGCACGCACAGCCGTATACGCCCGCCCACCATTCGCCCGCGGCCGGTCCGACCCGGCCTTCCGCACCAAGCCGCAACCGTCCGCCACCCTCGCGGCCCGGGCCGACAGCCCTGCGGTGCCGCCCTGACCTGCAACACCACTTGAAGAACGGTGGTGTCTGGAGCGTGCCTCTCACCACGCTACGGAAGCCCTCTTTTTCCTCGATGCCGGTGATCGGCAGATGGGGCACCCGACTCATCGACGCATGGGCAGCAACACAGATCCCGCAGCGGGCAATATCTGTCAACTGCCCAGATCGGAGAGGACATACATTGCTCCACAGAAGACCTCACACCCTCGATCCGGGAGTTTGAGGAATCACAGTCATTGGACCAGAAACGCGAGATCAGCATCTCTGGCGGACTGAATCTACTTACCTCTTGTGATCTCTGTATGGGGTCGCGGTTCTGGGGTCGCTCGGATAAGGTTCTGGAGAACGATGAATTTTGACGGGGCATTGCTCGAAGACTGGATGCGCGACCACTACCATGACGCTGCGATAGACATAGGGTCGAGTGGGGTTCTTGACTACTCGTTCGAACAGGTGCGACAACTCGCCGGCATCGAGCCCGGTGATTTGGACCAGATCGTTTTCCGGGACAGTCCGTGCCTGGGCCGGGACGACCTGCGCGAGGCTGTCGCCTCGCGCTGGGGGGACGGTGACGCGCGCAGGGTGATGCTTACGCACGGCGGCAGCGAGGCTATCTACGTCGCGCTCCAGACCCTCCTTGAGCCAGGTGACCAAGTCGTCGCCCTGCACCCGGCTTACCACTCGCACGTATCCGTCGCAGAGTCCATGGGGTGCGAAGTTCTGCGCTGGCGGCTGCGCGAGGAGGACAAATTCCGGCCTGACGTGGAGGAACTTGCGAGGCTCGTCACTGCGCGCACAAAGGTTATTGTGGTCAACTTTCCGCACAACCCGACCGGCGCGACGCTCGACCCTGCTGGTTTCCGTCGCCTGCTTGAGATTGCTGACAATGTTGGTGCCTATCTCCTGTGGGACGGCGCTTTCACGGACCTGGTCTACGATGAAGCACCGCTGCCGGACCCCGGACTGACCTATCCGCGCGCTGTGTCGATCGGAACCTTTTCAAAAGCTTTTGGTCTACCCGGCATGCGTTTCGGATGGTGCATGGCCGACCCGGAGCTTCTGCGGGCGATGACCAACCTGCGCGACCGCATCACCCTCAGCCTCTCTCCGCTGATCGAGTTCATTGCGCTGCGCGTCGTGCGCCGTGCAGAAGCCTTCATCGCTCCCAAGCTGAAGAACGCCACAGAGAACCGGCGTCTGTTGGCCGACTGGGCCGCGCGGCACGAGGATCGTGTCGACCTCCCGCTGCCCCTCGGCGGAGTGACAGCATTCCCGCAACTGCGCCCGTGGCGGGACACGACCGAGCTTTGCCGTCGGCTGGGAGAGACCAGCAACATACTGCTCGTCCCCGGCCGGGCATTCGACCACCCGTGCCGCGTCCGGCTCGGTTTTGGCGGCGATCGCAGCCAGCTGAGCAAGGGTCTGGACATTTTGGGCGCTGAGTTCGCCGCGAGCGCCCAACCGTGAGGCAGAAAGGAACGCTGAAGAACATGCAGAGCATTGAACTGTCGGACATTGAGTTGAAGACAGTCAACGAATTACTGGCCTCGATCACGGCGAATTTCCACTCGGTCAGTGACCCGGAGTTCGTCCGGCAGTGCTCGGTGTACGCACACGAACTGCCGCAGCGGCTGCGGGCTGAGTTGAACGCGTTCCGCCTGGAGGCTTCCGGGGGAGTGCTGTCCATCCGCGGCTTCCGGATTGACGACGTTGCTGTCGGGCCCACTCCCGAGCACTGGCGTACCCACGTCGGCCGGGCGTCCACGCTCCCCGCGGAGGTGTACTTCATGCTCTGCGCATCCCTGCTGGGCGACCCCATCGCCTGGGCGACGCAGCAGGACGGCCGGATCATGCACGACATCTTTCCGATCAAGGGTCACGAAAATGAGCAGCTTGGCTCGGGCAGCGAAGAACTGCTGACCTGGCACACCGAGGAGGCGTTCCACCCGCTGCGGGCCGACTACCTCGGCCTGGCCTGTCTACGCAACAACGACCGGGTGGCAACGACCTTCGCCTCGGTCGACGACCTCGAGCTCACCGTTGAGATCAGGGACTTGCTCTGTCAGGAGCGGTACCCGATCAAGCCCGACCGCTCGCATCTGCCCCACCACGGCGAAGAAAGCCGGGAGATGTCGAAGCGCGAGCGAGAGCTGCTCTCGCGCAGCTATGAATGGATCATGGCCAAGGGCAGTAAGCCCGACCGAGTCGCAATCCTCTTCGGCGACCGCGAAGCACCCTATCTACGCATCGATCCATTCTTCATGGAGGACGCATACGCAGTCCCGGACAGCGCCCGCGCAATGAAGGCCATCGTCGCGGAGGTCGATCGCAACATACGAGATTACGTGCTCGAACCAGGTGAACTGCTCTTCCTGGACAACTACAAGATCGTGCACGGCAGGGTGCCGTTCACTGCCCGCTTCGACGGCACGGACCGCTGGCTCAAGAGGCTGAACGTGGCGCGCGACCTGCGGAAGTCGCGCGATCGCAGAATCAGCCACGACGCGCGAGTGATCCATTGACGATCTACAGCGCCTCGGCCCTCGCGGCCGGACGGACCCTACCCGGAAACGACTGGGAGACGTCAGTGTCGACTACCCAAGACTCTGCGATGCAACCGAAAGACGGCCAGGACCGCCGCGTTGACATGGATTTCCCCCTTTCCCTGGCACAGGAGCGGATCTGGGTCTCCGAGCAGCTCGCCGATGCGGACTCGCACTACGGGACCCCGGTTGTGTTCGCCCTGCGCGGCGAGCTGGACCCCGGGCTGCTTGAAGTGGCTCTGACTCATATCGTGGAACGGCACGAAGTGCTGCACTCTGTGGTGTCCATCGCGTCTGGCTCGCCCCGGTTCGTCGTCGTCCCCGCACGCTCCGTAAGACTCGATCCACAGGATGTGGCCTCGGAGCAGGAGATGACTGAGCGGGTGAGCGCCGCGACGGCAGTTCCGTTCGACCTCTTGCATGGGCCGCTCGTGCGGTTCGGCTTGTACCGCCTTGGTTCCGCGGATCACCGCCTGCTGGTGGACATACATCACCTGATCTTCGACGGAGTTTCGGCCGGCGTGTTCGTCCAGGAACTTGCCGAACTTCTTGCCGCGGGGGCCGAGGGCCGCACACCTGAGCTCCCCGTGCTGCCTTTCGCCTACGGGCAGTACGCCGTTGCGCAACGTCGCTCGCTCGACGAGGGCCTGTTGGCCAGTCAGGTCGAGCACTGGTGTACCCAGCTCAGGGACGCGTCCTTCGCACTTGAACTGCCCACCGATTACCAGCGCCCCTCACGCGTGAGCTTCCATGGCGCCAGCCACTCCTTTACATTTCCGGCTTCGCTGGGCGTCGAGATCGCGGAGGCGGCCCGCCGCTGGAGCGTCACCCCCTACGTGGTCATGCTCGCCGGCTGGGCTGCCGTTCTCGGCCGTTACTCAGGCCAAGAGGACCTGCTGGTGGGCACCCCCATGGCCGGCCGGACCGAGCCGGGCACCGAGGAATTGATCGGCATGTTCGTCAATGTCCTGGCCCTCCGGGTACGCCCAGAGCGAGATCAGGCCTTCCACGGCCTGGTCAACCAGACACGCCGGGCTTCCATCGAAGGTCTCGCCTATCAGGAAGCGCCGATCGAGAAGGTCATCGAGCGACTTCGTCCGCCACGCGACCCGAGCCGCAATCCGCTGTTCCAGACGGCATTCATCTACGACGAGGCGCTTGAGGAGTCCATACACGCCGCGGGACTGACGATCGAGGGCGCCGCACCGCCACCGCGCACCGTCAGCAAACTTGACCTGAGTATCGAGGTCGTTGAGCGGGACGGCCGGCTCGAAGCGGAAATCGAGTACGCGACCGACCTGTTCGCGCCGGAGACGATCCGCCGCATCGCAACGCACTACACCACCTTCCTCGCCAACGCGGTCCGCTCGCCGAACCGACCGCTGTGCGAGATTCCACTGGTCTCAAAGGAAGAGCACGCTCTGTTGGTAACGCAGCAGAGCGGAGACGGCGCATCATACGATCCCGTCGTCCTCCCCTCGCTCTTCGAGGCCCAGGTCGCGCGGCGCCCCGACGCATGCGCGGTCTCCTACGGCGAATTGCGGTGGAGCTACCGACAACTCAACGAGCGGGCCAACCGGCTTGCCAGAGCTCTGATTGCCCGTGGAATGGGACCCGAGAAGCTGGTGGGGGTCGCGTTGCCCAGCGGCCCGCTCCTCGTCCTGGCCATCCTCGCGATCAGCAAGGCGGGTGCCGCGTTCCTACCGCTCGACCCGGCCTATCCGACCAAGCGAATCGAGTACATCGTCGGCGACGCGCGTCCCGCGCTGCTGCTGACCGATGCCGCCGGCGCCACGGCCCAGCCCTGGACGACGCCGATCCTGGTCCTCGACGAACAGCAGACCGGGCGTGACACGGGCGCGGACGCGTCGAACCTCTCCGACGCACAGCGGTCGCACCCACTCACCCTCGCGCACCCGGCATACGTCATTTACACCTCCGGTTCGACCGGGACACCGAAGGGCGTGACGGTCACGCACGAGGGTCTCGCTGGGCTGTCCGGCGCGCAGATCGAGGCATTCGGCGTACGGTCCGACAGCAGGGTCCTGCAATTCGCCAGTCCAAGTTTCGACGCCTCCGTCTCGGAGCTCTGTATGGCCCTGCTCAGCGGCGCTACGGCGGTGTTTGTCCCGGGTCTTCACGACTTCGTCGGGGGCTCGTTCGAAGCAGCGCTTGTCCGAGAGGCCGTGACGCACGTAACCCTGCCGCCCTCGGTACTCGCCTCGCTTTCCCCCGACGAGGATCTGCCCGCGGATCTGACCATCGTGGTAGCCGGGGAAAGCCTGACCGCCGACCTCGCCGCACGCTGGTCCGGGCGTTGCAGTATGTTCAACGCTTACGGACCCACCGAGGCCACGGTGTGCGCAACGCTGATCGGCCCGCTGACGGGGAACGAGGGGAACGAACCGCCCCCCATCGGCCGGCCGATCGCCGGCACCCAGATCTTTGTTCTGGACGAGAGCCTGCGGCCGCTGCCGGTGGGCGTGGCGGGCGAGCTGTACCTTGGCGGCGCTGGGCTGGCCCGCGGATATCTCAGCCGACCCGACCTCACTGCGGCCAGGTTCGTTGCCTGTCCCTTCGGTCCGGCCGGGGGGCGGATGTATCGCACCGGAGATCGGGCCCGCCGGCGTGACGACGGGAATCTTGAGTTCGTCGGGCGCCGGGACGACCAGGTCAAGATGAACGGCTTCCGGATCGAGCTCGGCGAGATCGAGAACGTGATCGCAGCGCACCCAGATGTGGAACAGACCGCCGTGGTGGTACGCGAAGACAGACCGGGGCTGCGGCAAATCGTCGCCTACGTAGTGGCCCAGGCGCCCAACGAGGAGATCCTCGCCCACGCTGCGTCACAGCTGCCCGGTTACATGCTCCCGTCTGCCGTGGTGTGCTTGCAGCACCTGCCGTTGACCACGAGCGGCAAGGTGGACCGGCGTAACCTGCCTGCTCCGGATGATCGGACATCCGTCACCGATCGCAGTCCGGGAACCGCGCGCGAGCAGCAACTGTGCAGGCTGATCAGCGAGGTGCTGTGCCTCGCGGCGGGCGGCGTGGACGAGAGCTTCTTCGAACTCGGCGGCCAGTCTCTGCACGCGGTGCGTCTGCTGAGCCGGATCCGCAGTGTCATGGGTGTAGAGATCGGTATCAAGGCCCTGTTCCAGGCGCCTACCGCGGCGTTGCTCGCGGCGCAGATCGACTCTGGTCAGATCGCCGTCATCACCCGGCCGGCACTCCTCCCGAGGGTCCGCTGACCCACGGCGGGCGCCGGATGACTTCCGCGTGGGCGGCTGGGACCGCACAGAGCAGTAGGGATCTCAATGACTGTGTCAAGCCGTATGCGTGACCGATCGGACCGAGGGGCGAACGTCGCCTGTCGGGTCACCAGCGATGCCCGTAGCGCTCAATCAGCTGTCGGAGCGTCCCGGAGGACCGGGCGATCCTTCCTCCTGAGCCATCAAGGGCAAAGCGCCATCAGCCACATCCGATCCTCCCGTACCGCCAACATTATTTGGGACCAGTCATGATCCCTCTGTCGTTCGGGCAGCTCGGACTGTGGTTCATCCATCAGATGAATCCGGGCAGCGCGATGTACACCCTGCAGCTCGCTTCGCGGCTGACGGGGCAGCTGGACAGCACGGCCCTGGAGGAGGCATTGCGAGACGTCGTGCAGCGACATGAATCGCTGCGCACGGTAATCCGGGACCGTGAGGGCATGCCGCACCAGGTTGTCCTAGATATCTCGGAATGCGAGGTGAGACTGGAGTACGAGGAGCTTGCCGAGGAAGAGCTGCATCAGACGATGCACGAGTCCTCGGAACACCCGTTCGACCTTGTGTGCGACCTGCCCCTTCGGGCATGGCTGTTCGCACTAGGGCCGCAGGAGCACGTGCTGCTCATCTCGATGCACCACATCGTCAGTGATGGCTGGTCGTTGGGGCCGCTCACCCGAGACCTCGCCCGGGCCTACGAGGCGCGGCGCCGTGGTGCCGAGCCGAATATGCCGCCGCTGCCTGTCCAGTACGCCGACTACACGCTCTGGCAGAGGCAGTTGCTGGGCCGCGAGGAGGATCCGGACAGCCTGGCATCGAGACAGCTCGCGCACTGGCGTTCGGTGCTCGACGGCATGCCCCAGGAACTGCGGTTGCCGGCGGATCACCCGCGCCGACCGATGTCCGACTTCGCCGGGGGCACGATCGAGTTCACCCTCGACGCCGATCTGCATAAGGCACTGGTCGAGGTCGCCCGCACCGAAAAAGCGACCATGTTCATGGTATTGCAGACCGGGTTTGCGGCGCTGCTGAGCAAGCTCGGTGCGGGCACCGACATTCCGATCGGCTCACCCGTGGCTGGCCGCATGGATGATGCGCTGACCGATCTCATCGGGTACTTCGTCAATATGCTGGTATTCCGCGTTGACGTATCCGGCGACCCGAGACTGCGAGACCTGGTCAAGCGGGTCCAGACCGTCGCCCTTGATGCCTACGGCAACCAGGACATCCCCTTCGATCGCCTGGTCACGGCACTCAATCCTGCCCGCTCGCGGACCCGGCACCCGCTTTTCCAGGTCATGCTCACCCTGGAGAGCGACGCCGACGCCGGGCTCAAGTTCGACGGATTGACCGACGTGCCTTTGGAGATCGACGGCGGCAGCTCCATGTTCGACTTGGCGTTGAGCCTGCGGGAGAACTTCGGCCCGGACAAGGAGCCGGCTGGGATGGATGTGTTCCTGGAGTACCAGCTCGACATGTTCGAACGGGAGACCGCACAGCACGTGGCCGACGGTTACCGGCAGATGCTGGCCGCTCTTGCCGCGGACCCGGATACGCCGATCAGCGCAGTCGCCTTGCCCATGAATTCGGCACGCATATCGAGTTGAGCGGCCGCTGACGAATGAAGACAACTTACCTAGGAGAGTGAAAGCAGTGGCGAATCCATTCGAGGATCAGGACGCCGTGTACCTGGTGCTGGTCAATGCTGAGGGACAACACTCGCTGTGGCCCGCCGCCATCACTGTGCCCAAGGGCTGGACCGTAGTACACGGCGAAGCTGGGCGAGAGGACTGCCTGGAGTACGTGAAACGGAACTGGACGGACATGCGGCCCAGGTCCCTGGCCGAGGCAACAATCTCTTGAGGGCCCCTTGGTGTGGCACCGCCGCCCGACCGGACCCAAAGAAACCATCACCTAGTCCTCGTGCCGGGACCTGAAACCAGCACGCGCGGAAAGAGGCGCAATGAGCGATGTAGTGGTCTCCGGCGAACGAGAACGTCGAGGCAAACGCAGAAGGCTGCTGACTGACCGACACTTCGCCTGCTTATTGGCCGCCCGGCTGGGCTCCAGCATGGCCAACGGCTTCCTGCCAGTTGCGGAGAGCTTCGGTATCCTCCACACCACTGGTTCTGCGAGTGACCTCGGCCTTGTCCTCGGAGTTCAGGCGGCGGTTTCGCTCGTCCTGTCGCTGTTTGCCGGCGTCGCGGCGGACCGCTTTCCGCGTGCCGCGTTGCTCATTGCTTCGTCGATCGTACGCCTGGTCGCGGCGGCGACCTTGGCCATAGGACTACTCACGCATACTGCGACCCTCGGCTGGTTCTTCGCTCTGGCAGTCATATACGGCGGCGCTGACGCGCTATTCGGTCCGGCCAGCATGGCGATCATGCCGGACGTCGTTGCGAAAGAGGACCTGGACGAGGCCAATGCGTTGGTCGGCACTTTTTCCTCGCTGGCTTGGACGGTGGCCCCTGCGGCGGCAGGAATGGTCGTGGCGGTGTACGGTTCGGGAGCCGCTTTCCTGGTGGAGAGCGTGCTGATGCTTTTCGTTACTCTTTGCCTCATATTCGCCAGGATCCCCGCTGGGAGCGAAGCCGAGCCGGATCGCAAGAGCGGGACGCTCGCGCAGCTGGGGGAAGGATGGCGTGAGTTTCGAATGCGCCCCTGGCTATGGCTGCTTACCTTGCAGTGGACGTTGTTCTCGCTGGTCCTGCTGGCTCCCCTCGCGGTCCTCGGCCCGCTGGTGGCCGACACCTATCTGGGCGGTCCCGCAGCTTGGGGTGTCATCGGCACCTGCATGACCATCGGCGTGGTCTGCGCGCAGTTCACCGCCGGGCGGATCAAGCCGAAGCGGCCTGTGGTCTTCATAGCGTGGCTGCCACCGCTGATCGTCTTCGAAACGTTGGCCCTCGGCTCTGGCGTGCCGACGGCGGTGGTGGCGGGTGCCGCACTGCTCTCCGGCTGCGCGATCGGCCTGCAAGGGGTGTTCTTCCAGACCCTCATGCAGCGAGCCGTACCGAGCGCCGTACTCGGCCGGGTGGCTGCCTTCGATTTGATGGCCTCGGAGATCGCCCAGCCGGTCGGCTTCGCCGTAGCAGGCCCACTGGGCATCCTGTTCGGCCTACGCCCGGTCCTGGTGGGCTGTGCTGTGGTCGCAGTGGTGGGCACGGCACTGTTCGCCCTTGCCCTGACCAGGGTTGAGCAACCAGAACTACAGGTGCAGGACGAGCCGGACGATGCCGGGCTCCGCAGGCGCGCCATCGAACCGCACATGCCAGCCGGCGGCAGTGAGGCGTCGGTCAGCTGAGCGGTATTCGACCGCAGACGAGCCTTGACGAAGCCGGACCACCACGGCACGAAGGAATCAGGAAGATGATTTATAAGGACAGATTGGCCATACCCGGTCCGACCCCGCTGCCTCCCGCGGTCATCGCGGCGGCGACGCATCCAATGGTCGACGAGCGTACCGTGGACTTCGCACGCATATTCACACGAATCATCGACGGGCTCAGGCAAGTGCTTGGTACTGCGGGGGACGTGCTGGTCTTCTCGTCAAGCACCACCGGTGCGTTCGAGAGCGCGGTGCAAAACCTCTTCAGTCCAGGGGAAAAGGTACTCGTGGTGAACAACGGTGCCTTTGGAAGGCGCTGGGTGGCGCTATGCCGCGCTTATGGCCTGGAGACCGTCGTGCTCGACGTCGAGTGGGGTTGCGAGCCGGACCCTGCAGTTGTCGAAGCCTGCCTGGAGGCCGACTCGCAAATCGTCGCGGCGATCGTCGTACACTGCGAGACCTCCACAGGCGTCGTCACGGACCTCGAGGCCATCGGGCGCGCGACCCGCAGTGTGCTGACGGTAGTGGACTCGGCCTCCGGGGTCGGCGGCTGCGAAATGCAGGCCGACGCATGGGGGTTGGACGTCGTGGTCGGCGGGACTCAGAAGGCGCTGATGGCGCCTCCGGGGGTCTCTTTCGTCTCGGTCGGTGAGCGCGCCTGGCGCCGGCACGCCAAGGCCAGGCATCTGCGGTACTACTTCGACTGGACGATCACGCGTGACAGCCTGAACCACTCCATCCCGCGTACCCCCTGGACGCCGGCGGTCGGAGTGCTGCTCCAGCTGTCTGCGGCGCTCGAACAGGTACTCGCTGAAGGCATGGAGCGGCGCGACCGGCGGCATTCGGAGCTCGGCCGGATGGCCAGAGCGGGCTTGCGCGGCCTCGGACTCCGGCTGCTGACCCCAGAAGCGGCGCGCAACGGCATCGTAACGGCCGCGTTCACACCGCCCGGAATAGGCGCGGGACCTCTCGTCGATGCGGTAGTCGAGCACACAGGCGTCCAACTGGCCACCGGCAACGGAGAACTGGCCGATCAAGTGGTACGGGTCGGTCACTGCGGCCACACCGACCCGCTCGACCTGGTTACCGCGCTGGCCGCGCTTGAGACCGGGCTGGCGGCCCTTGGCGCCCCGGTGCTGCCGGGCAGTGGCGTCACACCCATCGTGAAGCTGATGGCAGAGCAGGTTGACGCAGCTGCGAGCCCCTTGACGTCGACGTCGCCTAACCCAGAGGAGTCTGCTGCGTGAACGCCGCCGTTCAATCAGCACGTAACGATGCGCCGAAGCTCATCCCGCACCTGCTTGAGCAGCATTCAAGGGTGACGCCGCACGCTTGCGCCACCGAGGACGCACAGCGGGCGCTGACCTACGCCGAACTCGCCGCCGAAGCCGAGCACATGGCGGCGCGCCTGGCGGAGGCGGGAGTGCTTCCCGGCGATCACGTCGGCGTGATGATGCGTCACTCCGTTGACCTGCTTGTCGCGATTCTCGGCGTGCTGCGTGCGAGAGCGGCCTACGTGCCTGTCGACCCGGACTACCCCGACCAGCGCAAGAGTTTCCTCGCGGCAGACTCCGGTATCAAGATTCTCATCGTGGACGGAGCGCAGGAGGGGCCAACCAACCTGCCCGTCACGGTGCTTGCGCCGGACCGGGGCCGCTTGCCTCCCCGTCCGGGCGCCCCCGCAGCCGCGCCGGACGATCTGGCCTGCGTGATCTACACCTCAGGTTCCACCGGAGCGCCCAAAGGCGTCATGATCACCCATCTCGGCCTGGCGAATCTCGCAGCCGCCGCGAGTGCCGAGTTCGGCATGGGACCGCGTGATCGCTACCTGATGCTGGCCGCCGCCGCATTCTCCGCCTCACTCGAGGAGCTGTTCCCCCCACTCGTACAGGGCGGGACATGCGTGTTCCCGACCGACCGGGCTGCGCTCTCCCCGGTGGAGGCCCTGCTCGACTTCCTCACCGCGCACGACGTCACGCTGCTGGAGATGCAGACCGCGCCCTGGCACCTGCTGGTTCGCCACCTCGTGGACACCGGCGGGGCACTGCCCCCATCGCTGCGCCTGGTCGTCATGGGAGGAGACCGCGCCATGCCCGAAGCCGTCCAGCAGTGGAACCGCTTCCGCCTTCCGCTGGTGCACGTCTACGGGCCGACCGAGACCACTGCGACCGCGGCATACTGGAGCGTGCCGCCCGGACAAGCACCCAAGGACGGGGTGTTGTCCATAGGCGATGCCATCGCCGGAACCCGAATGTTCGTCGTCGACGAGCGGCTCGAACTTGTTCCCGCAGATGCCGAGGGCGAGCTGCTCATTGGTGGTGACTCGCTGGCACGCGGTTACCTGGGCAAACCCGACGTCACCGCGGAGCGGTTCGTCGCCGACCGCTACTCGGGGATCCCGGGGGCCAGGTTGTATCGCACCGGCGATCGGGTACGCCGTCTTCCCGACGGTCGGCTGCAATTCCTTGGACGCGTCGACCAACAAGTCAAGGTGCGTGGATATCGCGTCGAACCAAGCGAGATCGAGGCTGCGCTCGACCGGCACCCAGCGGTGCGTCAAGCCCTGGTCACGACTGGTCGAGACGCCTCGGGTGAGCAGCGTCTGATCGGCTACGTGACTGCTGACCGGGACACCGTGAGCGGCGGTGAGCTGCGTTCCTTCCTCACCGACGAACTGCCGGCCTACATGATCCCTTCAGCGCTGATCCGGCTGAACGATTTCCCGCTGACGACGCATCGGAAGATCGACCACGCGATGCTTCCACAGCCGCCGAAGCGTCGGCCCGACTTGCCCACCGAGTTCGTGCCGCCGACAGGTGAAATCGAGCGGCGCGTCGGCGCCGCCGCGGCGGAGCTACTGGGACTCGACGAGATCGGTGTGCTCGATAACCTGCTTGACCTGGGTGGGGATTCGCTGTTCATGTTGCGGCTGATCAGCTGGATCCACAAACACTTGGGCATCAGCCTCGGTTTCCGTGAAGTCTTCGACGCGTATTCGGTACGCGGAGTGGCAGCGCTGGCCGACGCGAAGGCGGACGTCACGGCGGTGGGTAAGCCGGGCGGTGGCTGGTGACCATGCTTCCCGACCTACCAGTGGCAGTGCTTCCGGAACCGGAGCCCGCCGGTCTCATGACAGCGCTGCATGCTTCAGGCGTTCGACTAGCTCCGTTAGCCCGGGCTCAGGGCTTGATCTGGACCGGCGAGCAGCCCTCGGTGCTGGCAGCTGCACTGGAGTGCGCGCCGTCGGTGCGCTGGGTTCAGCTGGCGAGCACCGGCGTCGAAAGCTACCTGCCGCTCATGGATCAGAAGATCCGCTGGAGCCGGGCCGTGGGCGTCCAGTCCGAGCTGGTAGCTGAACACGCCCTCATGCTCGCGCTGACCGTGCTGCGTCAGGGCACTGCCTCCGTGAGGGCCGGCGCGTGGCTGCCTCGCCCCGCCATCGGGCTGACGGACGCCGAGGTCCTTGTGGTGGGCGGCGGCGGCATTGCCCGGGCACTGCTCGCACTGCTGCGCCCGTTCAGGGTCCGCGCCAAGGTGGTATGCCGCGGCGGCGCCCCGATGGCGGGCGCCGAGGTCGGCACGCCCGATCGCCTCGACGAATGGTTTCCCGAGGCCCGTGTGGTCTTCCTCGCGGCGCCACTGACCGCGGAAACGGCCGGTCTGATCGACGCAGTCAGACTCAGGTCCATGCGTCGGGACGCGTGCCTGGTGAACGTGGCGCGCGGCGGGCTCGTCATCACAGATGACCTCGTTCGTGCGCTGACCTCCGGGTGGATTGCCGGCGCGGGCCTGGACGTCACCGACCCCGAGCCGCTTCCTCCGGAGCACCCGCTGTGGTCCCTTCCCACCTGTGTGATCACCGCGCACTGTGCGGGCGATCTGGATTACGCACTCGGACCCTTCGTCGACCTGGTCCGGCGCAACATTCGGCGACTGGCGAACGGCCTTGAGCCGATCGGCCTGGTCGACCGGGAACTCGGTTACTAGCCGACTGTCAGGAAGAGCGGGACATGATGACCGAGTCAACCACTACTCCGAAGACCACGCACCCGACCGGAGCACCCATGGGCAACCGACAGATCGAGAGGATCTCCCTCCTGCAGGAGCAGATCTGGATTGCTGAACAACTCGCTCCGGGCCGCAGCGTTTACGGAATACCGATGGTGATCCGACTGCGTGGCGCGTTGGACACGGAGCTCGCCGAGCGCTGCGTGACCGAGATCGTGAGTCGGCATGAGGTGCTGCGCTCGCGGGTGGGCGAGGAGAACGGTGAAATTTACCTGATCACAGATCCGCCGCAGCCCTTCGCGCTGCCTGTGTTCGACTTTCGCTCCCGGCCCGACGAATGGCGTGTGTTCGTCGAGACCGCCGCTCGCGAGCCCTTCGACCTTGTGCACGGTCCGCTGTTGCGGGCTGCTGCGCTACGTCTTGAGGATGACGCCTACGTGTTTTTCCTCAACATGCACCACATCGTTGCGGACGGTTGGTCGCTGCGTCTGTTCTGGACCGAGTTCGCCGCGCTCTACGCCGCATGGCACGCGGGCGGTGAGCCCGATCTGCCTGACCTCACCATGCAGTACCACGACTTCGCCGCCGAACAGCGGCGCATCACCGAGGACGGCGGGTACAGCAACGTGCTCGACGCGTGGGCTCGGGAATTGGCCGGTGCGACGACGATCCTCGCGCTGCCGGTCGATCACAGTTCAGGAGCGTCCCGGGACTACCGGGGGGATGCGTTCACGACAGTGGTGCCAGAGCAACTGCGGGCCGATACCTACGTCTGCGCCAAGCGGCTCGGGGTCACGCCCTTCGCGATGCTCGGCGGTGTGTGGGGCGTGCTGCTGGCCCGCTGCACCCGTCAGGACGACCTGCTGATCGGAACACCTCTGGCCGGCCGGACCCGGCCCGAGTACCAGTCGCTCATCGGGCTGTTCGCCAACACCGTGCCCTTGCGACTGCGGCTGGACGCGGACGTGTCCTTCGCCTCCCTGGTCCGCGAACTCCAGCTGAGTACTTTCGACGCGCTCTCCTCACAAGACGCGCCTTTCTCCGAGCTTGTCAAACGGGTCGACTCCCAACGGACCTCGCGTGAGACCCCGCTCTTCCAGACGATGTTCTCCTTCGAGCAGTCCACGGAGTTCGAGGCCACGCTGCCGGACTGCGCGGTGACGGAGCTATACGAGTTGTCCAATGGCGGGGCCCGGTTCCGTCTCAGTCTCGGAGCTGTGGACGCGCTGGGGGAGCTGAGCCTTCAGTTCGAATACGACAGTGAGCTGTTCGACCCGGGCACCATCGAGGCAATGGCCGAAAGCTACCTGGCGCTGCTCGGCGAGGCCGTGTCCCACCCCGAGCTCCCACTGGGAGCGCTTCGCACATCGACCGACGCCGCGCCCGATCGGGAGCTCACCGGCCGACCCGTGCCGGGGGACGAGCCGGCCACCCTGCACGCGCTGTTCGAGCGACGGGTCCGACAGAGCCCGGATGCACCGGCGATCGAGCGTGAAGACGGTACTCCAGTCAGTTACGCACAGCTCAACAGCCAGGCCAACCGGCTCGCGCGGCATCTGCGTCAGCTAGGCCTTCGCACGGGCGAGCGGGTGGCGCTCGCCTTGCCCCATGGCTCCTCCTGGCCGTCCGCCGTGCTCGCCGTGCTGAAGGCGGGCGGGGCCTACGTCCCTGTGGCTCCGGACGCGCCCGGCAGCCGCAAGGCCCACGTCCTCACCGAGACCGCGCCCCGCTTGGTGCTCACGGTCATGGACCTTGTCGAGGACTTTGCCGGGGCCCACCACGTACTCGCCCTCGACGATCCGGAGGTTGCTTCCTCGATCGAGGCCCAGACCGATGAAGATCTCGAGGACATCGCCGTGGCAGCCCGTCAGGTCGCCTATGTCCCGTTCACCTCCGGCTCGACGGGAGTGCCCAAGGGCACCCTCGTCACCCATGTCAACCTGACCGCGTTCACCCGTGCCGCGGTGGACACGTTCGATCTGGGCCCGGAAGACAGGATGCTGCAGCTCGCCGCGATGACCTTCGACGTACATGTCGAGGAGCTCTTCCCCACCTGGCTGGCCGGCGGGTGCGTCGTCTTTTTCGATGGCGTGCTCGGCCGGACCAGCCCGGAGGAACTGCTGCACCTCCTCGGAGAGCGCGAGATCACTCTATGTGAGCTCCCCACCGCCTACTGGATCGAAGTAGTGCGCCTGATCGACCCGGCTGTTGTCCCCATTCCGCAAACCTTGCGGCGAGTGCTGGTCGGCGGCGAACGCGCGCCGATCGAGGTCTACCAGCGTTGGTTGGACTTCGGGATTCCGCTCACCAATGTCTATGGGCTCACCGAAACGGCGGTGACCAGCACGACTTACCAGCCCGGTGCTGACTTCGACCGCGAGGCGCTGCCGATCGGACGACCAATGCCGCACGCCGCCGTCTACGTGCTCGACGCTTTGCTCGCACCGGTTGGACGCGGCGTGCCAGGAGAGATCTACCTGGCCGGCCCCGGCATCTCCGACGGCTTGCTCAACCGGCCCGAGCAGACCGCCGAGCGCTTCTTGGCGGACCCCTTTGCGGCCGAGCCGGGCGCACGTATGTATCGCACCGGCGACCAAGGCCGATGGACTACCGAAGGTGACCTCGAATTTCTCGGCCGCGTGGACCGTCAGCTCAAACTGCGCGGCCACCGGGTCGAGCTCGCCGAGATCGAATCGGTGCTCGACGGCCATCCGGACGTGGCGCGCAGCCTGGTCGTGCCTCGGCGCACCGAGGCTGACCCAGCGGCCGAGCTTGAGCTGATCGCGTTCCTGATCGGTGCGTACGCCGACGAGGCAACAGTCGCGGCGTACGTTCGTACCCAGCTTCCCCCACACCTGGTTCCGGCTCAAATCTCAGTAGTGGAACGGTTCCCGCTCACCTCGCACGGCAAGGTTGACCAAGCAGCCTTGCTCGCGCTGCAGAGCCGCGAGCGTGTCGTCCCCGAGGAAGCGCAGGGCAGCGAGCTCGAAGTCAAGGTCGCGGAGGTCTACTGTGAGGTACTCAAAGTACCGACGATCGACCTGCGGACGGACATCTTTGCGCTGGGTTTCCACTCTCTGGCCGCGCTGCGGCTCGTTTCCCGCCTCAAGAGTGTGTTCACGGTGCAAGTCCCGATTGCCGAGTTCTTCGGGGACTCCTCAGTCACCAACGCCGCCCGCCTGATCGTGGCGGCGGGGGCCGACCAACCAGTCGGCTGACTGACCGTGAGTGAGACGACCGCCACCACCACGAGCCGGAGGGCCTTCCGCATGCTCTGACCAGAGGCTTCACAAGCCCAGCTCGAATCAGGCGTGGCGACCCTCACTGCTCGAACATCCCGGTGGACTCGACCTGAGCCGCCGGGGCCGTTGGAAAGGAATTACTGACTTCTTCGGGTTGTTGCCACGTCGTGGGTGAGGCTGAGTCCGGTGCCGGCAAGACAGTCGTCGATTCGTTCCGCTTGTCCCGGCCGAACCGCAGATCTGCGATTCCTTTCACCTGTTTCTGTTCCACATGTTTCGCGATGACTCATCATGTGAAGAGCGCGGTGCTCGGAAGCTGTCGCTCCTGGTTCAAAGTCCCAGAGAAGTCCCAGAGAATCCGTCACACCCCACCCCACCTCGTATTTGTGCAGGTCGGAAGGGGTGTGACGGTGTTTCTTCTGGCGGAAGCACCTCCCGTACGGATAGTCGGCTACCACGACGGTCCTTTCGGCCTGAGCCCCGAGCTACTGGATGAGAGGTTGTTCTGGATGGGGCACCTCTACTCCTGTGCTGAGGGTGGAGCCGGTGGGCTGATGTTCGGACCCGGCTATGCCTGGGCGGAACACCGGGCCTACCAGATGCGTCTGTGGCAGCGGGCCGACTGGCCCGTCTGCACCATCCCGCCCGCTGAGGGGCACCAGCTCCACGTTGTCCACCGCGCCGTTCCTGGCGAGGTGGGGGTGGACTACCTGGTGGACCATTCCGACTGGGAGCAAGCCGAGCTGCTCTCGCGTAACGACGGGCACTTCATGAGCCCCGGACTGTCCTGGCCGGACCTGGTCGCTGCTGCGGACAACGGTCTGCCTGGCGGCACCGTCGCAGACCTCCATGCCCGCTTGTTGCTCCTGCCGCCCGCCTTCGGGGACGCCGCCGCACCGCCGGAGGCCGTCGACCGCCTGGCCGCAGCGTTGCTTGCCCGCCTGGGCTCGCAGTCCGCAGCGCCGCTCGCCACGACCATGCTCGAAGCTCAAGGGCTAACCGGCCCAGTGCGCTGGGCAGCGGCCGAGAACGGCACGCGGATCAACGACGGAAGGTACTCGTTCCGCAATCCTGCCAATGACTTCGCCCTGTCCGGCGACCGCCTGGCCCGGGTGAGTGCCGCACTGGCCGGGTGAATGGCCGGGGCGTGATCCACCCTGAGAAAATCTCGTTGTGACTGGAGTGATCACGGCAACGGAACCGTCCTGGACAGCACCATTCACCGGGCTGAGCCCGCGGCAGTTCGGGAAGCTGGTGACGGTTCTGCGGCGCACGGGTGCGGAAGCGGTTCGCAGAGGCCGGCCGTGGAGCCTGGCGCTGGAAGACCGGGCGCTGCTGGTGGCGGCCTACTGACGCACGAACCTGACCATGCGGCGGCTGGCTCCGCTGTTCGGGGTCTCGAAGTCGACGGCGGACCGGATCATCGACCACCTTGGGCCGATGCTCGCGCTTCAGCCCCGCAAACGGTTCGCCAAGGACGCCGTGCTCATCGTGGACGGCACGCTCGTGCCCACCCGCGATCACGCTATCGCCGAGCGGAACACCTGCACCTGGACGCCTGCCTTGGCCAAGGCAGGCGTCATCCGGCCACGTGCCGAGGGGGCGAAAGCCTGGCAGCGGGCGGCGGCCCCGAAGGACGGCTTCCATGTGCTTCGGCACACCTACGCCTCGATCATGTTGGAAGCCGGAGAGTCCGTCGTGACCTTGGCGCGGTGGCTCGGACACTCCTCGCCCGCGATCACTCTCGGTTACTATGCTCACTTCATGCCGGAGGCCGGCAGCAAGGGGCGCGGCACCATCGACGGTCTGCTTGGGGAGCGCGGGGGATCAGCTTGCTAGCCGAAACTCCCCAGATTCTCCCCAGCGCCGTCGACTGGCGATTCCCGCCTCTACGCCCAGAAGGGGCCCTCCGTTGAATGCAAGGCTGAAGAGATAGGTGGCCTGGGAAAGTGCTAAAAGAGGTTGTCGCGACCCGCTATGTCACGCCCCTGCGTGAAGGTGGCTCGCTCCCCGGGATCGTCGAGGCCGACGACCTGGGCACCTACGTCATGAAGTTCACCGGAGCGGGGCAGGGCCGTAAGACCCTGGTCGCGGAGGTCGTCTGCGGCGAGCTCGGCCGGAGGCTGGGGCTGCGGGTGCCGGAGCTGGTGACCATCCAGCTCGACCCCGTCATCGGTCTCGCCGAGCCTGACCAGGAGGTGCAGGAGCTCCTCAAGGCCAGTGCCGGGCTGAACCTCGGGATGGACTACCTGCCCGGCTCGCTCGGATTCGACCCGCTCGCCTATGAGGTCGGCGCGGCAGAGGCCGGGGAAGTCGTCTGGTTCGACGCGCTGATCAACAATGTGGACCGTTCGTGGCGGAACCCCAACATGCTCGTCTGGCACGGTGAGCCCTGGCTGATCGACCATGGGGCCACCATGATCTGGCACCACAACTGGCCGGGCGCGCAGGCATCCGCAGCGAAGCCGTACAACGCCTCCGACCACGTCCTCGCGCCGTTCGGGCCGGACATCGCCGCCGCGGCCGCCGAGCTCGCCCCGCTCGTCACGGAAGAGCTGCTCACCGAGGTCGCGGCACAGGTGCCGGACGAGTGGCTGGCCGGCGAACCGGGCTTCGAGAGCACCGATCAGCTGCGCCGGGCCTATGTGGAGCCGTTGCTGGCCCGTGCCGGAAGCATCCACGAGCGCATCGTCCTGGAGGCGCCCACGCGGGCGCGCCCCTCCCAGGCCCCCGGATGGCTCACCGAGCATCTGACCTCCTGGCCGCACCCCACCAAGAAGGACCGTGACGCGCAGGCGGGCGCCGGGGCGAACAGCAAGGACGGTGGCCGATGAGCCGGCGCGATGTCTTCGAGTACGCGGTCCTGCGCGTCGTTCCGCGCATCGAGCGCGGTGAGTGCTTCAACGCGGGTGTGCTGGTCTACTGCCGGGCCAAGTCGTTCGTCGCCGCCCGGACGCACCTGGACGAGCGCAAGCTGGAGGTGCTGGACCCGCAGGCCGACGTCACCGGTGTACGGGCCGCCCTGCGGGCGGTCGAAGGGATCTGCGGCGGCGGTGAGGCCGCGGGCCAGGCGGCCGGTGACGATGCGGGGCGGCGCTTCCGCTGGCTGATCGCGCCACGATCCACGGTCGTCCAGGCCGGCGCCGTGCACAGCGGACTGACCACGGATCCGGCCGCCGAGGTCGAGCGGTTGCTCGACCTGCTGGTCCGCTGACCCGGGCGTCGGCGCCCCGCCCCGGGACGTGCGGGGCGGGGCGCCGACCGGTGTGACATGCGCCCGTGCCCCCGTGGGCCGTTGACACCGGGTGCCAGGGCTTCTAGCGTCTCGTCTGCTGAAGGTACTAAGCGGTTGCTCAGTTATCGGGAACTTCCTGACGTCCGCTGAGCCGCGATCCAAGGGCGAGGAGAACCAAGCATGTCCACCACCGAGCAGCGCGTCGCCATCGTGACGGGAGCGGCACGGGGCATCGGCGCCGCCACCGCCGTACGTCTGGCGGCCGAGGGCCGCGCCGTCGCCGTACTCGACCTCGACGAGGCGGCGTGCAAGGACACGGTCGAGAAGATCACCACCGCCGGGGGCAGGGCCCTCGCCGTCGGCTGCGATGTGTCGGACAGCGCGCAGGTGGAAGCCGCCGTCGCACGCGTGGCCGCCGAGCTCGGCGCCCCGACGATCCTCGTCAACAACGCGGGTGTGCTCCGCGACAACCTGCTCTTCAAGATGAGCGAGTCCGACTGGGACCTCGTGATGAACGTCCACCTCAAGGGCGCGTTCCTGATGGCCAAGGCCGTCCAGTCGCACATGGTCGAGGCCAAGTTCGGCCGCATCGTCTCCCTCTCGTCCTCCTCGGCGCTGGGCAACCGGGGCCAGGCCAACTACTCGGCCGTCAAGGCCGGCCTCCAGGGCTTCACCAAGACGCTGGCCAAGGAGCTCGGCAAGTTCGGTGTGACCGCCAACGCCGTCGCCCCCGGCTTCATCGTCACCGAGATGACCGCCCAGACGGCGGCGCGGGTCGGTATGGGCTTCGAGGAGTTCCAGGCCGCCGCCGCGACGCAGATCCCGGTGCAGCGCGTGGGCCGCCCCGAGGACATCGCCAACGCCATCGCCTTCTTCACCGGCGAGGACGCGGGCTTCGTGTCCGGGCAGGTCATGTACGTCGCCGGCGGACCGCTCAACTGACCCCGGAAGGGCAACGGACAACATGACTGTGCAGGACAGTGGCAAGGTCGCGCTCATCACGGGCGCGAGCCGGGGCATCGGCTACGGCATCGCCGAGGCGTTCGTCGCCCGTGGCGACCGGGTCGTCATCACGGGCCGGGGCGAGGACGCCCTGAAGGAGGCCGTCGAGAAGCTCGGCGCCGACCGGGCGGTCGGCATCGCGGGCAAGGCGCACGACGAGGCGCACCAGGCCGCGGCGGTCGAGCGCGCCATGGAGGCGTTCGGCCGGGTCGACTACCTGGTCAACAACGCCGGCACGAACCCCGTCTTCGGGCCGATGGCCGAGCTCGATCTCAACGTCGCCCGGAAGGTCTACGAGACCAATGTGATCTCGGCGCTCGGGTTCGCCCAGCAGACCTGGAAGGCGTGGCAGAGGGAGAACGGCGGGGCGATCGTCAACATCGCCTCGGTCGCGGGCGTGTCCGCGTCACCGTTCATCGGTGCCTACGGCATGAGCAAGGCCGCGATGGTCAACCTGACCCTCCAGCTGGCACACGAGTTCGCGCCGGTCGTGCGGGTCAACGCGATCGCCCCGGCCGTGGTGAAGACCAAGTTCGCGGAGGCACTGTACGAGGGCCGTGAAGCGGAGGCGGCGGCCGCCTACCCGCTGGGCCGGCTCGGTGTCCCGCAGGACATCGGCGGTGCGGCGGCGTTCCTCACGTCGGAACAGTCCGACTGGGTCACGGGGCAGACGCTCGTGGTCGACGGCGGGATTTTCCTGAACGCGGGCGTGGCCTGAGGGAGAGCTGCGCCAGTTTGGTCCTGATTGACTCAAGTGCCTCGCCGGGCCAGCGAGTTGTTCCGGCGGGGCACTGCGGTATGGTCTGCCGACCCCAGGGCCGATCGAGGAGCGTGCACGTGTTCTACCGGGCCAGTCTGCAGGCTGCGGCATCTCTTGCTTCCCTTTCTCTGCTGGCCGGCTGCGGTCTGCTGTCCGACAGCAGTTCGGAGGTGGACCAGCGGATAGCGGTCGGAACGACGAGCTCGCCCTCGACCCTTGATCCGGCAGCAGCGTGGGACGGCTCCTGGGAGCTGATGAGGAACGTCTTCCAGACCTTGGTGAGCTTCCCGGCCGGCAGCACCAGCCCCGAGCCCGACGCGGCGAAGGAATGCAAGTTCACCGACACCACGAACATGGCGTACAGGTGCACGCTGCGTCCGGGCCTGAAATTCTCCAACGGCGAGAAGGTCGACGCCGAGGCCGTGAAGCACTCCATGGACCGGATCATGAAGATCAGGGTCAAGGGCGGCCCGGCCGGCCTCCTCGGCTCGCTCGACCGGGTGGAGACCGAGGGGGACGACATCGTCGTCTTCCACCTGGGCAAGGCGGACGCGACCTTCCCGTTCATCCTGGCCACGCCCGCGATGTCGCTCGTCGCCCCCGGTGACTACCCGGCGGACAGCATCCGCGACGACGGCAAGGTCACCGGCTCGGGACCGTACGTCCTGGATTCGTACGAGCCCGGCAAGCAGGCCGAGCTGACCAGGAATCCCGGCTACAAGGGCTTCGCCGACCGGAAGAACGACGCGGTCACGATCCGTTACTTCGAGGACTCCGCCCCCATGGTGGAGGCGTTGAAGGCCAAGGAGATCGACGCCACCTATCGCGGTTTGACCGCCGAGGAGGTCATCGGCATCGAGGACGGCAAGAAGGACAACGGCGGTCTGCAGATCGTCGAGTCGGTCGGCGCCGACATCCGCTTCCTCGTCTTCAACCCCGAGGACCCGGCCGCGGGGGAGCTCGCCGTCCGGCGGGCCGTCGCTCAGGTGGTGGACCGTGACGCCCTCGTCGCCAAGGCCTACCGGGGTACCGCCGAACCGCTGTACTCCATGGTCCCCAAGGGCATCGCCGGACACACCACCAGCTTCTTCGACTCCTTCGGCAACCCGGACGTGGCCAAGGCCAGGAAGACCCTTTCCGAGGCGGGAATCACCGAACCGGTCGAGATGACCTTCTGGTACACCACGGACCGTTACGGTTCCTCCACCGCTTCCGAGTTCGCCGAGCTGAAGCGCCAGCTGGAGGCGTCAGGCCTGTTCCGGATCACGCTGAAGAGCGCGCCGTGGAAAACCTTCCAGGAAGGCTTCAACAAGGGCGACTACCCGGTCTTCGGCCGCGGCTGGTTCCCCGACTTCCCCGACCCGGACAACTTCATCGCTCCCTTCGTGGGCCAGGACAGCGTCACCGGCACCCCGTACCCCGCCGACGAGATCACCCGGGAACTGCTGCCGTCCTCCCGCAAGGAGAGCGACCGCGGTGCCGTCTCCGAGCAGTTCAAGCGGGCCCAGGAGATCCTCGTCAAGGATGTGCGGCTGCTGCCCCTGTGGCAGGGCAAGCTCTATGTCGCGGCGGGTGAGGACATCGGCGGCGGCGAGCGCGCGCTCGACCCGCAGACGGTCATGCAGATGTGGGAGCTGTACCGCAAGACCAGCTGGTGAGGAGGACCGCGGCAGGACCGCCGAAGGCGCTCACGCGCATCGATGTCAGTGGCCCCCGGTAGGTTTTGCGGGCAAGAACCGATTGCTTACCGGAGGGTGTGGACGTGACCGACACCGACCTGCTGCCCGAGTCCTGGCGCGGCGTCCTCGGCGAAGAGCTGGAGAAGCCCTACTTCGAGCAGCTCATGGATTTCGTCGAGGAGGAGCGGGCCAGGGGGCCGGTGTACCCGCCGCGGGAGCAGGTCTTCGCCGCTCTGGAGGCAACGCCGTACGACCGGGTGAAGGTGCTCATCCTGGGCCAGGACCCCTATCACGGCGAGGGCCAGGGGCACGGGCTGTGCTTCTCGGTCAGGCCGGGCGTCAGAACACCCCCCTCGCTGCGCAACATCTACAAGGAGATGAACGACGAGCTCGGCCTGCCGATCCCGGACAACGGGTATCTGATGCCGTGGGCCGAGCAGGGCGTCCTGCTGCTCAACGCGGTGCTCACGGTCCGCGGCGGCGAGGCGAATTCGCACAAGGCCAAGGGCTGGGAGAAGTTCACCGACGCGGTGATCCGCGCGGTGGCCGAGCGCCCCGACCCGGCCGTCTTCGTCCTCTGGGGAAACTACGCCCAGAAGAAGATTCCGCTGATCGACCAGGACCGTCATGTGGTGGTCAAGGGCGCGCACCCCTCGCCGCTCTCCGCCAAGAAGTGGTTCGGATCCCGCCCCTTCACGCAGATCGACGAGGCTGTCGCCGCACAGGGGCACGAGCCGATCGACTGGCGGATCCCGGACCTGGGTCTTCGGACGACCCGGCCGGCCGCCGGGGGACGCGCCTGAGCGGGATTGCTCCTTGCTGCGGCTAGCGTCGGGGCGACCGGAACAGGCCGGGCGGTGATCAGGGAGATCTCTGTAGTGGAGCAGCGGGAAACGCCGGGGGACGTCGTCATGACCAGGATCGGCCAGGCGGTCATGCTGCTTCACGCGGGGGACAGGGAAGAGGCCCGCAACCGCTTCGGGATCATCTGGTCGGAGATCGGTGAGCGCGGCGAGGCACTGCACCGCTGCACCCTCGCCCACTACATGGCCGACACCCAGGACGATCCCGGGGACGAGCTCGCCTGGGACCTCCGGGCGTTGACGGCGGCGGAAGGCCTGTCCGGGGCAGCGGTCGAAGGCCTGTCCGCGGCAGCGGTCACGGCCCCGGACGACGAGTACCGGGACGCGGCCGCCGTACGGGCGCTCGTTCCCTCGCTGCATCTCAGTCTGGCGGCGGACTATCTGAAGCTGCAGCGCTTCGAGGCCGCCCGGATCCACCTGGACCGGGCGTGGGACGCCGTCGGGGTGCTGGAGGACGACGGATACGGCGGAGGGGTCCGTGCCGCTCTCGGGCGCATGGAGCAGCGCCTGCGGGGGAGTGCGCCCGGGGAATGACGCGGCCGGCTGCGCGCCGCCCGCGTCCGTTCCGTGGACCGGCGGTACGTCCTCACCGGCCGGCACCTCGCGGAACCCTCCGCGTTCGTTCTCGGCGAGTGCCGCACGGGGCCGGGCAGGGTGAATTCCGACAGGGAACGGACACCTCCCGCAGCTGCGCGTCGGTGAGCCCGCGCACTTCAGGGCGAGGGCCGTGCGGTGGCAGCCGAGCCGCCTTCGAGTGTCCTCCGCTCGGGCGCGCCGGCAGGGGGCGCGGAACGTTCGTCCGGCGTCATGCCGGCCGTCCTCGCGCAGCCATGGCCAGCCGTGCCCTCGCTCAACCGGCCCCGGGGCCGAGCATCCCCTGCAGCAACTCGGTGCAGCCCGTGCGCAGTTCGTCCTCGGTCGGCACGGCCCGGTGGTAGGACCCCACTGCGCACGCGAACATCATTCCCTCGGCCCAGGCCACCACCGAGAGGGCGTGACGCTGCGGGTCGGCCGATCCCGCGGCGGTCATCAGGGCCACCAGGGGGTCGCGGAACCTCCCGCCCGCGTCGTCGTAGAACGCCCGGAGACCGGGGCGGCGGGTGGCTTCCAGGGCCAGTTCGTAGCGGCAGACCAGGAGTTCGGTGCTGCCGGTCAGATACCGGTGCAGCGCGTGGGCCAGCCCTGCGGCGATCCGGGCCGGATCACTGCTCGTGAGCAGATCCCCGGGAGCGAGTACCCGCGCCTCCAGCTCCGCGAGGCGGCGCACGGCGGCTTCCAGCAGAGCCTGCCGGGTGCGGGCGTGGTTGGACGTCGAGCCCTGGGGGAGCCCGGCCCGCTCGTCCACCGCCCGGTGGGTGAGGCCTCTCGTCCCGCGCTCGGCGAGAAGGGCGAGTGCGGCGTCGGCGATCAGGTCGGCGCGGGAGGACCCGGCCGGCCGGGGGGTGCCGGGAGCGGTCGTACGGGCCGGCGTGGAGCGTGCGGTCATGGAGCCAGCCTACCGCTTGCCACTACAGCTGTAGTAGCGTGTGCACTGCCCACTACAGCTGTAGTTCCGAGGGGGAGACCAGTCATGACGACGTCCCGAGCGGTGGTCATCGGCAGCGGAATCGGCGGCCTCACCACAGCAGCAGCGCTGCACCGCAGCGGCTGGCAGGTCACCGTGCTCGAACGTGCCGCCTCGCTGGAGCCCGTCGGCGCGGGCATCAGCCTCGCCCCCAACTCCCAGCGGGCCCTCGATGTCATCGGACTCGGCGACGAGGTCAGGTCCCTCGCGGCCTGGCAGGGCGACGGCGGCATGCGTACGCCGTCAGGGCGCTGGCTCGCCCGCACGGACAGCGCCGCCGCCGCCGACCGGTTCGGCGGGCCGCTCGTCCTGCTGCGCCGCTCCGTCCTCATCGGCCTTCTCCGCGCACGACTCCCCGCGGACGCCGTGCACACCGGCACACCGGCGCGGCTCGTCGATCCGGGCAGCGCGGGCGGCGGCCCGGCCCTCGTCAGGACGGCCTCCGGGGACATCGAGGCCGATCTGGTGATCGGCGCCGACGGCATCGGCTCGGCCGTACGCACCACGCTGTTCCCACGCCACCCGGGCCCCTCGTACAGCGGATTCACCACCTGGCGCCTCCTCGCCCCCGGGGCCGGCCACAGCTTCAGCTCGCACGAGACCTGGGGCAGGGGTTCGCTGTGGGGCAGCCACCCGCTGAAGGACGGCGGGATCTACGCCTACGCAGCGGCAGCCGTCCCGGCCGGGACCCGGGCCGCCGACGACGAGAAGGCGGAGCTGATGCGCGGATTCGGCGACTGGCACGACCCGATCCCCGCGATCATCGCCGCCGTCGAGCCGGACCAGGTCCTGCGCCACGACGTCTGGCACCTGGCCGATCCGCTGCCGTCCTTCCACCGGGGGCGCACCGTGCTCGTCGGTGACTCCGCGCACGCGATGGTGCCCTTCCTGGGCCAGGGCGGGAACCAGGCCATCGAGGACGCCGTCGTGCTCGCGCACCACGTCGCACCGGACGAAGACCTGGGAGCGGGCCTGGCCGCCTACAGTGCGGCGAGGCTCCCCCGGACGACCGCCATGGTCCGCAAGGCGGCACAGGTCTCCCGGATGACGGGGCTGTCCGGCGCACCGGCCGTCGCCCTGCGGAACGCGCTGATGTCCGCGGTCTCCCGTCTCGGCCCGGGTCTCGTCCTGCGGACGTTCGACGGCATCTGCGACTGGGAACCGCCACAGCGCACGTATGCTGCCCGGACCAGGGGAGGACGGACGTCACGACCGTGACGAGGCCCTGGTCGAGGCGACAGGGAGAGCGACGTGAAGGTCGGCTGCATCGGGCTCGGCGACATCGCACAGAAGGCGTATCTGCCGGTGCTGGCAACCCTGCCCGGCGTCGAACTGCATCTGCAGACCCGCACCCCCGCCACGCTGAAGGCCGTCGCCGGGGCCCACCGGATCCCCGTGACGCAGTGCCATGAGGATCTCGGCTCCCTCCTGGCCCAAGGGCTGGACGCCGCCTTCGTGCACGCACCGACCGCCGTGCACGCCGAGATCGTCGGGCAGCTGATCGAGGCGGGCGTCCCCACCTACGTCGACAAGCCCCTCTCCTACGAACTCGCCGAGTCCGAGCGGCTGGTGTCCCTCGCCGAGGACCGCGGCGTCACTCTCGCGGTCGGCTTCAACCGACGGCTCGCCCCGTCGTACGCGCAGTGCGCCGAACACCCTCGTGAGCTGATCCTCATGCAGAAGAACCGGGTGGGCCTGCCCGAGGACCCACGCACCATGGTGCTGGACGACTTCATCCATGTCGTCGACACCCTGCGCTTCCTGGTTCCCGGCCCCGTGTCGAGCGTCGTGGTGCGGGCGCGGATCGCCGGCGGACTCATGCACCACGTGGTGCTCCAGCTGTCCGGTGACGGATTCACCGCCATCGGGATGATGAACAGGCTCAACGGGTCGACCGAGGAGATCCTCGAGGTCTCGGGTCAGGACACCAAGCGGCAGGTCCTCAACCTCGCGGACGTCCTCGACCACAAGGGACAGCCGACCCTGCGGCGGCGCGGCGACTGGGTGCCCGTCGCCCGTCAGCGCGGCATCGAGCAGAGTGCGCTGGCCTTCCTGGACGCGGTCCGGGCCGGGGAGGTGCTCAGCGCGGAGGACGCCCTGGAGACGCACCGGCTGTGCGAGCGGGTGATCCAGGACGCGTCGGAGCAGGCGTCCTGAGGGAGCGCAGCCAGGCAGCACCGAGCCAGCCGGCCAGTACCGCTGACGCGCCGTACACCGGCCAGGCGCCCAGCCGCACGTAGAGAGTGGTGCCACGCGCGAGCGGAACGTCGTACACGGCAGCGCCGCTCGTGTCCGTACCGAGCGGTGCTCCCACCCGTCCGCCCCAGGGGCCGTACACCGTGCTCACGCCCGTGAGCGTGGCGTGCGCCGTGGGGCGGCCCGTCTCGGCCGCCCGCAGCGCCGCCAGCGAGGCGTGCTGCGCGGGGGCCCAGCTGTGCTGGAACGTCGAGGTGGACGACTGGGCGACCAGCAGTTCGGCTCCCTCCCTCGTCAGCTGCCGGCTCATGTCGGGGAAGGCCGACTCGAAACACACCAGAGGACCCACCCGCAGCCCGTCCGGCAGGTCCATCACCACGGGGCCGCCGCCGCGCAGCCGGTCCTCTCCCGCCGCCCTGCCCACCGAGGTCGCCCAGCCGAGCAACGCACGGGCCGGGACGTACTCACCGAACGGCACCAGGCGCATCTTGTCGTAACGGTCTCCCGTGAGGCCTTCCGGGCCCACCAGCACAGCGGACTTGAAGATCCCGGCGCGGTCAGGGCCGTCCGTGCGCCGGGCGTCCATGTTGACCAGCACATCCGCTCCGACCAGACGCGACAGACGGGCGAGGCGTCCCGCCGCCTCCCGGTCGCGGGACAGATCGACGCCCACACTGCTCTCGCCCCACACGACCAGCTCCACGTCCTGGCCCGCCAGACCACGGGTCAGTTCCTCGCTGCGCGCGAACCGGCGCTCGACACTGCCGGGGCCGTCCACGACCCCCGGCTGCACCACGGCGATGCGGACCGAACCGGTCTGCTCGGGCCGCGGCGCCCACAGGGCTGTCGCACCCACACCCACGGCCCCCGCGACCAGACACGCGCCCGCCGCCCTGCGGCCCGTCGGTACGGCGAGCAGAACCGTCACCGCGGTGTTCACGGCTACCACGCCCAGACCGACCAGCCATACGCCACCGACGGAAGCGGTACGCAGCGCGAGCGGGACGTCCCACTGGCTGGCCCCCAGCAGCCCCCAGGGGCCGCCGAGCCCCTCCCAGGAGCGGACCAGCTCGATCATCAGCCACCCGGAGGGCGCCACCGCGACAGCGGCCACGGAGCGCCGGACGGACGGCGAGCCGCCGAGCAGCCGGTTCACGAGCAGGCCCCAGGGAGCCCACAGCAGACCGAGCAGGGCGGCCAGGACCACGATGAACACATGAAGGCTCGGCATCAGCCAGTGGTGCACGGCGAGTATGAAGCCCGTACCGCCGAGCCAGCCGTCGACCGCCGCACGCCGCCCTGTGGGTGCCGAGCGGATCAGCAGCAGCCAGGGCACCAGCGCGACGTGGGCGAACCACGAGAGCGAGGGCGCGGGGAACGCCAGGGCGGGCAGAGCGCCCGCGCACAGCGCCGCAGCGCCGCGACCGGTGCGGGAACCCAGCAGCCGCTCGTACAGCCGTGCGCCGCCTTCGCCCGCGCGCCCGGCCGGAAGCCGCCCGCCACGCCTCGGCATGCCTCTCCCTCTCGCCGGTCCTGCCCTTGATCCCAGTGTGGTGCAGAACACCGGCCGCGCACAGGGGGACGTGCCGCGGCCACCGGGGCGCACGCGGCCGAGGCCACCGGGTCCCTCGGGCCGAGGAGCCACGCGCCGGGGCATCGGCCGGCGCGGAGCGCCACGGGCTGCGCACGGCCCGTGACCCGGGCGAGGGCCCGGGGTCAGACGGGGACGACGGCCACCGGACCGAGGGCATGGGTCACCGTCGTCTGCGCCACGGGGGAGAGGCCGAGGCCGAGGGACTCGCCGCCCTTGCGCCGCCCGACCACGGTCAGCGCGGCGGTGGCCGAGGCCGTCACCAGCGTGCGCGACGCAGAGCCGCGGACAGGTTCGCGTACGACGTCCACGTGCGGGTACTTCCCGTTTCGCTCCGCCGTGAGTTCGGCCAGGGAACGGTCCGCCGCGTCCGCCGCCGCCCCGGTGTCGAACACCGGTCCGCCGGAGAGCACCGACGAGAACATCGTCCACCCGTGTACGAGCCGCAGTCGCGCGCCCGGTCTGGAGGCGGCGACCTCGTAGGCGAAATCGAGGACCGCTCCGCTGCTCTCGTCGGCGGCGACCCCGGCGACGATGTCCGTGAAGGCATCAGCCGGCTCCGCCTCGTTCTCACCGGTCCGCCGGGTGTGGACGACCACGACCGGACACCGCGCCATCGACGCGGTGGCCAGACTGTTGGACCCGATCATCAGCGAGCGGAATCCGCCGAGACCGCGGGATCCGACGACCACCATCGAGGCGTCACGGCTGAGCGAGACCAGCGCCGCCGAAGGGAAGTCCAGCGGGGCCAGAGTCGAGGCCCGCAGCCCGGGGGCGAGCCGGGAGGTGCGCAGCACGGCCTGCGCGAGCAGTTCCTCGGCCTCCCGGAGGCCCTGCCCCTCCTCCGTACGCCGGGTGAGGGGCCGCACGTGCACGATCAGCAGCGGCAGACCGCCGCGCACGGCTTCGGCGGCTGCCCAGTCGAGCGCCTCCCAGCTGTGCGCGGAACCGTCCACCGCGGCGATCACGGGAAGGTCGTCGGCGGTCATACAGGCCTCCAGGGGGCGGAGAACTCCCGGGCCGGGAGGGAACGGCCCCGGTCGTGATTATGACCTGATCGTGCGCCGCAGGCCCGGCGGCCTCACCGGCGTACCCGGCCGGCTGCGCGGCGGACGTCACCACGCCTGACCGTCCGGCGGGACGCCCGGGTGCGGCTCCTCCGTACCGTCGCGCTGTCGGCGTCCCCCGAGGGGAGCCGCCCATGACCGTGCCGGCCGCGTCGCCGGCTGCGGTCCGGACCTCGACATCGGCAGGGAGCCCGGCGGACGGTGCACCGTGTGGTCCTGGCTCCAGGAGGACGCCGCCGCCGCGTACGCCGAACAGCTCGCCGCCGACAAGCGTGGCGTACGCGACGTGCAGGGGATTCAGTTCCTCGGCACGGCTGCGCTGAAAGCCGGGAGGTACGCGGACTCGTGGCCCTCGGCCGTGGGGTGGACGTTGCTGCTGCTGATCCATGCGTCGCTCGTGCAGATCTCGTGCCCGGCGAAGGCCGGCCGGCCGTCCGCGAAGGCGAACCCGGCCGCCTCCGCGCGGCCCGCGATCGTCTCGTTGAGCAGATCGGAACCCTGGTTGACGGCCGTGCGCTTGGCCGAGCTCAGTCCGCCGGGGCAGAGGCCGCCCTCCTTGTAGAGGTGCGGGTATCCGATGACGACGACCTCGGCGTGGGGCGCCCGCTCACGGACGGTCGCGTACAGGCTGTCCAGCTCGCCCGGCAGTTCGTTCACGACGTACTCCCCGGCCGTGTCCAGCGCCCGCTCGCACGCCGACCGGGTGGAGTACTGACAGCTGAGCATGGTGGACGCGAACCCGGAGTCGTTGCCCCCGATGCTCAGACTGACCAGGGTGGTGTCCTTGTCCAGCTCGCCCACCTGATCACTCAGCACATCGGGGATCTTCGCGCCGCCGCAGGCGGCGAAAGTGAACGAAGCCGGGTCGTTGGCGTCGGCCCAGAGAGCGGGATAGGCGTTACGGCTCCGCGTGCACGCCAGGTCGGAGTAGCTGCCGGCGCCGGTGCCGGAGGCGTACGAGTCACCGAGGGCCACGTAGTTCACCTCGGCGGCCTCCGGGCCGGCCGCCGCCGTGGACACGGGGACCGGGACGAGCGCGAGGGCCAGGATCGCGACTCCGGCCGTACGGGAGAGGGGCATGGGGTTCTCCGTGGTGTGGGGAGCGAAGACGGCGGCGCACGGCCGGCGCATGACGCCTGCTGCCGTGGCCACGCCCAACTTCCCGCGCCCGGGCCCCCACGTCATCGGTGAAATGACCGACGGCCGGCCGGCCCCCGGGCCGCCCGCACGGCTCCCGCCCGCGGCCGGCACCGACGGCTGCGGGCGGGGGCGGTTCGTGACGCGCTGCCCTTCTCAGCCGGCGGACTCGCCCGCGTGCGGGCTCAGTACGCCGGCTGAGATCAGGACGAACAGCACGATGCCCAGAATGATGCGGTAGATGACGAACGGCATGAAGCTCTTCGTGGTGATGAACTTCATGAACCATGCGATGACCGCGTAGCCGACCACGAACGCGATGACCGTCGCGAAGATCGTCGGCCCCCAGGAGACATGCCCCTCGCCCGCGTCCTTCAGCTCGTACGCCCCCGAGGCCAGTACTGCCGGGATCGCCAGCAGGAAGGAGTAGCGGGCCGCCGCCTCACGGCTGTAGCCCATGAGCAGACCGCCGCTGATCGTCGCACCCGAGCGGGAGACGCCCGGGATCAGGGCCATCGCCTGGCAGAAGCCGAAGATCAGACCGTCCCTGACACCCAGTTCCTTCAGTGACTTGCGTTCCTTGATCGCCCGGTGCTTGCCGCCGGTCTCGTCGCGGGCCGCGAGCCGGTCCGCGATACCGAGGACGACGCCCAGCACGATCAGGGTCGTCGCGATCAGACGCAGATCACGGAACGGGCCCTCGATCTGATCCTTGAGCGTGATGCCGAGTACGCCGATGGGAATCGAGCCGATGATGACCAGCCAGCCCATCTGGGCGTCGTGATCGCCGCGCATCGAGGAATCGGTCAGCGACCGGAACCAGGCCGAGACGATCCGCGCGATGTCCTTGCGGAAGTAGATGAGAACCGCGGTCTCCGTGCCGATCTGTGTGATCGCGGTGAACGCCGCTCCCGGGTCGTGCCAGCCCGCGAACGCCGCGGTCAGCCGCAGATGCGCGCTGGAGGAGATCGGCAGGAACTCGGTCAGTCCCTGAACGAGGCCCAGGACGAATGATTCGAACCAGCTCATGGGGCTTAGGCCATCCCGGAGGTACTCATGCAACGGCCGACGGACGCGAAGGCCGTCGGCGGTGTGCGGTTGCGGTCAGAAAAGGGGGACGGGACGCCATGGCCCCGGACATCCTCTGTCGGTTGCGCGCAGCGTATCGCCTGTGGGTGAACAGTCTTCCGCCTGCCCCTGGCTACGCCGTACCGTCCGCCTCCTGGGACGCCGCGCCGGCCGTCGCGCTCAGCCGGTGCCGCCGGCGCCAGGCCACCAGAGCCGCCCCCGCGCCGGACAGCACGATGAAGCCCATCGCCGCCAGGAACACCGGCGAGGTCGGTGAGGAGGCCGTACTGCCCGCGATGACGTACGCGGCCGTGTTCGGGATCGAGCCGAGCCCCGTGGCCAGCAGGAACGGGGGATAGCCCATGCGGGAGGTCGCCGCACAGTAGTTGGCCGCGGCGAACGGCACTCCGGGGAAGAGCCGCAGCGCCAGCATGGACCGGAACCCGTGCCGGCTCAGCAGTCCGTCCGCGGCCTTCAGGTACTTGCCGCGCAACAGCGTCCGGAGCGCGTCCTGCCCGAGCACCCTGCCGAGCAGGAAGGAGACACCCGCACCGAGGACGGTGCCTGCCAGCGCTGCCGCGAGACCGGCCTGGGCGCCGAACAGCGCACCGGCGGCCAGATTGAGCAGCGGGCGCGGCACGAAAGCCACGGTGCACACGCCGTACGCGAGCCCGAACAGCATCGCGGCGGCGGAGCCGGTGAGCTGTGGTGGCCAGCCGGAGGCCAGCAGGCGCTGTGGTTCGAACAGCACCATCGTGCCGGCAGCGGCCAGCAGGACCGCCACGAGCAGGGAGAATCGGGACCAGGGGGAGAGCAGCGCCCTCGTACAGCGCACTGCTAGGCCGGTGGAGGGCCGTGTTGCGGGGGCGGGGTCGAACATCTGGGGAGCGTAACCGAAACAAGTGTGTGATCGTCGTAATGCGCGGGTGACAGGTGACGAGTCACTCGTCACGTACCCCGGTCCCTTCGGGCGGCCCACCCGGCGGTCCGGCCCGGTGCGGAACAGGGCGTAGCCGCCGTACCGTTCAGCAGCCGGCTGCCGCAGTCAGGCCCTACGGGGACCCCGCCGCGCGGCACTCAGTTCGGTCCGCCCGCGAAAACCGTTCGACGCCGCCGCACCGCTCCGCCATGATCAGGGGCATGTTCCGGTACGCCTTCCTCGCAGCGCGGTCCGCAGTCGCGGACGCGCCGAAGGCTGCCGTGAGCCTCGCGGCCGCATGCACGGCAGCAGTTGACGCAGCGTTCGCCGCTGCCGCAGCGCCCTTCGGCGGCGCCCGAAGCTGACCCTCCCCCGACAGTCCGGCGGACCCCGTGAGGGGAGGGTCGGCGGGGCCCCGGGGTCTTCTCTCTTCAGCTTCGAATTCCGAGGAACGAGCCATGCCCAAGACGGCATACGTGCGCACCAAGCCGCACCTCAACATCGGCACCATGGGTCACGTCGACCACGGCAAGACCACCCTGACCGCCGCCATCACCAAGGTGCTCAGCGACCGCGGCACCGGCACCTTCGTACCGTTCGACCGGATCGACCGGGCCCCCGAGGAGGCGCAGCGCGGCATCACCATCAACATCGCGCACGTCGAGTACGAGACCGACACCCGGCACTACGCGCACGTCGACATGCCCGGCCACGCCGACTACATCAAGAACATGGTCACCGGAGCGGCGCAGCTCGACGGGGCGATCCTCGTCGTGTCCGCGCTCGACGGCATCATGCCGCAGACCGCGGAGCACGTCCTGCTGGCCCGTCAGGTCGGCGTCGATCACATCGTCGTCGCCCTCAACAAGGCGGACGCGGGCGACCCCGAACTCACCGACCTGGTCGAGCTGGAGGTCCGCGAGCTGCTCTCCGCGCACGGTTACGGCGGGGACACCGTGCCCGTCGTACGGGTGTCGGGGCTCGGCGCACTGCAGGGCGACCCACGCTGGACCGCGGCTGTCGAGGGGCTGCTGGACGCCGTCGACACGTACGTACCGATGCCGGTGCGCTACACCGACGCGCCGTTCCTCCTGTCCGTGGAGAACGTGCTCACCATCACGGGCCGCGGCACCGTGGTCACCGGCGCCGTGGAACGCGGCACGGTGCGCGTCGGAGACCGGGTGTCGGTGCTCGGCGCGGAGGTCGAGACCGTCGTCACCGGCCTGGAGACCTTCGGGAAGCCGATGGAGTCCGCGGAGGCCGGCGACAACGTCGCGCTGCTGCTGCGCGGGGTCGAGCGCGACCGGGCCCGCCGCGGCCATGTCGTGGCGGCGCCCGGGAGCGTTGTTCCGAGCCGGCGCTTCACCGCGCAGGTGTACGTCCTGCCGGCTCGGGAAGGAGGCCGGAGCACGCCGGTGACCACGGGGTACCGGCCGCAGTTCTACATCCGCACGGCGGACGTCGTCGGGGACGTCGACCTCGGCGACGCGGCGGTCGCGCGGCCCGGTGACACGGTCACCATGACCGTCGAGCTCGGCCGTGACGTCCCGCTGGAGCCCGGCCTCGGCTTCGCGATCCGCGAGGGCGGCCGCACGGTCGGCGCCGGTACGGTCACCGGCCTGCTCTGACGGCACATGCGCGGCCCGTTCTCCCCACCCCGGGGAGGCGGGCCGCGCCTTCTGCGGCAGACTGGGGCCCATGGCAGACACAGCTCTCGTACTGGGTGCCGGAGGCGTCACCGGCACCGCCTGGGAAACCGGCGTCCTGCACGGACTCGCCAAGGCGGGTGTCGACCTCTCCACCGCCGATCTGATCGTCGGAAGCTCGGCGGGAGCCATCGTCGGGGCGCAGCTCGCATTCGGACCTGCCGGTGTCGACGCCCTCTACGAGCGGCAGCTCGCCGCCCCGGAGGACGAGAAGGCGGCGGCCGGCCGGCTCGGCCCCGTCACCGTCCTGCGTTACGCGAGAGCGGTGCTTTCCTCCCGTACGCCCGAGGAGTACGGCCGGAAACTGGGTGCCCTGGCCCGGAACAGCCGTCCCGCCGCGACGGCGGACGAGCGGCGGGAGAGGATCGCGAGTCTGCTTCCGTCGCCCGAATGGCCCGCGCGGCACCTGCTGGTCACCGCCGTGGACGCGTCGACGGGCGCGCTGCACACCTTCGACAGGACGGGCCCGGTCACGCTCGCCGACGCCGTCACCGCGAGCTGCGCGGTCCCCGCGGTCTGGCCCGTGGTCAGCGCCGGAGGCGGGGACTGGATCGACGGGGGCGTGCACTCCCCGGCCAACGCACAGCTCGCTTCCGGCTACGAACGCGTCGTCGTGATCGCGCCCACCGCCAGTGGCAGCAAGGTGATCGCCTCGCCCCGCGCGCAGGCCGCCGAACTGGAGGCAGCGGGTGCCCGTGCCGAGGTCATCACCCCGGACGCCGGCACCCGGAAGGCCATCGGGCGCAACAGCCTGGACCCCGCGCGCCGGGCCGCGGCCGCCAGGGCCGGTCTCGCCCAGTCCGCGGCCCACACCGAAGCGGTCGCCGCGGTGTGGAACGGCTGAGCGGCGGGGAGAGCGCCCGGCACCCGCCACAATGGGGGAGTGAACGAGCCGATACCCGTGATCCGCGACACCGACCGCGGCACCGCCGGACTGCTGCCCGACGTCGACCGCGACCGGGCCTGGCTGCTCACGGTCGACGGCGCCCCGCAGTCGTACGTCGATCTCGATGATCCCGAGCACCTCGAATTCGAGTACGTACGACGGCTCGGCCACGTCGTGGACCTGGCCGGTGCCCCGGGGAAGCCGCTGGACGTAGTGCATCTCGGCGGCGGCGCGCTCACTCTGCCGCGTTATGTCGCGGCGACCCGGGCCGGCTCCCGGCAGGACGTGGCCGAGGCGGACCGGGGCCTCGTGGAACTGGTCGGCGAGCACCTGCCGCTGCCCGAAGGAGCCGGTGTCACCGTGCACGCCGCCGACGCCCGGTGCTGGCTCGAAGAGGCACCCGGGAGTTCCGCCGATCTTCTGGTCGCCGACGTCTTCGGCGGTACGCGGGTGCCGGCGCACCTCACCTCCGTCGAGTACGCGCGGGCCGCCGGACGTGTCCTGCGGACGGACGGCATCTACGCGGCCAACCTGGCCGACAGCGCGCCCTTCACCTTCCTGCGGTCGCAACTGGCCAACTTCGCCGAGGTGTTCGACGAGCTCGCCCTCATCGCCGAGCCGGCCGTCCTGCGCGGCCGGCGCTTCGGCAACGCCGTGCTGCTCGCCTCGCGCACGCCCCTCGCCATCGCACCGCTCACCAGGCTCTGCGCCGCCGACGCGTTCCCCGCGCGGGTCGAGCACGGAGCGGCGCTCGCCCGGCTCGTCGGCGACGCGGAGCCGGTGCGGGACGACGAGGCCGTGGCCTCACCGGAGCCCCCCGACGGAGCCTTCAGCATCGGCTGATTCCCGGGACGGCTCCGGAACGCTGATCTTCTCCACCACGCTGCGCCGCGTCAGATTCCGCACATCCGGGACGAACAGCACCCCCGCCGTCACCAGCACGATCAGAGCGGCACAGCCCCACAGGGCCTCGCTGCGGCCCACGAGCGTCTCCACCGGGCCGGCCGCCGCAGTGGCCAGCGGCACCATCGCGACCGAGCCGAACCAGTCGTACGCCGCGACCCGGGAGAGCTTCTCCTCCGGTATCTCCTGGTGGAGAGCCGTCATCCAGGAGACCCCGAACACCTCGATGGCGACCCCGGTCACGAACATCACCCCGCAGAGGGCGGCCACCGGCAGCGGGACCGCGAGCGCCGCGGACGGCAGGGCCAGCGGAAACACGCAGAGCGTCCCGGCCAGCAGCAGCCGCCGCGGTTTCCACCGCATCATCAGCAGCGCCCCGCCCAGGGTGCCGACGCCGAACGCCGCGAGCGCGAAGCCCCAAGGGCGGGCGCCACCGAGCTCGTCCTGCGCCACCAGCGGTCCGTACACCGCCTCGGCGGCCCCGACGACGGCCACGACCACGGAGAACTGCAGCACGACGGCCCAGAGCCAAGGACGCCCGGCGACTTCCTGCCAGCCCTCCCGGAGATCGGCGAGCAGCCCGCCGCCGGGGGCGCGCGCGGGGATGTGGCTCACGTTCAGGAAGGCCCGGAGCGCACCGGCCACGGCGAACGCCGCCGCGTCGACCGCCAGCACCCAGCCCGGGTCCATGGCCGCGATCATGGCACCACCGAGTGCGGCGCCGCCGATGGCGGCACCGTGCATGGACATCCGGAAGAAGGCGAAGGCGCGGGCCGCCTGTTCGGCACTGACGCTGGACAGCAACATGCCCTCGGCGGCCGGACCGAAGAAGGCCTGCCCCGTACCGCACAGTGCCGTCAGCAGCATCATCTGCCACAGCTGGGCGTCGCCGGTCAGGACCAGCCAGGCGAACGCGGCCTGCGAGACGCAGTTGAGCGTGTTCGCGGCCACCATCACCCGGTGGCGCGGCAGCCGGTCCGCGACCGCGCCGCCGATCAGCAGGAAGAGGACCAGCGGCGCCGTGCGCGCGGCGGCGACCAGACCGACGTCACCGCTGTCGCCGCCCGACTCCAGAACGGCGAACGCCGCTGCGATCAGCGCGCCGTTGGTACCCAGGCTCGTGATGATCGCGGCGGCGGTCAGCAGACCGAAATTGCGGCCCGCCGGCAGGGAGCGGGGAGCGGATGAGGGGGAAGGGGCGGCGGAAGTCACCAAGGGACTATCCCCGCCCCACCCCCCTCCCGCCAAATGGAGGTCCCCGGCCGTGTGCGCCGAAGGCTCAGGAGGCTGTCCCCGCACCCTCCGCCAGGCGCACCGTGCTGAGGATCTTCTGGATGGTGGCGTCCGGGAGTTCGTCGTCGACACCGGCGTTGGCGTAGAGGATCCAGGACGAGTACTCGCCCTTGGCGTTCTTGAAGGTGAACGCGATCGACTTGCCGTCCGTGTCGCACTTGTTCTTGTTGGCCAGCCCGGCGGCGGTGGCCGTGACGACGCTGCCGGAGAGGCCCGACTTCGTCGTGTACGGCTTGGCCTTGGCGATCTTGACCTTCTCCTTCGGGTCCTCCTGCGCGTAGGCGGCCCAGACCCAGTTGGCCGCCTCGTTCGTGGCTGCCTCGTCCGTGCTCTTGGCGCCCTGGGCACCCTTGGTGCCGACACCGGCCAGGCTGGTGTCCTCCTCGGTGCCGTCCTTGTCGGTGTCGTCGACGCACCACTTGCTCTTGTAGTGCGCGGGCGCGGAGAAACCGACCGCCGGCGGGCCCGTGGGGTCCTTCACGTCCTCGAAGCCCGAGATCACACCGGTGCCCGCCACCTCCCAGTCGCCGGGCACGTCGAACTGCGTGCCCCACTTGGGGTTGGTCACGACCTTCCAGCCCGGAACCGTGGGCGCGGCGTCCTCACCGCCGCGCGGGTTCGCCGCGGGGGAGGACGCGGCGTCGGACGCCTTCGTGGACGGTGACGAGGACGCCTTGCCGCCGGCCACGTCCGAGCCGCCCTTGCCGTCGTCCTTGTCCATGACGACGACACCGGTGACGACCGCCGTGATGACGACCGCGGTGGCCGCGAGGACGGCGACGAGCGTCGTCTTCCTCCTGTCGTCCGGCTGCGGGCCGCCGGGCCCGCCCGGGACGGCGTACTGCGGCACGGTGGGCTGCTGGTACGGGTTGGGCTGCGGGTATCCCGGCTGCTGCCCTGGCTGACCCTGCTGGTGATATCCCGGCTGCTGGTAGGGATTGGGCTGTTGGTACCCCGGCTGCTGGTACGGGTTCTGATTCCGGTCCTGCGGGTTCTGCTCGCCCCCGGGCGGCTGCTGTCCTGGCCACATGGCCAGTAACCATAGAGGGGTCTGGAGCCCTCTGCTACAAACGCCCCTGTGAGGGAATGGCCAAAGAGTTCTACTCGTTAGTAACATCGTTGCCATGAGCACTGAAGAAACGACGGTCGGCGACATCCTGTCCGCGAGCGTCCCGATGGTCCGGACCCTCGGCATCACCTACCTGGAGACGACCGCGGAGCGCGCTGTGCTCTCGCTACCCGACCGGGCCGAATATCACAACCACCTCGGCGGGCCCCATGCCGGGGCGATGTTCACGCTCGCGGAGTCGGCGAGCGGCGCGATCGTCGTCGCCGCGTTCGGGGACCAGATGGCCCGGGCCGTCCCGCTGCCCGTCACCACGGAGATGGCCTTCAAGAAGGTGGCCATGGGCGACCTCACCGCGACCGCGGTGCTGTGCCGTCCGGCAGCCGAGGTCGTCGCCGAGCTGGACGGGGGGAAACGTCCGGAGTTCCCCGTGAAGGTCGAGATCCGCCGCGCCGACGGCGCCGTCACCAGCGAGATGAGTGTCGTCTGGACGCTGCGTCCGAACCGCTGACTCCTGCCCGGCCCCGCGCGCTCCGGTCGTGGGCCGGCGGCGGCCGATCCGGCCGTCCGGCCCGGTAGGCTGCCCGCCGTGCACCCGTGGTGCACGGCTGCAGATTCCTTACGGGAAGGACCCGCGTTGCACGTCCAGGAGTGGCTCGAGACCGTCCCCGCGGTCAGCATTTACCTCCTGGTGGGGGTCGTCATCGGACTCGAAAGTCTGGGCATCCCGCTGCCCGGAGAGATCATTCTCGTGAGTTCGGCGCTCCTCGCCTCCCAGCACGGCGACATCGACCCCGTGGTGCTGGGCGCCTGTGCGTCGGCCGGGGCGGTCATCGGTGACTCGATCGGTTACGCCATCGGCCGCAGGGGAGGGCGCCCGCTGCTCGCCTGGTGCGGCGGGAAGTTCCCCAAGCACTTCGGGGAACCGCAGATCGCCATGGCGGAGCGGTCGTTCGAGAAGTGGGGTGTGTGGGCGGTCTTCTTCGGCCGCTTCGTCGCGCTCCTCCGCATCTTCGCGGGGCCGCTGGCCGGTGTCCTGCGCATGCCGTACTGGAAGTTCCTGATCGCCAACGTGCTCGGCGGAATCGTCTGGGCGGGCGGTACCACCGCCGTCATCTACTCGGTGGGAGTCGTCGCCGAGGCATGGCTCAAGCGCTTCTCGTGGCTGGGGCTGCTGGCGGCCGTGCTGATCGGCGTGGTCTCGATGCTCGTGCTGAAGAACCGCGCCAGGAAGGCCGCGGAGCAGGACGGCCCCCCGGCGCCGTCGTCCGGGCGGGACGCGGTCCCCGCGACCGACTGATCCGGCGCGTCCCGGGTCCGCCTCGCCCGGGCCGCTCCGGCCCCGCGGCTGTCAGCTCTCCCGGTGCGCCTCACGGTGGGCCTTCGCCAGCTCCACGTAGCCGGCCGCGTTGAAGGCGATGCCCTCACGCTCCTCGGCGGTCAGCTCCCGCCTGACCTTGGCGGGCACGCCGGCGACGAGGGACCCCGGCGGCACCCGCATCCCCTGCGGCACGAGGGCCTGCGCCGCGATCAGTGAACCCGCTCCGACATGTGCGCCGTTGAGCACCGTGGCGCCCATGCCCACCAGCACGTCGTCCTCGATGATGCAGCCGTGCAGCACGGCGTTGTGGCCGACCGAGACCCTGGCGCCCACCGTCAGCGGGAAGCCGGGATCGGTGTGCACACTGCAGTTGTCCTGGATGTTGCTGTCCGGTCCGAGGGAGATGGGACCCCCGTCCCCTCGCAGCACGGCGTGGTACCAGACGCTGGAGCCTGCGGCCAACGACACCTCGCCGACGACGACGGAGGTCGGCGCGAGGAAGGCGCCTGGGTCGATGTCCGGCTCCTTGCCGCCGATACCGGTGACCAACGCCTGTTCCGTCATCGCCTGCTCCTCCGGTGGGTGTGGTGCGCCTCGGCGCCCCTGCTCGGCACGAACCGTAGTGGACGGCCCCGGTGACCTGGGCAGGTGGGGTGAACATCACAGTTCGTCGCGCGGATCCGCTCCGGCCGGGCCGACTACCGTGGGCGGGTGCCGAAGAAGCGGAAGCTGTTCTCCTCCCTGGCCCTGCGGCGGCGTGCTGTCACGTCCCGCGCCGTCCACCGCGTCTGGGCCTGGGTGCAGGAGACCGGAGCGGTCACCGCGCAGCACCCCGGGCGGCTCCGGTTCGGCCGTATCGGTACGGGCACCCGGCTCGCCTTTCCGCAGGGAACGGTCTTCGGGGAGCCATGGATCGAGCTGGGCGACCACTGCATCATCGGTGAACAGGTGACCCTCACGGCCGGTCTGATGCCCGATCTGGATCTGGGGTCCGGGACCGTCCTCACCCTGGGCGACGGTGTCGTACTGGGCCGGGGCAGCCATGTCATCGCCGACACCACGGTGTCGATCGGCTCGGACACCTACTGCGGTCCGTACGTCTACATCACCTCCACCAACCACAGCTACGACGATCCCCATGAACCGGTCGGCAAGCAGTGGCCGCGCATGGAGCCGGTCGTGATCGGGCCCGGGTGCTGGATCGGCACCGGAGCGGTGATCCTTCCGGGGGCCAGGCTCGGCCGCAACGTGGTGGTCGCGGCGGGCGCCGTCGTACGCGGGGAGGTCCCGGACCACGCGGTGGTGGCGGGGGCGCCGGCCCGGGTGGTGCGGAGCTGGGACCCGGAGAGGGGCTGGTACCCGCCGCTGCGTACCCCCGCGCCGGTGCCGATCCCCGAGGGCGTCACGCCCGAGCAGTTGGCCGCTGTGGCGACATTGCTGGAGGAACCGGCCGACGAGGCCTGAATCCGCCTCGCAGTACAGTGTGGTGACCGTCCGGGCGCATCGCACCGTGGTGCACTATTTTGACTCCATCATCCAGAATATTGGACGGAATGTGTCTGACCTCGATCAGCTCACCCAGTCGCTCGCCCGTAACCTCAAGCGCTGGCGAGGCGAACGTGGCTTCACCCTTGACGCCCTCGCGGCCCGGGCAGGAGTCAGCCGCGGCATGATCATCCAGATCGAGCAGGCGCGTACGAACCCGAGCGTCGGCACCACCGTCAAGCTCGCCGACGCGCTGGGGGTCAGCATCACCACGCTGCTCGACCACGAGCAGGGCCCCCGGGTGCGACTGGTGCCCGAGGACCAGGCGGTGCGGATGTGGTCGACGGAGGCGGGCAGTTCGACCACGCTGCTGGTGGGCGCGGAGGCCAGGGGCCCGATCGAGCTCTGGTCCTTGCAGCTGATGCCCGGGGACAGCAGCGACTCCGACCCGCACCCCGAAGGAACGGTGGAGCTCCTCCACGTCACAGCGGGCGAACTGACCCTGGTCGTGGACGGTGAGGCCCACATGGTGCCCGCCGGTACCTCCGCGACGTTCGAGGCCCACGTGCCGCACGCCTATCGCAACGACGGCTCCGAGCCCGCCGGACTGACCATGGCGGTATCGATCCCGCCGGTGCGCCGGCAAGGCAAGTGAGCTGTTCACGGGGGCTGTTGGCGTAAGCGGTACGCGCGCACCCCTGGACGCCTTCGACGCGGACCGCTCAGGGGCGGCCGGTCCGGCGCTCAGCGAGCCATCCCGTGGCGAAATCCACGGCCGTGCGGAGAGGGAACAGATGGCTCCGGGCCGCCCCCACCCGGCCGGTACCGACCGGTCCGGAGCGTGCGAAGTCCTCCCCGAGAGCGGCGAAGTCGCTGTCGTCCAGAGCGACGTCTTCGTACTCCCACCAGCGGCGCCCGCCCTGTGACGTCACCACGCACCGGTAGAGCCGGCGCGGTGGAGCGGGCCGGCGGTATTCCGCGAGGTGGAAGGCGGTGCAGCGGTCGAAGCCCGTGCCCAGCAGCAGGACCTGCGCATCAGCCTCGTACAGCCGGGCCAGAGGGGACCCCTCACCCAGGTGGCAGTCCTGGCGGTGGCCGGCGAGCAGCGCTGCCGCCGCCGGGCCGAGTGCGGCGAACGAGGTCTGCGGGTGGGTACTGCGCAGCGCCCCCGGAGCCAGCCGCACCGTCTCGGCGAGCGCGCCCATCGTGGGTGCGGGCGACGTGGCGGGATCGAACGCCGGCATCGCCGCGCGCACCACGGCGCGGGCCTCGTCACTCAGGCCGCGCACCCGGTCCAGGTAGGAGCGCGAGGTGTCGGAGTTCTCCGGAGTGAAGGCCGGGGTCACCAGCGTCCCCGCCGGACCCAGAGCCCGGAGCAGCGCGCCGGCCATGCTCACGGCGTCGCCACCGGCGGAGCGCATCGAGGCGTGCACCAGCAGGACGCCCCCTGGCCGCACGCCGAGCTCGTACAGCTGGGCGGCGACGCGTTCACCGCCGAGGAGGAGAGGCTGTGTCACGACAGCCATCATCCTCCGCCGGGGCGTCCCGCGACACCACGCCCGGCGTGCGGCGGTCCACCGCGGCCGGTGACCGGCCCCACGGGGCGGGGATCAGCGGCGGGGGTCCAGGCGGGGGATCTCGATCGCGGGGCAGCGGTCCATCACCATCGCGAGGCCTGCCTCGCGTGTGCGCTCGTACGCCTCCTCGTCGATCACGCCGAGCTGGAACCAGACCGCCTTCGCTCCGGCCTCCACCGCCTCGTCGGCGACACCGCCCGCCAGGTCACTGTTGACGAAGACGTCCACCACATCCACGGGGAAGGGGATGTCCGCCAGTGAGGCGTACCCCTGTTCGCCGTGGACCGGCTCCGCCTTGGGGTGGACGGGCACCACCCTCTTGCCGAAGCGTCTGAGGACCTCCGCCACCCCGTAGGCCGCGCGGGAGCGGTTGCCGGACAGACCGACCACCGCCCAGGTGTCACCCGTGTCCTGGAGGATCCTGCGAACCGTCTCATCGTCTGCGTACATGCCCGGTCAACGGACGGTCCCTCGGGACCATTCCCCACGGGAGGGTGAAAACGCCGGCGGACCGGCGCATAGGGTGGACCGATGCAGGAGCAGTACCGGACAGTCGCCCGCGCGGGCGTGCACGAGACCGAGGTCAGCCGATCGCGTTTCCTCTGCGCGCTCGCCCCGGCCGCCACCGAGCAGGAGGCGCAGGATTTCGTCGCGCGCATCCGCAAGGAGCACCCCACCGCCAATCACCACTGCTTCGCCTACGTCATCGGCGCCGACGCCTCCGTGCAGAAGGCCGGTGACGACGGGGAGCCCGGCGGGACCGCGGGGCTCCCCATGCTGCAGATGCTCATGCGCAGGGAGGTGCGCTACGCCGTCGCCGTCGTCACCCGTTATTTCGGCGGCGTCAAGCTCGGCGCGGGCGGACTGATCCGAGCGTACGGAGGAGCGGTCGGTGAGGCGCTCGACGCGCTGGGCACGACCGTCCGCCGCCGGTTCCGCCTCGCCACCCTCACCGTGGACCACCAGCGGGCGGGCAAGCTGGAGAACGATCTGCGCGCCACCGGTGTGGCCGTCCGCGGCGTCACCTACGCGGAGGCCGTGACCATCGCCGTCGGGCTGCCGGCCGCGGGCGTCGACGGGTTCAGGGCGTGGCTGGCCGACGCCACCGCGGGCTCCGCGACGCTCGAACTGGGCGGCGAGGCGTACGGGGATGTATGAGCCGGACGAAGGACCCGGGGCCGCCCGGCACCGGTGTGGGCGGGCCGGCCGTGGACGAGGGCGCGCGGGGTGCGGGGCCGGCCGGGTCCCCGCGCGGGGGAAGCGGAACAAGCACGTCGGAGTCGTCGGAGTGATGTCATGAGGATCCTGCACACCTCGGACTGGCACCTGGGGCGGTCGTTCCACCGCGTTTCGATGCTCGACGCCCAGTCCGCCTACCTCGACCACCTCGTCAAAACGGTGCGGGAACACGCGGTGGACGTGGTGGTCGTGGCGGGCGATGTCTACGACCGGGCCGTGCCACCGCTCCCGGCGGTCCAGCTGTTCGACGACGCGCTGCACCGGCTCGCCGCCGCCGGAGTGCCGGCCGTCATGATCTCCGGCAACCACGACTCAGCCCGCAGGCTCGGCGTCGGTGCCGGGCTGATCGCACGGGCCGGGATCCATCTGCGTACCGACCCCGGAGACTGCTCCACTCCGGTCGTACTGCACGACGCGCAGGGTGACGTGGCGTTCTACGGGCTGCCCTATCTGGAGCCGGCCCTCGTCAAGGACAGCCTCGGGGCCTCGAGGACGGGGCACGAAGCCGTTCTCACGGCGGCCATGGACCGGGTACGGGACGATCTCGCCTCCCGCCCGGACGGCACCCGGTCGGTGGTCCTCGCCCATGCGTTCGTGACGGGTGGTCAACCCAGCGACAGCGAACGCGACATCACGGTCGGCGGTGTCGCCGCCGTCCCCGCAGAAGTCTTCGACGGCGTCGACTACGTGGCGCTCGGCCACCTGCACGGCTGCCAGACGGTCACCGATCGTGTGCGCTACTCGGGTTCGCCGCTCGCGTACTCCTTCTCCGAGCACGCGCACCGCAAGACGATGTGGCTGATCGACCTCGGCGCAGGCGGAGACCTCGTCGCCGAACGCGTCGACTGCCCGGTGCCGCGCCCGCTCGCACGGCTCCGCGGATCCCTCGGCACGCTGCTCGAGGACCCGGCCCTCGAACGGCACCGGAATTCCTGGGTGGAAGCCACCCTCACCGACCCGGCGCGGCCGGACGAGCCGATGGCCCGCCTGCTCGAACGCTTCCCGCACACCCTCAGCCTGGTCTTCGACCCCGAGCGTGCCCCTGAGGACCCCCTCGCGTCGTACGCCCAGCGGCTCGAGGGACGTGACGACCAGCAGGTGGCGGAGGATTTCGTGGCCCATGTACGCGGCGGCAGCGGCCCCACCGCACAGGAACGGACGGTGCTGCGCGCCGCCTTCGACGACGTACGGGTCGGCGACGGAGCCGGTGAGGTGTCCCGTTGAGACTGCACAAGCTCACCCTGTCCGCGTTCGGTCCCTTCGGCGCCACGCAGGAAGTCGACTTCGACGCACTGTCCTCGGCCGGGATCTTCCTGCTGCACGGCCCCACCGGCGCGGGCAAGACCTCCGTCCTCGACGCGGTCTGCTACGGCCTGTACGGGGCGGTGCCCGGTGCCCGGCAGAGCCCCGGCACCTCGCTGCGCAGTGACCACGCCCCGGCGGACCGGCCGACCGAGGTCTGCCTGGAGCTGACCGTCGCGGGGCGCCGCCTCGAAGTCACCAGGCGCCCCGCCCAGCCCCGTCCCAAGAAGAGGGGCGGCGGCTTCACGACCGAGAAGGCGCAGAGCCGGCTGCGCGAGTACGACCCGGAGCACGGCTGGAAGGCGCTCAGCAGCTCCCACCAGGAGATCGGCGAGGAGATCGGCGGGCTCATCGGGATGAGCCGGGAGCAGTTCTGCCAGGTGGTGCTGCTGCCGCAGGGTGACTTCGCGCGTTTCCTGCGGGCCGACGCGGAGGCGCGCGGAAAGCTGCTCGGCCGGCTCTTCGACACCCGCCGTTTCGCGGCCGTCGAGGAGCGCCTGGCCGAACTGCGCCGGGGGGCCGAAGCCCGGGTCAGGAAAGGGGACGAGCAGATCCTCGCCCTGGCCCAGCGGATCGCGCAGGCGGCCGGGCCCGCCGGGGAGGAAGTGGCACTGCCCGAGAACCGGCCCGGTGAGCCCGGTCTCGCCGAGGAGGTCCTGCGATGGGCCGCCGTCGTGCGCAGCGGGGCCCGTGAGCGGCTCGACATCGCCCGGTGCCTCCTCGCCGGGGCGGAGGCCCGGAACACCGCCGCACGCCACGCACTTGAGACCGAGCGCGAACGCGCCCGGCTCCAGCAGCGGTACGAGGAGACCCGGCGCCGCGCCGCCGGCCTGGAGGACCGCCGCGCGGAACGCGACCGTTGCCACGAACAGCTGGCCCGCGCGCGCAAGGCGGACCTGGTCGCCCCGGCGCTCGACCTGCGCGACGAGGCCGAGCGGGCCCACCGCGCTGCTGCCGGAGCCCGCGAGCGGTCCCTTGCCGGGCTTCCTCCCGAACTGGCCGGCGCGGACTTCGAGCAACTGGCCGAGAGGGAACGCGGACTCAGGGCGGAACTCGGCGTACTCGAAGCCGCCCGCCGGGCCGAACGGCGCAGCCGGGAGATCGAGACGGAACGGGCCGGTCTGGAAAGGCAGTCCCGGTCCGACGACGAACTGATCCAGGAGGCGGAGGACTGGCTGGACGGATGGGAGGCGGCCCGCCGGAGCCTCATGGACCGGGTCGAGGAGGCGCAGGACGCCGCGACGAGAGCGGAACAGCTGGCCGGACGGCTGGGCCCCGCACGCAGGAGACTGGAGGCGGCGCGCAGGCGTGACGCTCTCGCTGTGCAGGAGGACGTGGCGGTGGCGGCCCTGACCACGGCGCGTGAGCACGCGGTGGACGCGCACGAGAAGTGGCTGGCGCTGCGGGAGCAGCGGCTGCGCGGCATCGCGGCGGAACTGGCCGGCCGGCTCGTCGACGGCGTCGCCTGTACGGTGTGCGGCTCGGCCGAGCACCCGGAGCCGGCCCGCGCGGAGGCCGGCCATGTGGACCGGGCCACGGAGGAGGCGGC
>Ga0196960_10000004_pt1 | contig 82393 bp, 78 predicted proteins | sample S3v_5metaG_FD_183187 | JGI IMG/M metagenome (GOLD analysis project Ga0196960, IMG submission 183187) | Soil microbial communities from Anza Borrego desert, Southern California, United States - S3+v_5 | ecosystem: Environmental > Terrestrial > Soil > Desert | place: USA: California | collected...
CTTCAGCACGATGCAGTTGCCCGCCGCCAGCGCCGGCGCCACCTTCCAGGAGGCGATCACGAGCGGGAAATTCCAGGGGACGATCAGCCCGACGACCCCGAGCGGCTCGCGGAAGGTCATGTCGACGCCGCCGGCGACCGGGATCGTCTGGCCGAGCAATCGCTCCGGCGCGCCCGCGTAGTAGCGGTAGGTCTCCACCACCATCCCCATCTCGCCGCGCGCGTCGCCGATCGGCTTGCCCGCGTTGCGCGCCTCCAGCTGCGCCAGGTCCTCGTGCCGCGCCTCGATCGCGTCGGCGAGGTCGCGCAGCAGCTTCGCCCGGTCCCCCGGCGCGACCGCCCGCCAGGCCGGGAACGCCGTCTTCGCCCGCGCCACCGCCGCGTCGACCTCCTCCGCCCCGGCCCGCGGCACCTCGGCCATCACCCGCTCGGTCGCCGGCTCGATCACCTCGATCGCGCTCATGCTGGCCCCCTCGACGGGCCGATTTGTCCAACCTCCGCTGCCGACGGGCCGATTTGTCTGACGCGCTGGGACATTTCGGCCCGTCGGCCGGGGGGATTGGACATTTCGGCCCGCGCCGCCTCGACCAGCGCTGCGATCACGCGGCTGTTCTCGTCCTCCTCGGGGTGCCAGACGACGCCGAGGGCGAAGCGCTTGTGCGGCAGCTCGATCGCCTCGGGGAGGTCGTCCTCGAGCGACCAGCCCGTCACCTTCAGCCCCTCGCCGAGCTGGTCGACCCCCTGGTGATGGTGGGACCAGACGACGAACCCCTCGACGCCCGCGGCTGAGCAGGCCAGCGACTCGGGGTCGAGCCGGACGTGGTGCTCGCTGAAGGTCCCGGCGACCGTGCGGTGCGCCTCGCCTCCCGTCACCTCCGGCAGGTGCTGGACCAGCGTCCCGCCCAGCGCCACGTTCAGCAGCTGCATGCCGCGGCAGATCCCCAGCACCGGCATGTCGCGCTCCAGCGCCCGCCGCGCCAGCGCCAGCTCGAAGCGGTCGCGGTCGGGCCAGGTCCCCTTCGTCTCCGGGTGCGGCTCGGCGCCGTAGCTCGCCGGGTCGATGTCGGCGCCGCCGGCCAACATCAGCGCGTCGACCCGGTCGAGCAGGACGTCGGGGTCCTCCACCGCCGCCTCGTCGGGCGGCAGCACGATCGCGATCCCGCCCGCCCGCTGCACGCAGCGCACGTAGGCGCGCGGGGTCAGCGTCACCTCGTATTCGTTCCAAACGCCCCAGCTGACCCGCTCGACGGCGGCGCAGATCCCGATCGCCGGGGCCCCGCTGCCCTCCTCGCCGGTCATAGCCGCTCGAAGCCCCGGTAGCGCTCCCAGTCGGTGACGGCCGCCTCGAAGGCATCGATCTCGACGCCGGCCCGGTTCAGGTAATGATCGACGACCTCGCCGCCGAAGGCCTCGGCCGCCACCTCGCTCGCGGCGAAGGCGTCGCGCGCGTCGTAGATGTTCGACGGCACCCGCGGCTTGTCGGACTCGTAGGCGTTGCCCTCGAAGACCGGCTCCAGCGGCAGCTCCTCGTCGATCCCGTGCAGGCCGGCGGCGATCATCGCGCTCAGCGCCAGGTAGGGGTTGACGTCGGCCCCCGGCAGCCGGTTCTCGACCCGCAGCCCCTCGCCGTGTCCGACCACCCGCAGCGAGCAGGTGCGGTTGTCGCGCCCCCAGGCGATCGCGGTCGGCGCGAACGAGCCCTTGGAGAAGCGCTTGTAGCTGTTGACGTGCGGCGCGTAGAGCAGCGTCAGCTCCTGCATGCAGGCGAGCTGGCCGGCGACGAAGCGTTCGAAGAGCTGCTGGTCGGCGGCGAAGGCGTTGCCCCCGTCCTCGCCCGTCAGCGAGCAGTGGATGTGGCACGAGTTCCCCTCGCGCTCGTTGAACTTGGCCATGAAGGTGATCGCGTGCCCCTCCTGGGCGGCGATCTCCTTGGCGCCGTTCTTGTAGATGACGTGGTTGTCAGCGCTGCGCAGGGCGGTGTCGTAGCGGAAGTTGATCTCGTGCTGGCCGAGGTTGCACTCGCCCTTCGAGTTCTCGACCTCCATCCCCGCGCCGGCCATCTCGTTGCGGATGCGGCGGATCAGCGGCTCCACCCGCGAGGTCCCTAGCAGCGAGTAGTCGATGTTGTAGAGGTTGGCCGGCTCGAGGTCGTGGAAGCCCTTCTTCCAGGCCTCCTCGTAGGTGTTGCGGAAGACGATGAACTCGAGCTCGGTGGCGGCGGTGGCGCTCATCCCCCGCTCCGCCAGCCGCGCCAGCTGCCGGCGCAGGATCTGCCGCGGCGAGGCGGCCACTTCGCGCCCGTCGTGCCACTGGATGTCGGCCATCACCATCGCCGTCGCCGGCAGCCAGGGGACCATCCGCAGCGTCTCCAGGTCCGGGACCATCTCGAAGTCGCCGTAGCCGGTGTCCCAGGAGGACATCGCGTAGCCGCCGACCGTCTCCATGTCGACGTCGACCGCGAGCAGGTAGTTGCACCCCTCGGCCCCGTGCTCGAGCACGTCGCCGAGGAAGTGCGTGGCGGTCAGCCGCTTGCCCTGCAGGCGGCCCTCCATGTCGGCGATCGCGAGGAGCACGGTGTCGACCGTGCCCTCCGCGACCGCCTCTCTCAGCTCCTCGACAGTCACTTACACAACGTTACGCCGACCCGCTCACGGGCGGTTCGGGCCGACCTCGGGCTCGGGCCCGATCTCTTTCTCGAGGTCGATCTCCCGCACCTGCCCGGTGAAGTGCTTGCGGGCGCTGGCCATCCAGCCGATCCAGGCCAGCAGGATCACGACTCCGACCATCAGCGGCGCGTAGTTGAACGACTCCCAGTTGAATTCGTCGTTCCACGGCACCGCCGCCGGGGTGAACGGGAGGCAGAAGATGATCGTGATCAGGCCGACCCAGAAGGTCGCGAACGCGTTCATCCACCTGTACTTGCGGCCGTTGTTCCAAGGGCCCACCTCGAAGTCGTCGCCTTTGCGCCAGCGCAGGTAGATCGGGATCACGTAGGCGATGTAGAGGCCGATGACGGTGATCGAGACCACGGCGAAGAAGGCGAAGGGGACGTCTTCGCCGTTCCCCTTCAGCGCCGGCAGGGTGATGATCAGGGCCGCCGCCGCCATCGCCAGCACCGCGTAGATCGGCACCCGCTCGGCGTTGACCGTCGACAGCTTCTCCGAGGCCTTTTTCCCGAAGCCTTTGTCGCGCGAGAACGCGTAACACATGCGCGAGGCGCTGGTCAGGCAGGCGGCGCCGCAGAAGAGCTGGCCGACGACGGAGATGATCAGGATGAACTTCGCCCAGCCCGCCCCGAGCGCGGTTTCGAAGATCGACGGCGAGAAGCCGGCCGCTTCGTTGATCGCGTTGACGTCGGTCGCGGCGAAGGTGATCGCCAGCAGCACGATCCAGCCGATCAGCGCCGAGTAGAAGATCGATCTCCACACCCCCTTGGCGGCGGCGGTGGAGGCGTCGTGGGTCTCCTCGGAGATGTGGGCCGAGGCGTCGAAGCCGGTGATCGTGTACTGGGTCAGCAGGAACCCGAGCGGGAGGATGTAGAACCAGTACATCCCGTCGCTGAAGCCGCTGTTGTTGATCCTCTCGGTGAAGACGAAGTCGAAGCTCTGGTGGGTGTCGGGGACGATGATCAGGACCAGCACGATCGCGGCGACGCCGAGCACGTGCCACCAGACCGAGACGCTGTTGACCAGCGAGAGCAGGTGCGTTCTTCGGATGTTGACCGCCGTGTGTAAGAGCAGGATCAGCGCGAACAAGAGGAAGACCTCGGCGAGGATGTGCGTGCTGTCGCCGAAGTTGACGCCGAGCAGGTTCACTTCGTAGAGGCCGAGGACGACGTTGAGGAAGGTCGCGCAGGCGTAGTCGACCGAGGCGACCACGGCGGCCAGTCCGATCAGATTGAACCAGCCGGTGAACCAGGCCCAGATCGGCCCGCCGAGCCGGCCCGACCACCAGTAGATGCCGCCCGCGGTCGGATAGGCGGAGACCAGCTCCGCCACGCAGAAGCCGATGATCAGGATCGGGATCGAGATCAGCGGCCAGCCGATCGAGATCGCGATCGGGCCGCCGTTGTTCCAGGCCTGGCCGTAGGTGGTGAAGCAGCCGGCGAGGATCGAGATGATCGTGAACGAGATCGCGAAGTTGGAGAACCCGCTCCAAGCTCGGTTCAGCGACTGTTTGTAGCCCAGCTCCGCCAGTCGCTGTTCGTCACGATTCGGGGACGAGACGTTGCTCTCCATGCGGTTCCCTTCTGCGTCGGACCCAGTTCGTTTTTGGTTTAGCGAACCGACCTATAAGGTCGTGGCGAGCCTAGATCGTGCACTTGACCCCTGTCAATGGGCAGGTGCAGAATCTTCTACCCGCCTGAATGGCAACGCTGTCAGACACCCTCGGACCGATCTCAGCGCGCCTGGGCGAGCTGGAAAGGGACCCTGTGCCGCTCGAGGGCGGGATCACCAACCGCAACTACCGGGTGCGGTTCGCCGGCGAGGACCTGGTGGTGCGGCTGCCGGGCAAGGACACCGAGCTGCTGGAGATCGACCGCGCCGCGGAGAAGGCGGCGGGCGAGCTCGCCGCCCGCGCCGGGGTCGGGCCGACGGTGGTGGCGATGCTCGACGACCCGCCCTGCCTCGTCACCCGGTTCGTGGTCGGCGAGCAGGTGGGCGCGGCGGACCTGCGCGAGCCGGGGACGCTGACTGAAGTGGCGACGGCGCTGCGGACGCTGCACGCCTGCGAGGAACGGCTCCCGGTCGAGTTCTCGGGCTTCCGCATCGTCGAGACCTACGCGGCGCGGATCGCCGACCGCGGCGCCGAGGTGCCGAGCTCCTACGAGTGGGCCGCGGCCGCGGCGCTGCGGATCGAAGCGGCGCTGGTCGGCCCCGAGCACGAGCCGGTCCCCTGCCACAACGACCTGCTCGCGGCCAACTTCATCCGCTCGCCGCAGGGGATCCGGATCGTCGACTGGGAGTACGCGGGGATGAACGACCGCTACTTCGACCTCGGCAACTTCGCCGTCAACAACGAGCTCGACGAGGCGCAGGAGGCGGAGCTGCTCGCCGCCTACTTCGAGGCGCCGGCGAGCGCGCGCCGGCTCGCCTCGCTGCGGCTGATGCGCTTCATGTCCGACTTCCGCGAGGCGATGTGGGGGGCGGTGCAGAGCACGATCTCCGACCTCGACTTCGACTTCACCGGCTACTGCGAGAAGCACTTCGAGCGGATGCGCGAGTTCGCCGGCGACGGACGGCTGGAGCGGCTGCTGGAGGAGGCAGACGGTGCCGCGGGCTGAGCTACCCGACCGCGCCCGCTGCGTCGTCATCGGCGGCGGCGTCGGCGGCACCTCGCTCGCCTACCACCTGGCGAAGCTGGGCTGGGACGACGTCGTGCTGCTGGAGCGCTCCGAACTCACCTCGGGCTCGACCTTCCACTCCGCCGGGCTGGTCGGGCAGCTGCGCGGCTCGGTCTCGCTGACGAAGATGATGATGCACTCGGTCGACCTCTACCGGCGGCTCAAGGACGAGTCCGAGTTCGACCCCGGCTGGACCGAGTGCGGCGGCATCCGCCTCGCCTCCAGCGAGGAGCGGATGGAGGAGCTGCGCCGCCAGGCGGGCTGGGCGAAGACCTTCGGGTTGCCGCTGGAGCTGATCTCGGCCGAGGAGGCAAAGGAGCTGTTCCCGCTGATGTCGACCGAGGGCGTGCTCGGGGCGGCCTGGCTGCCGACCGACGGCTACATCGACCCCGCGCAGCTGACCTACGCGCTCGCCGACGGCGCGCGGCAGGGCGGCTGCCGCATCTTCACCAACACCCGGGTGACCGGGATCGAGGTCCGCGACGGCCGCGTCCGCGGGGTACGGACTGACCGGGGCGACGTCGAGGCCGAGGTCGTGGTCGACGCCGGCGGCATGTACGCGGCCGAGATCGCCCGCATGGCCGGCGTCCGCGTGCCGCTGATCCCGATGTCCCACCAGTACCTGGTGACCCAGCCGCTCGACGCCGTCCGCGAGGCCCGCCGGTCCGCCAAGGTGTGGTCGAGCTTTGGCGCGGATAACACCGCGAACCTCAACCACACCCGAGGGCATCTGCCCACTTTGCGAGATCCCGACCTGCTCATCTATTACCGCGAGGACGGCGACGGGCTGGTGATGGGCGGCTACGAGCGGCGCAGCGAGCCGGCGTTCCTGCCCCACGGCCCCAGCCGCGTCGAGGCGATCCCGCAGGACTTCAACGGCCGCCTGCTGGAAGAGGACTGGGACCGCTTCGAGGAGATCACCGAGAACTCGAAGCGGCGGGTGCCGGCGATGGAGGAAATCACCGTCACCAAGCTGATCAACGGGCCGGAGGCGTTCACGCCCGACAACGAGTTCTGCCTCGGCGAGACCGAGGTCGGCGGCTTCTTCGTCTGCGCCGGCTTCTGCGCCCACGGGCTGGCCGGGGCCGGTGGGATCGGCAAAGTCGTCGCCGAGTGGATCGCCGAGGGCGAGCCGAGCCTCGACCTCTGGCACATGGACATCCGCCGCTTCGGCGCCCAGTACCGCTCCCCCGCCTACACCCACGCGCGGATCAAGGAGACCTACGAGACCTACTACGACATCCGCTACCCCAACCACGAGCGGGGGGCGGGGCGGCCGCTGCGGATGTCGCCAGCCAACCTTTGGCACCGCGAGCACGACGCCGCCTTCGGCGAGAAGTCGGGCTGGGAGCGGGTCAACTGGTACGAGGCAAACGCCGCCGCCGGGGACGAGTCCCTGCGGCCGCGCGGCTGGGCCGGGCAGCACTGGTCGCCGGCGATCGGCGCCGAGCACCGCGCCACCCGCGAGGCGGTCGCCCTCTTCGACGAGTCCTCCTTCGCCAAGCTCGAGATCGAGGGGCCGGGGGCGGAGGCGTTCCTCGAAGTCCTCTGCGACAACGAGGTCGCCCGCGGCGTCGGGCAGATCACCTACACGCAGATGCTCAACCACCGCGGCGGCATCGAGTGCGACTTCACCGTCGCCCGCCTCGGCGAGCGGCGCTTCTCGATCGTCACCGGCACCGCCTTCGGCAACCACGACCGCGAGTGGATGCGCCGCCACCTCCCCGGCGGCGACGAGGTGCGGATCCACGACGTCACCTCGCAGTGGGCCTGCTTCGGGATCTGGGGGCCGCGGGCGCGCGAGGCGCTGCAGCCGCTGACCCCGCAGGATCTCGGCAACGAGGCCTTCCCTTACATGTCGCTGCGCGAGACGACGGTCGGCAACGTGCCGGTGCGGATGCTGCGGGTGACCTACGTCGGCGAGCTCGGCTGGGAGATCTACTGCCCGACCGAGTACGGGCTGGGGCTGTGGCGGGCGCTGTGGGAGGCGGGGCAGCCGCACGGGATCGTCGCCGGCGGCTACCGCGCGATCGACAGCCTCCGGCTCGAGAAGGGCTACCGCGTCTGGGGCGCCGACATCACTCCCGACGAGACCCCCTACGAAGGCGGCGTCGGCTTCTGCGTCAAGCTCGACAAGGCGGGCGGCTTCAACGGGCAGGACGCGCTCGTCGCCGCCGAGGAACGGGGGCCCCGCGCCCGCCTCTGCTGCCTCACCCTCGCCGACCCCCGCTCGATCGCGCTCGGCAACGAGCCGGTCCGGGTCGGCGGCGAGGTCCTCGGCCGCGTCACCACCGGCGGCTACGGCTACACCGTCGAGCGCTCGATCGCCTACGCCTACCTGCCTCCCGACAAGGCCGAGCCGGGGACCGCGGTCGAGGTGGAGATCTTCGGCCGCTGGGTCGAGGGCGAGGTGGCGACCGAGCCGCTCTTCGACCCGCGCGGCGAGCGGGTCCGCGCCTAAGCGCCCGCCTGCTCGAGCGAGAGCGGCGCCGGCAGCAGGCCGGCGAGGATGTGCTCGGTGCCCTCGGTGTGCTCGCGCACCTGCCGCACCGCCCGCGCGCCGTCGCCCTTGCGCAGCGCCTTGACCAGGCGGGCGTGCTGTTCGTTCGAGCGGGTGAGGACCTCGGGCGGGTGGGCGATCAGCGCGATCAGGTCGCTCATCTGCGCCTGCACGTCGGTCATCGCGCTGAGCAGGCGCGGCGAGTGGGCGGCCTCGGCGATGCCGATGTGAAAGCGGATGTCGATCCGCCGGTACTCCTCGAAGTCCTCCAGCTCCTCGCCCATCTTCGCGACCTGCTCCTCGAGCCGGTCGAACTGCGCCTCGCTCCCCCGCTCCGCCGCCAGCAGCGCCGCCCCGGACTCGATCGCCACCCGGTAGTCGAGCACCGCCCACGCCCCCTGGTCGAGCGGCTCTCCGTCGTGCTCGGCCAGCGGCGGCCGCTCGGCGACGAAGGTGCCGCCGGTCCGTCCCCGCAGGGAGACGAGGTGCCCGCTCTGAACCAGCGCCGTCAGCGCCTGCCGCAGCGTCGAGCGCGAGATCTTCAGCCGCAACGCCAGCTCCCGCTCCGGCGGCAGCTTGTCCCCCGGCGCCAACAGGCCCAGACGAATCGCGCAACCCAGCCGCTCGACCGTCTCCTCGAACGTGCTCGCCGGCTGCACCGGCATGAATACCGCCTCAAGCGCCGCGTCGCGCTCCATAGGAAGAACGGTACCGCTGGTCAAGAATCCATGTACCGGGTGAAGGCCTCGCGGGCGAGGTCGCTGAGCGGACGCCCCTCTTCTTGGGCGCGTTGCCGTGCCTCGTTGAACTCCGCCTGGGAAAGCGCGAAGGTGATCTTCGGGAGAGTCGGGCTATCCGGAAGCAGAGGGCGCGTCCGGATGCGCCACCTCGCTTGCGAGAGATCGTAGCCTCGCTCTGCCTCAGCGGCCAACTCGTCTTCAAGCTCGGGGGTGAACTCCTCTCCCGACGCGAGGAAGATCTTCTGCCGCTTCTTCTGCCTCGGCGGATCTTTCACTTGTTGCATCTTCTCACCTCCTCATAGGTGCCCCGGTAGCGCGGACGCTGCCTCATCGCGTGGATCACCATCAGGTTGGCGTGGTCGGTTTCGACGGCGATGACCTCCAACTCCACCCCTGTCGGGTCCTCTCCCAAGAAGACCAACCTGGGAGCTCTCGCCTTGGAATGTCCTGCGGGCGGATCCTCTTCGAGGATGACGAGGCAATGCTCGAGGGCGTGGCGAATGCGCTTTCTGGAGATTCGATGCTTGGTTGCCGAGCGTGCCCCCCTGAGTCTCTTAAATTCAGCAGAAATGTTTTGTCTGAATATGGTAGCGCGTCTTTCGGGCATACCCAAGGCGATCTCCAACAGCCAACCCGGGACGACCTCTTCGTAATGCGAGCTCTCGACGTCGTCGAGGCTCCCGGGGATAAAGACGAAGGCGCGGCCACCATGGTCGAGGTGGAGATAGCGGCGCGTTTCAACGTGCTTGTAGGCGTGCAGCCGGGTTCCATCCTCGAGCTCCACCTCATGCATCCACATGAAGTCGCCCACGTGTTCGGGTGCCAGGGCCATCAACGGCTCCCACACCGGGCGTTCGTAGTTGACAACTCGGCCGCGTTTCGGCTTCAGCGGATGCACCGACCGAGCCTCCTGAGGAGGCTCGGTCAGAACAAGACGCGGGTGTGCCGCTTCAGTGAATTTTCAGCGGCGGATCTGTGACTTAACCGCTGATCTGCACCCCGCGGCGGGCACGGTTGTTTTTCAGGTTCGGGTCCGAGAGGCCGGAGCGGACGCGAGCGCGGACGCGGACCTTGCCGGCCTGCTTGGTCCGCACCACGACCCGCAGCCGCTTCGCCTTGCCGGGGGCGATGGCGCCGAGCCGGCAGGTGAACTTGCGCTTGCCGCCTTTGACTTTCGCCACCCTGCAGGGGCGTTTGCCGTTCACTTTCGGGCCCTTGATCCTGCGGGTGAGGGCGGGGACGGTGCCCTTGACGACGACGCCGGTCGCCGTGTCGGGGCCGCGGTTGCTCACCCGGACGAGGAAGGCGAGCTTGCCGCCCGCCACCGGCCGTTTCGGCTTCGGCCGGATCTGCAGTCGCAGGTCGGCCGCCGCCACCGGGGGCGCGGGTGGAGTCGCCACGAACTCGAAGGCGCCGATGTCGCAGGCCGGGCCCTGCGGTCGGCTCACCCCGCGCTGGTCGGCGGGCGGGCAGCCGTCGTTGGTGCCGGCGTCGATCGCCGGGCTGCCCTCCAGCAGCGCCATCGTGTCGGTCTCGCCGCCGTTGTCGGCGAGACCGCCAAGGCCCGCCGCCGTGTTCTGGCGGCTGCCGGGGTCGGTGAACATGCAGCTCGCGTCGCTCGAGAGGTTGTGACTGGCGTTGACCATCGCCACCGTGCCGCAGTCGCTCGAGCCGGCGGGGCCGGTGTTGCCGGCGACAATCGTGTTCTTCACCGTCAGCTCGGTGACCACGCCAGGCGTCGGGTTGTAGATCGCGAGGCCGCCGCCGACGCCGCCCGTGCCGACGCTGTTGCCGGCGATCGTCGAGTTGAGGATGTTGACTTTGCTCGGTTCGGTGTCGGCCGGATCGAGCGCCGCGAGGACGCCGCCGCCCTGGACCATCCCCGCCGTGCTCTCGGCACTGTTGCCGGCGACGGTCGAGTTGGTCAGCGAGAGATCGCCGAGGACGTAGATGCCGCCGCCGAGGCCCTCGACCAGGCCGCCGGTGACTTTGTTGTCGGCGATCGTGCTGTTGTTGATCGTCACCGCGGTCACGTTCGCGCCCTCGGGCGGAGCGGAGATGCCGCCGCCGTTTTTCGCGGCGGTGTTGCCGGAGACGTTGACCGCGTTAAGGGTCAACTGTTCGGCTTCGTAGGCGAGGATGCCGCCGCCGTCGCCGGGCAGCTCGCCTCCGAGCCCTTCCGGCGCGGAGCCGCCGGTGATCGTCACGCCTTCGATCGTCACTTTGCCGCTGCCGACGTTGAAGACCCGCGATTTGCCCTGGGCGTCGATCACGGTCGTGCGCGCTCCGGCGCCGCGGATCGTCAGCGCTTCGCCGCCGCCGGTCTGCAGCTCCCCGGCTTCGACCGGGTAGTTGCCGGCCGGGACCACGACGACGTCTTCGGGATCGGCCGACGCGCCCGCCGCCGTCAGCGCGTCGCGCAGGGAGCAGGCGGGGTCGGTCGTGCAGCCGCCGGCGACACTCGAGTCGGCGGTCGTGTTGACGGTGAAGGTCGCAGCCAGGCCGTGGGCCGGGGCGACTAGAGCCAGCGCCAAGACGGCGCAGACGACTGGTATCCACTTGGTGCGCATTGCCTACCTCGTAATCGATTTCAGGTACGGCGCGCCGGTACCCCTGGCCAATCGCCACAAACGGAGCGGTTCGTCACACAAGCCGGCGGTAGGGTGAGCCATGGCCACCTTCGCCGTCCGCTTCAAGGGCATGCTCACCAAGGACGAGCGGGAACGGCTCGAACGCGCCGGCGTCACCATCGTCGGCAGCGAACCCTCGATGCGGATCGGCCTGGTCAAGACCGGCGTCCCGATCTACACCGTCCACGCCGAGGCGGCTTCCGCGGAGGAGGCGCTGCAGAAGGTCCGCGAGGCGCTCGACCCGGACACCGCGAACTTCTCCAACTGGGAGACCGGCCCGGCCTAGCCGCGAGAGGCTGTGTCCTTCACGCTTCGCGAGCTTCGCGCAATCGCTGCAGGTCGGCTAAGTCCTCGGGGCGCCCGGCCAGCTCCTTGAGCTTCACCAGATCCTCGAAGCCGACGACTTTGATCGGGAGGCCGGCGATCTTATCTTCGATTGCCCGCGGCTCGAGCTCAGACCAGAGCGGCATGTCTCCGATCCACTGCATGACGTCCAACCTGCCGAAGCGAGTGGAGAGCACCCAATTTCCCCCCAGCTCCAGCGCCGATGGGTCCAGGGGATCGGGAAGCTCCCCCGCCTCGAAATCGCCGGCCCCCTCGACTTGCGCGTCAAGGTCTCGAAGCACCCCCGCCAGTCGCTTCAGGTTCCGGGGATCGGGATTCGGAACGACGTCCACGTCCTTGGTGGCCCGGACATGGCCGTGGTAGCCGACGGCGATCCCCCCGATCAGGAGGAACTCCACCTCCCCCTCGACGAGCTTGCGAAGGATCGTCTGGATATCTAGCTCAGCCAATGCGACGGCGGCGCCCCGCCTCAGCCACATTGGACATGAACCGGGAAAGCTCCATCACCTGCTCCGCCCGCTGCGCTGGAGTCAGCTCCCGGAACTCCCGGCGCAGAGCCGCACGCTCCGCCTTCCCATCCGGGCTCCAGTTTCCGATTCGCTCGGCCTTCTTCACGCGCAAGATCGTACCTCGGCGTTCGACCCTCGTTGACGAACCGATCCGAGCGGCCCGGCCTAGTCCGAGTCACGAAGCTGCCTCTCTTCCTCTCATAAGCCCTGACGTTCTGCGCACCACGCGTGCGTCGCGGCGACCTAGCGTCGCCGCCATGGGATGGCCGCCGCAAGTCGGAGAACTCCTGCCTCGTGCGGAGCAGGCAGTCGGCATCCGCCACAAGCTCTCGACCTATTCGCTGGTGGCAGGACATCCATCAGGGGGAGCCAAGGCGAAGGGATTCAGAATGATCCTGGGGATCACCCTCGACAGCGTCGGACATCTCGAAGCCGAGATCCTGCGCGGCGTCCTCACCAGCCCTATCGTCGCGGTTCGGAGGACTCATCCGTTTGGGATCACCTGCGTCGTCGACTGCCCCGTGCGTGGCGTGGGGGCCCTTGAGGCCCGAGTCGTGCCGGTACGAACGGCCTGGATATTCTTGGATTCAGCTTCTGCCCCACGTTTGACGAGTGCCTACCTAAAGCCCTAGATCGCATCGATGGCAACGATTCAGAAAATCCACGAACACGATGTTGTCCGCCTGCGACGACAGGTCAAATCCTGGCCTGTCGGGCAAGAGGGAACGGTGGTCGCTGAAAAGGGGCCGTGGAAGTTGATCGAGGTCGCTGACGAACAGGGCGCTGCACTCGACTTCATCTCTGTCGGTGAGCGCGACTTGGACGTGATTTGGAAGAACGGACCGGCCTAGCGGGTTGACAATTGACCGCGATGAGTGGCGTTACGTAGTCCGATTCCCCTTCGTGGAGTCGAGAGCTACAGTGACCACATGGCGGGTACCAAAGCGAGGATCAACGAATACGACGTCGTCAGGTTGAAGCGGTCTCTTCGGAGGTGGCCTGCAGGCACCCAGGGGACCGCTCTTATCGATCACGGGACCTCCAAGCTCGTAGAGATCTCCGACGACCAGGGCCAAGAACTTGACTTGTTCGAGATCGCTGAAGAGGATCTCGAACTCATCGAGCAATATCCCTGATTGAGAGGCGATATGAAACTCACCACGACTGACGCGACGATTCCGCGCGCCGCCATCCACAAGGGCAACTAGTACCTGGCGCTGTCGCCCGATTCTGACTGGCGAGAAAGGGGGTTCAGATGAAGATCAACAGCTGCCAACCGGTACATCCGGCCGCGTCCATCAACAAGGGCGGCTGATTCAGCCGCGCTACGGCCGCGGCTGTTCGAACGTGTGCTGGTACTGCGTGGCGGGGCCGCTGCGGTAGATCGGTTTGAAGGGGCGCTGCTGCTCGCAGGGGGGAGCGGTGATCGAGGCGGTGCTGGTCTGGCCGGCGAAGGCGTACTGCTGGATCCGTTCGAAGAGGATTTTGGCGTTTTCCTCTTGGGATTTGGGCAGGGCCCCCCCTTCTTCGCCTTTGGTGGCCACGGCTCGATCCTTGAAGTCCTGGTCTTCCCAGGAACTCGGATCTAAGGTGGCGACAATCCCCGTGGTGCACTGGCGGGTCTCAAAGCTCGGGAGACCTGAAACTAGATCTTCAGCCCATTTAGGTGGGCTGTAGGCGCTGTTGCGGTTGATGGCAAGGCGCCGTGGATAAGCCGAAACGGTTTCGGGAGTCATAGGCCCGAGCGCCCGCAGGTAGTGCGGGGGTTCATCGATTTCTCCTTCGACCGTCGCCGTCCCGTTAAAGGTCGCCGCCAAGTTCCCGAAGAACGACGTGACCTCGACCCGGTAGAGCTTGAGCCCGACCAGGATCGGGTTGAGGTTCCGCAGGAACGGATCGACCGCTCGCAGCAGCGGCGGGAATTCGTCGCGGAAGATCTGGCGGATCGCGGCAAAGCCCTCGGGGGAGAGTTTGATCACCGGGCCGAGCCCTTCGAAGAAGGCTTTCGCTTCCGGCGCGAGTTTGGAAATCGCGATCAGCGTCGGCGACAGCTCTTCCGCCGCCGGCACCAGCTGCTGCATCAGCGGGGTGGCGTTTTCGGAGAAGCCCCTGAGCCGGTTGAGGGTCAGGCGGGACTCGTCGAGGAAGGTAGGGAAGGCGCGGAAGAGCGCTTCGATGTCGCGGTTGCGCCGCGCCGTCGTCTGGAAGACGGCGTTGGAGCTCTCGATCAGATCTCCCAGCTCCCCTTGGCGGCCGCGCAAGGCGCGGAAGGTGACGGCGCCGTTGCGGAAGAGCTGGCCGACCGCGAGGCGCTGGCTGTCGAGGACCCGGAAGAGCTTGTCGAATTCGGTGAAGGTCGGTTCGAGACCGCCGATCGCGTAGGAGAGGTTCTGCCCTTGGCCGTTGATCGCGACCGCGGCTTCCTGCATCCATTCCTGGAAGGCGGCGCGGGTCTCGGTGTCGAAGGCGCGGAAGATCTCGTCGAGCTGGACGGACTGGGCGATGTTTGCTTCCGGCAGGACGCCGCCGTCCTCGAGCTCAACGCCTTCGCGGGAGCCGGGGCTCAATTCGATGTAGGTCTCGCCGAGGAGGGTTTTCGTGCGCAGGATCGCCCGCGTCGACTCCGGCAGCGGCGCGTACTGGGCGTCGATCGCGGCGGTGGCCCAGGCCTGCTCGCCGTTCGGCGCCAACTCGATCTTCTGGACTTTGCCGACGTTGACGCCGGAGATGCGGACGTCTGACTGTTCGGCCAGCTGCGTCGCCTCGTTGAACGGGATTTTGACCTCGTAGGTCTTGGCCCGGAACGGGGTCGGGCCGCCGAAGGTGACCCAGAGGAAGAGCAGGATCCCGAAGCAGGACAGCGCGAAGCCGGTGATGACCAGGAGCTGCGTGGTGCTAGGTGCGCGCTTGCTCATCCGCCCACCCGCTTTTCTTCACATTTTCCAGTTTCCGTCGGGAAGGAGACGGGAATTTCTTCAGCCCTCGGAAGACCGATCACTTCAAGCAAGGTCTGCAGATAGGGCTTTCCTGCGGCAGTTTTCCCCTTCACAAAGCCGTAGCCAAGGTCCGCGCCCGTACAGGAGATCAAGGTCAGGCTCCGCAGAATCGGGCCGTGGGCGTCTTGCAAGGTAAAGGCGGCGTTGAAGTTGTGGTTGAGCCAGGGCAGGTAGAAGAGGAAGCTCTCCTTCGAGCCTTTCGGGTTGTACGCGAGCTCGTTCAAGAACGAGTTGAACCCGCCGAGCGAGTTGCCGAAGTTCCGCACCGTCTTTTCGAACGGCTCCGCCGCTTCGGCCCCGTGCTCGAGGACGGGCCGGACTTCGCGGGTGAAGGGCCGGATCTGGTCGCGGATCGGCCCGGTCGTTTCGCTGAAGAGGCGTTCGGTCGCCCGGAAGGCCGGGGTCAACGCCTGCGCCTGCGGGATCAGCCTGATCAGGGTCGGGTAGGCGGCCTGCGAGAAGCGGTTGGAGCTGGCGAGGCCGGAGCGGGCCGCCTGCAGGGCCGAGGGGAACTCCTCGAAGGCGGCCTGGACCGATTCCTGCTGGTTGGCGAAGTTGCCGAGGGCGGCCCGGGAAGAGGTGACGAAGCGTTCGATCTCGGAGTCGTAGCGGCCGAGTTCGGTCGTCAGCTCGCCGAAGTTGTTGATCACCCGCGCGAGGGCGACGCGGCGCTGGGCGACCGCCCGGTTGAGCTTCGCCGTGTAGTGGACGAACGGCTGGAAACGGCGGAAGGCGTTGGAGAGCTGTTTGCCGCGGCCGCCGATTCCCTGGGCGCCGCCGGCGAGCAGGAGCTGGAGGTACTGCCTGGTGTCGGCGTCGAGGGTCGAGAGGAAGGCGTCGAGGTTGACGTTCGGTTCGGTCTGGTCGAGCGTGAAGTGGGCGCCGTCCTCGACGTGCTTCCTGCCGGTGCCGGGGTTGATCTCCACGGTCATGTCGTTGAGGTTGGTTTTCGGCCGCAGCAGGAAGGTGGCGTTGGGATGGATCAGCTCCATGTACTCGGGCTGGATGTCCATCCCCACGACCGCGTGGCCCTCCTCGATCTCGACCGATGAGACCTTGCCGATTTCGATCCCGGCGACGTTGACCGACTGGCCCTGCCCCGCGGTGACGGCCTGCGCGGTCGAGAACTCGGCGCTGATGTGCTCGAAGTCTTCGCCGACCAGCGGCAGCCAGGCGGGCAGCGAGGCTTTCTGCTGGGTGAAGATCCCGAGCGTCATCGCGATGCCGGCGATCGCCAGGACGAAGATCGCGATCGTGTCCTTGCGGTGCCCACGCGACTGCCGGCCGAGCCACGCCCGGAAGTGAGTCCAGCGGTTGACTTTGCCGTTCGGCTCGCTCATGGATTCACCCCTGCCACGGACGGGGACGGCGGGCCGGGTTGTCCCAACGGCCCGTTCACGTCCGGCACCGGATTCGTGTAGCAGCGCACATCAGGCTGGAGCGGCGGCTGGCCGCCGAGTTGCGGTTGCGTACCGAGTGGGTCTTCGATCGTGTGCGCGTAGTTGATCCTGTCGCTGAGGGTGGCTTTGTTGGCAAACGGATTAGGTTCACCAACCAGGACCGGACCACCGCCAATCTGGGCGCGCGCATACGGGCCGTTGCCGTCGAAGTTCTGGGCCACACCGGCGAAGTTGACGAGGTTGTAGAGGAACTCGCGGTAGTTGGGCTGGCCGGTGCTGAACTGGTCGTCGACCACGATGTCGCCGGTCGGCACCATCACCTTGGTCGTGCAGAGGCTGAGCCGGTTGAGCTGCGGCAGGGTCGTCTTCTTGCTCACCTGCGCGGCCCCCGCCAGACCCGGGGTCGATTCGCGCAGCAGCTTGACGGCGCCGCCCGCCTCCCTGCCGGAGAGCAGCGGCCGGACCTGGGCGAGGAACGGTTTCGAGGCGTCGATCAGGCCCGGCAGCTCGGCGACCGCGGGACGCAGCTCGATCGCGTAGGTGCGCAGCGGCGGCAGGGTGCGGTTGAGGCTGACGAGGGAGGAGTGGGTCACGCGCAGGGTCGGCGCCAGGAGGCGGATCGTGGTCGAGAGGTTGACGGACTGGTTCGCGAGGGCGCCGGTGAAGACGTTGAAGTTCTCGATCAGGCCCTGCAGGTCCTGTTGGCGGCTGGCGAAGGCGCCGAAGGCGCGACCGGCCCCGGAGACCAGGCGCGCGAGGTCTCGTTTCTGGGTGCCGAGGAGGGCGTTGGTCACCTGGGCGCTGTAGCGGCCGGCGTCGCCGCCGTACCGGAAGGCGCCGTTCAGGGCTTCGGCCCCGGTCTTGCCTTTCACCTCCGGCAGCTGGGTCACGTCTTCCTCCGCCGTCGGCTCGTGCATCAGGGCGGTGCCGTAGCTCTCGAGCAGGCGGCTGAGGTCGGCGCGGACGGGGGACTGCAGGGCGGTGAGGATTTCGTCGATCTGGACGGCGGTCGAGGTGCGGGTGACCGGGATCGTCCCGCCGCTCTCCATCTCCGGCGCGCTGGGGCTGCCGGGGTCGAGTTCGATGAAGAAGTTGCCCTCGAGGAAGATCCGCGGCCGGATCGCGGCGAAGGCATCGTCGTGGATCGGCCGGCCGGAATCGCTGACGGTGAAGGTGACCTCGGTGTGGTCGCCGTCGCGCTCGGTCGCGATCACTTTGCCGACGTCGACGCCGGCGATCCGGACCGGGGAGTTCTTGGCGATGTTGGCCGAGTTGGAGAAGGTCGCGTTCAGCTCGTACCCGTAGCCGGTGAACGGCACGTGTTTGGTGAAGGCCAGGTAGGGCCCGATCGTGAAGATGAGGATGAAGACGATCGCGATCAGGGTGTTGCTGGGCCGCCACTTGAAGCGGCCGCGGCCGGCCGCGGCCGCTCGCCTGTCGCGCTCCGGTAGCCGGCTCATTTCTCCACCTGCCCGCGGGTGGTGGTGCCCCAGAGTTCGGGGGCGTGGCCGATGACCGTCTCGCCCGGCACGTATTTCTCGTTGCCGGCTTCGCAGACGTTTCCTTGCCCAGGCGCTGCAGTCTGCGGGTAAGGGTTGTAGTGGAGATGGTTTTCCCTATCGCCAGGGTCGTTGGCAGGAGCGCTGGCGACGGTGCTCTCGCTGTTCGGTCCTTCCGGCGGCCCATATGAAATAAATTCGAGCCAGTTACCGTTTTTGTTCCCTAGGCTCGTAGCGCTGGAGATGTTTTTGAAGGTGAGCGACCAGTAGTTACAGACGGTCTGGCTCGGCACGATGTACCGCAGCGACGGCTTCAGCACCTGGTTGGTGTCGGTCAGCAGCTCGAGCCCGTTGAAGACGCCCGGCGCTTCCTGGAAGTCGACCAGGGCTTGGGCGGTCGGCTCCAGCTGGTTGTTGAGGACCGGCGAGGCGTTGAGGACCGGGATCCCGGCGTGGAGGGATTCGGCGATCACCGGCGAGGTCTCGGCCAGCGCTTTGACGCCCGGCCGCAGGGCGGTGAAGAAACGGGCGGAGCTGCGGAGGAAGGGTCGCACCACGGGCAGGTCGGCGTTGACCTCGTCCAGGGTCGGCGGGCTTTTTTCGATCGTTTCCTGGATGTAGGGGCGGGAGACCCGGGCGAAGGCTTCGAAGGTGCGGTTGAGGGCGACGAACATCTGCGCCTGGGTCTCGGCGACCGGCGCCACCGTCGCCGCCAGCGCCTCGAGCGAGCGCCAGAAGCCCGCGAAGTCGGTGCTCGGTTCGACGATCGTGCGCAGGACCGGCTGGCCGTTGACGACGAGTCGGCGGAGGGCGCCGAGCGCTTCGTTCAGCTGCGGCCCGCGGCCGGCGAGGGCGTTGCCGAAGCCGGCCAGGTTCTGCTGGATCCCCCTCCGGGTCGGCTCGTCGAACATGGAGAAGAACTCGTCGATGTCGACCGGTTCCGGCTTGGCCGAGGCGACGGGGATCGTTTCGCCTGCCTCGAACCCCTCCGACGAGTCGCCCGGGGTGATCTGCAGGAACTTCAGCCCGAGGGCCGATTTCGGCCGGATCATGATCGTCGAGTCGACCGGCAGCGGTTCGGCGCTCTTGTCGAGGCGGAGCGTCAGTTCGGCGGCGATCTCGCCGTTCTCGAGCTGGACCGGGACGACCGAGCGGACGGTGCCGACGCGGACGCCGCCGATCCGCACCTCGTTGCCTTTGACCAGCGCGTCGGCGTTCGGGACCCGCGCCTTGAGGTCGTAGGTGGAGACGAAGGGCAGGCCGTTGTTGGCGTTGTAGGCGAGGAAGACGGCGACGATCACCACGAGCACGGTGACCGCCCCGACGAGGACCGGGCTGCTGGCGACGCCGCTGATTCCGCTGCGGTTCCTCATGGGCCGAGGAGGTAGTCGAGAAGGGGTTCGGTCCCTTCGGTTTTCGAGGACTGGGAGACGCCGGCTCTGGGTTCGGCTTCGGCTTCTTCGTCGGCCTCGGCTTCGGCGTCCGTGCTGCTGCCCTGGCCGACGCCGATGGTGGGACCGTGGTCGGCGAGGGTGCCGCCGTTCAGTTCGGCCGTCTGCTCTTGAATAAGACGGAGAAGAGCAGCGGGGTCAGTAACCGTGGAAATCTGCGCTTGAGGCCCATTGAAGTTGGCAACGCAGCCAGAGTAACCCGCGGGGGCAATGATGTATTCGAGGCAGGTGGAAAGGGTGACGCGGTTGCGGCCGAAGTGACCGTGCTGATCGAACCCATTGAGGACAGCGCTCGTGTTGTAGATCAACCGGGTCAGCCCGTCCCAACCACCGGTCTGCCTGATGTTCACCAGCAGCTTCGCCAGTTCGTTGGTCGGGACCACGCCGGACTTGGCCAGGTCGCGCGCCTTGCGCACCACCGGGTCGGCTTCGGCGAAGAGCGGGCCGGAGGCCTCGCCCGCCTCGCCCAGGCTCTTCAGCGAGACCGTCAGCGCTTCGGAGAACGGGGTCAGGGTCCGGGTCGCGTCGGTCAGCGCCGGCGCCGCGGTGCCGAAGTCTTCGAACAGCGGCGTGCCGGCGTCGGAGAAGGTCTGCAGGTCCCGCATCGTCAGCCGGAACTCGCGCAGGAAGGTGGGGAATTTCCGCAGCGCCTCTTCCAGTTCGGGGCCGCGTTCGGCGCTCGCCTGCGCCGCGGCGCCGGAGTTGGAGAAGAAGCCGACGACGGCGCGGCGCTCACGCGCGAGCGGCCGCAGGATCTCCTCCGAGTCGGCCGCCAGCTGCGCCAGTTCCTTGCGCTGGGCGGAGAGGATCCCGAACAGGGTGTCGACGTCGCGCAGGACCGGGTTGGCCTGCTTGACGAGCTCCTCGATGTCTTCGCCGCGGCCCGCCAGGCCGGCGCCGAGTTCGTTGAGGATCAGCCGGAAGCGCTGCGCGTAGGGCAGTTTGTAGATGTTGTTGATCAGGTCCGGGTCGACGCTGGCGCCGCTGTTGCCGAGCGGCAGCAGGTACTGGCCCTCCCCCGGCTCGCCCTCCGGGATCTGCTTCAGCGGCGGCGGCGGCTCGGTCCCCGGCGCCCGCGGCAGGGTCGGGCGGCAGTCGACGAACTTCTCGCCGATCAGCGACTGCGGCCGGATCTGGCAGGTCGCGTCGGCGCGGAAGTCCTGGAAGCCGGGGTTGTCGATCTTCATCACGATGATCGCCTTGCCCTCTTTCTCGACCGGCTCGCCGTTCTCGTCCCAGGCGACGATTTCGCCCGGCATCGTCACGTCGACCGACTCGATCGTGCCGACGTTGGCGCCGGCGACCCGCACCTGCTCGCCTTTGACCAGGAAGGAGCCGTTGTCGAAGATCGCGCGGATCCGGTAGCCGTCGTCGGAGTCGTCGCCCGAGACCAGGAGGAAGACCAGGACGACCGCCACCACCAGGGCTCCTATGGCTAGAAGTCGCTTGGTCATGGTCCGGGGGGCACGTCGCCGGGGTCGCATTCGGAGGAGTCGACGCTGTCGCCGCCGACCCAGGGGTTGGAGCCGTCGGGGGCGGGCTGGGTCGCGCCGCCGGGACAGCGGGTTTTGACGTCGGTGGAGCCGAACGGCGCGAACTGTTCGCCTTTGCTGATCGGCTCGAGTTCGGAGGTGGCGGCGTCGTAGCGGAAGAGGTTCTGGCCCGCGGTCGCCGCCCGCACGTAGTGGCCGTTGCCGTCGTAGTAGCCGGCGACCTGGCCGAGCTTGCCGATCGCGTTGAAGAAGTCGGGCGTGTAGGCGCGGATGAAGTTGAGGTTCGGCTGGAAGTCCTCGATCGCCTCTTCGGAGTGCGGGAACGTGCGCGAGGTCAGGTTCTGGACCTTCGGCAGCACCGCCAGCAGCTCGCGCGCGTCGTTCGCCTTGCCGGGCCGGTCGACGACCAGCCGCAGGTTGCGCGTGAACGGGACGAGTTTCTGGAAGACCGGGCGCAGTTCGCGCAGGAAGGGCGCCAGCTCCCTGGTCGCCGGGCGCGCCGTGTCGACCAGCGGTTCGAGGTCGTCGAGCGCGGCGCGCAGGTTGACGAAGGTCGTGTTCGACTGTCGCAGCACCGGCGGCAGTCGCCGCAGCGTCTGGTCGAAGGCTTCGGTTTCGGCGGCGATCGCGTTGAAGGCGGTGTTGGCGTTGCCGATCGCGCTCGAGAGCTGCTCGCCGCGCCCGGCGACCGCAGTGGTCAGCCGCGCCGAGCTGACGATGAAGCGCGAGAGCAGCCGCTGGTCGGCGTTCAGTTCCCGGGCGAAGGCGCCGGCCCGGTTGAGCGCGGTGCCGAAGTATTTGTAGGACTCGTTGGCGTTCTCGCCCTGGCCGCGGTAGATCGCCGCGTTGCCGCGGATGAAGTTGCTGAGGGCTTTCTGCACCCGCGGCGGGAAGGTGTTGAAGAGCTGGTCGATGTCGACCGGCGTCGTCGTCGAGGAGAGCCCGAGCTCGGCGCCGTCCTCCAGCGGCTCGTTGCTGTTGGGGCCGGGACTGATCGAGACGTAGTGGTTGGCGACGCCGGAGAGCGAGGTCGCGCGGATCGTCGCGGTCGTGCCCTCGTGCAGCTCCTGGTCGACTTCGATGTGGATCTCGGCGAGGTTGTCGTCGGTGAGGCCGATGCTTTCGACCGTCCCCGCCGGTGAGCCGCCGATCAGCACCTGGTTGTCGGGCACCAGCTGGCCGGCGTTCTGGAACACGAGCGTGTACTTGTGGCCCCCGTTGCCGCTGAAGAAGATGACCGCCAGGACGATCACCGCGACGGCGAGGGCGACGATCACCGCAATCCGGGCTGGGGTCGTCCCCCGGCTTGCCGCCGGGCCTCTCTCCTCAGCTAAGGATTTGGCAGCCACGGATCGTCGCTTGCTTTCAGGTTCTCCGGTCCCTCCGACCCGGTAGAACGGCTGGAAGATCGTATCCGAGGGGGTCCCTGTTAAGCCCCACCACGCAGGGACTTAACTGGAAATCAACGCCACGGCCAAGGCCGGGCCGGCTTTGGCTCCAATCGGGTCAGGGCCCCGCCGCTACATTGAGTACTGAGAAGGGATCAAGCGGTACCCGGATCACAACTCGGCCAAAGGGGGACCTATGACCACTTCTGTCCAGGAGGAGCAGGGCGGCAGGGGGATTCAAGAAGCCGTCAGCTACGCGGTCGGCCATCGCATCAGGGTCGAAATCCTCACCACGCTGCACGAGCTGGGGAGCGCCAGCGCGATCGAGCTGGCCCGCGCCGTCCACCAGCCACTCAGCACCGTCACCCACCACATCGGGGAAATGCTCAAGTCCGGCTCGATCCGGGTCGAGCGGACGGAGAAGGTGCGCAGCGTCGAGCAGCGCTTCTACCACCTGGTCAACCCGATGTACGTCTCCGACGAGGAACTGGCGGCGATGTCGGAGGAGGAGCGGCAGGAGGTGTGCCGGATCATCCTGCAGTCGCTGGTGGCGGAGGCGCTGGCGTCGTTCTGGACGGGGAAGATCACCTCCGACCCGCGGCTCTTCCTCTCCTGGGCCTGGTTCAACGTCGACGAGGAGGGCAGGGAGGCGATCGCCGAGGAGCAGGTCCGCTCGTGGCGGCGGATCGGCGAAATCGAAAAGGAAGCGACGGCGCGGTGCGAGGAGAAGGGGAAGCAGCCGTTCTCGGTGATGGTCTCGAGCCTCAGCTTCCCGCGCTCCCGCACCGCCCTCGGCCCTGCTCCCCGGCCCGAGAACTACGAGCGCCAACGGCTGGGTCGGGATCGAGAGGAGGACGCATGACCACCTCGACGCGGGACGGCAAGGGTGGCAGGAGCCTGCAGGACGCCCTCAGCTACGCGGTCGGTCACCGGATCCGGGTCGAAATCCTCACCGCGCTGCACGATCTGAAGAGCGCCAGCGCGATCGAGCTGGCGCGGATCGTCCACCAGCCGCTGAGCACGGTGACCCACCACATCGGGGAAATGCTCAAGGCCGGCTCGATCCGGGTCGAGCGGACGGAGAAGGTGCGCAGCGTCGAGCAGCGCTTCTACGCCGTCGTCAACCCCGTCTTCGTCAGCGACGAGGAAATGGAGGAGCTGCCGGAGCAGCAGCGCCAGGAGTTCGCCCGGGTGGTCCTGCAGTCGCTGATGGCGGAGGCGCTGGCGGCGTTCTGGGCGGGGAAGATCACCGACGATCCCCGGATCTTCCTCTCCTGGTCCTGGTTCAACGTCGACGACCAGGGCAGGGCCGACATCGCTGACGAGCAGTTCCGCTCCTGGCAGCGGATCCGCGAGATCGAGAGGGAGGCCGAAGCCCGCTGCGAGGAGAGCGGGGAGGAGCGGTTCTCGGTGATGGTCTCGAGCCTCAGCTTCCCGCGCTCCCGCACCGCTCCCCGGCCCCCCACCGCGTCCGAAGAGATGTGACGTGAGGGGGTCCGAGGAGGCCGTCAGCTACACGCTCGGCCATCGCATCAGGGTTGAAATCCTCACCGCGCTGCACGAACTCCAGAGCGCCAGCGCGATCGAACTGGCGCGCATCGTCGGCCAGCCGCTCAGCACCGTCACCCACCACATCAGCGAACTGCTCAAGTCCGGCTCGCTCCGGGTCAAGCGGACGGAGAAGGTGCGCAGCGTCGAGCAGCGCTTCTACAGCGTCGAGGGGTGGCACTACACGGATGACGAGGAATTCCAGGAAATGACCGAGGCGGAGCGGCAGAAGAACTGCCGCGTGGTCCTCGAGTCGATGATCGCCGAGGTGCTCGCCGGGTTCTGGGCCGGGAAGCTGACCGCGGACCCTCGACTCTTCCTCTGCTGGAACTGGTTCGACGTCGACGCCGAGGGACGCGACGAAATCGCCGAGGAGCAGATCCGCTCCTGGGAACGGCTGGAAGAGATCGGCGCCAGGGCGGCCGCCCGCCGCGCCCGGTCCGGCGCGGAGCCGGTTTCCGTCTCGATCTCCGCGGCCGGATTCGAAAGGCCGAAAGTTGCTTCCGGCAGGCCGATTACTCAGCGAAACTGACTGTCAGGGAAATCCCGTTCTACAAATCGGTATGGACGATTCTCCCCGCCTCTGGGACCGTTTCAGGCACCGATGGAGCCCTCAGCCGCACAACTCGCGCCCACCCCCTCCTTCAACTGGGAATCCCTCGTTCCCCTCCTCGTCCACCCCCTGCAGGTGGCGATCATCGAAGCGATGAGCTGGACCGAGATGCCGCTCTCGGCCACCGACATGGACAGGATCTCGAACGGCCGGATCGGCGTCTCCCTCGTCTCCTACCACTTCAGGAAGCTGGCCGAGCTCGGCGTCATCCACCGCGTCCGCCAAGAGACCGTCCGCGGCGCGATCCAGACCTTCTACGCGCTGCCGCGCTAGAGGCCTGACTACCCCCGAGCCACCTTCTCGGCGAAGAGGACGAGTTGATCCGCCTGGCGTAGGGAGCGCTTCAGCTCGGCAGCGCTCGGGGTGATGAACCCGTAGTGGGCGGTGTCCTTGAGGCTGATCAGCCTCCGCAAGCTGGTCGCCGCGCTCTTTCCTCCAGGGGTGATCTGAGCAAGAAGCTGCTCGGCGTCGTGATGGCTGTCGGAGCGGGAGCGGCGGCCGAGGGTGTGGCAGCAGGCAGCGTCCGCCGCCGCGATGCCGGCAAGAACGGTGATCGAGGCCGCGGCCGCTCCGTACTCGAGGTCGGGGTCGTTCTCGTCGGCGGTCATCTTCGCCACTTCCAGGAACGATCGGGCTCTGGCGAGGCGCAGACGGGCCTGCTGCGGGCCGCAGTCCTCAGTGCGGGAGCGGCGGGTCATCCGGCCTCTCTCAGCAACCTGCGGATCGAGAGGCCGGCGAGGGCGATTCCCTGCTCCGCGATCTCGTCGATCACCGGCGGTCGGTCCCGCAGCAACGCGGGGATGTCGGTCTCGGCGAGCTCGACGAGACCGACGTGGTTGCCGGTCCAAGACCAGGCTCGATCAGCCAGGTCGTCGAGCTGCTGTCGCCAGACCGGATCTTCGGCCTCGGTCTTCTTTCCTCGCACCATCAAGATGTCAATGTCGCTGGCGGCATTTCCCTCCCCCCTTGCCGCGCTTCCGAAGAGAGAAGCGTGGAAAGTGGGAAGAGTCCAGCCGCCGATCAGGTCCCGCAGCCGCTGCACCAGCTCCCATCGAGCGCCCGCCATGACGTCGACCGCCGGCGCCAGGAGGTGGTCGCGGTTCAGCGAGTAGAGGAAGGAGCGGCCGGCCTCCGCCCGACGAACCAGCCCTTCGGCCACCAGCCGATCGAGAGCGTGCTGGACACCGGTCACCGACCGTCCGCCGAGGCGAGCCAGTTCCCGGCCGGTGCGCGGCGCCGTGGAGCCCGCCAACGCGACGAGGACGTCGGACTCGACACCTGGAGAGACAGCGGCAAACGGCCTCGATATATCCATGACCTAAGAATAGGTCACTTGACCTAGATTTAGGTCAGATGCTGAATTTCGGCAGCGCCCGCTCGAGCGGCTTCGGGAGCCACCAGACGCGGTCGCCGAGGAGGAGCATCAGGGCCGGGAGGAGGACGATGCGGACGACCGTGGCGTCGAGGATGACGGCGACGGTGAGGCCGACGCCGAGCTGGCTGACGGTGGCGATCGGAGCGGCGGAAAAGGCGATGAAGACGGCCATCATGATCGCGGCGGCGCCGGTGATGACGCCGGCGGTGCGGGAGAGGCCGAAGTTGACCGCGGCGGCGTTGTCGCCGTGGGCGTCGTAGTGCTCGCGCATGCGGCTGAGGAGGAAGACGGCGTAGTCGATCGAGAGGCCGAAGACGAGGCCGAAGATCATCGTCGCCCCGACCGCGTCGACGTAGTTGTGGCCGCCGAGCGGCCAGTCGTCGGGGACGTTGAAGAGGAGCGTGAGGACGCCGAAGGCGACCGCGACCGTGAGCAGGTTGAGCAGGACCGCGATCGCCGCCAGCAGCAGCGCCCGCAGGACGACCATGAGGACGAGGAAGGTGGCGATCGTGATCGCGGCCACCACCCAGGGGATGCGCTCGCGGGTGACGCGGCTGTAGTCGTTCAGCTGGGCGGCGCCGCCGGCGACGCCGGTGGTGAGGTCGGCGTCCGCGGCCAGCCGGGCGGCTTCGTCGTTCAGCTCCTCGTTGAGGCGGATCGAGCCGGGCGTGTTGAAGCTGTAGTCGGAGACGACCAGCATCGTCGCCGCCTGCCCCCCTTTGCGCAGGTCGATCGTCTCCGCGATCGCTTCGCGGGTGGCCGGCGGCGTCCCGTCCAGGGCCGAAAGGACGAAGTAGCCGGAGTTGAAGAGGCCGGGGGTCGAGCGGGCGACGCGACCGGCCTGTTTGCGGATCCGCTCCCGCCCGGCCAGCACCTGCACGCTCGCTTCTTCCAGGCCGCTTTCCAGCGGCGCGGTTTCTCCGGCCCCGCCGAGCAGCCCCGCCTGCAGCGCCTCCGCCCCCTCGCCGAGGTCGTCGAGGCCTTTGACCAGCGCCAGGGTGCCGCCGCTCAGGCGGGCGATCCCGTCGTCCAGCCGCGCCGCCTCGCGGGCCAGTCGTTTGGCGCCGGCGGTGAGGGTGCCGCTGCCGCGTTTCAGTTCTTCCAGCCCCTCCGACAGCCTTTTGGACCCCGTCTCCAGTTCCTCCAGGTTGTTCTTGATCGTCAGCAGCCAGAAGTTGATCTGCTTCGCCTGTTCGTAGTCGTCCAGCAGGCGTTCGTGCAGGGCGACGAGCTCGGTGGGAAGCCCGGCGTAGGGCTCGACCTCCGGCGTCTGCGGGGCCGGGTCGTAGGGGGCGCCGGTCACCGGGTCGACGCCGCTCTCCGCCGTCAACGCCCGCCGCACCGCCTCCAGCGCCGCCGCGTACTCGGGGTCGGTTCTGCCGACCGTCATCGCTTCCAGCCGGGCCAGCGCCTCTTTCAGCTGCTCGTCGACTACGCGCGCCGGGGCGATCAGTTCCGGCAGTTTGAAGTTGGCGTCTTTGTTCAGCGCCCGCCTGATGATGTACGAGCGGAGCAAGGGGTTCTGGCGCAGGTTGGGGAGGATCGTGTCGCGCACCGCGAGCTTGATGTTGAGCGCGCCGAAGGAAGCTTCTTCCAGTCCATCGGTGAGCCGTTCGGACCCTTTCGCGAAGCGGTTGAGCGCGTCGATCGCGCGGTCGCTGCCGCTCATCGCGCGGCCGAGGCCGTTGGCGATCATCTGCGCGCCCTCGCCGGCGCGGCCGGCGCCGAGCGCGAGCAGGCCGGCGCCGTCGCTGGCTTCGGTGATCCCTTCCCGCAGCTGCCCCACCCCGCCGGCGGCGACGGCAAGGCTGCGGCCGAGGCGACCGAGCTGTTTGACCGGGCCGATGTTGCCTTCGGAGGAGAGGACGGCGTTGCCGAGCTCCCGCAGCGGGTCGACGCGTTTGGTGATCCGGCCGGGACCGATCACCGCCTGCACGCCGGGGCGCGAGGCCAGCCGGCGCTGGAAGGTCTCGATCGCGGCGAGGTCCTTGGCGTCGGTGATCGGGCCTTCCTTGGAGACGGCGACGACCTGGAACGGCGCGTCCCAGCCCTGCCCGATCGAGCGGTCGATCAGTTCGGCATCCTGGCGCGCGGGCGCGTCCTCGCTCAGCTGCTCGGGGCTGGGCGGCCCCGTCTTCAGGCCCAGCGCCGGCCCGGCCAGGACCAGCAGCAGGACCCCGATCAGAACCGTCGCCAGGGCCGGTTTCCTCAGCGCCGCCCCGACCAGCGTCATCAGCCGCGAGCGGCCGCCGGCCGGGGTGGTGGCGCCGAAGCGCCAACGGTCGACGTTGGGCCCGAGCAGGGTGAGGATCGCCGGGCCGACCACGGTCGCGACGAGGATGCTGAGGATCACCACCATGCAGACCGTCCCCGCCAGGGAGGCGAGCAGCGAGCCGGGCAGGATGAACAGCGAGACGAGCATCGAGAGCAGCAGGGTGCTGCCGGCGAAGACCACCGTCCGCCCCGCGTGGCGACGGGTCAGCCGGGCCGCCTCTGCCGGCGCCGCCCCCTCGGCCAGCTCCTCGCGGAAGCGGGAGACCATCAGCAGCGCGTAGTCGACCCCCAGCGCCAGCCCCATCATCGAGCAGACGGTCAGCGCGAAGGCGTCGATCTCGAACCAGCTGGTGAAGAAGTAGAGGATGCCGCGCGAGGCGAAGACCGTGACCGCGCCGAAGACCAGCGGGATCGCCGCCGCGATCGGCGAGCGGAAGACGAGCAGGAGGATGACCAGCAGGAACGGCAGCGCCACCATCTCGCCGCGTTTGCTCGCATCGAGGTTGTCTTCCTGGATCGCCCGGGAGAGGCTGGCGTAGCCGGTCTGAGTGGCGCGGACGGGCGCGTCGATCTCGCGCTCGAGCACCGCGTTCAGGTGCGGGACCGTCTCGTTGACGGCGGTCCTGGTGTCGACGTGGAAGTCGGCGATGATCAGCGCCTTGCGCGGGTTCGGCCGCAGGCGCTGGACCGAGCCGGTGTCCCAGGGCGAGAGCGTCGTCACCCGCGGGTCCTCCCGCAGGGCTTTGATCAGCTCCGGCCCCTGGCGGTCGATCGCCTCGCCCGGCCCCCGCAGCAGGATCGCGAAGGGCGCCGTCGCGCCGAAGTGCTGGCGGAGGATCTCGTTGCCGCGGGAGGATTCGGTGCCGGGAACGTCGAGCGTGGTCGGGTCGAGCCGCTGGTCGGTGCCGGTCCCGATGATCCCGAGGGCGACGAGGAGCACGGCAGCGACCGCCAGCACCGTGCGCGGGTAGCGCAGCAACAGCGGCTGGTCTCTGGCCGGGCCCTTCCGTGAGGACCCCTTACGTGCCCTGCCGATCCTCCTTCCCACGGCTGGTAGTTTGGCGGTATAGCCAACTGGTAGGGAGGATCAGGTGCGGAAGACTCTGTTAAGGGCGCATGTGCTGGCTCTGGTGGCGGTGCTGGTGCTGGCCGGATCGGCGGCGGCGATCGTGCTGCGGGCGGGCAATCTGGTGATCACGACCGACGGCGGCTTCACGCCGACGACGCTGCCGAAGAAGGGCTTCGCGCCGATCAAGCTGCACGGCTTCGGCAAGATCGCGACCGACGACGGCGAGCTGCCGCCGGTCCTGGAGACGGTGACGATCTGGTTCGACAAACACGGCGAAGTCGAGACCCGCGGCCTCCCCACCTGCACCCCCGGCAGGCTGAAGGCGACGACGGTCCCGCAGGCCCGCAAGCTCTGTCCCGGCGCGATCGTCGGCAAGGGAGTCGGCAAGGCCGTCGTCAAGTTCCCCGAACAGCCGGCGATCCCGGCCTCTTCGCCGATCACCCTCTTCAACGCCAAGCCGAAGGGCCGCAACCCTGTGGTGCTGGCGCACGCGCACCTGACCGTCCCGGTGGCGACCACCTTCGTCGTCCCGATCGAGATCCAGCGGGTGAACAGCGGCCGCTACGGCTTCAAGACCGTGGCGAAGATTCCGAAGATCGCGGGCGGCGCCGGCATCCCCCTCTACGCGCGGCTGAAGGTCGGGCGGGAATGGAACTTCAAGGGCAAGCGGCTGAGCTACGCCAACGCCGGCTGCCCCGACGGCCGCCTGCAGGCCAAAGGCCAGTTCCAGTTCAAAGACGGCACCTTTCTCCAGGGTTCTGTGTTCAAAAGGTGCACGGGGAGATGATTGATTGAGCAGACCGTTCCGCAGAGCCGCCGTACTTGCCGCCCTCTTGGCGGCAAGCGCCTGCGCAACGGCCTACGCGGTCAGCATCGAAATCGGCCCGACCTTCGTCAGCGCCACCGCGACGATGCAGCCGCGCGAGCTGCCGAAGCGCGGCGGCGCCCCGATCACCCTCCGCAGCGTCACCAGGATCGGGACCAAAGACGGCTCGACGCCGCCGACGTTGAAGACGATCAGGTTCCTCGTCGACCGGCACGGCTTCGTCAACAGCAAGGCGTTCCCCACCTGCTCGACGGCGAAGCTCGAAGGGACGACGACCCCGCAGGCGCGCAGGCGCTGCGCCGGGGCGCTCGTCGGCAAGGGCGTCGGCAAGGCGCTGGTGACGCTGCCGGGCCGGGAGCCGTTCCGCGCCACGACCGCCCTCTCCTTCTTCAACGGCCCCCCGTCCGGCGGGGCGCCGACGCTGATCGCCCACGGCTACGAGACCGCGCCGGCGCCGAAGACGCTGCTGGTCCCGATCACGATCGAACGGGTGTCAAAGGGCCGCTACGGCTTCCAGGCGACGGTGGAGATGCCGCAGTTCGCCGGCGGCTACGGCGTGCCGCTCCTCGCCGAAGCGACGATCGGCGCGACCCGTAAACGCGGCGGCAAGGAGGTCGGCTACATCAACGCCTACTGCGCCGGGGGCAGGCTGCAGGTGGAGGGCAACCTCACCTTCACCAACGGCGACTTCTTCCCCGCGACCCTGACCTCCCCGTGTCACCTTCCGCGCTGAGACGGGTCGCGCTGCTGGCCCTGGTCGCGGTCACGGCCGTGACCGGCGTCGCCACGGGCGCCCTGGTCGAAGTCGACAACGTCGTCCTCCGCGCCGACGGCGGCTTCCAGCCCCAGACGCTGCCGCGGCAGCGCTACGCGCCGATCGAGTTCCACGGCCGGATCGACATCTCCGGCAGGCGCGGCCGCGAGGTCCCGCCGCTGCAGCAGGCCCTGATCGACTTCGACCGCGACGGCCGCCTCAGCGTCGCCGGGCTGCCGACCTGCGCGCCGGACTCGATCGACGACGCGAGCCCCGCGCAGGCGCGGTCCCGCTGCCGCGGGGCGATCGTCGGCACCGGCAGCATCGCGGCGAAGATCGCCCGCGAGGGCGGCGCCGTGCAGGCGCGCTCGGCGCTGACGGTCTTCAACGGGCCACGGACCGCCGGCCTGCCGACGGTGGTCCTCCACGCCCGCCTCGGCCCCGAGACCCACGCGATCCTGGTCCCGATCGAACCGCGCCGCGGCGGCTTCCGCTACCGCGCCCGCCTCGACGTGCCGCCGATCGCCGGCGGCGCCGGTGCGATCACCCACGTCGACGTCGAGATCGGCCGTCGCTACCGCGCCGCCGGGCGCGACCGCAGCTACGTCTCCGCCCGCTGCAGCGACAACATCCTCGAGACCCACGGCCGCTTCACCTTCGCCGACGGGACGATCATCGACGGCCTCGTCGAAAAATTCTGCCGCTCCGAGTAGGACCCGCGTCCTTCACCCGGGCGGCCGAGATTCCTATACTTGCCCGTCCACGGGCCGTTAGCTCAGTTGGTAGAGCAGGAGACTCTTAATCTCAAGGTCGTAGGTTCGAGCCCTACACGGCCCATCCAGCGCGGCGGGCCGGCCGCCGTTATTCGCCCAGGCCGCCGCCGCCCAGCGCCCCGCCCAGCGGGTTTTCGCCTTCTTCTAGCGGTTCTTCCGGAGCAGCTTCGCCTCCGCCGGCGCCCGCGCCGGCTTTCGCCTGCTGTTCAGACCGTTTGACTTCTTTGTCGAACTGTTTCGCGCGTTTGCGGAATTCGTCCAGCTGTTGCGCCACGGCTTCGACTTCGGCTTTGCTTTTGGCGAGTTTTTCCGCTTTTTTCCTCGCTGCTTCGGCCGCGGCGAAGTCGCCGGTGAAGTACGTGTAGTAGGCGAGGGTGCTGTAGGCGTTGATCGTCGGCCGCAGCTCCGCGGCGAGCTCCTGCACTTCCGCCGCCGCCGTGATGTTGCGCCGCGCTTCCTGCAGCGAGCGCGAGGTTTCGGCCAGGCTGAGCATCGCGGGCGCGACCAGCTGGGCGAGGCCCGGGGCGGGCTCGTCGGTGGCTTTCAGGTACTTGGTCCAGGTGTCGTACGCCTGCTGGTACGCCTGCACCGACCCCAGCGTCATCACCCGTTCCCTGTTGTCTTCGATGCTGACGAGGTTGTTGCCGGTGTTGATCTGGGCCCGGGTCAGCGCCATCAGCAGGTCGGGGTTGTCCGGGTCTTTGCGCAGTTTGGCTTCGAGCCGCTCCGACTGCTCTTCGTAGGGCTCGGCCGGGTTCCCGGCGGTGCCGCCGTCGTTGAAGATTTCGGCGATGCTGAAGGGGCCGACGGTGAGGAAGAGGCTCGCGCCCATCAGGATCGCGAGGACGGCGTAGACGATCTTGATCGCGTTCCTCCGCCGACCGCGGAGGTCGAACAGCATTCGGTGCTCGTTGTCGTCCTTGGCCATTGCCTCTCCCTACTCCTGCGTCGAGGGCTCCGCCAGCCCGGCGCCGCTCGCCGGCTGTCCCAGAACCCGAGCGAGCAAGATACTCAACTCATACAGAACAAGCAGCGGAACCATCTCGATCAGCATCGTGATCGGGTCGACTCCGGGCAGCGCCGCGGCGACGATCGCCAGCACCAGATAGGCGTAGCGGCGGTTCTGGCTCAGCTGCTCGACCCGCACGATCCCGAGCCGGGTGACGGCGATCACCGCCAGCGGCAGCTGGAACAGCAGCCCGCAGGCGATCATCGTCATCGAGAAGAAGCTGTAGTAGTCGCGGGCGCGGAGCTGGATGTTGAACTGGTCGTCGTTGAAGTCGAGCAGGAAGTTGACCGCGGCCGGCATCACGACGAAGTAGGCGAAGGCGAGGCCGGCGAGAAAGAGGACCGGGAAGAGCAGCAGGATCGGCAGGATCACCCGCTTCTCGGCTTCGCTGAAGGCGGGAAGGATGTAGGCGTAGAGCTGCCAGAGCAGGACCGGCAGCGTCAGGACCAGGGCCCCGTAGGCGGAGACGGTGAGGGTGGTGGTGAACGGCTCGGTGACGCCGAAGGTGATCAGCTGGTCGTGGTCGCCGGGAAGCGGGCCGGCGGCGAAGTCGAGCAGGAGCTGGTTCTGCCAGAAGCAGAGCCCGAGGGCGACGGCGAGGGCGAGGATGCAGACGATCAGCCGCCCCCGCAGCTCGTCGAGGTGCTCGACGATCGTGAGGCGATCCTCGTGGGAGACCGCCTTGACGCGGCGGGGCACCGTCGCCCTCAGCCGGATTTGTTGCGGAGCATCTCGTCGGCGGGGTCGCCGTGGACCTTCGCCGACTCGGACTCGAGCCGTGGCTTCTCGTCCTCGTCGTGATCGTGGTCGTGGTCGCCGCTGATCGAGCCTTTGAACTCGCGGATGCCGCGGCCGAGGCTGCGACCCAGCTCCGGCAGCCGTTTCGGGCCGAAGACGAGGAGGGCGATGATGAGGACGATCGCGATCTCTGGAAGTCCGATGTTTCCTGGCATCTTGCCCATGGTAACGGGGCGGGTCGCCGCCCGGATCACTCCGCGTTGCGTTTTCGATCCCCGGCTGTGGGGTTTTCAGGGGGGTGATGAGGCGAATTACGGATCACCGCAACCCCCTGAAGGTCGATAGTGCGGGTATGGAACCGACTCCGCACGAGACCGCCGACTGCTCGCTGCACCTCTGCCCCGACTGCGGCTCGACCCTCGTCCAGCCCACCCACTGGGAGCAGCAGGAGAACCGCTTCCTGTGGCGCGTCTGGAGGCGCTGCCCGGAATGCGAGTGGACCCGCGAGGGCGTCCACAACGAGGTCGAGATCGACGCCTTCGACGCGCACCTCGACCTCGGCTCCCACGAACTGCTCGACCAGCTGCACTCGCTCGAATACGCGAACATGCGCGAGATGGCCGACGCCTTCGTCATGGCCCTCGGCCACGACCTGATCAGCGCCGACGACTTCGCCTGAAGCCCGGCCTGACGGCTCGCCTGGGAATCAGCTGTAGCGCTGGACGACGCCGTCGGCGACCAGCGCCAGCAGCTGTTGCTGCTCGGGCTCGAGGCCGGCACGCTCCAGCGACCGCTTCGCCTCGGCGACCATCGCCAGCGCCCGCGCCCTCACCCGCTCCAGCGCGCCGGTGGCGGCGATGCGGTCGCAGAGTGCCTCCGCGGAGGCGGCGTCGAGGGCGCGCAGGTCGACCTCGCGGATGCCCGGGTCGTCGTCGGCGGCCTCGATCAGCGGCAGGGTGACGGTGCCGTCGAGCAGGTCGGTGCCGCGCGCCTTGCCGGTCCGCTCCGGCGGGCCGCTGACGTCGAGGACGTCGTCGAGGAGCTGGAAGGCGAGGCCGACGCCGGCCCCGAACTCGCGCAGGCGATCGTCGTCGTGGCCGAGCAGGCAGGCGCACTCGAAGAGGCGCGCGGTCTTCAGCCGACAGCGGCCGAGGTAGCGCTCCTCGCCGATCCCGAGGTCGAAGGCGTCGTGGCGCTGGGCGAGCTCCCCGCGCGCGAGCGCCACCGAGGCGTCGGCGAGGAGGGCGACCGAGCGCGCGTCCCCGTCGTCGGCGAGAAGGGCGAAGGCGCGCGAGAAGAGCAGGTCGCCGGTGGCGACGGCGCGGTCGCGGCCCGAGGTGGCGGCCACCGTCGGCAGGCCGCGGCGCAGCGGCGCCTCGTCGAGGACGTCGTCGTGGACGAGGGTTGCCATGTGGATGAGCTCGATCGCGGCGGCGGCGCGAACCGCGCCCGCGCTCCGCTCCGGGCCGGCGCAGAGCAGGACCAGCATCGGCCGCAGCCGCTTGCCGCCGGCTTCGAGGGTCGAGGCCGCGTCCCGCCCCAGCGTCTCGCCGTGGCCGGCGATCGCCTCGCGCAGCAGCTGCTCGACCTCGGCCATGTGGGCGGGCAGCCAGCGGCTGGAGGCGTCGAGGACCGCCGTCACCGGCGGCGGGACGGAGGAGGGCCTGGTCATCGCGCCGCGGGCGGGCTCACCCGCGGACGCCGCTGTGGATCGCGATGATCCCGCCGGCGAGCACCGTGTAGCGGATCCGCTCGAAGCCGGCCGCGTCCATCTTCTCGGCCAGGCCGCCGGGGCTGGGGAAGCTGCGGACCGACTCGGGCAGGTAGGAGTAGGCCTCCGGGTTGCTGGAGAGGGCGCCGAGCAGCGGCACGATGCGGTCGAACCAGAGCGAGTAGAAGAGCGAGAGCGGCGGCCGGGTCGGCTGGGTGATCTCGAGGATGACGGCGCGACCGCCGGGCTTCAGCACCCGCGCCATCTCCCGCAGGCCGCGGTCGAGGTCGGCGAGATTGCGGACGCCGAAGCCGACCGTGACCGCGTCGAAGCGCTCGCCGTCGTAGGGCAGCTCGAGCGCGTCGGCCCACTCGAAGCGGACCCCCTCGGCGCCCCGCTCGGCCGCCTTCTCCCGCGCCAGGTCGAGCATCGGCTCGGAGAAGTCGCAGCCGACGACGTGGCCGCCGGGCGCGACGCGCTTCGACAGCTCGAGCGCCAGGTCGCCGGTGCCGCAGCAGACGTCGAGCGCCGAATCGCCGACCCCCAGCCCGGTCTGCGCCGCGGCGCGCTCGCGCCAGCGGTGGTGGAGCCCCGCGGTCATCAGCGAGTTGAGCGCGTCGTAGCGACCGGCGACGCGGTCGAACATCCGGTTCACCTGGCCGGCGAAGTCCGGCGAGTGGCGGTTGTCGTTGATCGTGTCCATGGGAGTCGAGGCGTCCGCCTCGTCCCGACCGCCCGTCTAGTCGAGCGAGGAGAGGAAGTTCGCCAGCGCGTTCAGTTTTTTCGGCGGCATGTCGCGGTACGAGGGCATGATCCCCGGCCCGATTTCCACCGAGCGGATGATCGCAGCCCGCGGGACCCGCGAGGCGATGTGGGTCAGCTCCGGCCCGGGTCCGTGGTTGCCGTTCTCGCCGAGCTGGTGGCAGGCGAGGCAGCCGGCCGAGGCGGTGATCTCTTTGCCTTCTTCGTACTTGGAGGAGACCTCCATCTCGACCTCGGTCGGCGAGCCGCCGATCGCGCCGAGGTAGGTGAGGTAGCCCATCGCGATGATCGTGAGGATGCCCGCCGTGGTGGCGATCGGGCGCCGCTCGGGGCGCCGCTCCGGGCCGCGGTCGTAGAACGGCAGCAGCAGGAGCAAGACCATGCAGATCGTCGGGACGCCGATCGTCGCGAGCGGGACCAGCTCCGGCGGCTTGATCACGCGCAGGAGCTCGAAGAGGAAGAAGAAGTACCACTCGGGACGCGGCACGTAGGTGGTCGAGGTCGGGTCCGCCTTCGGGCCCTGCTCCGCGCCGAGGATGAGCGACATCGCGATGATCACGACGACGACGATCAGCGCCATCACCGAGTCCTTCAGCACTGCGTAGGGGAAGAACGGCTTCCCCTTCTTCTTCAGGAGCTCGTATTCCTCGAGGTACTTCTGCTTGTCCTGGGGCTTCATGAGGACCCTCCGCCGTTGCCCTCGCCGTCAACCGGCTCGCCCTCGGTGCGGGCGCCGTTGACGCCGGAGCCGTTGACGCGGCCGTTGCCGTTGGCGCCCGCGTCGAGCTGGGCCACCGGGGCGGCGACTTTCGGCTTCTCGGCTTTGATCCACGGCGGCGCCGTGGTGCCGAGCTTGACCACCAGGTACATGTGGGCGCCGATCAGGGCGATGATCGCCCCGGGCACGAGCAGCATGTGGATCGCGTAGAAGCGCGCGAGCGTGGTCGCGCCGAGCTCAGGGCCGGCGCGGAGGAAGTCGCTCAGGTACGGGCCCATGACCGGGCCGGTGCCGTTGATGTTGATGCCGACGATCGAGGCCCAGAAAGAGCGCTGGTCGAACGGCAGCAGGTAGCCGGTGAAGGCCATCGTCATCGTCAGGATCAGCAGCACGACGCCGATCACCCAGTTGAGCTCGCGCGGGTACTTGTAGGCGCCGAAGAAGAAGGTGCGCCCCATGTGCAGGAAGATCAGGATCACCATCACCGAGGCGCCCCATTTGTGCATCCCGTGGACGAGCTGGCCGAGCGGCACCTCGTTGTTGATGCGGGCGATCGAGTCGTAGGCCTGGGTCGCCGAGGGCACGTAGAACATCGCCAGGAAGACGCCGGTGACGGCCTGGACGATGAAGGCGAAGAGCGTGGCGGAGCCGAGCGTGTAGAACCAGTTGGTCCCCTTCGGCACCTTGCGGTAGAGCATGCCGGTGAGGAAGCCGCTGGCGGCGAGCCGCTGGTCGACCCAACCGAGGGCGTCGATCGGCGCCTCTTTGCCCATCTCGAGCAGTTTGTCGCCGGCGCTCTGGCGCTCGGGCGGGGCGCTCTTGAGGTCGGAGGGAGCCTGGCCCTTGGGGGTGCCGCCGGTGCCCGGCTTGCCGGGTTTGCGCAGCGGCGGCGGGACGACCGCGTCCGGGATCTTGGGCAGGCGCAGGTTCGGCATCAGGGCGCCGGGAAGGTAGAGGGACGCGGCGGGTAGAGGTACTCCCAGATCCCGCCGGTGAACTCCCCGGGGTCACGGGCGCGGACCGCCTCCAGCTGCGAGGTGACGCTGTACCGCGGGCCGACTTCGACCTGGCCGCGGCGGACGCGGGTCTGGAAGCGGTCGAGCGGGCGCACCGGCGGGCCGCCGAGCACTTTGCCGACGAAGTCGTAGACGCCGCCGTGGCAGGGGCAGATGAAGTTGCCCGCGGCCTCGACGAAGCGGACCGGGCAGCCGAGGTGGGCGCAGCGGTTGGAGACGGCGATGATTTCGTTCGGATCCTCTTCGAGGTCCGGGGAGCCCTTGCGGACGTAGGCGAGCGTCTTGCCGGCGTCGCCGATCCCCTCGGTCTCGGTGAAGACGACCTGGCGGTAGGTCTCCTGGACGAAGTCGGAGACCGGCCCGACCGCCTCCCAGCGTTCCTTGCCGCGGTGGAAGATCGGCGCGACGGCGAAGCCGACGGCCGGCAGCATGATCCCGGCGCCGGCCAGCCCGCCCAGGCCCTGGACGGCGACCGTGAAGACGCGACGGCGCGTCATCGACTCGCCCTCGAAATAGCCGGGAGGGTCGGGCTTCACCCGCTCCTTCACCTGGGCCTCGTCGGCCCCGTTTACCTTGTTCGCGTCGTCAGCCACAGTCGGTTCGCGTAGGGCTTTGCAGTCTATTGCTTAGACGGTGTGACCTGCGTCACAGATGGTCAATCTCTGTAGAAGGCGTGGGTACAGGGGGGTGAGTTTCGCCGTCCCCAGCCCTTGGCCTTCTATGAGGAGCAAGCGTGGTCGACGGAAGGTGGTGGCGGGAGCGGCGCTCCTCGTGGTCGCCGCCGTCGCGATCGCGCTGCTGGTCAAGGGTCTCTACCCGGCCGATCTTCCCGCGAGTCGAGACCCTGACTTCGTCGACACCGTCTTCGACAACCGCGGCGTCGTCTGGGCGGCTCGCCTGCTGCTCGTCTCCGCGGCGGGCGTGCTGGCTTTCGGCGGCATCTTCATCGTCGCCTCGATTGCGATTCGCATTAAGAACCGGGAATGGCTGCGGCGGGCGGGTCCGTTCGAGATCTCGGAGAGAGAGTTGAGCGAGGCCGAGGAGGAGGCCGCCTTCTGGCGTCAGACGGCTTTATCCAGCCAAGAGGAAGCCGACCGCTTGCGGGAGAGTCTCGACAGCGTGGTTGAGAGCCTGCGGAAGTCCTGATAGAAAGGTTTTGTCTGTCTGTAATAGGAGGATTGCGCGCTCATGGCAAAAGAGAAGCTGGACAGGGAGGTCGAGCTGGCGCTGGCTCGCGGTCGTGCTGCGATCGAGAGGCACGAAGCCTTTTCGCGCGAATTCGATCGGCTCGCAGCCATCCACACGGTGAGGACGGAGCGGGTCTTCCGAGAACTGCGCGAATCCGTCCGGCGGCGATAGCCGTCTATCGGCTGGCGATCTGCTCGGCGGCGGTGCGCCAGAGGGCCGGGATCGGCTCCGTCTCTCCCTCGGCCTGCAGGCGGGCGCACTCGCTGATCAGGTCGGAGAGGATGGCGACGGCGCGGGTGTCGCCGAGAGTGGCAAGGCGGTCGAGGCCGAGGGCGTAGAGGTAGTCGCCGGCGAGGAGGGCAAGGTCGGGGTCGTGGCCGGCGAGCAGGCGCGGCTGCTCGTAGTGGAGGAGGTAGCCCTCGCGGACGGCCTCGACGACGAGGGCGTACTCGGCGGAGCCGGTGAGCTCGCCCAGCTCCGGCGGCTCGGCGGGGTCGACGACGTGCGGAGAGATCGGGGTGTCCTCGGTGCGGAGCTGGTCGGCGAGAGCACGAAGGGCGTCGCCAGGAGCGGCGGGGCTCGTCACCGCAACGCCTCGTCAAGCGCCTCGGCGGCGGCTTCGAGAGTCTGGTCGATGACCGCCTCGTCGTGGGCGAGGGAGACGAACCAGGCCTCGTATTGGGCCGGCGGCGGGTAGACGCCGCGCTCGAGCAGCGCCCGGCAGAAGCGGGCATGGGCGTCGACGTCGCAGGCGGTCGCGGTGGCGAAGTCCACGACGGGGACGGGGCTGAAAAAGAGGGTGACGAGGCCGGGCGCGGAGGCGACCTGCAGCGGCCGGTCGGCCGCGAGCTCGCGGAAGCCGGCGGCGAGGCGGTCGGTCAGGGCGCCGAGTCGCTCGTAAGCGGCGGCGTCGAGCTGCTCCAGCGTCGCCAGGCCCGCCGCCACCGCGAGCGGGTTCCCGGAGAGCGTGCCCGCCTGGTAGACGTCGCCGGCGGGGGCAATCCGTTCCATGTGCTCGCGCGGGCCGCCGTAGGCCGCCGCCGGCAGGCCGCCGCCGATCACCTTGCCCATCACCGTCAGATCCGGTTCGACCCCGAGCAGTTCCTGGGCGCCGCCGCGGGCGACGCGGAAGCCGGTGATCACCTCGTCGAAGACCAGCAGCGCGCCCGCCTCGCGGGTCGCCTCGCGGAGGAACTCGAGGAAGCCGTCAGCGGGCGGGACGACGCCCATGTTGGCGGCGATCGGCTCGGCCAGCAGCGCCGCCACTTCGTGCTCGGCCAGCGCCCGGCTCACCGCCTCGCGGTCGTTCCACGGCACCACCACCGTGGTCGCAGCCTGTGCCGCGACGACACCTGGGCTCCCCGGCACCCCCAGCGTCGCCAGCCCCGAGCCGGCGTCGGCCAGCAACCCGTCGGAGTGGCCGTGGTAGGCGCCGGCGAACTTGATCACGACCTCGCGGCCGGTGACCGCCCGCGCCAGCCGCACCGCGCTCATCGCCGCCTCGGTGCCGGAGCTGGTCATCCGCACCATCTCCACCGAGGGGAAGCGCGCCGTCACCTCCTCGGCCAGCCGCACCTCGGCCAGGGTTGCGGCGCCGAAGCTCGTCCCCCGTTTTGCCGCTTCGATCACCGCCGCCACCACCGACGGCTCGGCGTGGCCGAGGATCATCGGCCCCCAGGAGCCGATCCAGTCGACGTAGCGGTTGCCCTCGACGTCGAACAGCCGGCAGCCTTCGCCGCGTTCGATGAAGATCGGGTCGCGGCCGATCTGGCGCATCGCCCGCACCGGCGAGTTCACCCCGCCCGGCAGGACCTCCTGCGCCCGGTCGAACAGGTCCGGCTCAGCGGCGCCGCCGGGCGCCGCGCCCTTACGAATGTTCCGCCTCCCAGCGCGCGTAGTCCTCGGTGAAGTAGTGGAGGCGGATCTTCTTGTACTCGGTCGAGGAGTAGAGGGTGGCGCGGTCGTCCGGCCCCATCCCGCACTCCGCGGCGATCGAGTCGAGGATCGCGTCGCACTCCTCTTTCGAGCGGCCGTGGGCCATCGTGAAGACGCTGTAGGGCCAGTCCTCATAGGTGGGCCGCTGGTAGCAGTGGGAGATGCCGCGGAAGGAGGCCATGCGACCGCCGACCTCGAGAATTTCGTCCTCGGGCACCTTCCAGACGCCCATCCCGTTGGCGGAGAAGCCGGCGCGGCGGTGGTAGAGGATCGCCGCGACCCGGCGCAGGATCTTGCGGTCGACCATCCCGCGCAGGCGGTCGAGCAGCTCCTCGGTCGAGATCCCCAGCTCCTGCGCGGCGGCGTCGTAGGGACGCGCGACCGCTTCCATCGGCCCCTGCAGGGCGCGGATCAGGGCGATGTCGTCCTCGTCGTAGGGCTGCGGTTCGAGCTCGCGCGGCGGCGCCGCTTCGACCGGCGCGGCGAGGGCGTCGGTCCCCTTCTCCATCTCCAGGTTCATGTTGATTTTGAAGAGGGTGAGAGTCGGCAGCTCCCGCATCGACTCCGCCCCGGTCTCCTCCATCAGCGCTTCCAGCGTCCCTTTGAGACCGAGCTCGGAGTCGGGCGGGGTGGCGATCGTGAACCAGAGGTTGAAGTCGTGGGTGCGCAGGTAGTTGTGGGAGACGCCGGGGTGGGCGTTGACGATCCGCGCCGCCCGCTGCGGGTGCTCGGAGTCGACTTTCGCCGCCACCAGCATCGACTCGTAGCCGAGCGCGCGGGTGTCGAAGATCGGCGTTATCTCGCGGATGATCCGGCCGTCGAGCAGGCGCTGGGTGCGAGTGAGCACGTCATCGAGCTCGAGGTCCGCCTCCGCGGCGACGAGCGCGAACGGCTCGGGGTCGAGCGGGAAGCGCGACTGCAGCAAGTTCATCAGCCGCTTGTCGGTCTCGTCGAGCGGGATCGCGGCGCCGTCCTTGCGGCTGCGCGCCTTCGACTGCGGGACCTTCACCGAAGCCATGCCGCGGCCTCCTTCGCGTAGTAGGTGACGATCGTGTCGGCGCCGGCGCGGCGGATCGAGGTCAGCGCCTCGACCACGGCGGCTCGCTCGTCGATCCAGCCGTTGGCGGCGGCCGCCTTCAGCATCGAGTACTCGCCGGAGACGTGGTAGGCGGCGACGGGGGCGCCGGTCGCCTCTTTGACCCGACGCACGACGTCGAGGTAGGGGAGCGCCGGCTTCACCATCAGCATGTCGGCCCCCTCCTCCAAGTCGAGTTCGGCCTCGCGCACCGCTTCGGCGGCGTTGGCGGGGTCCATCTGGTAGCCGCGGCGGTCGCCCTGCTTAGGCGTCGACTCGGCGGCGTCGCGGAAAGGGCCGTAGAAGGCGGAGGCGTACTTGGCGCTGTAGGCGACGATCGGGACGTCCGGGTGCCCCTCCTCGTCGAGCTGGAAGCGGATCGAGCCGATCCGGCCGTCCATCATGTCGCTGGGCGCGACCGCGTCGGCGCCGGCCTCGGCGTGGGAGATCGCGGTTTTCGCCAGCAGCTCGACGGTGACGTCGTTGTCGACTTCGGCGCCGCCGTCGCGGATGACGCCGCAGTGGCCGTGCGAGGTGTACTCGCAGAGGCAGACGTCGGTCATCACGATCAGATCAGGGTGGGCGTCCTTGAGCGCGCGGACCGCCATCTGCACGATCCCCTCGTCGTCGTAGGCGCTGGAGCCGACCTCGTCCTTGGTCGCCGGGATGCCGAAGAGCATCAACGCGCCGATCCCGGCGGCGGCGATCTCCCCCGCCTCCTCGACCAGGTTGTTGATCGAGAAGCGCTCGATCCCGGGCATCGACGGGACCTCCTCGCGCACGCCCTCGCCGGCGACGACGAAGGCAGGCTGGATCAGGTGGCTCGGGGAGAGCTCGGTCTCGCGGACGAGGCCGCGCAGGGTGTCGGTGCGGCGCAGACGGCGCAGACGGGTAGCGGGAAAAGCCATGCCCCCCGAGTCTAGGGAAGGGGCGGAGCCCCTCGCCCCGACCGGCAGTAGCCTCCGGCGGGTGCGCGCCAGTGGCATCGTCAAGCGCTACGGAGATCGGGAAGCGCTCAAGGGCGTCTCGCTGGAAGCGGGTCCCGGCGAACTCGTCGCGATCATCGGCCCGAACGGCGCGGGGAAGACCACGCTGCTCTCGATCCTCGCGGGGATCTCCAGGCCGGACGAGGGAGCGGTGGACTCCTCGAACGGGCAGGTCGGCTGGGTGCCGCAGCAGGCGGCGCTCTACCGGCGGCTGACGGTGGAGGAGAACCTGCTCCTGTTCGCGCGGCTGGAGGGGCATGAGAACCCGCGCGCCTCGACCGAGGAGATGCTCGAGCTGACCGGGCTGCGCGAGCGGCGCGGGGAGATCGTCGCCCGCCTCTCCGGCGGCAACCAGCAGCGGATCAACATCGCGATCGGGCTGCTCTCGCGGCCGGCGGTGCTGCTGCTCGACGAGCCCAGCGTCGGCCTCGACCCGCGGCAGCGGGCGCGCCTCTGGGAGTTCGTCTCCGCCCTCGCCGGCGGCGGCACGACGGTGATCTTCTCCACCCACGACATCCAGGAGGCCGAGCGCTACGGGGGCCGGGTGCTGGTCCTCGCCGACGGCGAGTCGCTCTTCGACGGCTCGGCCGAGGAGCTGCGCGAAGCGGTGCGGCGCGAGGCGCCGGAGTCCGCCGACCGCGACTTCGAGACCGCCTTCGTCGCCTACCTGCACCACCGGGGGCACTGATGGGCGGTGTGCGCTGGCTGCTGCTGAAGGACCTGCAGATCCTGCGGCGCTCGCCGCTGCAGGCGGTCCTCCTCGTCGCCTACCCGATCCTGATCGCGGTCCTGGTCGGCTTCGCGATCTCGCGCGGGCCGGAGGACCCGCGGGTCGCCTTCCTCAACGAGGTGCCGGAGGGGACGCGGATCAACGTCGGCGGCCAGGAGCTGCCGGAAGCGAACGTGCGGGAGCGGATCTGCAAGCGGGTCGAGTGCGTCTTCGTCTCCGACCGCGAGGAGGCGCGGGAGAAGGTCGCCTCCGGGGACGTGCTGGCGGCGCTGATCCTGCCCGCCGACCTCGTCAACAAGATCAACTCGCTCTCGACGCTGACGCCGGGCGTGCCCGAAGTCGAGGTTCTCGTCAACGAGGAAAACGCGGTCAAGGCCGAACTGGTCGACGACCGGATCACCGCCCTGCTGGCGGAGGCGAACCTGGAGATCGCGCAGCGGATCGGCGCCGAAGGCAGCCGCTACCTGAAGCTGCTGATCGACGGCGGCGAGTTCGAGGTGCTCGGCGAAACGATCCCGATCCTCGGGCTGCGGGCGGCCGCGCGGATCCTTCAACAGGTGACGCCAGCGCTCCCCCCCACCCTGCGCCCGTCGCTGGAAGAGGTGAGCGAGTTCGCCGCCCAGGCGCGCGACAACCTCGATGTCGCGCAGCCGCTGATCGACCGCCTGGCGCAGCCGATCGAGGTCGACAAGGTGGTGGTCGGCGGCGAGAGCCCGCCGCTGGAAATCTTCGCGATCGCGGTTGCGGCGACGCTGACCCTGGCCTTCGTCGTCGTCCTCCTGGTGGCCGGGTCGCTGGCGCTGGAGCGGGAGGAGAACGCCTTCCCACGCCTGACCCGCGGGCTCGTCTCCAGCGGCGGTCTGCTCGGGGAGAAGATCCTGCTCGGGATCGCGGTCGGGTTGGTGGTGACGCTGCTGATGCTGCTGGGGATGCGGATCTTCGTCCCGCTCGAGCTGGGGCGGGTGGGCCTGTGGCTGCTCGCGATCCTCGCCGCCGGGGCGGCGCTCGGGGCGGCGGGGGCGGCGCTGGGGGCGGCGGCGCGTGAAGTGCGAGCGGTCTCCCTGCTGGCCTTCATGGTCACCCTGCCGATCGCCTTCCTCTCACTCGTCCCCTCCGGCGCCGTCAGCCCCGCCGTCTTCGACCTGATCCGCTACGTCACCGCGCTCTTCCCCTTCAAGCCGGCGCTGGAAGCGATCACCGCCGCACTCGACGAGGCGGGCCCGGGGATCGGAGAGCCGCTGCTCCACCTCGCCGTCCTCTTCCTCGCCTACACCGCCCTCGCGCGCCTGGCGCTGCGCCGCTTCGCCGCGGTCTGAGCAGCCACGACCCGCGTCGTTTCCACCCTTGTCCTCGCTATGGGAAGGAAGAAGGTGGAAACGACCTTCCGCCGCGGGCGATGCAGTCGCGGACGAACTGCTCGAGTGGCATCTGCGGCTCGAGGTGGGCGCGGACGTGATCGAGGATCGCCAGCTCGTCGAGCTCGGGCAGCGTCCTCCCCACCGACCGCACCGCCGCCAGCGCTACCGGCGAGCCGTCGATCGAGAGGGGGCCGTGCTTGCTGAGGTAGACCTCGGTCCCGTCGAGGTCGACGAGGTCGTAGTTCGGCTCGGTCGCGGTCAGCAGCGCGCGCTGCTCGGGGGTCGGGTGGAGGACGAAGACCGGGGCGGTCGTGCCGGGGCTCTCCAGCAGCGTCGCCGGGACCGCGCCATAGGGAGAGACGTGGGCGGAGTAGACGACATCGAAGCCCTCAAGCTCCGCCTGCAGCACCGGCAGCTCCACCCCCGGCAGCGGCGCCAGCTTGCGGGCGAGGGCGTCGGGGGAGGCGTTGGCGCCGTAGGCGAGCAGCGGCGTGCGGCCGGAGAGATCGGGACCCGCGGAGGGCAGCTCGCGCGCCTGACCGTCCAGGTACAGGTACGAGCGCTCCGGGGTCGCGTAGGGGTAGGCGAGCGCGCGCTTCAAGATCGCTGCCGTCTCGTCCGGATCGACCACCCCGCGCAATCTCGCAGATAGGGTCCGAGGGGGATGAGGGTTCTATTCATCGGCGACGTGGTCGGCAGCCCCGGCCGACAGGGCCTGCGCGAGGCGATGCCAGCGCTGCGCGAGCGCCACGAGCCGGACCTGGTGATCGTCAACGGCGAGAACTCGGCCGGCGGCGTCGGCATCACCGAGCGCACCGCCCGCGACCTCTTCGAGTCCGGCGCCGGCGTCATCACCAGCGGCAACCACGTCTACCGCCACCGCGAGGCCTATCAGTTCCTCGAAACCGAGCAGCGGGTGGTGCGGCCGGCCAACTACCCGCAGGGGAATCCCGGGCGCGGCCACACCCTGGTCGAGGCCGGCGGGATGCGGGTCGCGGTGATCAACCTCAGCGGCGGCGTCGGCCTGCGCGTCGCCCGCTCTCCCTTCGACACCGTCGACGCGATCCTCGACCGCCTCGACGCCGACGCCGTCATCGTCGACTTCCACGCCGAAGTGACGAGCGAGAAGGTGGCGATGGGCTGGCACCTCGACGGACGGGTGGCGGCGGTCTTCGGCACCCACACCCACGTCCCCACCGCCGACGGCCGCGTGCTTCCCGGCGGCACCGCCTTCATCTCCGACGTCGGCATGACCGGCTCGCGGACCAGCGTCCTCGGGGTCAAGCCCGAGCAGGCGCTGCGCTCGCTGATAACCCAGATGCCGACCCGTTTCGAAACTGCCGACGAGGACGTCTGGGTGATGGGCGCCGTGGTCGAGGTCAACGAGCGGGGCCTGGCCGACTCGTTCGAGCAGGTGATGGTGCCTGCTACCCCTTCGACGCCTTAGAAGCGCAGCTCCTGTCGGCCCAGCACGCCGGAGTGCCGTAGATCCGCTCCCAGACGGCGAGGACCACCTCGTGCCCGATCATCATCTTCGCCAGCTTCCGTCCCTCGGGATTGACGCGGTGGTCGACTTCGGCGATGCAGAGTGACCCCTTCCCGGATTCGCTGAAGGTCACCGTGTCGATTCCATATGCCGCCGGAAGCTTCGGGGGTGGAGTAGGGCAGCGGTGCGGGCGGGCGGGCAGCCCCACGGCGACGAAGCGCCCCACCTCCCGCTTTCCGCCTGAGGCGTAGAGCACCACGTAATCCTCGGTTCCCCTCTCGGGGAGAACCTTGTAGTCGTACGGCAGCTCGGCCATGGCCGCACGCACATGGTCCTCCAAGGACTGGTCCTCTGAAGTTCCACCACACGCATTCAAGGCGAGGGTGGCCATCAGCAGAGTGACCAGTGACAGCCGCTGCATTTCAACACCTTATATCTCGGTGCACTTCATCAACGGGAGTGCTCTTCTCACTCAGGGCAACGAGGAGCAGCGGGTAGAACCACACTATGTACAGGTAGAACCAGTGCTGCAGGGTGAGTTGAAGAAGGATCAGCAGCGCCGCGGACAGGGCCGCGAGCTGGACGAGGGACTTGCGGCGGGGGACGAAGGCGAAGACGACTGAGAGCACGGCGAGGCCGGCGAGCAGGGCGATGCGCAGCGGCTCCAGCGAGGTCTGGCCCCAGATGCTGAAGGGGGACTCGCGGCCGGCTTGGCTTCCGATCGTGCGGTCGTAGAACGTGCTCAGGCCCGGGTCGATCGCGGGCCAGAGAAGTGCCAGGACGGTTATCCCTAGGAAGCCACCGAGGAACAGGAGCGTTGGGCAGCCGAGGATGTCCTGCGCGCGACGTTTACGTGCTCGGACATCCTCGGCCGAACTCGAACCGTTCCGGTAGGTCAGGTACATCGGCGCGAGCGGTGCGGCGACGAACTTGGTCCAGGTCGCGGCCGCCAGCATCGCGCCCCGGGCGAGCGGTCTCGCCGCGAGCAGGAGGGTCGCGACGAGAAGGGCGGCGATCAGGGAGTCGTTGGAGTTCGACTCCAAGGCGTAGGCGGTGTAGGGGTAGGCGGCCCAGCCGAAGGCGAGGGTCGCGGCGAGGCGGTGGCCGGCGGGGCCGGGGCGGATCCGCATCGCCAGCAGGATCAGCAGGGCGAAGGTGGCGACGTCGAAGAGGATCGCGGCGCCGTGGGCGGCGGGCAGGTCGTCCCACTCGCCGGTCCACGGCCAGATCGCCTCGAAGGGAACGTAGGCGACGTAGTTGAGCGGACCATAGGTGTCGCCCTGGGCGATGTCCTGGGGGAAGTTGTCGTAGATCGGCTCCCCGTGGGCGATCCGGTCGGCGCCGACGACGCCCGCGTAGCCGACGTCGATCGCGCCCGAGTCGGCGACGTTGAGGCCGACCCGGAACCCCATCAGGAAGAGCGCGGCGACGATCATCCACGCCACCGGCCAGACCGGCCGCAGCCCCTCCCCCGTGCCGCGCCACCCGATCCAGAGGCACCGGCCGAGCAGGTAGAGCAGCGCCGGGTAGACGAGCGGGACCGAGACGCCGATCTCGGCCCGGTTGAAGAAGAAGTGGGAGATGCCGAAGCCGAGCAGGACCAGCAGATCGAGGTTGGCGACCCGGCGCAGCCGCCGCCAGTCGACGAGGCCGAGGAGGAAGATCAGGCAGAGCGGCAGGAAGACGTAAGGCGCGTTGAGCTTGTGGCCGAAGGCGCCGGAGTAGCCGCGTGCCATCTTCCAGGCGACCTGGTAGCCGGTCCACGACTCGAGCACCTCGCCGCTGCGGGTGTCGACGACGACCAACGCCAACTGCTCGCCCCCGCGGAAGTAAGCGACCTCCCACTTCCCCTCCTCGACCGCCGCCATCGCGGCCAGTTCCCCGTGCTCGCGCTCCTGCTCCCGGACCTTCGGATCGCGGTCGGCCGCCGCAATCGCCTCGCCCTCCGTGACCCGCGGACTCGCCGACGCCGTGGCGGGCCAGGCAACTGCAACCAGAAGCGTGACGACGAGGAACGCCAGCGCCCCTGCGGCGGGTGGCGCGTCCCTCACCCGTCCCGCACCCCGAAGTGCTGACGAATCACCGGCGCCACGTCCCGCAGCGCCCACTGCTCGCGCTCGTCGGCGGAACTCGGCCCGCAGCCGACGAAGAGCAACGGCCCGAGCGAGTCGCCGGCGTGAAGCGCCCCGTGGCTGCCGCCGCCGGCATGACTGACCCCGCCCCAGTCGACCGCCTCGAAGCCGGGCGCGAGCGAGACGACGAAGTCGCCGGCGTGCGGCGCGGCCAGCGCCGACCAGACCCGCGCCAGCGGGTCGGGGTAGGTCTCGCTGCTGAGCTGTCCCTCGCTGACCGAGGCCTCCAGCGCCTCCAGGTCCCCCTCCACCTCCCAGCTGCCGCCGCGCAGGTCGCGGACCTCGCCGCCGGGGCGGAAGCGGAGCACCGCGTCGCCCCGCTCGACCACTGCCCACTCGTCCCCGCCGCTCGGCGGGCCGGGGCTCTCGCGAACCAGCGGCATCCCGTCGGCGGTCTCCAGCCGACAGACGAGGTCGACGCCCTCGATCACGCTCAGCCGCGCCGCCACCGCGGCCGGCTCCGCCCGCTCCCCCTCCCCCGGCAGCAGGTAGACGTGCGCCGCACGGCCGGTCGGGCTGACCGCGAGCTGCGCCTGCTCGGGCCGCTCCTCGGAGGGCTGCAGCACCGACCACTTCGCGGCCAGCAGCTCCGCCAGCGGCAGGCCGCGGTGGACGTCGGTCTGCGAGTGGTCGGCGAGCAGGATCACCGCGTGGGTCTCGAGGAACTCGTCGAGCCCGCCGGCCGCCTCGGCGAAGGTCGCGAACGCCGCGTCGGCCTTGGCGATCGACTCGACCGTCGCCTCCGGCCCGTGGTGGTGGGAGTAGTGGTCGTTGTCGGGCAGCGAGAGGAGCAAGAAGTCGTAGAGGTCCTCGCGCAGCAGCTCGGCCGCGCAGCAGGCGGCGTAGCCGTCGCGGTTGCCGGGGATCGAGGTCGAGCGGCACGGCACCTCGCGACTGGCGTAGAGGTCGCCGTAGAAGAGCTCGGTCGAGCCCCAGGTGTGGTGGTGGAACTTCAGCTTGCTCGCGTCGATCGCCCGCCGCAGCAGCCCCTCCAGCGTCACCTCGTGCCGCTGCCGACCGCGGTAGATGAGGAACGGCGTGCAGGCGGTGCGGGCGCCGTCGTCTTCCAGGCTCTCGAAGACCGTCTCGATCTCCGGGCTGAGATGCGCCAGGTTCATGTTGTAGACGAGGTCGTAGAGGGCGCGGAAGACCCCGAAGGCGCGGCTCGCCTCCAGCGAGGACCCGTACTCGACGTAGCGCCGCTCGAGCCGGTGGTACCAGTTCATGCCGCTGATCCAGTGGCGGTCGGCGCCGACGCCGGTGACCATCTCGGCGCTGGCGACCGGCGTCACCGAGGGGAAGCTGGAGACGCAGTCGGGGATGAGGACGCCGCGCTCGATCAGCGCCGCGAAGGTCGGTGCCCGCCCCTCCTCGACGGCGCGTTCGAGCATGTCGGTCCGCAACGAGTCGACGTAGGTGAGGACCAGCTTCTCCGGGGTCGGCATCGCTCGAATGATGCCCGGCGGCGGGCGCCGCTAACGCAGGACGCGGAGCCCGGCGTGTTTGCGCTGGGCGCGGCGGTGGCGGGTGATCCCGAGCCAGATCAGCGCCAAGACGACGACGACCACGAGGATCGGGACGAAGAGGGCGATCAGCGCAACGACCACCGCCGCCAAGGCGACGATGAAGGCGAGGGCGCCGGCGCCGCTGCCCTCGCGGCGGCTGGCCCCGTAGACGACGTCGCTGATCACGATGCAGCCGAGCGCGGCGCCGACGGCCGCGGCCAGGGCGCCGGTCGCCTCGTCCATCAGGAAGCCGGCGATGAGGCCGATCACGGCGGCGAGGATCGTCATCCGCCCGCGGGCGGAGCCGTGGGTGCCGGCGGTGCCGGCGAGCATGCCGATCGCGATGCCGATGCCGAGGTCGGTGAGAATGTCCACGTGCCAAAACCTAACGACGCGGGAGGGCGGGTGTCGATCCGCCACACTTCCGGAATGACCGAAGTCCCCGAGCCGACCCATCGCAGGCGCTCCCACGCCGGCACCCGCGACCTCGAGCGCTACGCCGGCCTCTTCGCCGAGCGGACCAGCGTCATGCGCTCCTCGGCGATGCGCGACCTGATGGCGATCACCGCGCGGCCGGAAGTGATCTCGCTCGCCGGCGGCCTCCCCGACACCTCGACCTTCCCGCCGCAGAGCTTCGCCGCGCAGATGACCCGGATCGCCCAGGAGTCCGCCGCCAAGGCCCTGCAGTACGGGCCGACCGAGGGCTTCGAGGAGACCAAGGACTGCATCCTCGAGGTGATGGGCGCCGAGGGAATGCTTCCCGACCCCGACGACATCATCGTCACCACCGGCGGCCAGCAGGCGATCGACCTCGTCTGCAAGACCCTGCTCGACCCCGGCGACGTCGTCATCTGCGAGGCGCCGACCTACCCCGGCGCGATCCCCACCCTCTGCAGCTACCAGGCCGACGTGGTCCAGGTCGAATGCGACGAGCGGGGGATGCAGGTCGAGCTGCTGGAGCAGCTGCTCGCCGAGCTGCGCGAGGAAGGGCGGCGGGTGAAGTTCATCTACTCGGTGCCGAGCTTCCAGAACCCGGCCGGGGTGTCGATGTCGCTGGAGCGGCGCCGGCGTCTGGTCGAGCTGGCGCGGGCGCAGGAACTTCTCGTGGTCGAGGACAACCCCTACGGGCTCCTGCGCTACGGGGGCGAGCCGATGCCGCCGCTTTACCAGCTCGACGGCGGCGACTTCGTCATCTACCTCGGCACCTTCTCGAAGATCCTCTCCCCCGGCATCCGCCTCGGCTGGGCGGTGGCGCCGCCGCCGGTGATGGAGAAGATCGTCCTCGGCAAGCAGGCGGCCGACCTCTGCACCTCGACCCTGACCCAGTACTTCGTCCGCGAGTACTTCGCCGAACGGCGCTGGCAGAGCTACGTCGGCGACCTGGTCGAGATCTACCGCGGCCGCCGCGACACGATGGTCGAGGCGCTGCGCACGCACTTCCCGGCGGAGGCGACCTGGACCGAGCCAGAGGGCGGCCTCTTCATCTGGGCGACCCTGCCCGACTACATCGACACCGGCGACCTGCTGGCGAAGGCGCTGCGCGCCGACGTCGCCTTCGTCCCCGGCCAGGCCGCCTACGTCGACGGTCGCGGCAGCCACTCGATGCGGCTCAACTTCTCCGGGGTGAACGACGAGGAAATCCACGAGGGGGTGCGGCGGATCGGCAAGGTGATCGCCGAGCAGGTCGAGCTCTACGGGACGCTGACCGGCGAGCACCGGGTGCCCGAGCCCGAGCAGGAGTCGACGCCGAACGTGGTCCCCTTCCGCAAGGCCGGTGAAGTCGGGTGAAGGTCGCGGTGCTCAAAGGCGGCCGCTCGCTGGAGCGCGGGGTCTCGCTGCGCTCGGGGGCGCGGGTCGAGGACGCGCTCGAACGACTGGGTCACGAGGTGCTGCCGATCGACGTCGGCCCGGACTTGGTCAAGCGCTTGGGCGCCGAGCGGCCCGATGTCGCCTTCGTCGCCATGCACGGGGTCGGCGGCGAGGACGGGACCGTCCAGGAGCTGCTGGAGATCCTCGGCATCCCCTTCACCGGGCCCGGCGCGGCGGCCTGCGCGCGCTGCATGGACAAGGTGCAGGCGAAGGACGCGATCGACGAGGCCGGCCTCCCCACCCCCGAGTGGTTCGCCTTCAACCAGACCGCCTTCCGCGAGTTCGGCGCCGCCGACGCGCTCGGCCGGCTGGAGGAGACGCTCGGCTTCCCGCTGGTCGTCAAGCCCAGCCGCGGCGGCTCCTCGCTCGGGGTCAAGTTCGCCCGCTCGCCGGGTGAGGTCCCGCAGGCGCTGGTCTCCGCCTTCAGCTACGACGACCGGGTCCTGCTCGAGCGCTTCGTCGACGGCCGCGAGCTCGCGGTCAGCATCCTCGGCGACGAGCCGCTGCCGGTCGTCGAGGCGATCCTGCTCGAGGGCGACCGCTACGACTTCGAGGCGCGCTACGAGATCGGCCGCACCCGCTTCGCCTGCCCCGCCGAGCTGACCGCCGAGGAGGAGCGCGCGGTCACCGAGACCGCCCTCGCCACCTACCGCGCCCTCGGCTGCACCGGCTTCGCCCGCATCGACCTGATCCTCGGCGAGAGCGGTCCCTGGCTGCTGGAGGCCAACGCGATCCCCGGCCTCACCGACACCAGCCTCCTCCCCCAGGCCGCCGAGGCGGCGGGCCTCTCCTTCGAGCAGCTGGTCGAGCGGATCCTCGATCTGGCGCTACGCCCGGCCGCCGCTTAGTTGCAGGGCGATTCCTAGGAGCGAAAAGCAAGCAGCTCAAGGACGAGTGAGGGAGCGTGCTCCGCACGTGACCGAGCGAGGACGCCGAGATGCGCCGCTTTGCAGCCCTAGGAATCGCCCTGGGCGAAGTCTTCGGGGGTTACCTCGTCGAGGAACTCCTTGAATTTGTCGACGACCTCCTCGGTGTCCTCGACCTCGTGCTCGAACTCGATCGCCGACTCCTCGATCACCTCCTCGGCCGCGAAGATCGGGGCGGCGACGCGGACGGCGAGCGCCAGCGCGTCGGAGGGGCGGGAGTCGATCTCGACTTCGGAGCCGTTGATCGAGACCGTGATCGAGGCGTAGAAGGTGTTGTCGCGCAGTTCGGTGACGGCGACCCGCTCGCACTTGGCGTCGAGGTTCTCGAGCACGTCGGAGAGCAGGTCGTGGGTCATCGGCCGCGGCGTCGAGGCCCCCTGCAGCTTCATCAGGATCGCCGCCGCCTCGGGATGGCCGATCCAGATCGGCAGGAAGCGGTTCCCGTCAACGGTCTTCAGCAGCACGATCGGCTGCTTGCCGACCATGTCGAAGCTGACGCCGTAGATCTGCATCTGCTGCAAAAGAAGCTCCTGACCGGGTTCCGAACGCGAAAGTATAGGTCGGAGCTTCTACCCGCTCTGGAGAAGGAGCTATCCCCGAGGTCAGTGGGCGATCCTGGATTCGAACCAGGGACCTCGTCCTTATCAGAGACGCGCTCTAACCAACTGAGCTAATCGCCCGGGGACGGCGATGATAGCGGCGGCGCGAGGAGCGGTCGCGGCCGGCGGCTCAGCTGCCGCGCTTGCGGAGTTGCCGCGCCAGCGCGTGCGCGTCGCGGACGTCGTCGAAGCGGAGCTCGGCGACGATGGCGTCGCCCTTGGCGCGGGTGGTGACTTCGTGGCCGATCGCCTCCTCAAGCGCGTCGGCGACGTCGCGGAGGGCCGCCTGGGCGTCGGGATCGACCGGCGCCCTGGTCGGCTTCGCTCTTGGCTGGCTGGCCAGCTTAACCCTCTCCTCGGTTTCGCGGACCGACCAACCGCCGCGGGCGGCGTCGCGGGCGAGGCGGCGGCGGACGTCGTGGCCGGGAGCGGCAAGGAGCGCCTTGCCGTGGCCTTCGCTGAGATCGCCGGACTCGAGCAGCTCCAGCGCCTCGTCGGGAAGCTCGAGCAGGCGGATCAGGTTGGAGACGGCGGGGCGGCTGCGGCCGACCCGGCGCGCCAGCTCCTCTTTGGTCAGGCCCAGCTCCTGGACTAGGGCGGCGCAGGCCTTCGCCTCCTCGACCGGGTTGAGGTCCTCGCGCACCATGTTCTCGATCAGCGCCGCCTGCAGCCGCTCCGCCTCCTCCTGGTCGCGGACGACGGCGGGCACCTTCTCGACCCCCGCCTGCTGCGCGGCGCGCCAGCGGCGCTCGCCGGCGACCAGCTCGTAGCTGCCGTCGGGGAGGGGGCGGACCAGCAGCGGCTGGACGACGCCGCTGGTGGCGATCGAGTCGGCAAGCGCGTCGAGCGCGTCCTGGTCGAAGTGCGTCCGCGGCTGCGAGGGGTTCGGCTTGATCAGCTCGACCGGCAGCTCGCGCAGCTCCCCGGCGGCCGAGGCCTCCGCTTCGGGCAGGATCGCCGCCAGGCCGCGGCCGATCCCGCGCCGGCCGCTAGCCACGGCTCGCCAGCTCCTTCGCCAAGGCGCGGTAGGCGACGGACCCGCGGGAGGTCGGCGCGTGCTCGGTCACGGGGAGACCATAACTCGGGGACTCGGCGACCCGGACGCTGCGCGGGATCACGGTCTCGAAGACCATCCCGTCGAAGTGGTCACGCAGCTCGGCCTCCACGTCCTGGGCGAGCCGGGTGCGCTCGTCGTGCATCGTCACAAGCAAACCCGAAACCTCAAGTTGAGGGTTCAACTCACGCCTGATCAGGCCCAGGGTTTCCAGAAACTGGACCAATCCCTCCAAGGCCAGGTACTCGGCCTGGACGGGCACTATGACGCGGTCGGCGGCGGTAAGAGCGTTGATGCTGACGGGCCCCAGGGCGGGGGGGCAGTCGAGCAGGGCGACGGCGAAGCGCTCGCGCACCGGCCCGAGCCGCTCACGCAGACGCGTCTCCGAGCCGTGGATCCGCGGCAGCTCGACGGCGGCGCCGGCGAGGTCGCGGCTGGCCGGGACCAGCCAGAGGTTGTCCGGGCCGGCCGGGCGCGCCGCCTCGGCCACGGAGGTGTCGCCGGTGAGGCAGTCGTAGGAGGAGGGATGGAGGTCCCGGCCCCCACCCAGCGCCACGGTCGCGTTGCACTGCGGGTCGAGGTCGACGAGGAGGGTCTGGTTGCCCTCGGCAGCCGCGCAGGAGGCGAGGTTGACGGCGGTCGTCGTCTTCCCGACGCCACCCTTCTGGTTCGCAACTGCGTAGACCTTGCCCATCAGGAGTCCAGCCTAGATGGTGGATTCCCGGCGCGTTTTCAGGAGGTCGGATAGCCTCCCGCCCGTGTCCGAGACCTTCGACTGGCCCGACAACCCCGCAGAGCGCGCCCAGGAGCTCGTCGAGGGAGTGCTGGACGAGCTCGATCTCGACGGCGAGGTCGTCGTCGAGGAGGACGACGAGCGGATCCTGCTCACGATCGAGGGGGACGAGGACTACGGCCTCCTGATCGGCAAACGGGGCCAGACGATCGACGCCCTGCAGCTGCTCTGCTACCAGGCCGCCTTCCGCGGCATGCGCGAGCGCAAACGGGTGATCGTCGACGCCGCCGGCTACAGGGCGCGCCGCCGCGAGACGCTCGAGGGTCGCGCCGACCGCGCCGCCGAGCAGGCGCTGACCAACAACCGGGTCGTCGAGATGGACCCGATGAGCGCGCAGGAACGCCGCGTCGTCCACGAACGGCTGAAAGAGCGCTCGGGCATCGAGACCTACAGCGAGGGCGACGAGCCGAACCGCTGCGTGATCGTCGCCCCGCTCCTCCCCGAGTGAGCCCCGATCCAGCCGAGCGGCTGGACGCCGCCGCGCGGGGGAAGCTGGAGACCGTCCTCGCGCTCCTCGCCGAGGAGCGGGCCTCGGTCAGCTCGGTGGTCGACGAGCGCGCCTGGCAGGTGCACGTCGCCGACAGCCTCACCGGCCTCGAGGTGGCGGAGCTGCGCGCGGCGGGGCGGATCGCCGACATCGGGGCGGGGGCGGGCTTCCCGGGGCTCGTCCTCGCGGTCGCGCTGCCGGACGCCCGGGTCGACCTGATCGAGTCGGTCGGCCGCAAGTGCGAGTTCATGCGTCGCGCGATCGAGGCGGCGGGAATCCCCGACGCCACCGTCCTCAACACCCGCTCCGAGGACTGGGCCGGCGGCGAAGGACGCGAGGTCTACGGCGCCGTCACCGCCCGCGCCGTCGGCCGCCTCTCGACCTTGGCCGAGCTCGCATCCCCGCTCCTGAAGCCAGATGGCGTCCTCGTTGCCTGGAAGGGCAGGCGGGACGCGGACGAGGAGCGCCAGCTGGCCAACGCCTCAGAGGACCTGGCGATGGCGCCCGTTCAGATCCTCGACGTGGGCAACCGCGCAGGCTCCGAGCACCGCCACCTGCACGTCATCCGCAAGACCGGACCGACGCCCCAGAACCTGCCGCGCAAGCCCGGGATCGCCAAGAAGCGCCCGAAGGGCTGAGGCGCCTGAAGCGCCCTACCGGCGCTTCTTCTTTTTCCGCGGCGGGGGAGGCGGCGGCTTCGCTTCGGTCGCTGCAGCCGCTCCGCCCCCCGTGACCGTGACCGGCGGCGGCACGACTTTCTGGATCACGAGCTGCTGCCCGATCGTCCAGACATTGGTGGTGATCCAGTAGAGGATCAGCCCGGCCGGGAAGCTGAGGATGAAGGGGACGAAGATCAGCGGCAGGATGAACAGCAGCATCCGCTGGCTTTTGTCAGCCGTGACCGACATCACCAGGCCTGAGATCAGCTGAGTGCCGATGTAGATGACCAGGAGCGTGATCAGTTCGCCGCCCGTGGCCTTGGAGGTGAGGTCGTTGATGATCAGGAACGACGCCTCGGAGCCGCATTTGCCCGCCTCGCAGCCGATGTCGTCGGGGAGCTCGTTCTTGAGCAGGAAGAAGAGGGTGATGAAGACGGGGATCTGCGCCAGGAGCGGGAAGCAGGAAGCCAGCGGGTTGACTTTGTTCTCCCGGTAGATCCGCATCATTTCCTGCTGGAGGCGCTGCCGGTCGTTCTTGTACTTCTCCTGCAGTTCCTTCATCTGCGGCTGCAGCGCCTGCAGCGCCCGCATCCCCTTCAGCTGTTTGTAGGTGAGCGGGACGAGGACCGCGCGGGTGACGAAGGTGAGGGCGATGATCGACATTCCCCACGAGAGGCCGACGTCGTCGTGGAAGAACTGCAACACCGTGTTGGCGATGTCGATCAGCGGCTGGAGGATGTTGGCGGTGACGGGCGTCATCGGTGGGCTTCGTGGTACTCGGCCGGGTGGACCGGGCCGGTGCGGAGCGTGAATCTATCGGGGATGGGGTCGAAGCCGCCGTGACTGAAGGGGTTGCAGCGGAGAATCCGCCAGCCAGCGAGCAGAAAGCCCCGAATTACCCCGAAGCGCTCGACCGCTTCCACCGCGTAGGCGGAGCAGGTCGGCTCGTAGCGGCAGCGGCGGGGAAAGGCCGGGGAGATCCAGCGCTGGTATGCACGGATCGGGGCCAGGAAGAGGCGTTTCACGTGGAACGGCTCCCGCTGCGTTTCACGTGGAACGCTTACCCGCCAGAGCCTCTTCGAGGTTGGCGCGCACCCCGTTCATGCCTTCGCGCTCGATCAGATCCTTGATTTCTCCCCGCGCGACGATCACGAAGTCGTGCTTCGGGGGCAGGCGGTCGGAGAGGGCCCAGAAGGCCTCCCGCAGGACCCGCTTCACCCGGTTGCGCTCGACCGCTCCGCCGACCTTGCGATTCACGGAAACTCCGAGCCTCACCTCCTCGCGCTCCTCGTCCTTGCGCGGGAAGGTGTAGAGCACCAGGTACCGCGTGGCGTGCGAGGAGCCGTCGCGATAGACGCGGTCGAACTCGCCGCTACGCGAAAGGCGCCGTCGCTTCGACGCCATCAGATCAAGGAGTGAGGCGCTTGCGCCCTTTGCGCCGACGGCGCTTGAGGATGGCGCGGCCGCCGCGGGTGCTCATCCGGGCACGAAAACCGTGGGTCTTCGCCCGCTTCCGCTTCTTTGGCTGATAGGTGCGCTTCATGCCCGCGGAAGTATACGACGAGGGCCGAAAATCTTTTCTCCGGGATTTGCGAGGCGGCCGGGTTGAGGGCTCAGGCACGGCGCTATGGTCGCCGGCCGGTGCCAGATGACTCTCCCAGACACGAGCTCGACGCCCTTTGGCGGGCAACCCAGGAGCGCCTGAAGGCGTCTGTCCCGGAGTCGACCTACCGCCTCTGGCTCGAGCCCTTGGAAGCCGCCGGCGCCGAGGGGGACACCATCTTTCTCACCGCCCCCGAGGGCATCCGCGCCTGGACCGAGCGCCGCTACTCGGCGCTGATCGAGGAAGCGCTGGCAAAGGCGGGGAGCGAGGTGCGTCACGTCAGCTTCGCCGAGCCGCGGAACCTGCCGGGCTCCCCGGGCGACGACGTCGAGCTGAACCCCAACTACACCTTCGAGCGGTTCGTGATCGGCCCCGGCAACCGGCTCGCCCACGGCGCCGCGCTCGCCGTCGCCGAGGCGCCGTCGGAGGCCTACAACCCGCTCTTCCTCCACGGCCCGCCCGGGCTGGGCAAGACCCACCTGCTGGCGGCGATCGCTAACTACCTGCGCGACAACGCCCCCGGCCTCAGCGTCCGCTACACGACCGCCGAGTCGTTCACCAACGAGTTCGTCGCGGCGCTGAAGTCCAAAGGCAGCGAGGGCTTCAAGGCGCGCTACCGCGACATCGACGTCCTCCTCATCGACGACGTCCAGTTCCTCCAGGGCAAGCCGGCTACCGAGGAGGAGTTCTTCCACACCTTCAACGCCCTCTACGAGTCCGGCAGCCAGCTGGTGCTCTCCGCCGACCGCATCCCCAGCGAGCTCTCGACGCTCGCCACGCGCCTGCGCGACCGCTTCGAGTGGGGCCTGACGGTCGCGGTCGAGCCGCCGAACCTGGCGACCCGCCTGACTGTGCTGCGGCGCCTGGTCGAGGAGGCGGGCGTGGAGATCGCCGACACCGGCGCCCTCAACGAGCTCGCCAACCGGATCGACGCCAACGTCCGCCAGCTGCACGGGGCGCTGACCCGCGTCCTCGCCCACGCCTCGCTGATGGCCCGGCCCCTCAGCTCCGAGCTGATCGCCGAAGTGATTCCGAAAAGCCGACCATCGCAGCCCACCTCGGTCGAGGAGATCCAGCAGCGGGTGGCCGAGCGCTACGGCATCTCCCGCGCCGAGCTGGTCGGCTCCAGCCGCGCCGCCACCCCGCTCCGCGCCCGCCAGGTGGCGATCTTCCTCACCCGCGACCTGACCGACCTCTCGCTCCCCCAGATCGGTCGGCTCTACGGCGGCCGCGACCACACCACCGTCCTCAACTCCCTGCGCCGGGTCGAAGCGAGCCTCGACGAGGACGCCGAGCTGGCCGAGAAGGTGCGCGAGTTACGCGGCGCTATCCACAACCCTGTTGCCGAGGAGCGCTGACAGCCGCCCGCGCTGTAAGAATCCCCAGCCTCCCACAGCCGCTTCCACACCCTCGAAACCGCGGCCTGACGCCAAATCCACCACGCCACCGACTTTCTCCACAAGACCTAACCCAACTCAAGAAGGCAGCCACCGACTTTGAAGCTGATCACCAAACGAGAAGATCTTGTCTCCAAGCTCTCGACCGTCTCCCGGGCTGTCTCCACCCGCGCCGCCACCCAGGCGCTGTCTGGAGTTCTCCTCAGCACCGCGGACGGCCGCGTCACCCTCGCCGCCACCGACCTCGACCTCGGGCTCGAGACGACGCTCGAGGCCAACGTCGAGGAGGAGGGCTCGGTTCTCCTCCCTGGCCGCCTCTTTGCCGAGATCGCCCGCTCGCTGCCGGACCCGAACGTGGAAATCGAGTCGCGCGAGGCCGAGCACGACGTCGAGATCCGCAGCGGCGGCTCCAGCTTCCACCTACGGGTGCTGCCTGCCGAGGACTTCCCGAAGCTCCCGCAGCCGCAGGACGAGGGCGCGCTGAAGATCCCGGCCGCGGCGCTGGAAGAGAGCATCGATCTGGTTGCCCGCGCAGCCTCGCGGGACGACATGCGCCCGGTCCTCACCGGCGTCTTCGTCTCCGCCAGCGGCAGCGAGATGACGATGGTCGCCACCGACTCCTACCGGCTGGCGGTGAAGCGGACCGAGCTCGAGGCCGACCTCGGCGGCGAGCTCGAGGCGAACATCCCGGCGCGGGCCCTGCGCGAGCTGGGCCGGATCCTCTCCGCCGAAGGCGCGGGGGAAGCGGTGATCTCGCTGCTCCCCAACCAGGCCGTCTTCAAGGCAGGGGCGATCCTCCTCTCGACGAGGCTGATCGACGGGCAGTTCCCCAACTTTCGACAGCTCCTGCCCGAGTCCTACGAGCACGACGTGCGGCTGCCGCGCTCGGACTTCCTCGACGTCACCCGCCGGATCAGCCAGCTGGCGCAACGCAACGCGCCGCTGCGGCTCTCGTTCGAGTCCGGCCAGCTGACGGTGGCGGCGGAAACGCCGGACGTGGGCGACGCGCGCGAGACGATGCCCGCGGCCTTCGAGGGCGAGCCGCTGGAGATCGGCTTCAACCCGGAGTTCCTCAAGGAGGGGATCGAAAGCGTCTCCGGCGACGAGGTGCTGATGCGGCTGATCTCGCCGCTGCGGCCGGGGCTGCTGGAACCGGTGGAGGGAGACGACTTCCGCTACCTGGTGATGCCGATCCGGCTCAACGTCTAGCCGGCCGGCGAGGGAGAATGAGCCGGTGCTCGTCACCGCGATCGAGGCCAAGCCGCTGCGCAGCCTCGATCGGGTCCGGGTCGAGCTGGCTCCGGGGATCGTCAGCGTCATCGGCCCCAACGGCACCGGCAAGACCAACCTGATCGAGGGCCTCTACTTCGCCCTCACCGGGCGCTCGTTCCGTACCTCTGACCGGCGCGACCTGATCCCCTTCGGCGGCTCGCTGGCGCGCGCCGAAGCGACGATCCGCGACGAGGACGGGCTCGAGCGCAAGCTGATGGCGGCGGTGAGCCGCAGCGAAGGGCGCCGGCACCTGCTGGACGGCAACCCCGCCGACCCCGCCACTCTCGCCCGCAGCCGCCCTCCGGTCGCCGTCTTCGCCCCCGACCGCCTGACTCTGGTCAAGGGACCTCCGGCGGAGCGCCGCGCCCACCTCGACGGCTTCGTCGCCGCTCGCTGGCCGGCGCGGGGGGAGCTGCGCAAGCGCTACGGGCAGGCGGTGGCGCAGCGCAACGCGCTGCTCTCGCGACTCAACGCCGGGTACGGCTCGCCCGAGGACCTGCGGATCTGGGACGCGGGTCTGGCGAAAGCCGCGGCGCCGCTGATCGAGGCGCGGACGGAGGCGGCCGCCGAGCTGGCGGTCCCGTTCGCCGAGGCCTCGAGGGAGCTGGGCCTGGAGGCGGGCGTGCTCGAGTACGCGCCCCGGGCCGAGGGGTCGGTGGAGGAGATCCGGCTCGGGCTCGAGGAGCGCCGCGAGCAGGACATCCGCCTCGGCCGCAGCAACTGGGGGCCGCACCTCGACGAGCTGAAGCTAACGACCGCGGGCCGCTCGCTGCGGCGGTTCGGCTCCCAGGGGCAGCAGCGCGCGGCCCTGCTCGCCCTCCTCTTCGCCGAGCGCGAGGTGCTGCTGGCGGCGCGGCGGGTGACGCCGCTGTTGCTGCTCGACGACGTGATGAGCGAGCTCGACCCCGGCCGGCGCGACCGCCTGGTCGCCAGGCTCGACGACGGCGGGCAGGTCCTGATCACGGCGGCGGACGAGGAGTCGGTGCCGGAGGCGGCGCTGCAGACGGTGGTGCGGATGCCGCCCGAGCAGACGGAGAGCGTCGCCGCATGAGCCGCCGTCGCGCCCCCCGGCCGGCCGCAAGCGCCTTCAAGGCCGCGCTGGAGCGGGTCGCTCCGCAGACGCCGCTGGCGGCGATCCAGGCCGCCTGGGCGAACGCGGTCGGCGAACAGCTGGCGGCGGTGGCGACCCCGGTCTCAGAACGTGACGGGACGCTGACGATCGAGTGCGCCGACACCGTCTGGGCACAGGAGCTGGACCTGATGCAGGCGGCCTTGTTGGAGCGCCTGCGGGAGGAAGTCGGCGAGCAGGCGCCCCAGGCGCTCCGCTTCCGTGTGAACTCAGAGCGTTTCTGAGCACTCTTTTTTCACGATTTGCAGGGAAATCAGTTCAGAGGAGCGGCTTATACCGGCCCCTCAACTGGTATTCTTATGGCAACTCGCACTTACGGCCCCGACCCACGTGGAGCGAGTCTCCAAGCGTCGGGGCTTTGTGTGTCTCTGTGTCAACGGAAGGGACTCATTGCCTGACAAAAAAGCCAGCGGCGGCTCTTACGGCGCCAAGGACATCACCGTCCTCGAGGGGCTGGAAGCGGTTCGCAAGCGCCCCGGCATGTACATCGGCTCGACGGGCCCGCGCGGGTTGCACCATCTCGTCTACGAGATCGTGGACAACTCGGTCGACGAGGCTCTCGCCGGTCACTGCGACAGCGTTCGCGTCGTTCTTCACCCGGACAACTCCTGCACGGTCGAGGACAACGGCCGCGGCATCCCGGTCGAGACGATGGAGAAGGAGGGGAGGCCCGCAGCCGAGGTCGTCCTCACCGTCCTCCACGCCGGCGGCAAGTTCGGGGACGGCGGCGGCTACAAGGTCTCCGGCGGCCTGCACGGCGTCGGCGTCTCCGTCGTCAACGCGCTCTCCGAGCGCCTGCACCTGGAGATCAGCCGCGACGGCAACGTCTGGTCGCAGGACTACGAGCGCGGCAAGCCGCAGACCGACCTGACCAAGGGCGAGGCGACGAAAGCCCACGGGACCAAGATCACCTTCCTGCCCGACCTCGAGATCTTCGAAGAGATCGAGTTCGACTTCCAGACGCTGGCCGAGCGCCTGCGCGAGACCGCCTTCCTCACCCGCGGGCTGAAGATCGAGCTGGTCGACGAGCGCGGCGCCACCAACAGCGTCACCTTCCAGTACGAGGGCGGGATCGAGGACTTCGTCCGCCACCTCAACGAAAACAAGGACGAGCTGCACCGCAAGGTCATCTACTTCGAGGGCAGCGAGGAGGCCGGCGAAGTCGAGCTGGCGATGCAGTGGAACGCCTCCTACCAGGAGTCGATCTTCAGCTTCGCCAACAACATCAACACCCATGAGGGCGGCACGCACCTCTCCGGCTTCCGCGCGGCTCTGACCCGGACCCTCAACGCCTACGCGCGCAACAAAGGCCTGCTGAAAGAGAAAGACGACAACCTCGCCGGCGAGGACGTGCGCGAGGGGTTGACCGCGGTGATCTCGGTCAAGCTGCACGACCCGCAGTTCGAGGGTCAGACCAAGACCAAACTCGGCAACCCGCCGATCAAAGGCCTGGTCGAGGAGACCGTCAACCGCAAGCTGGCCGAGTACTTCGAGGAGAACCCCGGGGACGCGCGGCGGGTCATCAACAAGGCGATCGACGCCTCTCGCGCCCGCGACGCCGCTCGCAAAGCGCGCGACCTGACCCGACGCAAGTCGGCGCTGGAGAACTCGACGCTGCCGGGCAAGCTCGCCGACTGCACGGTCAAGGACCCGAGCCTGGCCGAGATCTTCGTGGTCGAGGGCGACTCCGCCGGCGGCTCGGCCAAGCAGGCCCGCGACCGCAACACCCAGGCGGTGCTGCCGCTGCGCGGGAAGATCATCAACGTCGAGAAGAGCCGGATCGACAAGGTGCTGGCCAACAACGAGATCCAGGCGCTGATCACCGCGATCGGCACCGGCGTCCACGACGAGTTCAACATCGAGGACGCGAGGTACCACAAAATCGTCATGGCGACCGACGCCGACGTCGACGGCGCCCACATCCGCACCCTCGTCCTCACCTTCCTCTACCGGCAGATGCCGGAGCTGATCGACGCGGGCTACGTCTACATCGCCAAACCGCCGCTCTACCGGGTCAAGCAGGGCAACCAGGAGACCTACCTGGAGCGCGAGTCCGAACTCGAGGAGCTGCTGCTGCGCGACAAACTCGAAAGCTTCGAGCTGATCGACGCCAACGGCAAGAAGACGAAGCTGACCTCGAGCCGCTGGCAGGGCTACGTGCGGCGCTCGAAGGAGTACGAGGGCTGGAGCTCCTCGCTGCAGGCCGAGTTCGGCCACGAGGCGGTGCGCTTCCTCGAGGAGTCGAACCTGCTCGACGAGGGGGTGAGCTCGCTCGACGCCGCGGCGAAGCTGATGGGCCAGAAGGCCCCCGAGGACGAGCCGTTCGACACCGAGGTGCTGGAGAAGAGCGATGAGCTGCTCGTCGTCAAGGCGATCGAGCGGCGCAGTGGCCTCGCCCGCACCCACCGCTTCCCGGTCGAGCTCTTCGACCACCACGACTACCGCAAGTTCGTCGAGGTGCACGGGGCGCTGCTGAAGCAGGTGGGCCGCCCGCCGTTCGAGGTCCTCTACGACGGCCGCCGCAACGTCGCGCTCTCGTTCCAGGCGCTGCGCGGAGCGGTGCTGGAGCTGGCCCGCAAAGGCGTCCAGCTGACCCGGTTCAAGGGGCTCGGCGAGATGAACGCCGAACAGCTGCGGGAGACGACGATGGACCCCGCCAGCCGCACCCTCGCCCAGGTCACCCTCGAAGACGCGACCGCCGCCGACCAGATCTTCTCGATGCTGATGGGCGACCAGGTCGGCCCCCGTCGCGAATTCATCGAGGAGCACGCGAAAGAGGTGCGCTTCCTCGATGTCTGATCCGGAAGTCGCACCCAAATCTCTTGAAGGAGTGAACTCTTAATGGCGCTGGACGCACTCACCGGCCGCATCGAGGAGCGCGAGCTCGAGAAGGAGATGCGCTCGTCGTACCTCGATTACGCGATGAGCGTGATCGTCGGCCGGGCGCTGCCCGACGTCCGCGACGGCCTCAAGCCGGTGCACCGCCGCGTGCTCTACGCGATGCACGACATCGGCCTGCAGCCGACCCGGGCCTACCGCAAGTGCGCCTTCATCGTCGGCGAGGTGATGGGCAAGTACCACCCGCACGGCGACTCGGCGATCTACGACACCCTGGTGCGGATGGCGCAGGACTTCTCGCTGCGCTACATGCTGGTCGACGGCCAGGGCAACTTCGGCTCGATCGACGACGACCCGGCCGCGGCGATGCGGTACACCGAGGCCCGCCTCGGTCGCCTCGCGACCGAGCTGCTGCGCGACATCGACGCCGATACCGTCGACTTCGGCCCCAACTACGACGAGTCGACGCAGGAGCCGCTGGTGCTGCCGGCGCGCTTCCCGAACCTGCTCGTCAACGGCACCTCCGGGATCGCCGTCGGGATGGCGACCAACATCCCGCCGCACAACCTGCGCGAGGTCGCCGCCGCGGTCGCGGCGTACATCGATGACCCGCAGATCGACCTCGAGGGCCTGATGCAGCACGTCAAGGGCCCCGACTTCCCCGGCGGCGGGATCATGAGCCGCGAGGGGATCCGGGACGCCTACGCGTCCGGCCGCGGCAGCATCAAGGTCCGCGCCCGCGCCCACGTCGAGCCGCTGAAGGGGGGCAAGGAGGCGATCGTCGTCACCGAGCTGCCGTTCATGGTCAAGAAGGGCGGGGAAGGCGGCCTGATCACGAAGATCGCCGACCTCGTTCGCGACAAGAAGCTGGAGGGGATCTCCGACCTGCGCGACGAGTCCGACCGCTCGGGGATGCGGCTGGTGATCGAGCTCAAGCGCGGCGGCCCGCCGGCCAAGGTCGTTCTCAACAACCTCTACAAGAAAACCGCGATGCAGACGACCTTCGGCGCCAACATGGTGGCGCTGGTCGACGGGGTCCCGAAAACGCTGGGGCTGCGCGAGCTGATCCACCACTACGTGGACCACCAGCGCGAGGTCGTCACCCGCCGGACGCAGTACGAACTGCGGCGCGCCGAGGCCCGGGCCCACATCCTCGAGGGGCTGCTGATCGCGCTCGACAACCTCGACGCGGTGATCGCGTTGATCCGCGGCTCCGACGATCCGGACGCCGCCCGCGAGGGTCTGATCGAGCAGTTCGAGCTCTCCCGCGAGCAGGCGCAGGCGATCCTCGACATGCGCCTCCAGCGCCTGACCGCGCTCGAGGCCGACAAAGTCCGCGCCGAGCACGCCGACCTGATGGAGCGGATCGGCGAGCTGCGGGCGATCCTCGGCGACGAGGCCCGGGTGATGGGCCTGGTCAAGGACGAGCTGGCGGAAATCGTCGAGTCCTACGGCGACGAGCGCCGCACCGAACTCGCCCACTTCGAGGGCGACGTCGGGATCGAGGACATGATCGCCGACCAGCAGATGGTGATCTCGCTGACCGCCTCGGGCTACGTCAAGCGGCTGCCGCTGGCGACCTACCGCCAGCAGCGCCGCGGCGGCGTCGGGGTGATGGGGATGAACCTGAAAGAGGACGACTACATCGCCCACCTCCACATCTGCTCGACCCACGACTTCCTACTCTTCTTCACCAACCGCGGCAAGGTCTACCGGCTCAAGGTCTACGAGCTGCCGGAGGGCGCGCGGACCGCGAAAGGCAGCTCGCTGAACAACCTGCTGCCGCTGCGCGAAGGCGAGCGGGTGATGGCGGTGATCCCGACCCGCGACTTCAAAGAGAACAAGTACCTCGCGTTCGCGACGGCGAAGGGGATGATCAAGAAAACGAAGTTCCTCGCCTACAACACGCCGATCCGCGCCGACGGGATCATCGCGATCAAGGTCAAGGACGGCGACGAGCTGGTCCAGGTGCGGATGACCTCGGGCGAAGACGACATCCTCATGGTCTCCCACTCCGGCCACGCCTCCCGCTTCTCCGAGGAGCACGTGCGGGAGATGGGGCGCGACACCAGCGGCGTCAAAGGCATGAACGTCTCCGGCAAGGACAACCGGGTGCTGGCGATGGACGTCGCCCGCAACGACACCGAACTCTTCGTCGTCACCGAGAACGGCTACGGCAAGCGCACGCCGGTGTCGGAGTACCCCGTCAAGGGCCGCGGCACCAAAGGCGTCCTCACCGCGAAGCTGACCGAGAAGAAGGGCGGCCTCGCCGGCGCCCTGATCGTCGGCGAGCACCAGGACCTCCTCTTCATCTCCCAGAACGGCATGGTCCAGCGCACCTCCGTCAGCGGCATCTCCCAACTAGGCCGCGCCACCCAGGGCGTCAAGGTGATGAACATCAAGGACGAGGACCGCGTCAGCGCCGTCGCCCTCGTGGTCGACTCCGAGAGCGACCAAGGCACCTCCGCCGAGCCCGAGGACGACGGCCAAGAGCCGCTGGTCGAGGCCTCGTCGGACGGGGCGGGAGAGCAAACCCAGCCCCGCTAGCGGCCGAATCCCCCGCGGGGACTTCGCCACCCGCGCCCTTTGCCCAGGAGGAAAAAGCGGTGTCCTAGGAAACACATAGGACACCCATGGAGCGGACAGAAGATCAAGCGCCTTCCCGGGGGGCGTGGATCATACGGAAAGGGGGGCTCTGGGCCTCCTACTTTTCGCTGCCCGTTTTCCTCCTCCTTTTGATTGCCACCTATGCAAGAGCAACTGCAGCTCTGGCTAGCGTCCTCATATTCACGGCGGGCTGTCTGGAGTGGTCCCGGGGCCGCCACCGCCTCCGCAACAAGGATTATCGGCCGCTTCGCCGGGACATCGAAGTCGAGGTGGGGTTGGCGCGCCTTCAGATGTCGGGGTCGATCCTTCTTCTGGGGGCGGCCCTAGCTTGGTCGCCAGAGCTGACCGTCGGAACGGGTTTTGTCGCGACTCTCTTTCTCTTGTTCAAGAGCGCAGCCCTCAGCGGGCCGCTCAGCGAAGAGGAAGAAAGACGAGACCTGCTGAAACAAACCGCAGCTGAAGAGTGCGGGCTGATCGGCAAGTGGGCTAAGAACGCATCACGCGTACGCAAAATTCCTGGCTTTGGGTTGATTCCCGAGGCGGCACATCAGCGGGCCCCAGAAGAACACATCAGCGCCCTGAGGACTGTCTCGATGATGGTGCTCTTCTGCGCCTGTGCCTCTTACTTTCTGACCGGCGTCGCCCTCGGCATTACGAGCGTCGCGCCGCTTCCCTCGCTGACGTTGCCTTCGGTTCCTGGAGTACCTCCGGTAGGTATCGAATCCACTGAAGGAGATGGACGAACCGATCCTCCACCCACCTACGCTGAACTCTGTGAAGAGATCCGCGATCCACTGAGCATTGGACATCAACTCGGCCCTCTCTTCCGCCGCGACGGTGCCATCAAGGCGGGCTGTGCGACCGAGCCGTTCCGGATAGCGGGCACGGGGACTTGGGTTTCCGCAGGCGATTGCGAAGGAGAACTGCGGTCCCTCGCGGTTTCCGCGCCAGGGTACGAGCCGGCGATCATCTACGGAACTCCTGCTCGGTTTGCATTGGCAGCGGCCCACGCCGGCAAGCTCGTAGGGCTGGAAGTAGCGAAACCGAATGATGGGGATGTCTACCTCGTCGTTACGCGCGACGGAACCTTTGCCTTTACTCGACCGACGCGAAGCCTCGAGAAGGGCTCCGATAACCCTCAGAGCTGCTCGGAGGTTGGAGGGCGAGCACGACCCTTTGCCAGGCTGGAACCCGTCATGGTCAACCTGTGGTCGGAATTGATGCAGCTCCGTGAAGAATGGGTATGGCCGAAGCTTCGAAGCGAGGAATCACAAAGCCTGGCGTTTACCGATCGATTCGACGCAAGTCGCGTCGCGGAGGGGTCCTGCGACGGGTCGGAACAATGCTGGATCGAGTCGGGAGAAGGAGTCTGGTCACAGGAAGGATCAGGCTTTGTCTCCCTGATCGAAATATCTACGTATATGCCTTCGGACGGCGGTTGATTCAAGCCGCCGCCGGCAAGTACTGCTGCCAGGCCGGGGGGATCTTGGGGCTGGCGACTTGGATGAAGACCGTGGGCGGTGGGGCCTTGGGGGTCGTGGCGGGGTGCATCTCGATCTCGCGGGGGAGGCGGTTGCCCTTGCGGCGGTTGCAGGGGGGGCAGGCGGCGACGATGTTCTCCCAGACGGAGAGGCCGCCGCGGGAGCGGGGGATGACGTGGTCGACGGTGAGACCGGATTTGGTCGAGCCGCAGTACTGGCAGGTCCAGGAGTCGCGGGCGAGGACGGCGCGGCGGGTGATCTTGCGGCGGTGGGCCTCGCGGGGGATCCGCACGTAGTTGACGAGGCGGATCACGTCCGGGCGCTCCATCGTCATCCGCTCGGAGTGCAGCGCCGCACCCTCCCGCTGCTCCAGGAGTTCGGCCTTTTCCTTCAGGAGGAGGACAGCGGCCCTTCTCAACGTGCAGACGTTGATCGGCTCATACGTCGCGTTGAGTACCAGGACCCTGGCCATTGCTGGAAAAGAATTGTAGGGCGCTCGGCGCCCGGCCTAACAAGGGGGAAGAGATTCCGTGGTTCCTTGGTCGCCCAGGGCACGACAAAGGAACCGCGCGAGGGGGGCGGCTCAGTTGACGGGGTAGGAGCCGAGGATGCGGACCGACTCGGCCTTCGTCCGCACCCGCTCGATCGCCTCGGCGATGGTCGGATCTCCGACCCGCCCCTCGAGGTCGCAGAAGAACATGTAGCGGCCGAGGCCCTGGCGCAGCGGCCGCGACTCGATCCGCGTCAGGTTGATCCCCCGCGTCGAGAACTCGCTCAGCGCGTCGACCAGGGCTCCCGGGTGGTCGGCCCCCAGCTCGGAGAAGACGAGCGAGGTCTTCCAGGGTCCGTCGCCCACCGGCTCGGTCCCCTCCGGGGCGATCCAGACGAAGCGGGTGACGTTGTCGTCCTGGTCCTCGACCCCCTCCAGCAGCAGCTCGCACTCGTACAGCGAGGCCGCCGCCCGCGCCCCCAGCGCCGCCCACGGCCGCGCCGACTCGCTCACCATCCGCACCGCCGCCGCGGTGCTGCTGACGCTGCGCAGTTCGACCTCGGGGAACTTCTCGCGCAGGAAGCGCTGGCACTGGGCCAAGGGCTGGGGGTGCGAGAGCACCGCCTCGATGTCCTCGGCGCGCACCCCCGGCCGGGCGATCAGGTGGACCCGCACCCGGTAGTCGTGCTCGCCGACGATCGTCACCGCGCTCACCTCGAAGGCAAGCGTGTCGAGCGTCGGCCGGATCGACCCCTCCAGCGAGTTCTCGATCGGGACCAGCGCCCGGTCCGCCTCGCCGCGCTCGACCATCAGGATCGCGTCGTGGATCGTCGGCGTGCGCAGCGGCTCGTAGCCGCCGGCGGGGATCGCGTCCCCGAGCGCGTCCTCGGTGAAGGTGCCGGCGGGGCCGAGGTAGGCGATCCTCATGGCCGGATCAAACCAGGGTTATTCGACGAGGAGCGTGTAGGTCGCTTCGTTGTTTTCGGTGACCTGCTCGCCCGGCACCGGTTCGACTTCGACTTCGAGCGTCACTTCGCCGCTGGGCGTGGGCGTGAGCGGGATCGAGGCGACGCCGATTTCCCCGACTTCGATTTCGTCGATCTCGCCCTCGATCGTGTTTCCTTCGACGCTGACCGAGACGGTGATCCCGCTCTCGGTCGATTCGCCCTGGTTCTGGACCGAGACTTCGACTTCGACGCCTTCTTCGCCGCTGACGGTGATCGGCGCGCCTTCGACCAGTTCGGAGCCGTTGACGCTGACACCCGCGAGTTCGGTCCCGTGGACGCCGGGCGTCGCCGCTCCGCTGGCGCCGCTGATCCCGCCGAGGGCCTCGCCGACCGCGCCCGCTTCGAGCCATTTTTCGTCCGGGACGAAGGTGCTCTCCGGCAGGTCGCTGTCGGAGATCCCGTTCTTGGCGAGGACGCCGTCGACTTCCGGCCGCACCACCTGTTCGTAGATGACGTCGGCGGCGAGCAGCTTCTGCATCTGCCGTTCGATCCCCATCATCGCTTTCTCCGCGCCCGCGTCGCCCAGCGCGGTCGGCATCTTGGCGGCGATTTCCGCCATCGCGTTGGCGCGCAGCTGGTAGGCGAGCTCGAGGTTCGACTGCGCCCGCGACATGTCGCCCGGCGCCCCGAGGTCGTCGATCCGGGTCGCGTAGGTGTCGATCGCGCTGAGGTCGGCGTTGACCTGGTCGGTGAAGTCGGTGACCGAGAGGTTGCCCGGGTCTTCGAGCTTGCCGAAGAACGATTTGCTCGTCTGTTTGGTCTCTTCGACGATCTGGGCGACGTTGCGGGCGTAGTCGCTGAGCTCGCGGTTGGCGCGCGCGTCGAGGCAGCCCTTGACGCCGAGCACGAGCAGGATCAGCAGCACGAGGCCGCCGCCGAGCGCAAGCGCACGCCGCAGCATGATCTGCTGGCGCTCTGGTCGACGTTTAGGCCGCTCACGCCGAGGGGGGCGTCGTGAGGTTAAGTCCTCCACGGGGGCGGAAGTATGACCTCTGCGGGGGCTGTAGCGCCAGGAGACCCCGCAAACGGAACCTTTTTCCCAAGCGCCCGGCGAGCAGGAAGAGATCCCTTACCGGCGAAACCCGATGTAGCCCATGGTCGGCTCGCTCGTGCTCAACCGCTTCCTGATCGAGCGCCGCATCGGCAGCGGCGGCTTCGGCGTCGTCTACGAGGCCTGGGACGGACGGCTGGAGCGCCCTGTCGCGGTGAAGGCGATCGAGCAGCGGGGGGAGGCGGGCCGCCGCGTCCTCCGCGAGGCCCAGGCCGCCGCGCGGCTCAACCACCCCGGCATCGTCACCCTCTACGAGATGGGGGAGGAGGACGGCAACGCCCTGCTCGTCACCGAGCTGGTCGAGGGCTCGACCCTCGCCCGCCTCGCCGCCGCCGGCGAGCTCTCCGACCGCGAGATCGGTGAGATCGGCGCCGACCTCTGCGAGGCGCTCGACCACGCCCACTCGCGCGGCGTCGTCCACCGCGACATCAAGCCGCAGAACGTGCAGGTGATCGAGGACGGGGAACCGCGGGCGAAGCTGATGGACTTCGGCGTCGCCCACCTCGCCGGCGACGCGCCCCTGACCGCGCTCGGCGACGTCGTCGGCACCCTCGCCTACATGTCCCCCGAGCAGGCGGAGGGACGGCCGGCGGGCCCGGAGGCCGACGTCTACTCGCTGGCGCTGACCCTCTACGAGTGCTGGAGCGGCGAGAACCCGCACCGGCGCGCCACCCCCGCCGCCACCGCCCGCGCGATCGGCGGCCGCGCCCGCTCCCTGCGCCGCCTCCGCCCCGACCTGCCGCGCGAGCTGACCGACACCGTCGACGCCTGCCTCTCGCCCCGCCCGAACCACCGCCCCTCGCTGGAGGAGCTGGGCACCGCGATCGAGGACTCGCTCGACGAGCTCTCCGACCATCTGCCCGGCGCCTACGGCCGCGGCATCGCCACCCGGGTCGGCGCTCTCGCCGCCGCCGCGGCGGTCGGCGGCTTCCTCGCCCTCAACGGCGCCGCCCTGCCATGAGGGCGGGCGTCTCGACTGACCTTCCGTAGGATTTCCCCATCGGCGCTCTAAGTCGTCTGGAGTCGATGTTCGAAGGCCTCGTCGAGGGGGTGTTCAGCCGTGCCTTCAGCTCGGAGGTGCAGCCGGTCGAACTCGCGCGCAAGCTGGCGAAGGAAATGGACGCCCACAAGACCGCCTCGGTCCAGCGCGTCTACGTCCCCAACGAGTACGGGGTCTTCCTCTCCCGCCAGGACCGCAGCAAGCTCGAAGGCTACGAGCGCTCGCTCGAGCAGGAGCTCTCCGGCTACCTGCTGGAGCACGCGCGGCGGCGCGGCTACGACCTGCTGACCCGGCCTGCGGTCGAGTTCAAGACCGACGAGCGGCTGCGGCTGGGGGAGTTCGGGATCCAGGCGCGGCTGGTGAAGCCGCCCGCCCACGAGGGGGCCGCGCCCGAGCAGGGCGAAGAGGGCCACACGATGGTCTACTCGGCGGTGCGCGAGCGCGACCGCAACCGGCCGAAGCGCCCGGAGCAGGCGGTCGGGGCGCTGGTCTCGACCCGCGCGGTGGTCTCGCTCGGCGACCGCCGCTACGTGCTCGACGGCCCGCGGGCGACGATCGGGCGCTCGAAGGCGGTCGAGTGCGTGCTCTCCGACCCCAACGTCTCGCGGCGCCACGCCGAGCTGAGGCGCGCGGAGAACGGCGACTGGCAGATCGTCGACCTCGGCTCCACCAACGGGATCAAGGTCAACGGCCGCCGCGTCCCGTCCACCCGGCTCAGCCCCGGTGACCAGGTCACCGTCGGCACCACCACGTTCACCTTCGACATCGAGCAGTAGCGGCGGCTGCCGCCCTCATTAAGGTGCTGGACGCGTGGATTACGACCCCATCTCCGTAGCCCTCAAGTTCGGCTTCCTCGCCGTCCTCTACCTGTTCGTGCTCGTGATCGCCCGCAGCGCGCTCAAGGACCTGCGCCGGACGGTCTCGCCGGCCCCCGACGCGACCGGCTTCCACGCCGCGCCGGCCTTCGCCGAGGCGCCGCGCGGGCCGGACGGCTGGCTGGTGGTCGAGCGCGGTGGCGGCCTCGAACGCGACCAGCGCTTCGACCTGATCGGAGGGCTCTCTATCGGCCGCTCGAAGGAGGCGGACGTGCGGATCGACGACCGCTACGCCTCCAGCATCCACGCCCGAGTCTTCTCCCGTGAGAGCAGGTTCTACGTGGAGGACATGAACTCGACCAACGGCACCTTGCTGAACGGGGCGACGCTGCAGGGGGAGGCGGAGCTGATCGACGGCGACAACGTCCAGATCGGCGACACGATCTTCAGGTTCGAGGTGGGCTGACGATGGGTCTGCGGATCGCCGAGGAAGCCGTTCGCACCGACACCGGGCGCCAGCGCAACGCCAACGAGGACTCGTACTTCACCAGGGCGCCGCTGTTCGTCGTCGCCGACGGGATGGGCGGGGCGCAGGCGGGCGAGGTCGCCTCGAAGGCGGCGGCGGAGTCCTTCGCGCAGGACATCCCCACCTCGCCGCCGTTGCGGGTGCTCGAGGAGACGATCACCGGGGCGAACCGGACGATCCACGAGCTCGCTCGCAAGGACCCGAGCCTGTCGGGGATGGGGACGACGACGACCGCCGCGATCGTCGACCTCGAGGCCGAGGAGGTGGCGATCGGCCACGTCGGCGACAGCCGCGCCTACCGTCTGCGCGCCGGCAGGTTCGAGCAGCTGACCCGCGACCACTCGCTCGTCGAGGAGATGCGGCGCAAAGGCCAGCTCACCGACGAGCAGGCCGAGGACCACCCGCAGCGCTCGATCATCACCCGCGCGTTGGGGCCCGAACCCGAGGTCCAGGTCGACCTGCAGACGGTCCCGGCGATGGACGGCGACGTCTTCCTGATCTGCTCCGACGGGCTGACGACGATGCTCGACGACGAGCGGATCGCCCACGTCCTCGCCCGCGCCACCTCGCTGGACTCGGCGGTGCGGAAGCTGGTCGACGAAGCCAACCGGGCCGGCGGCCGCGACAACATCACCGTCGTCGCCTTCCGTCTGGAGGACACCGCGGCGCCCGCCGCCGGCAACCCGGGAGCGGCCGGCGACGAAGGCGCGACCCTGATCGGCTCCGAGGCCGAGGCGGCCGGGCTGACCGCGACCGAGGTCCGCCGTCGCGCCGCCGCCGAGGCCGCGCGCAAGCGCCGCGAGGAGGTCGAGACCCGCCCGCGCCGGCGGCCGCTGCGCACGGCGCTCAAGGTCCTCGTCTCCCTCCTCCTGGTCGCCGCCGTCGCCTTCGTCGCCTGGTACGGCAACCGCCAGATCTGGTTCCTCGGCACCGACGAGGCCGGCCGCGTCGCCCTCTACCGCGGCGCCCCCTACGAGCTGCCGTTCGGGATCGAGCTCTACGAAGAGCGCTACGCGAGTCCGGTCCAGACCGAGTCGCTGCCGCCGCGCCGCCAGGACGCGGTGACCGGCCATGAGCTGCGCTCTCGCGACGACGCCGTCTCCCTCGTCGAAGACATCGAAAGAACCGAGGGGCTTCGTTGACCTCGGCCAGGAACCGGGAGCTGCTCGCCCTGGTTCCGGTCGCGATCCTGCTCACCGCGGGGTTCGCCGGGGTCTTCGCGCAGGAGAACGAAAAGCTCGGCGACCTCAGCCTGATCTACGGCGGCTACTTCCTGGCGCTCTGCCTCGCCACCCACGTCTTCCTGCGGATCCGCCTCCCCAACGCCGACCCGTACCTCTTCCCGCTCGTCGCCACGCTGACCGCCTTCGGGCTGGTGATGATCTACCGGATCGACGAGACCCTGGCCCGCGACCAGGCCAACTGGTTCGTCCTCGGCCTGGTCCTGTTCGCGCTGACGATCCACTTCCTGCACGACTACGACGTGCTCGAGCGGTACCGGTACACGATCGCGATCGCCGGCCTGCTGTTGCTGCTGGCGCCGCGGGTGCCGGGGATCGGGCAGCAGGTCAACGGCGCCTACCTCGGGGTGAAGATCGGGCCGGTCGCCTTCCAGCCGGCCGAGTTCACCAAGCTCGCGATCGTCGTCTTTCTCGCCAGCTACCTGCGCGAGCACCGCGAGGTGCTGATCGTCGGCGCCCGCCGCTTCCTCGGGGTCACGCTGCCGCCGCTGAAGCACTTCGGCCCGCTGCTGGTCGTCTGGGGCGCGTCGATGTTCATGCTCGTCTTCATTCGCGACCTCGGCAGCTCGCTGATGTTCTTCGCCGCCTTCCTCGCCCTGCTCTACGTGGCGACCGGGCGCTTCTCGTTCGTCGCGATCGGGATGGGGATGTTCCTGCTCGGCGCCTGGTTCTTCGCCAGCACCGTGCCGCATGTCCACGACCGGATCGAAACCTGGCTACACCCCTACAACGACCCGCAGGAAACCGGGTACCAGATCCTGCAGTCGATCTTCGCCCAGGCCGACGGCGGCCTTTTCGGGGCCGGCTTCGGGCAGGCGCTGATCACGATCCCGGGCAGCGGCGGGTCGGCGCTGCTGCCGGCCGCCCACACGGACACGATCTACTCGCTGATCGTCAACGAGGTCGGGCTGTTCGGCGCCTGCGGCCTGATCCTCGTCTACCTGCTGATCGCCGCCCGCGGCTTCAAGATCGCCTTGCTCGCCGGCGACGGCTTCTCGAAGCTGCTGGCGACGGGATTGACCGCCGTCTTCGCGATCCAGGCCTTCGTGATCATCGGCGGCGTCACCCGGGTGATCCCGCTGACCGGCGTCACCCTGCCGTTCGTCAGCTACGGCGGCAGCTCGATCCTCGCCAACTTCATCCTGCTGGCGCTGCTGCTGCTCATCTCCGATCGGGCGCGACGTGAGGCCAGCGGGATAAGAACCGGGTAGTCAACCCACGCCATAAAGCTCGTCTTTGTCCATTGCCTCAGTCGGCTTAGGGACCGGGTTTTCTCCCTTACATAAGAGTTTCTAAGTATTCAGTAATGTGCTCCCTTAAGTTGCTGTTGCAGGTTCTGAGTGGGCCGCCCAACGCTGGTTCACGGACCTGGATGAAGGCAACACTAGGTATCTCTAGCTCAAGAAGGGAGTTACTCTGTGGTTGTTCAAGCACAGTGTCTATCCACCCGCCTTCGTTGGCTTCTAGTGCTACTAGCTGCCACTTGTGCAGTGACGGTGGGTCATAGCCTTGTTAAGGCTGAAATGGCGAAGGCGGACTCCTGCAGCTTCGGCAGCGTCTGGTCCTGCGGCTGGCCTACTCCGCCTGAATGGATCGCCTCCGCGACCCCGCGATTCTTCCAAGCGGAAGTCACCTCACGGAACTGGATGGAAGCTCAGGTCTCTGACGTACACGGCGGCACCGTGGCCCAGAAGTGCACGCACATACGACGAGCCTCAGACGGATTTACCGAACAGGTTGTATGCGGCTCGGGTTATCCCGGATTGAGGCCAATCAATTCCTGGATGAGACCCGGATATGTGTTTGTCCGGCATGGCGCATCTGGAGCTCGGACAATCCAAGGAGGAGCCTGGCACTACTAGAGCCCGAGGCTGAAAACGCCCAGTCATTAGCTCTTAACAACCCTGAAAGGAATAACCGTGTTTAGCCTCAAACATTCCACGCGGGCTCAGCTACTAGCCGCAACCTTTGGCTGTGTCTTGTTGTGCGCCCTGCTCGTCTCTGTACTCGTCAGCAGGTCAAGTGCAACTGATGCTCAGGATCCCATTGATTCCTTTTCGGTCCTGAGCTCGTCGAACGCTAAAGGCCTCGCCGCTATGCCCAGCCATGTCCAGTCTCGGGTAGAGAACCTCAGCCGCTCTCCTCAGCTTGCCCAGGCGCCCTCGAAGGTTGGCCTTGCTGAGTTCAGTAATGGTCAGCAGGTTGCAGTCGCCCTTATCGGCGAGTTGATCTGTGCCCAAGGCATTGAAAGTGGGCTGGCTACCTGTGGATTCCCTAGTGTCGCAGCCAGTGGGGGTACTTTTTCGGCCGCGCCCGTTGGGTGCGATGGCTACGAAGTTGTCGGTCTGATGCCCGACGGTGTTGATCGTCTGTTGGTCGATAGACACGGCAACGGCTCAGTTGATAACCAAATCCCGGTGCAGTCAAATGTGTACTCAGCGACGCTTAAGCCGGTATCGACTGTGCTCATGAGCGTGGATAGAAAGGTCCGAGTCGAGCTACCCCTCGGTTGGTACGCGGCTGATAACGAAGCCTGCTGATCCGCGTTCCCGGGACCCGGGTCCTACTCAGATTCTGTTTGACCCGCCGCCCATGTGCTGACCTGGCACATGGGCGGCCTACTTTGCAGGGGAGCGGCGGCCTAATCACGTAGGATTCGCGCCCTGAATCGGCAGATCGTCAAGCTCTTCGCGTTCATCGTCGTACTCTTCGGCGTCCTGGTCGGCTTCACGTCCTACTGGTCGGTCTTCGACGCCGAGGCGCTGAAGGAAAAAAACGCGAACAAGCGGCCGTTGCTCGAGGCTCAGCAGATCCCCCGTGGCCGCATCCTCACCGCCGACGGCGTCGTGATCGCGAAGTCGGTGCCGAAGGGGAGAGGGGACGCGAAACGCTACGTGCGGCGCTATCCCGAGGGCTCCCTCTTCGGCCACCCGATCGGCTACAGCTTCGTGCGCGAGGGGGACACCGAGTTCGAGCAGTTCCACAATGAGGAACTGGTCGGTGAAGAGGGCGAATTCGTCTCGATCGCCGACGAGCTGCTCGGCCACAAACAGGAAGGCAACGATGTCGTCACCAACATCGACGCCGACGCGCAGCGGACGGCGCTGGCGGCGCTGCAGGAAGTCGGCTTCGGTGCGGTGGTCGCGATCGAGCCCAGCACCGGCGCGATCAAGGCGTTGGTCTCCAACCCTTCGTTCGACCCCAACCGGATCCCCTTCGATCTCGAACAGATGAACCAGAACGAAATCGAAAGGCCGCTGTACAACCGGGCGACGCAGGGCCAGTACCCGCCGGGCTCCACCTTCAAGGTCGTGACGGCCGCGGCGGGCCTCGACTCCGGCGCGATCACCCCGGAAACGACGATCAACGCGCCCGGTGTCATCACCGTCGAAGGCCAGCCCTTGGAAAACGACTACGGGAAGAGCTACTTCGGCGCCGGGCTGGAGACCGCGCTGACCAACTCGGTCAACACCTGGTTCGGCAAGCTCGGCCAGATGGTCGGCAACGACACCCTCTTCGAATACATGGAACGGTTCGGCTTCAACGCGACGCCGGGAATCGACCTGCCCGAAGACGAGGTCGAACCCAGCGGCGTCTTCGAAGAAGGGGAGCTGTTGCGCGGCGGCGACCCCGTCGATCTCGCCCGGCTCGCGATCGGCCAGGAGCGGCTGCTGGCGACGCCGCTGCAGATGGCCCAGGTCGCCGCGGCGGTGGCCAACGGCGGCGAGCTGATGAAGCCGCAGATCTGGAAGCGGGTGGTCGATCCGGAGGGGCGCGTGGTCGAGAGCATGGACCCGTCGACCTACAGCGAGCCGATCAGCGAGGAGACGGCGGAGGCGCTGACGAGCGCGATGGAAGGCGTGGTCACCGAAGGGACCGGGACCAACGCGGCGATCCCGGGCATCTCCGTCGCCGGCAAGACCGGCACCGCGGAAACCCCCGGCAACAAAGCCTGCGGCGGCGGCGTCGACGAAAACCAGGCCTGGTTCATCGGCTTCGCCCCCGCCGACGACCCGCAGATCGCGATCGCCGTCAGCGTCGAGTGCACCCCGGAATTCGGCGGCGACGTCGCTGCGCCCATCTTCCGCGTCGTCGCGGAATCGATCCTGAACGGGGAATGAGGAGGAGCATTGGCTGAGCTCAGCGAGGGCAGCGTCGTCGACAACCGCTACCGGGTGCTGCGTCGGCTCGGCAGCGGCGGCATGGCCGACGTCTGGCTGGCCGAGGACGCGCACCTGCAGCGGCAGGTGGCGCTGAAGGTCCTCCACAGCCGCTACCTCCAGGACAAGCAGTTCGTCGACCGCTTCCAGCGCGAGGCCGAGCACGCCGCCGGCCTGCAGCACCCGAACATCGTCGCCGTCTTCGACCGCGGTGAAGACGGCGCCGTCAACTACATCGCGATGCAGTTCGTGCAGGGGCCGACGCTGAAGGAGCTGATCGACCGCGGCCTCGCCCCCGACCAGGCGGTGGCGTTGGTGCGGCAGGTGCTGGAGGGGGCGCGCTTCGCCCACCGCAACGGGATCGTCCACCGCGACCTGAAGCCGCAGAACGTGATCGTCGACGGCGAGGGCAAGGCGATCGTCACCGACTTCGGCATCGCCCGCGCCGGCGTCTCGGAGATCACCCAGACCGGCTCGGTGATGGGGACGCCGCACTACCTCTCGCCCGAGCAGGCGCAGGGCTTCGACGTCACCCCGGTCTCCGACCTCTACTCGATCGGGGTGATCCTCTACGAGGCGCTGACCGGCCGCGTCCCCTTCGAGGGCGACAGCGCCGTGGCGGTGGCGATGAAACAGGTCTCGCAGGTGCCGCAGCGGCCGAGCTCGATCAACCCGCAGATCTCCCCGGCGCTCGACGGGGTGGTGATGCGGGCGCTGGAGAAGGACCCGGGCCAGCGCTTCCAGAGCGCCGACGCCTTCATCGCCGCCCTCGACGCGGCGATCAAAGACCCGGGGGTGGCGCAGGGCACCGCCGCCTTCGCCGCCGCGCCGGCGGTCGTCGAGGAGGTCCCGCCCGTCGAAGACCGCAGGCGCAACTGGTGGCTCTGGGGCCTGCTCGTCGCCGCGGTCGTGATCGGCATCCTCGTCGGGCTGGCGCTGACCCGCGACACCACGACGAAAGTCCCGAACGTGACCGGCAACCAGCTCGGGGTCGCGATCACCCTGCTCGAGCAGGACGGCTTCACGGTCGGCGACGTGGTCCGGGTCGAGCGCGAAGCGCCCGCCAACGAAGTCCTCGAGCAGGACCCGGCCGCCTCGCCGCCCTCCGACCAGGCCTCGCTCGACTGCGCCTTCATCACCTTCTTCTGCTCGAAGCCGGACGTGACGCTGACGGTCAGCGCCGGACCGGGCAGCGCCGAGGTGCCCTCGACCGCGGGGCAGACCGAGGAGGAGGCGACGCAGCAGTTCGAAGACGCCGGCTTCAAGGTCGACGTCGAGCGGGTCAACTCGGAGACGGTCGCACCGGGCCAGGTGATCTACTCCGAGCCGCGCGGCGGCAACACCGCGACCAAGGGCTCCACCGTCACCCTCTTCGTCTCCCGCGGGCCGAAGCTGACGAAGGTGCCGGTGCTCGTCGGCGCCCAGCGGGAAACGGCGGTGCAGCGGCTCCGCGCCCGCGGCCTCGAAGCCGGCATCGCCGAAGAAGAAAGCTCCTCGCCGCGGGGCCAGGTGATCCAGCAGTCGCCCGACGCCGGCACGCAGGTCGAACCCGGCTCGACGGTGGCGATCGTCGTCTCCGCCGGCGAAGAAGAAGAGGAGCAGGCGCAGGTGCCGAACGTGATCGGGAAGCTGCGACGCGAAGCGGTGGAAGCGATCCGCGCCGCCGGGCTGCAGCCGAGCGTCGAAGAAGAGGAAACCAGCGTCGAAGGCAAAGTCGGCCGCGTCACCGACCAGTTCCCGCCGCCCGGCAGCGAGCTCGAACCCGGCGAAACGGTGACGATCACGGTCGGCAAGCGCGCGGTCGAAGAACCGGTCGAAGAAGAAGGGGAAGAAGAACCGTGAGGGTGGCGGTGCTGGCCGGCGGCCGCTCCTCCGAGCACGAGGTCTCGCTGCGCTCCGGCGCGGCGGTGGCGGGGGGCCTGCGCGAGGCCGGCCATGAGGCGGTCGAGGTGACGATCGGCCGCGACGGGCGCTGGAGCGCCGCCGGCGGCTCGGTCGAGCTGGTGCCGGGCGGGGGCCTGCTCGAGGTCGACGCGGTCTTCCCGGCGTTGCACGGGGCCTTCGGCGAGGACGGCAGCGTCCAGGGCCTGCTCGAGTGGCTGCAGGTCCCCTACGTCGGTTCCGACGTCCTCTCCTCGGCGATCTGCATGGACAAGCTGACGCTGAAGCGCCTCTTCGCCGCCCACGACGTGCCGCAGGTCGAGTTCACCGCGGTCGAAGGCGCCGACTGGTGGGGCCGCTGCGAGGAGATGGGGCTGCCGCTCTGGGTCAAGCCCTCGCGGATGGGCTCCAGCGTCGGCATCACCCGGGTCGAGAAGCTCGACGAGCTCGACGCCGCGGTGGAGCTGGCGCTGCGCCACGACCCGCGAGTGATCGTCGAGGCCTCCGCCTCCGGCCGCGAGGTCGAGTGCTCGGTCCTCGGCAACGACGAGCCGCGGGCCTCGCTGCCGGGCGAGATCGTCGCCAACGCCGGCTGGTACGACTTCGAGGCCAAGTACACCGAGGGCGGGATGGAGCTGCGCGTCCCCGCCCCGATCGGCGAGGAGACGATCGAGCGCGTCCGCGAGCTCGCCGTCTCGGTCTTCGCCCTCGCCGGCTGCTCCGGCCTCGCCCGCTGCGACTTCTTCGTCGAGCCCGACGGCTCCGTCCTCGTCAACGAGATCAACACGATGCCCGGCTTCACCGACACCAGCGTCTACGCCAAGCTCTTCGAGGCCACCGGCATCGCCTACCCCGAGCTCTGCGACCGCCTCGTCGGGCTCGCCGTCGAGCGCCACCAGCAGGCGCGCTCGTACGAGTTCTGATCAGGTGGGCGCCAGGCTCTCCGGCAGCTCGCGGCGGGAGCCGATGCCGAGCTTGCGGTAGGTGTTGCTGAGGTGGACCTCGACGGTCTTCGGGGTGACGAAGAGCTCCTGGGCGATGTCGCGGTTGGTGCCGCCGGCGGCGGCGAGGGCGGCGACGCGACGCTCGCTGGCGGTGAGCGACTCGACTCCGGAGAGGGCGGCGGTGCGGGGGCGGACGCCGGCCGCTGCCAGCTCGGAGCGGACGTGGGCCTCCAGCGGCCCGGCGCCGCAGGCCTCGGCCAGCTCGAGGGCGCGGCGGAGCGGCTCGCGGGCCTCCTTCGGCCGACGCGAGAGGCGCAGCAGCGACCCCTTGGCGGCAAGCGCCTTCGCCAGCTCCAGCCGCGCCGTCGATCCCTCCAGCAAGCTCACCGCCTCGTCGAGGCGAGCCTCGCCCGCCTCCCGCTCGATCGTCCCCAGCTCGCGCAGGACGCGCCCGACCGTCGCCGCCGCGCCGAAGCCCTGCGCCGCCTCCAGCTCCTCCTCCAGCAGCGCCGCCGCCTCCTCGCTGCGGCCGAGCCGGTCCAGCGCCTGCGCCTTGCCCGACCGCCAGCGGGCGAGGACCGGGTTCAGGGCCCAGGGGTAGCGGTCGCGCAGCTCGTCGGCCAGCGCCAGCACCTCCTCGTGGCGGTCGTCGGCGAGCAGCAGGCGCAGCCGCCCTTCGCGCCAGAAGC
>Ga0196960_10000005_pt1 | contig 77786 bp, 71 predicted proteins | sample S3v_5metaG_FD_183187 | JGI IMG/M metagenome (GOLD analysis project Ga0196960, IMG submission 183187) | Soil microbial communities from Anza Borrego desert, Southern California, United States - S3+v_5 | ecosystem: Environmental > Terrestrial > Soil > Desert | place: USA: California | collected...
CCGACCGCACCGCCCGCACTTCGCCACGGGCACCGCACTCATCGGCGACTGGATCATCTCGAAGGGCACGGGAGGTGTGGACCGGCACGGCACGAGACCTGAGCGGTGAAGGACGGTCGCCCGGTGTCGCACCGGGGCCCGGTCTCCCGCGTCCCCGGGAGACCGGGCCCCGGTGCGCGGATCGTCCCTGCCGGTGGCCCCGGTGGGAGAGCGGGAAAAGCCTCGACACCGGAAAAGGCCGTCGCTCGCACCAGCCCGTCCCACGACGGTGCGTGGAACGTATCATCGGCACGCTGTCGCGACGTGCGGCGAACAGGGCTGCCGCGGGCCGGACCGCGTCATACCGACGGCTGGGACGGGCTGGAGACGATGACGCACCCTCGGAAACGGAGCACCAGCGCCGACGTCGCCGGAGCGGCGGGTGTCTCACGCACCACTGTGAGTTACGTGCTCAACAACCGGCCCGGGGAGGTGATCCCCGAGGAGACCCGTCGGCGCGTCATGGAGGCCGCCGAGCGCCTCCAGTACCGGGCGAACTCCTCCGCCCGTGCGCTCGCGGCGGGCAGGAGCGACCTCGTCCTGCTGTCCATTCCCGACCTGCCGATCGGCCCCAGCATCAGCCGCCTCGTGGAGGAGCTGGCCTCCTCTCTCGCCGAACACGGCCTCACCCTGGTCACCCACCTGATGGCGGGACAGTCCCGGAGCCTTCCCGACGTGTGCGCCGCCGTGGGCGCGTCGTCGGTGCTCGGCTTCGAGGCGTTCGACGACGACGTCGTCCAGGCCATGCAGCGGCTCGGAGTCACCGTCATCTCTCCCCACAACAGGGGCCTGCTGCCTTCGACGGCTCCGTTGGGGCGGCTGCAGGCGGAGCATGTGATCTCCCGCGGCCACCGCCGGATCGGCTACCTCCTGCCGGCGCAGACCAAGTTCCAGGACATGGCTGAGGAGAGGTTGCAGGGTGCGGCCGGTGCCTGCGCGGACGCGGGCGTGGCTCCCCCCTTGGCCCTGGCCTCCGACATGGAGATCGAGGACCTCGTGCGGCCGCTGGGACGCTGGAGCGAGGCCTCGGTCACAGCGGTCTGCGCCTTCAACGACGAGTACGCCATCGCCTTGCTCGCGGCGATGCACCACATCGGTCTGCGGGCTCCCGCGGACCTGGCCGTCGTCGGAGCCGACGACATTCCGATGGCGCGCTTCGCCGTGCCCGCCTTGTCCACGGTGTACTTCGATCTGCAGGAGGCGGGGCGTCACCGGGCCGAGGCGGTGGTGGCCGGCCTCGGTGGAGGGCGTCCGCGCTCCCCTTCGCCCACCGCCAGCCTGCGGCTGGTGCAGCGGTCCTCCACCTGAGTCTGCCGCACCGGCGAACTGGCGCAGGCTCCGCGCACAATCTCGGAAGAGTGTCCGCTGCCCACCCGTCGATCTCTGTCACGTACTCGTTACCAGCCGGTGTCTTGCTGGGGCGACACCACTGCTGTTCGCCACTGACGCGCGCCACTGACGCGCATCAGCCGGCCGTTCGACGACCGGAACGAGCCGGACAGCCGGCTTCGGCGGCCACACCGGTCCGGCGACCGGCACACACCACCTCGAACGCTCTGCGGGCCCGCCCAGCCAGCCGACACAGGTGCAGACGCCTCGTCAGGATCGCTGGGGCCGCGAAGAGGCCTCCCGTTCCGCGCGGGTCCGCCGCCGCACGCCGATGCCCTGAAGACCGGGTCCTCACGCCCGTCGTCCTTGTCCGACGGGGCACGCGCCGTTCGCTCGGCCGACGGCCGTGTCACCCCAGATGTGCGGAGTAGGCCACCTCTTCGAGCACGATCCGGCCGTCCACCAGCTCGACACCGAGCATCCGGCCGGTGAATCCCCCAGCCACCTCCGTGGAGAGGTAGCGCCCGTCGAAGGTGCCCAGGACACTGCAGGCCCCGTCGTCGTCCACCACGGCGAGTTCCACGAGATCGGGTTCGGCGGGTGTACCGAACACCCCGGGGCGATCGGAGTCACGGACGGTGATGCGCAGGATGACCGGCTTCCCGACGGGGCGGGGTATCCGTGCGACCGAACTGACGGCGGGGCCGATCGAGACCGTCGCCTCCACGCTGTCCGCGTCGGCGGTCAGTCCGTACCAGTGGCAGCTGTCGATCCGGAGCAGGAAACGGCCGGTGCCGGCGGAGGTGTCCATCCGTACCTGTGCCGTCCACCGGGTGTCCCGGGCGCGTGTCAGGAGGAGCACGGGCGCCTCCTGTTGCACCTGCCTTTCGAGGATGAGGCGGCCTCGGCCCTCACGGCGGGTGAAGGCGGCGGGGTTCGTGCCGGGAGCGACCCAGCGTGGATCCAGTTCAGGCCCCTCGAACCTGTCGGTGAAGCTGTGCTCCTGCGGCTCGACCGCGAACCGCTCCTCGTCCACGACCGGCCAGCCGTCCACCCAGTCCACACCGGCGACGAATGTCTCGCGCCCGTTGACATGGAACTTGGGCGTCGCTCCACGGGGCCGCACGCCCAGATAGACCAGGGCCCATGAGCCGTCGGCCAGTTCGACGAGGTCGCCGTGCCCGGTGTTCTGCACCGGGTGGTCCGTGCTGCGGTGCGTGAGGACCGGGTTGTGGGGAGCCGCCTCGAAAGGCCCGTCGAGGGTCCGGGCGCGGGCGACGGTGACGGCGTGGCCCCGCTCGGTGCCGCCTTCCGCCAGCAGGAGGTACCACCACTTCCCCACACGGTAGAGGTGGGGGCCTTCCGGCGCCGCGAGACCGGTGCCGTTCCACAGCAGGCGGGGCTCTGCCAGCATGCCGCCCGTCATGGGATCGATCGGCACGCTCGCGATGCCGTGCAGGCCGGGGAGGAAGGAAGCCCAGGTGAGGTGGCATACCCCTGCCTCGTCCCAGGCCAGGTCGGGATCGATGCCGATGGTTCCTGCCACGTGCACCGGATCCGTCCACGGCCCTTCCGGGTTCTCGGACGACACGATCAGGTGCCCCCGGCGTACCTCGTGAATGTTCGTCGTCACCAGCCAGAACCTGCCGTCGTGGTGGCGGAGCGTCGGCGCGTAGATGCCCGAGCCGGCGTAGCCGGTGTGCGGCGCGAGCTGACTCGGACGGGTCAGTACGTTGCCGATGTGGGTCCAGGTGAGCAGATCGGTGCTGCGGTGGACCGGGACGCCCGGTACGTACTCGAAGCTGCTGTTGGCGAGGTAGTAGGTGTCACCGACGCGGCAGACCGAAGGGTCGGGGTGGAATCCCGCGATGGCTGGTGTGACGGACATGACCATGGTCTCTCGGTCTCCTCGGGAGGCGGGCGCTCGGTGCTGGTCGGCCGGGCAGGGCGGCTCGATGAGGCTGCCGCCCACATGGTGGAAGCGGAGTACTGACGCGCGTCAGTAGCCAATAGGAAGCCTGGGGCCGTTCACAAGGTGTACGTCGTCAAGATCGGGTAACGCCCGGAGCCCTGAAGTCCGTACGCAGCGCGGCACCCCCGCCTTCGCGGAGACCTGGGGAGGGGCGGGCTCACGCGGAAACGACCGCGGCACGAGCCGGACGGTCGCTGTCGGACGCTGCTCGTGAAGGCACTGCCACGACGTCACAGGGTTTGACGGCGGCAGAGCTGTACCGCGTGAGCAGGAAGACCCCGCGTGCGGTCAGCACGGCGCCCGTGAGGGCCAGAGCGGCCCCCCAAGGACCTCCCGGTACCCGTTCGCCGAGGAGCGCCACACCGATGAGCGTCGCCGTGAACGGGTTGACGAGGGTGAGGATCGCCAGGGGCGTTCCGAGACCGCCCGTGTACGCGGCCTGGGACAGCAGCAGACCGGCCATGGCCAGGCCGATCGTCGGCAGCGCCACCGAGGCCGTCTGCCAGGAGATCAGACGGTCCGCGTTCAGCACGGTCTGGGTGAGGGCCGAACCGCTGCCGGAGACGACTCCGGAAGCGGCGGCGAACGCCGGTGCCCGGAGGGCGGGGTGCCGGACGGACAGTGCGAGGGGGACAGCGAGAAAGGCGGTTGCCGCAACGCCGAGAGCGCCGGAGGCGGTGAGAAAGCCGCCCGACCCGGTGGTGAAGGTGAGCGGGATGAGCAGGGTGAAACCGGTTGCGGTCAGGCAGAGGGCCTTCCATTCGGCGCGGGTGACGCGCCTGCCGGCCGCGTGGGCGCCGATCGGGACGGCGAGGACGACGGTGAGCGCACCGAGGCACTGCACCAGACTCAGCGGTCCGAAGGCGAGAGCTGCGACGTGCAGGAGAGCGCCCAGGGCGTTGGTGACGGTGGACACCCACCAGGCGGCGTCCGTCAGCACCGCCCGCAGGCCGCCCGTGGCGGTGCTCTTCCCGGCCACGCGGTGCTGCATCGCGGCCGCGACCGCGTAAGCGACGACGGAGGCGAGCGCGAGGGCCACAGCAACCGGGGTGTTCATGACGAGCTCTCCAATCGGAACGTACGGCCTGCCCCCACGCCCGCCTACGGCTCTGCCCGGCCAGGGACGAGGAATCCCCCGCCGGGGTCACGCGCGTCTGCTGGCCGTGGAAGCGAGTTGCCAGGTCTTCACGATCTCTTCGGGCAGGCGGTCAGGACGAGACAGCACGCCCCCCGGCCTGTGGTGTAGCGGAATACACCGGCCCCACCGCACCCGGCGGGAGCGGGCCGCCCGGAGCGGCACAGGACCGGGCCGGCCCGACATCTCCGGAGACGTGGGAATGCGCGGGCCCGGTGGCCCGGGCGGAAATGCGCTCGGGCCACCGGGCCTGGGACTCGCCGCCCCGTCCCCACGGGCGAGGCGAGTCATGGGGCCGCTGCCGCTGGAGCGGCCCCGGTTCGCCGGTGGGCGTGTGGAAGGCCACCCACCGAGGTCATGGCGTGTTCTACCCGCGGTATGCGGGCACGCTCTCGCGCTGGCCGGCTGGTGCGTCCGGGGTGGTGTGCTTGCGGGTGAGCGCCTCACCTTCGATGTCGACGTTGGGCAGGAACCGGTCGAGCCAGCGCGGCAGGCGCCATGCGCGGTCGCCCAGGAGGGCGAGGACGGCGGGCACGATGGCCATCCGGACCACGAAGGCGTCGAAGAGGACGGCGACTGCCAGGCCGAAACCGATCACCTTGATCATGGATTCGGCTGAACCGATGAAGCCGGAGAACACCGCGATCATGATCAGCGCGGCGGCGACGACCACGCGTGAGCTCGAGCGGAAGCCGGAGACGATGGCCTGGCCCGGCCGCTCACCGTGGACGTACGCCTCGCGGATACGGGAGACCAGGAAGACCTCGTAGTCCATGGCGAGGCCGAAGACGATGCCCACCAGGAAGATCGGCATCATGCTCATGATCGGACCGGTCTGCTCGACACCGAGCAGCTCGGCGCCGTGTCCGTGCTGGAACACCATGACCACCGCGCCCAGGGCAGCCAGCACGGAGAGCAGGTACCCCAGTGCCGCCTTGAGAGGCACGAGGATGGAGCGGAAGACCAGCAGCAGGAGCACGATGGCCAGGCCCACCACGACGATCAGGTAAGGCACCAGCGCCGACTGGAACTTCTGCGCGAAGTCGATGTTCGCGGCGGTGCTGCCGGTGATCTCATAGGTGGCGCTCGCCTGCTGCTCCACGGCCGGGCGCTCGCCGCGGATGGTCTTCACGAGGTCGATCGTGGCCGCATCGGTGGGGCTGGTGGACGGGGTGGCGGTGATGACGGCCGCGTCGCGGGCCTGGTTGAACTGGGCCGGGGAGACGGACACGATTCCGTCGGTGGCACCGATCTCCTTGGAGATCGTGCTCACGGCGGCCTCGGGGTCGTCGCTGTTCCTGGTGTCCACCACGACGGTCAGCGGGCCGTTGAAGCCGGGCCCGAAACCGTCGGCCAGGGCGTCGTAAGCGCGGCGCTCGGTCGTGGAGGTGGGCTTGGACTCGTCACCGGGCATGCCCAGCTGCAGGCCGGTCGCCGGTAGGGCGACCGCGCCCAGGCCGACCACACCCAGCAGGAGCACGGGCAGCGGGCGGCGCACCACAAGGCGGGCCCAGCGGCTGCCGGCGTTCTCGGTCGACCGGCCTCGATCGTGTCCGGCGTCCGGGCGGCCGCGCTTGGTCCCCTTGCGGACACGGCGGGCGAGTACGGCCTTCGGCCAGAAGCCCAGCAGGGCCGGCACCAGTGTGAGACAGATCAGGACCGCGATGACGACGGCACCGGCGGCACTGAGGCCCATCTTCGTGAGCATCGGGATGTCCACCACCGACAGGCCGGCGAGAGCGATGACCACGGTCAGGCCGGCGAAGACCACGGCGGATCCGGCGGTGCCGACGGCGAGTGCGACGGCCTCGTCCGGGGCATGCCCCTTGGCGCGCTCCTCGCGGTAGCGGGAGACGACGAACAGGGCGTAGTCGATGCCGCATGCCAGTCCGAGCATGGAGGCGAGCGTGCCGGTGGTCAGGGAGAGGCCGAAGGTGCTGCCCAGAGCGATGATGCCGGTCATGCTGACACCGACACCGATGATCGCGGTCAGCAGCGGAAGTCCGGCCGCGGCCATGGAGCCGAAGGTGATCAGGAGGACCACTGCGGCCACCGCGATGCCCATCGCCTCGGCCGATCCGCCGGCCGCAGGCTGCGTCGCCAGGGCGTTACCGCCGATCTCGACCGTCAGGCCGGTGTCCCTGGCCTGGTCGACTGCTGTCTCCAGCTGTTCCTTGCTCGCGTCGGTGAGGTCCGCCGCCGCCACCTCGAAGGTGACGGTCGAGTACGCGACGGAGCCGTCCGCGCTGACGGCGTCCGCCTGGAAGGGGTCGACGGCGCGGACGACCTGGGAGCCGTCACCGGCCTCGCCGACCAGTTCCTCGATGACCGCCTTGTTCTGTGTGGCGGTCACCTTCTCCCCGTCCGGCGCGATGAAGACGAGCCGGGCACTCGCGCCCTCGGCTCCCGACCCCGGGAAACGCTCGTCCATCAGGTCGAACGCCTTCTGGGACTCCAGGCCCGGCATGGCGAACCCGTCGTCGGGTGCGGCCGGAGCCTTGACGGCGGCGAAGCCCGCGGCGGCCAGAACGGCCACCCACAGGAGCGTGACGAGCCATCGCCACCGAAAGGCCATACGACCGACTTGGTACAGGAAAGTTGCCATGGCGGGGAGAACGCCTCCACATCAGCGGTACAGAACAGGAAGGACGGGCCGGCCCCGCATCCGCTCGACGGATGCGAGGGGGTGTGCCCTCTGCTCTCCACGATCCCGTCCGGCGCGTGCCACGACGAGGGAGTGATCTCCCGAACCGGTGGTGTAGCGGGCTACACCACCGGGCGAGAGGCAGACCTGCCGGGAGCGGACCGGACGTCCTGGACGACGCTCCGACGAGAGGCCCGGGAGGCGACGGACGCTTGCCGACGCAGCGTCAGACGGCTTTTCTGGGGTCCTTCAGGTACGTCAGCACGGCCAGCACCCTGCGGTGCCCGCTGTCGCTGGGCGGCAGACCGAGCTTCAGGAAAACGTTGCCGATGTGCTTGCTCACCGAGCGTTCCGTCACGACCAGCGCCTCGGCGATGGCGGTGTTGCCGTGCCCCTCCGCCATCAGCTTGAGCACCTCGCGCTCACGCGGGGTCAGCGAGTCCAGAGGGGAGTCCCGGCGACGGGTGAGGAGCTCGGTGACCACTTCGGGGTCCAGAGCCGTACCACCGGCCGCCACCCGCTCCAGCGCGTCGAGGAACTCGTCCACCCGGCCCACGCGGTCCTTGAGCAGGTACCCGATCCCGCTGCTGCCCCCGCTCAGCAGTTCGGCGGCGTACGACTCCTCGACGTACTGCGAGAGAACCAGAACCGGAAGGCCCGGGATCTGCTCACGCGCGGCGAGCGCCGCGCGCAGCCCTTCGTCCCGGAATCCGGGAGGCATGCGCACATCGAGTACGGCCACGTCCGGACGCTGCTCCAGCAGGGCCGGGAGGGTCTCCGGCCCGGTCCCGACGACGGCCGCGACTTCGTGTCCGGCCGATGTGAGCAACAGGACCAGGCCCTCACGCAGCAGCGCGTTGTCTTCTGCGATCACCACACGCAAGGCAGTTCCACGGTCACGGCAGTCGGTCCTCCTTCAGGACTGGTCACCGTAACCGTACCGTCCAGAGCCGCGACCCGGCGACGGATGCCGATCATCCCGGTGCCGCCGGCCTCGTCCGCGCCACCTGCGCCTTCGTCCCTCACCACGACCCGCACGGCGTTGCGCAGACGTTCGAGGCGGACGGAGGCACGTACGGAGCCGCTGTGCTTCGCCGCGTTGGTCAACGCCTCAGCGACGGCGAAGTACGCCGCTGCCTCCACCGCCGCCGGTGCCCTGGGCCCGTCGTCGGCGAGCCCGACGACGTTCACGACCACGTCGAGGCCGCTGCTGGCTGCCAGCGCGCGCACCGCCCCGACCAGGCCGCGATCGGAAAGGATGGGGGGATGGATGCCACGCACCACATGCCGTAGCTCCGCGAGTGCCTCCTCCGCCTGTTCCTGTGCCTCGTCCAGGAGCCGGCGAGCGGTCTCGGGCCGGTGATCGTAAGCACGCCGGGCGAGCCCGATGCGCATGGACAGCGATACCAGGTGTGCCTGTGCTCCGTCGTGCAGGTCGCGCTCGATTCGGCGCAGTTCGGCTTCGTGCGCGGCGATGGCGCCCGCCCTGGTAGCAGTCAGTTCGTCGACCCTGGCGGCCAGCAGAGCCTGCGGGGAGGGCTTGAGCAGAGCGGCCGACCAATCGGCTTCCAGGTCCGCCAGGCGGCTGATCAGTGGCAGAACGACCGGCTGCCGCCGCAGGAGGCCACTCCACACGCCGTCCACGACCAGGCCGAGCGGCCACAGCGGAACGGCCAGCAGGCCGATCCAGCCGTACACGTAGAAGGCAGCCATCCACCGCAGGTCGGACCGGGTGCCGGGATCACGCAGCACGATGCGAAGACGTTGTCGCAGACGGCCGGTGACCGGCTGGTAAGCCTGCGGAACCTCGCGGCCGGTCCACGTGGCCACCAGGAACCTTTTCGCACCGGCGATGCGGCGGACCAGGAGCAGCGTTTCCGGAAGCAGCCAGGCGCCGACCACGGCCAGTGTGCCCAAGGCCGTGATCAGGAGCACGCAGACGAACAGGCACATGGCGAAGACCATCGCCACCGACCTGCACAATTGTACTGTTGCCCGCTTGGCCTGCACCATCGCTTTCCACATGTCGCCCACATTAGGCAGTCGGATGAGGAGAGGCAGGAGAGCACAGCACCCCGCGATGGTGTAGGGGGCTACACCACCGTGCCTCGCACATCACCGCGCATCGAGGGACCACCGGGCCGCCGGCTCGCCGGGATGCGGACTGCCGGTACTGACGGCGACGGTCACCGGTGCGGGAAACGGACCCGTGACCGCATCCGTGAGAACATCTGCGGTTTCCGCCCAGCAGCCCTGCCCTGCCACCGAAGTGACAGCTGACCGCGGTGTCGTTTCCCTGACCGGCGGCCTCGCTGACACGCCGATAGGTGACGGAGGCCAACCCCCGGCCGGCGGCCAGTCGTTCAGCGGCTGCCATGAGCGCCTCGTGTGTCTCCGCCACGTGCGGGGTGCGAGGGGGGCCGCGAGCTGTCGTCACCCGTCATCGCGCGCGGTGGCCGGCTCGTCGCGCGCATGGTGAGCGGCAGAGGCGCTGACCATTGCCCGGGCGTGCAGGTGTGCCTGCTTCGGCATGTTCCAGCCCAGCACGCCGATCGTCCTCCCCTGCCGGCGGTACACGGCGACGAACCGCCGCTGCTCGGGGGAACCCTCCACCACGGTGGCCTCGGCGTCCGGTGCGGAGAAACCGTGGATCTGGACGCGGGCGTCGAACTGCCGGGTCCAGAAGTAGGGGACGGGGGCGTACGACCGGTTCCCGCCGAGAAGGTTCCCGGCGACGACCGCCGCTTGGTCCACGGCGTTGGTGCGGTTCTCCAGCCGCAGCAGCCCTCCCACTCCTTCGTGGTACCAACGAGCCACGTCGCCGGCAGCGTAGACGTTCTCCGCTGCCGCACACCGCGCGTCGCACACCACACCGCCGTCCAGGACCAGACCACTACGGATGAGCCACTCGGTCATCGGTACGGCACCGACAGCGACGACGACCAGGTCGGCCGGCAGGATCTCGCCGCCTCTCAGGCATACACCCGTCACTCTGCCCCGGTAGCTGGCGAGGCAGTCCACCGCCGTACCGGGTCGAAGTTCCACACCGTTCTCGTGATGGAGGGCAGCGAGCAACGGCGCGGCCATCACACCCAACCTGTCGGCCAGGGGCGCCGGTTGTTCACCGATCAGGGTGACGCGCACTCCCCTGGTGCGTGCCGCTGCGGCGATCTCGGCACCGAGCACTCCGTCACCGATGACCACGACCCGTTCCGACAGGTGGAGTACGGACCGCAACGCAAGGGCGTCGTCCATGGAGCGCAGTGTGTGCACCCCGGCCAGGCCGGTCTGTCCGAGCAGGGTCCGGGCGCGTGCTCCGGTGGCGATGACGACTGCGTCGGCCTGGAGCTCGCGCCCGGAGGCGGTACGTACGACACGCGTCCGGACGTTCAGCGAGAGGGCGGCGTCGCCGAGGAGCACAGTCGCGGACACCGAACCTCCCGGTGCCGGAGGCGGCAACTGGCTCCGCGTGGGTGACCAAGCTCCCGTGAGAACCTGCTTGGACAAGGACGACCGGTCGTAAGGGGGGTGCCGTTCCGCGCCCAGTACGGTCAACGTGCCTCGATACCCCTTGTGGCGCAGCGCCTGTGCGGTACTGAGACCGGCGATCGAGGCACCCACCACCAGGACGCTGCCGGGCGAGCTCACTCTGCCCGGTCCAGCTGTACGGTGCGGTGGCGCCGGGCTCCACCCCGGGCGATCTTCATGTGCACCTCCTGCTCCACGGGCCTGGAGTGACGGGAGCACTGAGCAGACCGGTGACGGCGTCGGTCAGGTCCGTCTCAAGCTCCTGCCAGGCCGGCTGTCGCACGCGAGCGTCCTGCGCGAGTGCCCGCTCAGGTTCGGCCCACGTGTGTGTGAGCAGGTGGAGGGCCATCACACCGCGCGTCACGCGGGTCTCCGCCAAAAGAGCCAAAAGGCACCCTGCCATGCCTGCCATGGTCCGGCACACCGGGGCACGGACGAGGGCCTCGTCGGCGACGATCGTCCGCAGCACCGGGCCGGTCATCACCTGGGCGGTGAAGCGGGCGTACCAGGAGGGCACGGCGGGTGAGCGCACCTGCTCGGTAGCGGGCCGCACGAGGCATGCGCCCCAGTCCCTCAGTTCCCGGCTGTCGCCGATCCCTTCCAGCATGCGATCGCGTACCTGCTCGGTCCCGTCCGAGTGCCGGCGCACGATCGCACCCACCAGGTCCTCCTTCGTGCCGAAGTGATGGCTCACCGCTGCGACATCGCCCTGCCTGGCGGCTTCGCCGACCTGGTGGTCTGACACGACCGCCGGGCCCGATCCGGCGTGGAGACGCTCCGCTGCGGCCATGACGGCCTCTCGTGTCCCGACGGAGCGGCCGGCAGGTGCGCCTCTGCTGCTCATCTCTCGCTTCCCGACGGCCCGGGTGACGGACCGCGGAGTGGTTCAGGTCCGCCGATCCTCGCAGTGACACTCGTCATCGAAGTGGATACAGCTGGATCGAGCAGGACACCGGCGCGGGAAATCTCCGCCGCCCCGTTCCGCGGGGGGAGGGCGCCGGAGCGGGAGGGGCCGGCGCCCGGTCAGACCCGCTGCTCCCGGCAGAGGCCCTCTGAGCAGCTGGCCCCTGGCCGGGGCCAGGCACAGGCCGGCGCCTGCGGCGGGTCATCGCGCCGTACGACGAGACCGGCCCGGAGTCTTCCCTCCGGACCGGTTCGGCGATCGTGGCTCAGTCCCGCGACATCGCCAGTGCCGCCTCGGCCTTCCTCCGGTAGTTGGCCAGCTTCTCCTCCGGCGCGACGGCCGCCTGCTTGCTGCGGGGCCGCACGGACACGTCGTGCCCCTCGGCCGCCCGGCGGAGCGCACCCACCGTGGCCTGTTCGCGCGGCACGTGTGCGAAGGGGTCGAAGGAGTACCAGCGCATCGCGTTCTCGTGGGTCATCTTGTCGATCTCGGCGTCTGGCACACGGTTCGCCGTGAACACCTCGTGCAGCTCCTCCGGGGCGTGGGGCCACATGGAGTCGCTGTGCGGGTAGTCCGCCTCCCAGCAGATGTTGTCGACGCCGATGTCGTGGCGCAGCTTCACACCGACGGGGTCGGAGATGAAGCAGGTGAGAAAGTGCTCGCGGAAGACCTCGGACGGCAGTTTCCCGCCGAAGTCCTGGAGGGTCCAGGTGGCGTGCATCTCGAAGGTGCGGTCGATCCGGTCCAGGAAGTACGGGATCCAGCCCGTGCCCCCCTCCGACAGCGCGATCTTGATGTGGGGGTACTCCTTGAGGACGCGGGACCAGATCAGGTCGGCCGCCGCCTGGACCAGGTTGATCGGCTGAAGGGTGATCATGACGTCCGGCGGGGCGTCGGGAGCCGTGATGGCGAGGCGCCCGGACGATCCGATGTGCAGGTTCATCACCGTGCCGCAGTCGGTCAGGGCCCGCCATACCGGGTCCCAGTACTCCGTGTGGAAGCTGGGGTAGCCGAGCGGGACCGGGTTCTCCGGGAAGGTGAGCGAGTGGCATCCCTTCTCGGCGACGCGGCGGATCTCCTGAGCGCACAACTCCGCGTCCCAGATCGCCGGGAGCGCCATCGGAATGAACCGTCCGGGTTGGGCGCCGCACCACTCGTCGATGTGCCAGTCGTTGTAGGCACGCACCAGCGCGAGCGAGAAGTCGGAGTCCTCGGTGGCGAACAGGCGGGCGGAGAAGCCGGGGAAGGAGGGGAAGTTCATCTGGGCCAGCACTCCGCCGGCGTTCATGTCGGCGACCCGCTCGGCGGCGTCGTAGCAGCCGGGCCTGATCTCGTTCAGACCCTGGGGCTCCATGCCGTACTCCTCCTTGGGGCGCCCGGCGACCGCGTTGAGCGCGACATTGCCGACCGAGTTGTCCCGGAACTGCCAGACGTCGGTTCCGTCCTCGCGATGCACCAGACGCGGGGCGTCCTTCTTGTAGCGGTCGGGAAGGTGGTTCGCGAAGATGTCGGGCGGCTCGATGATGTGGTCGTCGACGCTGATCAGGATCATGTCGTCGCGGTCCATGAGGATCCTCCTCGGAGGTTGCGTACGGATCAGTCGGAGGCGGGAAGCGCTTTGGGAGCCTTGATGGTCAGCGGCTCTCCCGCGTAGGCGAGGCGGCCGGAGCCGGACGCGGTGCAGAGCAGTTCGAGGCTCTCGGCGGCGTCGACGTACCGCTTTCCGATGAGGGTGCCCGCCTCGCCGTCGGCCGGTTGCGGAACCGGGGCCTCGGTGGCGGCGATCATCGGGGCCCCGCCGCACTCGATCGGTCCGGCCGGCTGCCGGGGGGCCCGGATGACGATCACCCGGGTGCTGTCGGTGGCCGATGCGAGCTGATCACCGGGGTGCGGGATCGGTGAGAGGGACGCCATCGGGCTGATCTCCTTCCGGTAGCGGGGTCGCGAGGGAGGGGGCGGTGAGCCGTGCCCCCAGTCGGTCGAGGTCGTAGGACTGGCGGGCGAGCCAGAAACGCAGGAAGCCGGTGAGTGAGTAGCGCAGGAAGAGCGCCGCGCCCACCACCGCGGCGGTGATCCCGCCGATACCGACGGCGAAGGCGTCGCCCTGGGCCAGTGCGTTGTCGGTGCCGTGGGCGAGGGGGAAGGCGAGGGCGCCGAGCACGAGTCCCGCGGCCATCAGAAGACCGCCGAGGCGGAGCCACAGGGCGGCGCGCGCGGTGGCGGGATCCGGGATCTTCAACTCGGCGAGTTCGCGCACGAAGCGTTCCGCGCGTGACTCCGGGGCTGGGCTGGAGGTCATGGGGCGCTCCCCAGGTAGTAGGAGGAGAGTTCGGCGTGCAGGGAACTGTCGGGATGTCCCTGCCAAGGAACCCGGCCGCGGGCGAGGACGGCGGCATGGTCGGCGATCTTCAGGACGGCGGCGGCGAACTGCTCGACGACCAGGACCGCGACCCCCTCCCGGGCGAGCTGTGCGACCCGCTCGTACAGCTCCACCACGACCAGCGGGGCCAGGCCCATGGAAAGCTCGTCGAGCAGCAGGACGGCGGGATCGGTGGTGAGTCCGCGGGCGAGGGCGAGCATCTGCTGCTCTCCGCCGGAGAGGGTTCCGGCGGCCTGTGTGCGCCGGTCGCCGAGGACGGGGAATCGGGAGTAGGCGGCGTCCTCGATCTCCTCCCGGGTGCGCCCGGTGAAGGTCATCATCCAGAGGTTGTCCCGTACCGAGAGGTTCGGGAAGACTCCGCGCCCCTCGGGAATGAGGCAGACGCCGGCCCGGGCCAGTTCCCCGGCGCGGGCACCGGTGACGTCCCGGCCGCCGAGGAGGAACCGGCCGCCGCTGGGCGGGTGCACCCCCGCGGCGACCTTCAGAGTCGTGCTCTTGCCCGCTCCGTTGGGGCCCAGCAGGGCAACGACCTGGCCGGCTTCGACCGTGAGGTCCACCCCGTGCAGGACAGTGATCCGGTCGTACGCGGCGCACACGCCGCTCAGTTCGAGAAGTGGCCCCCCGGTGCCGGCCATGCTCATTCCTCCCCCAGGTAGGCGGCGAGCACGGTCGCGTCATGGCGGATCCGGTCGGGCGGCCCGCTGGCGACGACACTGCCGAGATCGAGGACGTGGACGACGTCGCAGACGGTCATCACCAGGCTCATGTCGTGTTCCACCAGGAGCACGGCGGTGCCCTCGTCGGCGAGGGAGCGGAGCAGACCGGCGAAGCGGCCGGTCTCCTGCGCGTCCTGTCCTGCGGCGGGTTCGTCGAGGAGCAGCACCTTCGGCTCCAGGACGAGCGCGCGGGCGACCTCGACGAGCCGGGCGGCGCCGGTGGGCAGGGCGTCGGCGAGCACTTCGGCCTGGTCCGTCAGATCCAGGCGGCTCAGCACCCGGTCCGCGGCACGGGCCGCGTGCCGTCGCCCGGGGCCGAGTTCCGCGGCGACGAGGAGGTTGTCGCGTACGGTGAGGCGTCCGAACAGCTCCAAGTGCTGGAAGGTACGGCACAGCCCGCGGCGGGCCCGGCGGGCCGGGCCCTCGCGCGTGACGTCGTGTCCGTCGAGCAGCACGCGGCCGGTCATCGGCCGGCGCAGTCCGGAGACGACATCGAACAGGGTGCTCTTACCTGCTCCGTTGGGGCCGATGAGCCCGGTGACTCGCCCGGCTTCCGCTGCCAGGGACACGGTGTCCAGGGCGTGGCGGCCTCCGAAGGAGACGCTCACCTCCTCAGCCTGTAGCAGTGGCACGGCTCAGCACCTCCCCGTCCTCGGGCTTCCAGGGGCGGCGGACGCCCCACCACTCCACCGGTACGTCCTGGTCCGGGTCGCTGCTGATGGACGCGCGGGCCCTGAGCGCCACCGCGGCGAGGACCGCCACGACGAGCAGCAGGCCGCCCCCGACCGTGCCGGTGGCGGTGAGCAGCCAGCACAGGCCGAGCACCCCGAGCAGGAGGGGCAGGAGCGTACGGTCACGGGCGAGCCTCGCCCATTCGCCGTGCATCCGCGGGACGACGCCGGCGGGACTGTGGGCGAGGCCCATGCCGGCCAGCGCGATGAGCAGCGCGGACACATCGTGCGCCCAGGAACCGAGGTCCGCGAACAGCTGGGCCGGGACCACGAAGGCGATCCCGGCGAACAGGCCCGTTCCGACGGCCCCCAGCCCTCCGATGACCGCGATGAGGAAGAGCGGCAGGCCGACGACGAGATTGAACTGCTCGGCGGTGACGGTCTGCATCTGCATGCCGTAGAGGGCGCCGCCGAGACCCGCGAGGCCGGCCGAGAAGGCGAAGACCGCGGCCTTGGCCCTGAGCAGACGCCCGCCGAGCGTGACGAACGCGGCCTCGCTGTCCCGCAGGGCGATCAGCCTGCGGCCGAAGCGGCCCCGGCGCAGCGCGGACACGGCGAGCGACCCCAATGCCAGGAACACGGCGGCGAGAAGAAGCAGTTGGGCCGGTGAGGTGAGATGCCAGCCGAACAGGTCGGGTCCCGTGACCGGTACCGAGCCCTGATCGAACAGGGCGATGCGCACACCGAACACGTCGACCGCCGGCAGGGTGAAGATCCAGCGGTCGAGGATCACGGCGAAGGCGACGGTTCCGAGTGCCAGATACACGCCGGACAGGCGCAGCGCGGGCAGGGCCACGGCCACCCCGACGACCGCCGCGATCAGCACGGCCACGGGCAGCGCCCAGAGTTCACCCCGCGCGCCCAGGTGGCCCCACACCACCGCGCCGATCCCGGCGATGGACAACTGGCACAGCGAGATCTGTCCGGTGAACCCCGCCAGTGGCACGTAGGACAGGGCGATGAGACCCAGGGAGAAGATCGTGCCGTAGGAGATCACCGCATCGTCGGTCAGCACAGTGACCAGGACCGAGGCGAGGAGCAGGATGCTGCCGGCGAGGACGAGGCTGCCGCGTGCGCCGGGCAGTGGTACGCGCACCGGTCGGCGGTCGCGGCCGCGCAGCTTGCGGTGCGGGAAGACGAGCAACGCCAGGAGAAGCAGCAGGGCAGGCGAGGCGAGGCGCAGGCCGGGCAGGTAGTCGTTCTGCGGCAGGTAGCCGGCGAGGTAAGCCTCCAGCAGACCCACGACGGCCGCTCCCAGGAAGGTGAGCGGCAGACTGCGCAGTCGTCCGAAGACGGCGGCGGTGTAGGCGCTGACGATGAGCAGGGAGAGCTGCTGGGCGTCGAGTGCGACGGCGGGTGCGATGAGGATGCCGCCGACGGCGGCGAGCTGGATGCCGAGGATCCAGGCGAGGCGGCCGGCCCGCACCGGGTCGGCGCCGGTCAGCCCGGCGAGGGCGCGGTCGTCGACCGAGGCACGCATCTCCGTGCCGGTCCTGGTGCGGTGCAGCAGCAGCCACAGGGTTGCGGCGACGGCGACCGCGACGGCCATGGTGACGGCCTGATGCCAGGTGAGGGCGGCCGGGCCGAGGCGGATCGCGGAGCGGTCCGAGAAGAACGGGGTCAGCGGCCGGGCGGCGTTGGGGTTCCAGACCCAGCGGGCGAGCGCGATGCACCCGGTGAGCAGAGCCAGCGTCATGACGAGGCGTTCGGCCTCGCCGAGGTTCTGGACCGGGCGCATCAGCACGCGTTCCACGAACAGACCGAAGGCGGGTGCGAGCACGAGCAGCACGGTGGCGAGGGCGAGCGGTACGGGCCATCCCCAGCCGATGGCGAGCTGCCAGTAGGAGAAGGCCGCGAGCATGCCGGCTGCGCCGTGGGCGAAGTTGAAGACGCCCGCGGTGGTGTGGGTGAGCACCAGACCGCTGCCGATCACGGCGTAGATCGCGGCGGTGCTCAGGCCCACCACCGTGAAGGCCAGGAATTGATCCATGATGTGGAAACTAGCTTCTCCCTATTGGAGAATCAACCATTCGTACACGATACTCGTATGCGAGAATCTAATTCTCCTTCTCAGTGGACGACGAGGAAGGCGGTCCCTTGAGCCCTACCGACGACCTGGTGGAGATCGAGCAGCTCCTGGCTCGCTACGCGGTGGCCATGACCCGCGGCGACGTGGACGGAGCGCTCGCCGTGTTCACCCCGGACGGCACCTACAGCGCGTTCGGCGACAGCTACCCGCTCGACGGGTTCCCCGCGTTGATCGCCGCCGCGCCCAAGGGCCTGTTCCTGGCGGGGACGCCGGTGATCGAGCTGAACGGTGACGCGGCCACCGGCACCCAGCCCCTGTGCTTCGTCGAGCACTCCGAGCACGCGATGCGCATCGGCTACTACGACGACACCTACGTACGGACGACCCGGGGGTGGCGGCTGCGCACCCGCGCCATGACCTTCATCCGGCGCAGCGGCGACCACGACTCCGGCCGCCCGCACGCCTTCGAACGCTCCCGTCCATGAGGACCGCGCACTTCAGGCGCGAGGTACGTGCCTGGCTCGACGCCCATGACCTGGCTCCGGGGGACGACCACGGCCTCGACGCCCAGGTGGCCCAGCTCGCCCGGGTGCGCCGGGCGCTGTGGGAAGCGGACTGGATGCGGTACGGCTGGCCCCGCGAGGTCGGGGGGATCGGCGGGCCCGCCGTCCTGCGGGCGGTGCTCGGCGAGGAGATCGCCTCGCGCGACCTGGCCGAGCCCGGCATCTGGTCGATGGTCGAGGTCCTGGTCCCCACCCTGATCGACTACGCGCCGCCCGCGCTGGCCGCCGGGATGGTACCCCGGCTGCTGAGCGGCCGCGAGCAGTGGTGCCAGGGCTTCTCCGAACCGGACTCGGGCAGCGACCTGGCCTCACTGTCCACGCGGGCGGTACGCGACGGTGACGACTGGCTGGTGAGTGGGCAGAAGGTGTGGACGAGCCTGGCCCAGTACGCCGCCCGCTGCGTCCTGCTGGCCCGCACCGGCGGACCGGGCCATGACGGCATCAGCGCCTTCTTCGTGGACATGGACTCCCCCGGCATCACCGTACGGCCGCTGCGCACCATGCATGGCGTCGACGAGTTCGCCGAGGTCTTCCTCGACGACGTGCGCGTCCCCGGTGAACGCCTGCTCGGCGCACCCGGAGATGGCTGGAAGCTGGCCATGGACCTGCTGCCCCACGAGCGCTCCGCCTGCTTCTGGCACCGGATCGCCCACTTGCACAGCCGCCTGGACCGCTTGCTGGCCGACAACTGCGAGCCGGACACCGGCGCACTCGGCGCGGTCTGGCTCGATCTGCATACCGCACGCTGCCGTTCGGCGCGCACCCAGCGGACCCTGGCCGAGAACGGCCGGCTGGGCCCGGAGACGTCCGTGGACAAGATCCTCCTCGCCACGGCCGAGCAGCGGCTCTTCGACACCGCGCGCGACCTGCTGCCCGGCACCGTGGAGCTGACGGACAAGGGCGCGTGGCGCACCGAGTACCTCTACTCGCGTGCGGCGACGATCTACGGCGGCACCGCGGAGATCCAGCGCAACATCGTCGCCCGCCGCCTGCTGGATCTCGGGAAGGAGTGACCGCGCGTGGACACCGAAGAGCGCGAGCTGTTGGAACAGACCCTGCGCAAGACGATGTCGAACGCCTCCGGCCCCGCCCTCGACGCCTCGCTCGCCGACCTCGGCTGGGCCGAGATGCTGGCCGAGGAGCCCTGCACGGCGATCCCGTTGGTGTTCCGCCTGCTCGGTGAGACGGGGGCGCACGCGTCCGTCCTCAACGACGTCGTCCTGCGCGAGGCGGGGAGCCCGCCGGGCTCGACGCCGGTGCTGCTGTACACGGGTGGGATCCGGGTGCAATGGGCCCGTGACGGGAGCACGGACGACCGCCCCCTGGATCCCTCGCTCCCGCTTCGGCGTGTCACTGCGGGCGGCGTCTTTCCCATGGCCGGGGGGCGCCGGGCACTGGGCTGGTGGCTGCTGGGAACCGGTCGCGCGATGCTCGCGCTGGCCCGCCGGCACGTCCTGGACCGGCACCAGTTCGGACGACCGCTCGCCTCCTTCCAGGCGCTGCGTCACCGCCTGGCCGAGACGCACGTGGCCCTGGAGGGTGCCGAAGCGGTGCTGTCCGCCGCCGGCGACGACGACACCTCGGCCCTGCTCGCCAAGGCGGTGGCGGGCCGGGCCGCCCTCACCGCCGCCCGGCACTGCCAACAGGCTCTCGGCGGTATCGGTTTCACCGCCGAGCACGATCTGCACCGGCACGTCGAACGAGCCCTGGTCCTGGACGGGCTGCTCGGCTCCACCCGCGACCTCACGCGTGAGGCCGGGGCGCTGCTGCTGCGCGAGGGCCGGACTCCACGCCTTGTCGAGCTGTGAGGAGAACCGAGTGACCGCCTGCCTCTGGTACGACCTGCTCGGCTGCCTCGATCTGGACACCGTGGACGAGCACTCCTACGAGGGCCGCTCGCAGCGGCTGGAATACCGCAGGCTGTTCGGCGGGCAGTTGCTGGCCCAGTTCGCACGCGCGGCGACCCGGTCCGCGGCCGGCAAGGAGCTCAAGTCCCTGCACACTCAGTTCCTGCGGGAGGGCCGTACCGGTGAGCCGGTGACCTACGAGACCGACGTGCCTCAGCAGGGCCGCACGTTCGCGACCGTACGGCTCGTCGCCCGGCAGCGGCACGGGGTGATCGCGGTGGCCAGCGCGAGCCTCAACGCGTGGGAGGACGGACCGGACCGCCAGACGACGGCCCCGCCCTCGCCCCTTCCCGGTCCGGAGCGCCGAGTGGATCTCGGCCTGCTGCCGTGGGAGTCGCGGTCGGCGACCGACCTCGACACCGAGAAGGCGGAGGCTCCTGTCCACGAGCTCTGGACCCGCGTTCCCGAGGCACCCCGGGACGTCGCGCCCGCCCTCCTGTCGTACGCCACCGACCTGACGCCGATCGGCACCGCGCTGCGGCCGGTGGCGGGGGTGACCCAGGCGGACTCCGGAAAGGTCTTCGGCTCGGCCGTCACCTCGCACACCGTGTGGTTCCACCGGCCGTTCGACACCGGACGGTGGCTGCTGCTGCGCCAGCACAGTCCGCTGGCCGCACACGGGCGCTGCTTCGGGCGCGGTGACGTACTGACCGAGGAGGGCGTGCTGCTCGCGTCCTTCGCGCAGGAGGCCTTGCTCCGGTTCCTCTGAGCGGACACCCGGGGTGCGTGGTCAGGGCGCGGGTACGTCCAGGACCAGCGCGGAACCCATACCACCGCCCGCGCACATGGCCGCGACGCCCACTCCCCCGCCCCTGCGACGCAGTTCGTGGACCAGGGTGACGACCATGCGGACGCCGGTCGCCGCGACCGGGTGACCGAGGGAGCAGCCGCTGCCGTTGACGTTCACGGTGTCCGGGTCGAGGTCCAGGTGGCGGACCGCGGCGACGGCCACCGACGCGAAGGCCTCGTTGATCTCGAAGAGGTCGACATCGGACACGCCGAGACCGGCCCTGCGCAGTGCCTTCGGGATGGCCTGGACGGGTGTGAGTCCGGTCTCGGCGGGGTCGAGGGCGACCGAGGCCCAGGCCCGTACGGTCGCCAGGGCCGGCAGGCCCAGGCGTTCGTCCGCCACCATCACGGCCGCCGCCGCGTCGTTGGCACCACAGGCGTTGCCGGCCGTGATGGAGAAGCCGGCGATCTCCGGGTGGAGCGGCTTGAGAGCGGCCAGACGTTCCGCGCTGGTGTCACGGCGCGGGTGCTCATCCGCCTCGAAGGGACCGTGGATGGTTTCGACGGGCACGGTCTCGTCCTTGAAGCGCCCCTCGTCGAGGGCGCGGACGGCGTTGCGGTGCGAGCGCAGCGCCCAGGCGTCCATCTCCTCACGGGAGATTCCGGCGCGCACCGCGGTGTTCCAGCCCACCGTGACCGACATGTCGAGGTTGGGGGCGTCGGCCCGGTCCGGGTGGGACGGTGGCACCCACAGGCCCTCGACGCCCCGGAAGGACAGCTTGGGCGCGGTGGACGCGGAGTTGACTCCCCCGGCCAGCACCAGCCGGTCCATGCCCGCCCGCACCGAGGCGGCGGCGGTCTGCACCGCCGCCAGTCCGGCCGCGCAGTGCCGGTTCAGGGCGAGGCCGGGTACCTGTGTCAGTCCGGCGGTCACCGCGGCGTGGCGGGCGACGACCCCGCCACCGTAGTGCGACTCGGCGAGCACCACGTCGTCCACCAGGCCGGGGTCGAAACCCTCCACGGCCGCCGACACGATCCGGTCGGCCAGTTCGTGGGCGGTGGTGTCGCGCAGAGCCCCTTTGAAGGCGGTCCCGATGGGGGTGCGCAGTGCGGCGACGAGTACGGCTTCAGGCATCGGTCGTCTCCTCCGGTTCGGCGAGTTCGGCCACGAGGGTCCGGCGCAACAGCTTGCCCGTGGCAGTGCGGGGCAGTTCGGGACGGAAGACGACGGCGTCCGGGGTCTTGGACGAGCGCAGGCGGCGCTTGACGAAGGAACGGATCTCCTCCTGATCGCCGTCGCCGACGAGCACCGCCACCAGCCGTTGGCCCCACTCCGGGTCCGGCAGGCCGAGTACCGCGGCCTCCTGGACGCCTGGGTGCTGGAGCAGGACGTCCTCGATCTCGGCGGGCGCGATGTTCTCACCGCCCCGGATGATCGTTTCGTCCGCACGGCCTTCGAGGAAGAGGTAGCCCTCTTCGTCCAGCCTGCCCCGGTCCCGGGTGGCGAACCACCCGCCCCCGTCCTCGGAGCCGTCCACGCCCTCGTACTCGCCCGAGATCTGGGCGCCACGCACGAAGACGAGTCCGGTCTCGTCGGCGCCCAGCCTCTTGCCGTCCTCGTTCCGGATCTCGACCTCGACACCGGGCAGCGGACGCCCCACCGAGCCCAGACGGGCGCGCACCGCGGGGTCCTCGGCCCCGGCCGCCTGCCAGTGGTCGTCAGGGCCCAGCACGCAGATGGAGGAAGCCGTCTCCGTCAGACCGTAGGCGTTGACGAACCCGGTGTCCGGGAACTGCCGCAGGGCGCGCTCCATCACGGGGCGAGGGCAGCGCGCTCCGCCGTAGGCGAGGTTGCGCAGCGTGGGGACGTCCGCCTCCGCGTCCGCCAGTTCGGCCGTCAGCCGCGCCAGCATGGTCGGTACGACCATGGCGTGGCTGACACCCTCGCGACGTACCGTCTCCAGCCAGTCGGCGGGCTGGAAGACGCTCTGGTAGACGACGCGGCGGCCCGCGTACAGGTTCGTGAGCAGGTTCATGAGCCCGGCGACGTGGTACGGCGGCAGCGCGACCAGGCTGGCGTCGCTCGGCTCGGCCGACCCGAAGTCCTGGGTGTTGAAGACGTAGGCCAGCAGGTGGCGGTGGCGGAGCAGGGCCGCCTTCGGGGCGGCGGTGGTACCGCTGGTGTAGAGGACGACCGCGACAGCTTCTTGGTCCTGCGGGGCGGGCAGCCACTCGGCCGTACCGGGAGCGGTGATCAGCGCGTCGAGGTCGGCCGGGTTCAGCACTTCCGCCCCGGGATGCCTCTCGATCAGTGCGCCCAGTTGCTCCTCGCCGAGGCGGTAGTTGAGGGGGACGAAGGGAATGTTGGCCAGCGCGGCGCCGAACAGGGCGACCGGGTAGGCCGGGTGGTTCGGCCCCAGGTACAGGACGGCGGTGCGCCCACGGAAGCGGGTGGCGGCGTGCTGGGCGAGGCGCTGCAGTTCGGCGACGGAGAGGGTGCGGCCGCCTTCGGTGACGGCCGGCCGGTCTTCCGCCGAGGCGGCCATTTCCAGGATCACGGCTATGTTCATGAGAATCACATTCTCCTACACTCAGATCCCTACTCGCAAGAGAGGGGAATGCGATGCACATCGAAGGTTGTGCGGCCCTGGTGGTGGGCGGAGCCGGCGGCCTGGGCGAGGCCACGGTGCGACGACTGCGCGCGGCGGGCGCCCGAGTGGTGGTCGCCGACCTCGCCGACGACAGGGGCAAGGCCCTGGAGGCGGAACTGGGGGTGCGTTACGTCCGTACCGACGCCACCGACGAGGACTCCGTCCGGGCCGCCGTCGACGAGGCCGAACGGGCGGGCGCGTTCCGGATCGCGGTGGACTGCCACGGCGGGCCCGCGAGCGGCGGCCGCCTGGTCGGCAAGGACGGCTCCCCCATAGGCCTGGAGGGTTTCCGTACGACGATCGACATCTATCTGACCGGCGTCTTCAACGTGCTGCGGCTCGCCGCCGCGGCCATGAGCCGCACCGCACCTCAGGACGAGGACGGGGGACGCGGGGTCATCGTCACCACGTCGTCCATCGCGGCGTACGAGGGGCAGACCGGCCAGCTCCCCTACGCGGCGGCGAAGGGTGGTGTCTCCGCGATGACACTGGTCGCCGCCCGGGACCTGTCCCCTCTCGGCATCCGTGTGGCGTCCGTCGCCCCCGGCACCGTCCTCACGCCCGCGTACGGCAAGGCCGGCGACCGGCTTCAGGCACACTGGGGGCCTCAAGTACCGCATCCGCGGCGAATGGGGCGGCCCGAGGAGTACGCCGCACTCGTGCAGCACCTCTGCGAGAACGAATACCTCAACGGTGAGGTGGTGCGCCTGGACGGCGGGCTGCGGTTCCCCCCCAAGTAGTTGCTCGGATTGCGCGGACCGTCACGGATCCGCCAGCCCATGCAGCCGTCGTCGGGCAGCCTGCCACCCGAGCCGCGGCGCCCGCACGCGTGACCAGCCCGGCCGTGGATTTCCCGGACAGGCCGGTCACGGTGGCCGCAGACGAGCGGATGTGTTCTCCGGCCGTGCAGGTCGGCTCGGCACGACAGCGAACCGTCATCGGTCGTGCTGCGCGCACAGGGTCAGACGAGATCCCCGTGCTCGCCCAGCCCTGGCGGCGCCCCGTACTCCGGCTCGTACCCAGCAATGCGGAACGGGCTGCCGACCAGCCGGTGGCCCCCCGCATCCACCACCGTGCCGGGCGCCTCGGCGAGGGCCTCGGGCAGGGTGCGTACGGCGGCGGCGGGCACGAGCAGTGGGCGCAGCCGGGCCTCCCAGCCCGCCGCCGTGTCCGCGGCGAGGGCCTTCGTCACCGCGGCGATCACCTCCTCGCGGCGGGCCGCCCGCTCGGCCATCGTGGTGAAGCCCTCCACGCCCGCCTCGGTGGCGAACAGGCTCCAGAAGCCGTCGTGGGTGATGAACAGCGCCAGGTGGCCGTCGGCAGTCGGAAAGAGCTGGGCGGGGACGTAATAGGCGTGGGCGCCGCCGAGACGACGTGGCGGCGCACCCTCGTTGAGCCAGGCGGACGCGTGATAATTGAGCTGGGAGAGCATCACGTCCCGCAGGGAGACGTCCACCTGCCCGCCTCGTCCGGAGACGACCTGCGCCAGCAGGCCCAGCGCGGCGGCGAGGCCGGCCGAGTTGTCCGCGGAGGAGTAACCCGGCAGTCGCGGCGGGCCGTCGGGCTCGCCGGTCAGTGCGGCGATTCCGGTGGCCGCCTGGACGACGTAGTCGAAGGCGGGTTCGTCGCCTGCCTCCATGCCCCAGCCGGTGAGCGCCACGCACACGAGCCGCTCGTTCCAGGGTTCCAGCATCTTGTAGGTGAGTCCGTAGCGGCGCACCGCTGACGGCTTGAGATTGACCAGCAACGCGTCGGCGTCCTGCACGAGTTCGTGCAGCCGCTGCTGCCCCTGCGGTGTGGACAGGTCCGCCCGGACCGAGCGCTTGCCCCGGTTGAGGCTGGCGAAGTACGCGTCCGAGACCTGCCGGGAAAGATCTCCGCCGGGTGGTTCGATCTTGGTTACCTGGGCGCCCAGGTCGGCCAGCAGCATCGTGGCGTACGGACCGGCCAGGATGTGCCCGACCTCCAGGACGCGCAGCCCGGACAGGGGGCCCTGCCCGCTCACCGGAAGTCCGCAGCGATCGCCGCCACCGCGTCCCGGGTGCGCAGCTTGGAGGCGACCAGTTCCTCCCGTCCGCTGCCGAGAGGCAGCAGACGCACGGACAGATCGGTCGTGCCCGCGTCGGCGTACCGTTTGAACCGGGCCCTGATGGCCGCCTCGTCGCCCGCCACGCACAGGTCACCCACGTCGCGCACATCACCGTGCTGCAGCAGACGCTGGTAGTTCGGGGACACCTCGGCCTCACCGAGGATGCGGTTGGCACGTTCCCTGGCCGAGTCGACCTCGTGCGGCGTGCAGAGGCAGACCGGGACACCGGCGACGACGCGGGGGGCCGGACGGCCCGCCTCCTGTGCCGCCTCGGTGATGATCGGGACGACGTGGTCGGCCACCGCGCGTTCGTCCGCCATCCACAGCACGGTCCCGTCCGTCAGCGCCCCGGCGATCCGCAGCATCACCGGTCCCAGGGCGGCGAGCAGGACCGGCAACGGGGAGACCGGGGCGAGAGTGAGGGGGTTGTGGACGCGGAACACGTCGTTCTCCACGTCCACCGACGGCGCCCCGCTCACGGCGGCGTTCAGCACCTCCAGGTACGCCCGGGTGTACGCGGCGGGCTTCTCGTAGGGGATACCGAGCATGTCGCGCACGATCCAGTGATGGGAGGCGCCGACGCCGAGCGCGAGCCGGCCGCCGGCCGCCGCGTGCGCGGACATCGCCTGACGCGCCAGGGCGACGGGGTGCTGGGTGTGCACGGGCACGACCGCCGTACCCAGCTCGACGCGTGACGTGGCCTGCCCCATGAGGGAGACGGCCGTCAGGGCGTCGAAGTCGGTGGGAACCTGCGGTACCCAAACCGTGTCGAACCCGGCCTCCTCGGCCCAGCGAGCGTCGTCGGCCATGCGCTCCGCCTTGTAGGCGGCGTCGCCCCGTTCGGGGCCACTCATCAATCCGATTCGCATCTCATTCCTCAGTGGTCGAAAGGGCCTCGGGTGCGGCGGTCAGGGCGCGGACACCCGCCACGATGGTGTCCAGTGCCGTGCCCGTGGGATACACGGCCGCGGCTCCGGCCTCGTACAGCCGGCCCACGTCCCCCGCGGGAATGGTGCCGCCGACCACGACGGGGATGTCGTCCGCGCCGACCGCGCGCAGCGCCTGGACCGTGCGCCGGGTCAGTGCGAGATGGGCGCCGGACAGGATGGACAGCCCGACCAGGGCGACGTCCTCCTGTACGGCGGTGGTGGCGATGTCGTCGACGCGGCGGCGGATACCGGTGAACACCACCTCGAACCCCGCGTCCCGCAGTCCCCGGGCGACGAGTTTCGCCCCGCGGTCGTGTCCGTCGAGTCCCGGCTTGGCGACGAGGATCCGCGCCGGCGGCGTCATCAGAACACCACCGGCTGACGGAACTCGCCCCACACCTCGCGCAGGGCGCCGGCCATCTCGCCGACCGTGCAGTAGGCGTTGGCGCAAGCGATCAGGGGTTCCATCAGATTGGTGTCTCCCTCGGCGGCGTGTCTCAGGTCGGTGAGGCGGGCCCGGACGTCGGCGTCGCTGCGTTCGGCCTTGACCCGGGAGAGGCGCTCGAGCTGCCGCTCGCGGCCCTCGGCGTCGAGTTCGTAGGTGGCGAGGTCGGGCGGGGGCTCCTCGGCGGTGAAACGGTTGACGCCGACCACCGGGCGCTCGCCCGAGTCGACCTCCTGGTGCGACCGCCACGCCTCGTCGGCGATGAGGCCCTGGAGGTAGCCGTCCTCGATGCAGCGGACCATGCCACCGTGTGACTCCAGGTCGCCCATGATCCGCTCGATGCTCTCCTCGGTGGCGTCGGTGAGGGCCTCGACGAAGTACGAACCGCCCAGCGGGTCGGCGACCTTGGCCACGCCCGTCTCGTGAGCGAGGATCTGCTGGGTGCGCAGGGCGAGGGTGGCCGACTCCTCGCTGGGCAGGGCGAAGGGCTCGTCCCAGGCGGCGGTGAACATCGACTGCACACCGCCGAGGACGGAGGCGAGCGCCTCGTAGGCGACCCGGACGGTGTTGTTGCGGGCCTGGGGCGCGTGGAGCGAGGCTCCGCCGGCCACGCAGCCGAAGCGGAACATGCACGCCTTGTCGGTCTTCGCCCCGAACCGCTCCCGCACGATGGCCGCCCAGCGCCGGCGGCCGGCGCGGTACTTGGCGATCTCCTCGAAGAAGTCACCGTGCGTGTAGAAGAAGAAGGAGATCTGCGGGGCGAACTCGTCGATGGTCATGCGGCCGCGCTCAAGGACGGTCTCGCAGTACGTCACCCCGTCGGCGAGCGTGAACGCCATCTCCTGCACGGCGTTGGCTCCCGCGTCGCGGAAGTGCGCGCCGGCGACCGAGATCGCGTTGAAGCGGGGCACCTGGGCGGCGCAGAACTCGATCGTGTCCGCGATGAGCCTGAGTGACGGTGCGGGCGGCCAGATCCAGGTGCCGCGGGAGGCGTACTCCTTGAGGATGTCGTTCTGGATGGTGCCGGTCAGACCGGCGCGCGGGAAGCCGCGCTTCTCGGCGGCGGCGACGTAGAAGGCGAGCAGGATCGCGGCCGTGCCGTTGATGGTGAAGCTCGTACTGATCCGGTCCAGGGGGATGGTGTCGAAGAGGACCTCGGCGTCCGCGAGCGTGTCCAGTGCCACGCCGACGCGGCCGACCTCGTCCGCGTACTCCGGGTCGTCGGAGTCGTAGCCGCACTGCGTGGGCAGGTCGAGCGCGACCGACAGGCCCGTACCGCCCTGGTCCAGCAGATAGCGGTAACGCCGGTTCGACTCCTCGGCGGTGCCGAAGCCCGAGTACTGGCGCAGGGTCCAGGTGCGGCCCCGGTAACCGGTGGGGTAGTTACCACGGGTGAAGGGGAAGCGGCCGGGAGGCGGCGGGTCCGAGGGACGGTCCGCCGGGCCGTAGACGGGTTTCAGCGGCAGGCCGGATGCGGTACGGGCGTCGTCGCTCATTTCGGGGAATCGTCCTTGTGGGAGAGGGTCTGGTACGGGGCTTGTCAGTAGGCGCGGTCGTCGAGCGCGTCGGGCCGAGTCCGGCCCGCCACCCGTGCGGGACCCGGTGCAGCGGGCCGGGACGGATGCGGGAGGTGGTGCCCGGTCGGTGCGCCCTGTGTCCGTCGGGGGCCGGAGCCCCGGGCCGGTGGTCGCCCGGGGCACGGGTGGTCAGCCCAGTTGGTCCTTGCGTACCTTGCCGGTCGCGGTGAGTGGCAGACCGGCACGGAACTCGACATGGCGGGGCACCTTGAACCCGGCCATCCGCTCCTTGGCCCACGTGATGAGCTCAGCCTCCGTCACCTCTGCGCGCCGCACCACGAATGCCTTGCCGACCTGTCCCATCCGTGCGTCGGGCACGCCGACGACGGCGGCCTGGGCCACGGCGGGGTGCTCCAGCAGGAAGCCCTCGATCTCGGCCGGATAGGCGTTGAAGCCGCCCACGATGAACATGTCCTTCTTACGGCCGACGATCCTCAGCCGGCCCTCCTCGTCCAGCTCCCCCAGGTCGCCGGTGTGCAGCCAACCGTCCCTGTCCATCGCCTCGGCGGTGGCCTCAGGGTCGTCGAGGTAGCCGCGCATCACGGAGTAGCCGCGGACCAGGACCTCCTTGTCGTCGGCTACGCGCACCTCGAAACCCTCGCAGGGCTTGCCGACGGTCGTCGCGACGGCCTCGTACGGATCGCCCGGTCGGGACGCGGTGACGGTGCCGGCCTCGGTCAGACCGTATCCGGTCATCAGGTGGCTGAAGGGCAGTTCCGTGGTGATCCGGCGCACGAGCTCCACGGGGATGTCCGCGGAGCCGGTCACCGCCACGCGCAGTGAGGACAGGTCCCGAGCGCCGTCCGCCTCCAGCAGGGAGTGGTAGAGGGTGGGCGGGCCCGGCAGGACGGTCACCCGTTCCTTCTCCACCAGCTCCAGCACCCGGTCGACGTCGAAGACCGCGAGCGGGAGCGCGGTGGCGCCCCGCATCAGGGAAGCGATCAGGCCCGCCTTGTAGCCGAAGATGTGGAAGAACGGGTTGACCATCAGATACCGGTCGCCCTGTCGGAGCTGTGCGAGGTCGCACCACTCCGCGTACGCCCGCAGAGTCTGCCCGTGGGTGGTCATCACGCCCTTGGGAGGGCCCGTCGTCCCGGAGGTGAAGACGATGTCTGCCAGGTCGTCCTCGCCGGCCTCCCGCTCCAGCGGCCGGCCGGAGGCGAGGAACCCGTCCTTCTTCAGGTCGATGACCGGCACACCCGGCGGGCCGGCGAACTCCCGGTCCAGGAAACCGTTCTCGACCAGCAGTGCCTTGGCACCGCTGCGTACGACGATGTCGTGCGCCTCTTGCCGGAGGAACCGGGTGTTCACCGGGACCAGGACGCCGCCCGCGGTCAGCAGTCCGAAGGCGGCGACGATCCACTCGGCGGAGTTGGGTGCCCACAGCGCGACCCGGTCGCCCGGGCGGACGCCCGCCGAGGCGAACGCCCCCGCGGTACGCCGGACCCGGTCGGCCAGCTCGGTGAAGGTCAGGCGCTGTCCGCCGTCGACCACGGCCTCCGCGTCGCCGAAGCGGTCGGCCGCGCTGCGCACGAGTCCGGGGATGCTGTGCCACTGTGCGGTGACCGGTGTCATGCGTCGATCAGCCGGGCCAGGTTGCCGCCCATCACCTTCGCCTTGTCCTCCTCGCTGAGCTTGGTGAGGTGGTCGACGTAGGTGACGGGGTCGGACAGGCCCTCCGGATGCGGGTAGTCGGATCCGAAGAGCACACGTTCGATGCCGATGAGGTCACCGAGCTGGGCCATGTCCTCCTCCCAGAACGGGCTGATGTGGATGTTGCGCCGGAAGACCTGGACCGGGTCCTCCTGGAACTCGTGCGGCATCTTCTTGTGCACGTCCGCCAGCCGGCTGAGCACCGGCTCCACCCACGAGGCCCCGTTCTCGATGACCGCGATCTTGAGCTCCGGGAAGCGGGAGAGCGCGCCGTGACAGATCAGGGACGTGACCGCGTCCTCGATGGGCCGCCACTCGTGGACCTGCCGGAAGGCGTTGGGCTTGAACGGCAGGAACTCGCGCCGCTGTCCCTCCCAGTCGTTGGCGTAGTTGGCGTAACCGGAGTCGGAGGAGTGCAGGGACACCAGGACGCCGGTCTCCACGACCCGCTTCCAGAACGGGTCGAACTCCGGCAGGGCGAAGGACCGGGTGCCGCTGAATCCCGGTACGGGGGCGGGACGGACCAGAATGGCCCGGGCGCCGCGCTCGACCACCCAGTTCAGCTCCTCGATCGCCTTGTCGACGATCGGGAGGGTGATGACGGGGACGGTGAAGATGCGGTCCTTGTAGGTGAATCCCCAGGTCTCGTGCAACCACTGGTTGAGGGAGTGGATGACCGCGTGGATCAGCTCCGGGTCGTCCTTCATGCGCTCCTCGATGAGGCTCGCCAGCGTCGGAAACATCAGGCTGCGCTGCACACCCAGCTGGTCCATGAGCTCCAGGCGCGGGCCCGGCTCACGGAAGGCGGGGATGGAGCGCATCGGGTCGCCGAAGATCTCCCGGCGGGTCTTGCCGTCGGGGTTGCCGACCTTGAAGTACTCCTCCATGGCGCCGGGGCGGGCCACCACGTCGAAGGTGGGGTTGGGGATGTAGTTGCTGATCTGGCCGCGTATCGCGATCTTGATGCGATCCCGGACGTTCACGTACTCGATGGCGCCGTCGTACTCCTTCGGAAGGTACTTGGTCAACGCCTCCTGGGTCTCGTAGAGATGGTTGTCCGCGTCGAAGAGCGGATACGTGAGCTTGCGGGACGGCATGAGATCCTCCTTCACAGGATGAGAGAATCGTATTCTCACTCAGAAGTAGTGGCAATGCGGTCGCGGAGGACGAACTTCTTCACTTTGCCGCTGGGGGTGCGTGGGAAGTCGTCGACGGCACGGATCAGTTCGGGCCATTTCTGCCGCGCCAGGCCGGCCCGCTCCATCTGCAGCCGCAGTTCCGCCAGGCCGGGGGCCTGCCATCCCCGGCGCATACGCAGCACGGCGGCCGCGCGCTCCCCGAACCGGGGATCGGGAACGGCGACCACGGCGGCCTCCGCCACTCCGGGCAGGCCGAGCAGGATCTCCTCGACCTCCAGTGCGCTGATGTTCTCCCCGCCGCGGATGATGACGTCCGCCTTGCGGTCGGTGACGGACAGGCAGCCGTCCGCGTCCAGGGAGCCGATGTCGCCGGTCCGATACCAACCATCGGCGTCGAACGCGGCCCTGGTCAGTTCGGGGTCGGTGTAGCCGAGACACAGGTCGGGGCCGCGGGTGAGGATCTCACCGTCCTCGGCCAGGCGCAGTTCGACACCGGGCAACGGGACTCCGTCGGTGTGCAGGCGCATCTCGGCCGGACCGTCGTACGGGGTGCAGGTGACGGAGGGGTGCTCGGTGGAGCCGTACGCGCGGAACACGGTGACACCCAGGGCTTCCAGCCGGGTCGTCACCGCCGAGGGCACGGCCGCGCCGCCCAGACCCGCGTACTTCAGGCGGGACACGTGTTCGGGGGTGCAGTCGGGGTGGTCGAGCAGGCTCGTCATGTAGTACGCCGCCCCGCCCCCGACGGTCAGCCCTTCGCCGCGCATCAACGCGAGCGCCTGGGCAGGGTCCCAGGTGTCGCCCAGGTTGACCGGCGTTCCGTCCAGCACGGGAATCAGGAAGGCGTTGACCATGCCGATGAAATGACCGACCGGTGCGACGGTGAACTGCCGCCCGCGGTCCGGTGGGTACGAGGCGGCCAGCTGTCGCGTCTCGTGGACGAGGGTCCGATGGCTGTGGATCACACCCTTCGGGTCGCGAGTGGTGCCGGAGGTGAAAGCGATCAGCGCCGGCGCGTCCGGATCGACCGGGAGGACACCGGACATCGGCTCCTCGGAGAGGACCTCGTCGAAGTCGCGGCCCACCACGCCGACGAGCGGCACCTGTTCGCACAGGTCCGGCCGGAACGCCTGCCGGCCGAAGCGGTCGGCCGCGAAGAACGCCCGGGGGCGGGTGGCTTCGAGTATGTACGCGACTTCCTTCGGCCCGTAGAAGTGCACGATGGGGACCACCACCGCCCCGAGGAAGGCCGAGGCCCAGAACACGGCCGCCGCCTCCATCCAGTTGGGCAACTGCATGGCCACCACGTCACCGGAGCCCACGCCACGCTCGCGCAGCCCCCCGGCCAGGCGCCGGGCGAGCAGTTCCACCTCGGCGAAGGTTCCGGTCCACGGCCGGAGATCCGAGTGCACGCGGAACTCCACGTCCCTCGACCCGGCCAGACCACCTGCCAGCAGGTCCCCCAGGGTCTCGCGGGTCCACCAGCCCGCCTCCTCGTAGTGGGCGACGAGGTCGGCCGGAACGGTCCGCAGTGCAGCGGAAGGAAACGTCGGCATACCTGAGGCACTCCTCTCACCAGCGATGCACGGCACGAGAATTGCACTCTCGCACGGCGAGAAGGTAAGTTCCATACATGGCACGCGACCACGGCTTCCACCCGGTGCGGATCTCCCGGATCGCTGACGAGGCGCCGGGCGTCCGCACCTTCACTCTCGACGCCCCCTTCCCTTACCGCGCCGGACAGTTCCTGACGTTCCGCGCGTGCGGGACCCTGCGCAGCTACTCGATGTCGAGCTCCCCCGACACCGACGACGAGGTGCGCGTGACCGTCAAACGCGTGCCCGGCGGGCTCGTCTCCCAGTGGATGCACCAGGAGTTGAAAGCCGGTGACACGTTGCACGTGTCCCGGCCGGCCGGGACCTTCTGCCTGCGCGAGGAGGGTGAAGGGCGCGCGCTCGTCGCCTTCGCGGGCGGCAGCGGGATCACACCGGTCTTCTCTCTCGTCAAGAGCGCGCTGACCACCACCTCCCGGCCCGTACGGCTGTTCACAGCGCACCGGAACCGCGAAGCCGCCATCTTCACCGCGTCCTTGGACGCACTCGCCGCCCGGCATGCCGGGCGCTTCGAGACGCGGCATCACTTCGACGACCGGGACGGACTCGCCACGGCGGACGAGGTCCGCGCCCTGGTGGGCGAGCATCCGGCAGGCACCGACTACTACCTGTGCGGCCCGGCCCCCTTCATGGATCTGGTGGAGCGCACTCTGTCCGGGGCGGGAGTTCCCCCCGAGCACGTCATCGTCGAGCGCTTCACGCCGGTGGCGGCCGAGCCCGCCGCAGCGGCTCCGCAGGCGGCCGACAGCCCCGTCCTCGATCCAGGAACCGTCACGGTGGGTCTGCGCGGGCAGCGTCGCACCGTACCGCAGCGGCCGGGTGAGACGCTGCTGCAGACCGCCCGCCGGGCGGGCTTCGTCCCGCCCTTCTCCTGTGAGTCCGGTGACTGCGCCACATGCATGGCACAGCTGACGACAGGTGAGGTCAAGATGCGGGTGAACAATGCCCTGGACGCCGACGAGGTGGCCGAGGGCTGGGTGCTCACCTGCCAGGCCGAGCCGACCTCGCCCGAGGTGACCGTGGTGTACGAGGACTGAGCCGTCACCCCCGACGACCGGAAGGCCGCACATGGTTGAGCTGGAGCTTCAGGACGGCCTGGCCGTTGTCACCATAGACCGCCCGCACGCGCGCAACGCGCTCGACCTCCCCACCATGGGTGAGCTGGAGAAGGTGCTGGACTCCGCCGAGGGGGCGGTGGCGCTCGCGGTGACCGGGGCGGGAGACCGGGCGTTCGTGTCCGGTGGGGACCTCAAGGAGCTGGCCCGGCTGCGTACGGAGACAGAGGCGTCCGCGATGGCGTTGCGGATGCGGGCGCTGTGCGACCGGATCTCCGCCTTCCCCGGGCCCGTGCTGGCCGCGCTCAACGGCCACGCGCTGGGCGGCGGAGCGGAGGTCGCCGTCGCCGCGGACATCCGGGTGGCGGCGGAGGACATCCGCCTCGGCTTCAACCAGACCAGCCTGGCGATCGTGCCCGCGTGGGGTGGTGCCGAGCGTCTGGCCCGGCTGGTCGGCCCCGGACGGGCCTTGTTGCTGGCGGGCACCGGCCGGGTGCTGAACGCTTCGGAGGCGGAGCGCATGGGGCTCGTCGACCTGGTGCTGCCGCGCACGGGGTTCGACGAGGGGTGGCGGGAGATGGCGCGTTCCCTCGCCACCCGCCAGGCGCGCGAGATCAAGAACCTGACCACGCGCACCCGCTCGCCGCAGGAGGCCGCTGCGGCCTTCGCGCGGTTCTGGGTGGCGGAGGAACACTGGCGAGCGGCGGAGAAGGTGATGTCCCGTGGCAGGTGAAGTCCGTGTGGACGAGGGGTTCTTCGGGCCGGAAACGCGGTCCGAAGGCGTTGTCTCCGAGCAGACCGTGCTGTACGTGCACGGTGATCCCCGGCTCGCGGGCACCCCCCAGGACGCGCTCCCGACCGCCCGGGAGCTGACGCGGCTCACCGGCCAGGCGGTCGTGTGCGCCCGCTACCGGCCGCACTTCCCCCAGGCGCTGGACGACGTGTACGCCGCCTGGGAGTACTGCCACGACCGGGGGCCGGTGGCAGTGGTCGGCAAGCGGCTCGGTGGCGCTCTGGCGGCCGGGCTGCTGCTGCGTCTGCGGGATGCGGGCGCGCCACTGCCCACCTGCGCGGTGCTGACGTCACCGGTGCTGGACTTCACCCTCGACGCGCCGAGCCTGCTGCTCAACGCGGTCGCCGACCGCACGGTCGACGCCGAGGCGCTCCCGGTGCGTGCGGCGGCCTACGCGGGGTCCACCCTGCGCGACGATCCCCTGCTCAGCCCGCTCCACGGCAACCTGCACGGTCTGCCACCGGTACAGCTCCACGCGGCGGGCACGGAGGTGCTGCTCGACGACAGCCTGTCGTTCGCCATCCGGGCCGCACATTCCGGGGTGGCCGTGGACCTGCGTGTCTACGAGGACCTGTCGGCGCAGGGACTGCGACAGCTGGGCGCCACCGCTTCGTTCCTCAAGGCGTGGCACAGGTCGGTTTCGTTCACTTCCACCGACGGCTGAGACCGGGGCTCCGGCAGCCTGCCGGAGCCCACGCCCCCGCCGGTCCTCACCTGTCCGCGAGCAAGGATTCCGCAGCCCGCCAGGCCATCGCCATCACCGGTCCGTTGAGGTTGCCGGCGACCATCACCGGCAGGACCGACGCGTCGATCACCCGAAGGTTGTCCACACCGCGCACGCGCAGCTGCGGATCGGTGACGTCCTCCGGTGCGGCACCCATGGCGCAGGTGCCGATGGCGTGGAAGCCGCAGTACCCCCCGTCCAGGGCCGAGCGCACGACGTCCTCGTCGGAGTCGGACGCGACATCCGGACCGGGGAAGGTCTCACGCCGGACACGGGAGGCGATGGGGTCGGTGCCGAAGTAGTCGCGCAGCCGCCGGAACAGGTCGCCGGCGACGTGCCGGTCATGCTCGGAGGAGAAGTACCCGGGGTCGATGTCCAGGCCGGCGTCGGGGTCGGTCGAGGTGATGGCCAGCGCGCCCTCCGAGGTGGGACGCAGCACCATCGCGCACGCGGACACCCCGGGCTCCCGCTCCACCTCGGCGGGGCTGCCCGGCTTCAGCGCTCCCAGGGACCAGGGTGCCAGGAGCACCTCGGTGTCGGGGCGCTCGGCATCGGGGCGGGACTTGAGGAAGGCCATCACGTCGTAGGCGGGCCGGGCCAGCGGGCCCCGGCGGGTGAGCAGATAGGCCGCGCCGGTGCGTGCCTGGGCGAAGGGGCCGGCCAGTTGCCGGTTGGCACCGAGCGGGGCGTTGAGGCGGAACCGCATGGCCAGGCAGCGGTGTTCGCGCAGCCGTGCACCCACCATGGCACGGTCGAGGCGTACGTCCACCCCCGCGGCGCGCAGTGCTTCGGCCGGTCCGATGCCCGAGAGCTGGAGCAGCTTGGGCGTGGCCAGACTGCCGAGGCTGAGGATCACCTCGCGTCGGACACGGATCTCCTCGGTCGTTCCGTCGGCCTTGCGCACGCTGACACCGGTCGCCTTGTCCCCGTCGAACAGCACCCGCGTGACGGTCGTGTGCGCGGCCACGGCCAGGTTGGGGCGGGAGCGCGCGGGGCGGAGGAAGGCGCGGGCGGCGCTGAAGCGCTGCCCCGACTTGATGGTGGCCATGGCGTAGCCGATGCGTTCACCGTCGTACTCGTTGACATCGGGCACCGATCGCAGTCCGATCGACTCACCCGTGGCGATCAGCTCGTCGCACAACGGGTCGGGATCGCGGACGGTGGAGATGTGCAGGGGGCCACCGGTGCCCCGGGTGGCGGAGGCGCCCAGGGCATTGTTCTCGATGGCGCGGAAGGCCGACAGGACCGAGTCCCAGCCCCATCCGGGGTTGCCGAGCGCCTCCATACCGTCCCAGTCGGCGCGGGTGCCCCGGTTGTAGACCATGCCGTTGACGGAACTCGAACCGCCGAGCACCTTGCCGCGCACCCACATGTCCGGGTGCCCCCCGGGCCGCATGGGCCTGGTGCGGTAGTGCCAGGAGTAGGACGGGTCGCCGAACAGTTTGCCGACCCCCTTGGGGATCCGGAGATAGGGGTGCCGGTCGGCGCCGCCGGCTTCCACGAGCAGCACACGGACACCTGGGTCGCGCGAGAGCCGGTCGGCCAGCACGCAGCCCGCCGATCCGGCACCCGCGATCACGTAGTCGTACATCTTGGAGACTCCTTGTTCGCTGCTCGGGAGTGTCGGTGGAAGGGCCCGGGCCGATGCCCCGGGACCGTGTGCCGGGCAGCCGTGACGCGAGCGGGCCGGCCGGCAGCAGCTCGGCCCCTGCGGATCCCTCACCGTCCGTCGTGGGGCGGGGTCGCGGCCGGCGCGCGCCCCCGGCTTCCTGCGGCTCGGCCGGCCGGGCGGTCCGGGGGTCAGGGCTCCGGCGTGTCGTCGCGGTACACCTGGCCGCCCTTCATGACGAACGACACCCGCCCGGTGACGGAGACGTCCGCGAGCGGGTTCCCGGGCACGGCGATCACGTCCGCGAGCAGGCCGGGTTCCAGACGTCCCCGGTCGTCGGCGCCGATCAGGTCCGCGGCGACCGTGGTGGCTGCGCGCAGCGCCTGGAGGGGCGTCATGCCCCGGTCCACCAGGGCGCGCATCTCCAGGGATCCCCTGCCGTGCGGAATGGCGGGGGCGTCGGTGCCGAGGCAGATCCGGACGCCGCGCCGGATCGCGCGGGACGTGGACTCGCGGGCCCGTGGGAAGACGTCGGTCGCCTTGGCCTTGAGGACGGGATCGGCGTGCTCGGTGTTCATCCCCTCGGTCAGGTAGGTGGTGGCGACCAGGAACGTGCCGCGTTCCACCATCAGGTCCAGGGTGGCGTCGCTTGCCAGGAAGCCGTGCTCGACGCAGTCGACGCCGGCCTCGACAGCGGCCCGGATCGCCGAGTCGCCCATGCAGTGCGCGGCGACCATGAGGCCCGCCCGGTGCGCCTCGTCGACGATGGCGCGCAGCTCCTCGTCCGAGTACTGCTGTGCGCCCGTGGGGCCGGTGTGTGACATGACCCCGTTGGACGCGCACACCTTGATCACCTGCGCGCCGTACTTGATCTGGTGGCGGACCGCCTTGCGCACCTCCGCCACGCCGTCGGCGATGCCCTCTTCCACGGTGAGCGGCAGCACACCGGGGGCGAACGCCTGGAACATGGTCGGGTCGAGGTGGCCACCGGTCGGAGCGATGGCGTGCCCGGCAGGCACCACGCGTGGTCCTTCGACCCAGCCGAGGTCGATCGCCTTCTTCAACGCGACATCGAGGAGCACCCCGCCCGTCTGCACGAACAGACCGAGGTTGCGCACGGTGGTGTAGCCGCGGCGCAGGGTCCGGCCGGCGTTGGCCACCGCGCGCAGGGTGCGCACGGCCGGGTCCTCCTGCACCGGGATCAGCGGGCTGCGGTGGTCGGGGCCACCGAGGAAGAGGTTGACCTCCATGTCCATCAGACCGGGCATCAAAGTGACGTCCCCGAGGTCACGCACCACGGTGCCCTCAAGGAGCGTGTCCGGCCGGCCCACCTCGGTGATGTGCTCGCCGGTGACCAGCAGCGCGCCGGGCTCGACGAGTTCGCCCTTGTCGATGTCGAGCAGCCGTGCGGCGCGCAGCAGCACGGGCGGGCGCGGTCCCCTCTCCCGCGGCGCCATCACGCGGCAGTTCCGGCGCGTCGGCCGGGCGAGGGGGACGTGGCGGTGAGGACGTGGGCCATGAGGGACTCTCCATGTCTGCTCGCTGGACTTCACAGGACGCGGCGGCCGGCACTCCGGACGGCGTCTTCGCCGGCGCGCGGTGCCGTGCGCCGGGCGCACGGCACCGCGCGGTCGCCGACCGGCCCCCGTCTCCCCCTCCGCACGGTCGACCGCAACGACGATAACAGCGATCTCTTAATCGGAGAATAGCGTTATCAAATGCGGTGAGCGAACCCTGCCCCGCCTCCCGCCCCGGGCCATCAGTCACCGTCGACGGGCAGCAGTTCCCCCAGAGCCCGTACCGCGGGCTCCATGGCGCCGAGTGACAGCCCCAGCTCTCCGGCCAGACGGGTGACCACCCGGAGGTCCTTACGGAGGAAGGCTCCGGCGCTGACGGCCAGCCCGCCCACCCCGCCCCGCGCAGCGGACGCCGTCGAGGCGTTGCTCGACGCGCTGCCGTGCGACAGCGCGTCGAGCAGCACGCCCTCTTCGACGCCCAGCCGCCCCGCAAGCCGTGACGCCTGCGCGAGCAGACCCAACTGGGCGGCGAACAGCGCGTTGTTGAGCAGCTTCACACTCTGGCCCGCACCGGGCCCGCCGACGTGCAGAACCGGGTCGGCGTAGGCGTTCAGCGCGGGCAGTACCCGCTCCACGGCATGCCGTTCCCCCCCGGCGAAGACCGTCAGGCGGCCGGCCTCGATGTCGTGGGGACCACCGCTGACAGGCGCGTCCACCACGTCGACGCCCCGGTCGGCCAGCGCTCGGACCGTACGCGGGTCACCGGTGGTGTGCACGGCGAGCACCGGGCCGCCGAGGAGCACCGGAAGCAACTCCTCGTCGAAACAGAGCTCTCGCACCTGGGCATCTGTGAGTACGCAGACGAAGAGGGCCTCCGCGCCGCGTACCGCGGCGGCGAGCGAGGCGACGGGCTCCGCACCGTCGCGGGCGAGAGCCCGGCGCGCCTCAGCGCCGCGCGCGTACACCCGCACCCGGTGCCCGGCCTCGACGAGCCGCCGCACCATGGGGCGCCCCATCCGACCCGAACCGACGAAACCGAGCTCCACGGCGGCCTCCCTCTCCGGTGCATTCACAGCGCACCGACCTCTTCCGGAAATGACATTCTTCGTTATCGTTAGCACAACTCTCACATATGGAGGCAGGCCTTGACGGCTCTCACGATCACTGGATCGACGGACGGCGCACGCCTCCGGAGGGGTGCGCCTGGCTGCCGACGCTCAAGCTCGCCAACAACTTCCTGTCCGCGGTCTCACTGGCGGCTACCAGCGAGGCCGTCGCCTTCGGACGGGCGGCGGGCCTGGACATGGCCGTGATGCTGGAGGTCCTCAACGCCTCCAGCGGACGCAGCGGGGCCACCGCCGACAAGTTCCCCGACGAGGTGCTGACCGGCCGCTACGCCTCCGGGTTCAGCAACACGCTGATGAGCAAGGATGTGGGCCTGTACCTGCGGGAGACCGGAACCCTGGGCGGCGTGGCCGCACTGGCCGCGGTCACCCACGCCGTGCGGGAGGCGTTCGCCGCCGCCGAACCGGGTGCTGACTTCACCCGTGTCTACCCGTTCACGACGGGGGCGTGACGGGGGCCGCCGCCGTCCTCGCTCCCAGGCCCGTCCTCCGTCAAGCCGAACAGGACCGACAGCGTGTCCCGCACGATCCCGGGATAGTGGTCCTCGTCCGGTTCCGGATCCATCAGCCACCACTGGTGGATGCCCTCCACCAGGGCGAGGACGGCGGTGGCGGCGGTCGACGGGCTCAGGCCGCTGGGCAGCCGCTCGCCGTAGCGCTCGGTCAGGCGGGCGGTGAGGTGAGCCTGGAGGGAGTGCAGGCGGTCTCCCACGTAACCGCGGGCGGGTTCCTGGCCGGTGACCGCCTCGGCTATCACCACGCTGTACACGGTGGCGAACGAGGGGTGGCTCTGTTCGAAGGCGACTGCCGCCGCGAAATCGGCGGGCAGGTCCTCACCGACCGGATGGTCCGCCAGGTGCTCGCGGTCGAGGTGCTCGCGGTTGAGCTGCTCCCGGAAGGCCAGCATCTCCAGGAGCAGCCGCTTCTTGCTGGGGAAGTAGTGCATCACACCCTGCCGGGTCAGCCCGGCGCGCTCGGCCACCGCGTCGATCGAGGCATTCTTGAAGCCGCGCTCGGCGAACACCTCCAGTGCCGCCTCCAGGATGTCCTGACGCCTCGCAGAACCCACGTCATGCCTTTCCGCCGTTGGCCGGTGCCCGCACACAGTACGCATCCCGCCGGGCCGGAGCGAGGGAGCCGGGCATGACCGCCCCCGCCCCCGGTTTCACCGTCCCATGGCCTTCAGGGCCGAGAGAGCCGCTTCCCGCACCGGGTCCCGTCGCGCCTCGCCGTCGGCGTCGGCGGTCTCCACGATGTCAGCGAACAGCCGTACGTCCTTGGCCAGCAGCCCACCCGCGTGCGAGGCGATGCGCTGGAGAGTGCCGCCGGCGTCGACGACCCGTTCGAGGGCGAAACTCGCGGCGCTGCCGCGTGACAGCAGCCGGCCCAGCCCCTCGGTGTCCAGTCCCAGTCGGCCTCCCAGCTGGAGAGCATCAGCAGCGATCCCCAATTGAGCGGTGAACAGAACGTTGTTGAGCAGCTTCGCCACCTGTCCGGAGCCGGTCGGACCGAGGTGGACAACAGGATCGCCGTAGGTGGCGAACAGCGGTCTGCAGAAGGCGAAGACCTGGGGGTCACCGCCCGCCATGACAAGCAGAGTGCCCTTCTCCGCGGCCCGTCCGCCGCCGCTCACCGGTGCGTCCAGCACCGAGACCCGCTGAACACGGGCGCGTTCCTCAAGACGACGGCAGGTCTCCGGATGGATGGTGGAGTGCACCACCAGCACGCCTCCCCGGCGCATTCCGGCCAAGACGCTGTCGCCCCCGGTGGTCAGCTGTTCTATGTCGGCGTCGTCGACGACGCAGAGGCACACCACGTCGCTGGCGGCCGCCAGCTCGGCAGGTGAACCAGCGGTCCCGGCCCCGGTGTCCGCGAAGGGTTCGAGCGTGGCGATGCGGCGTGCCCACAGCGTCGTCTCGTAACCCGCTTCGACGATCCGCCGTGCCATCGGCGCGCCTTGACTGCCCAGTCCGATGAAACCGACCCGCATGTCATGTCGTCCTCTCATGTCGTCTCCCGAGGCCGCCAGAAGGCGGCGAGCAACCCGCCCGTCGCCACCCCCGCCACGGCGAGCACCACACCCGCACCCGCCCATCCGGTCACCGCGAGGTCCGCCGCCGTGTCGACGGCGTACTCCCCCGGCCCCCACGCCCCGAGTGCCACCGCGAGCACACCCAGCACGAGGACGTACTCGTAGCCTTCCTTGAAGACGAAGAAGCCGTGCGGGCGGTGCGCGAGCAGCCCGGCGACCAGCATCACCGACAGGACGGCGGCACAGGCCAGTGAGGTGAACAGCCCCACGGCCAGCAGCGCGCCCGCTCCGATCTCCGTCACCACGCTGCACCACGCCTGCAGACGCGGGCGGCGCAGCCCGAGGCCGGCGAACCAGCCCGCCGTGCCGGCGATGCCTCCTCCACCGCGCCAGTGGTTCCAGCCGTGCGCCGCCATCACCGCGCCCAGGACGACCCGGACGAGCAGCAGGGCGGCGTCCGTGGGCTCACCCATCGTCCCGCCCCTCCTCCGTCGGCAGGGCCGGTACGCCGAGGGCACACTCCTCGACGAACGCCAGAACGTGCAGGTGGTAGGCGAGGGCGGTGCGGCTGACACTGGTGTTGTGACCGGCGCCCGCCTGCTCGTGCAGCACCAAGCGGGACGTCCCGGTGAACATCGACGCCAGGTCGGCCAGTCCCTGCGGCCCGTTCATCCACACCTGCTCGTACTCGGCGAGCGTGATGTGGACCGGTACCGGCACACGGGCGGCGAGCCGTTCGAACTCGTCCTGCCACCCCTCCCGGCGGCCCTCGTACGACGGCGAGGTGGCTCCGATGCCACGTCCGCCGTAGACGTCGGGCGGGTAGGCGTGCGGCGGGTCCCACAGAGCGTGGCGCAGATCGGGCCGGGTGCGGGCGGGGTCACGCCGCCACTCCTCCATCGCGGCGAGGGCCCTGGGGTGGTGGGTCCGGCCCATGCCGGCGAGTTCCACGCCGAGCAGATCACCGCCGCGCGGGTCGCTCGCCATCCGGACGGTCAGCTCGCAGCCCGCCGAGTGCGCCCAGAGGAAGACACCGAGGCCGCCGTCCCGGCCCTCCATGAACGCGTCGACGGCGGCGAACGCGAAGTCCGTGCGCCGTTCGGGTGCCTCCAAGCGCTCCTCGTGTCCGGCCGAACTGCCGTAGCCGGGGCGGTCGAGAGCGATGACGGTGAAGCCGGCCGCAGCAGCGGTGCGCAGCAGTGAGAGCCTCGGGTGGCCGGGATGGTCGAAGTAGGTGGAGGTGGTGGCGCCGCCGTGCAGAGCCACGATCACGGCTCGCGGGCGGGTCACCTCTGTGACCAGGGCGGAGGCGGGCACCCCGTACACGTCCGCCACCTCCCGGTGGACGCCGGTGGCGAGTTCGGGTTCGGTGGAGGTCATCCGTCCGTCCTGAGCAGGAGTACGCCGCTGGGGGTGAGCCCGCCGCTGGAAACCGCAGCCGTCCGCGCGTCCCTCACCTGGCGGGCGCCGGCCTCACCGCGCAACTGGACAACGGCCTCGTGGAGCAGGCCCATGCCATGGGTGCGGCCGTGGGAGAGCTGTCCGCCGTGCGGATTGAGCGGGAGGGTCCCGTCGCGGGCGATGTTCTGGCCGCCGTCCAGGAAGTCGCGGGCCTCGCCGATGCCGCAGAAGCCGAGCGCCTCGATCCAGGACAGGCAGTTGAAGGTGAAGCCGTCGTACAGCAGGGCCACGTCCACGTCGGCGGGGCGCAGTTCGGTGCGGGTCCACAGGTGGGCGGCCTGGCCCAGTACCTGGGGTTCGTGGGTGAGCGTGGCCTGGTCCCACTCGGGGCGCTCCACGATCTGCGTCCCCACGGCCTCGATACGGATCGGGGCCTTCGGCAGATCGGGAGCGGTCTCGGCGGCGGAGACGACGACCGCGGTGGCCGCGTCGCACGGGACGTCGCAGTCGTAGAGGCCGAAAGGTGTGGTGATGGTACGCGCCGACAGGTAGTCGTCCATGGTGAGCGGATCGCGGTAGACGGCGTCGGGGTGGAGGGTGGCACCGGCACGCTGGTTGAGGGCGATCCAGCCGAGCGTCTCACGGGTGGTGCCGTAGCGGTGCATGTGCCGCTGGGCGTTCATCGCCAGCATGATCGCGGGCGAGACGGCGCCGAACGGCTTGAACCAGCCGTCGGCCGCTCCTGCGCGGGGGAGCTGGATCCTTCCCTGACGGACGAGTTCGGCGTGGGTCGCCTCCCACACGGTACGGAAGCAGAGCACGTGCCGGGCGAGCCCGCCGGCCACCGCGAGCATGGCGGCGATCACGGAGCCGCCGGGACCGAAGGTCTCCCCGGCACCGTTGTGCCAGACGGGTCGGATGCCCAGGGCCGACTCCAGCGCGGTGACGCCTCCCTCGGCGAAGCCGCCGTACGCGCCGCCACCGGGGTAGGTGGACAGGCCGTCGATGTCGTCGAGGGCGAGCCCGGCGTCGGCGACTGCCTTCTCACACGCCTCCAGGGTGAGGTGGAGGGGCGGGGCCATGAGGCGACGGCCGATCCGGGAGGCGCCGGCGCCACTGATGACGGCACGGTCCTCGAACTTCCGGGTGGCCGGCGTGCGGCGGACGTGAGCCCGCATGCGTTCGGGCGCCGGGTCGTCGGGCGGGAGAGGGGCCGGGGCCGGCTGGTCGGCGGCCGGCCGGAACAACGGCAGCCAGACGTCGTCGACCTGCTCGAACACGACTTCCATGAACATGCCGAGGCGCAGGTCCTGAGGCGCGCAGTCGACGAGGTTGGTGGTCAGACGGACCCGGGGGTCCTCCTCGATGGCGACCTGGGCGACGACGAACGGGGTGGGCAGGCCCGGAAAGGGGAAGCGGTGGTTGACGGTGAAACCGATCAAGGTGGCCCGGCCGGAGACCTCGCGGACCGCGGTGTCCTGGCCGCGGCACCGGCGGCAGACCGGCTGGGGAGGGTGGATCAGGGCCGAGCAGGCGGTGCAGGAGCGGAAGCGGAGCCGCCCGTCACGGCCGGAGGCCCAGAAGAACTCGGTCTCCTGGTCCGCCTGCGGCCGCGGACGGGCGGTGTGCGCAGGTGACACGCTCAACGGACTTTCGCCTCCGCCTTGCGCACCGTCACCGGCTCGGCCAGCCCCTGCTCCTCACATGCCTGCTGGAGGGTCACCAGTGTCTCGTCGAGACCGGGGCCGAGGCGCCTGCCCGGCGTGAAGGTGGCGGGCAGGTGACGCATGCCCTGAATGACTCCGACGGTGTCGTAGTGAACGGTGCCGTCGGGGTCGCAGACGAAGTCGGGGATGCGGTCGAGGACCTGGATCATCATCCGCTTGAAGACCGTGCGGGCCACGTTGGAGCCGATGCAGCGGTGGATACCGAGACCGAAGGCGGTGTGCCGGTTGCCACCGCGTTCGAGGTCGACACGGTCCGGGTCGGGGAAGACGGCCGGGTCGCGGTTGGCCATCGCCCACGACAGCCAGAGTCGGTCGCCCTCCTTGAACTCCTTGCCGGCGATCTCGCAGTCCTCCGCGACCGTCCGGGCGTCGCCCGGGGCCGGTGTGAAGTACCGGAGGAACTCCTCCGTCGCAGTGTCGAGCAGGGTGTCGCGCTCCTGGATGAGGCGGCTGCGCTCGTCGGGGTGCTGGGAAAGCCACTCCAGGGCGTGTGCGGTGAGCGCGGTGGTGGTGTCGAAGCCGCCGCCGATGAGGAGCGCCATGGCACCGACCAGATCGGTGTCGGACGGGGCCTCGCCATCCGTCTCCAGCCGGACGAGGGCATCGGCGAGTCCCGGCCGCGGCCGGGCGCGGACCTCGTGGAGGGTGGCGGCGATATCCCTGAGCATGGCCATGTGGGCCTCGGCCACCCGGGCCATGTCCGGGGAGTTCGGCGGGGTGTAGACACCGGCGTGGGCCGGTTCGTTGTAGAGCTGCCACTTCTCCAGCGGAATGCCCATCATGGCCAGGGTGAAGACGGCCGGGACGATGTTGGCGAGGTCGTCGACGAAGTCGATCCGCCCGGATTCGATCTTCTCGTCGATGCAGGCGCGGGCGACGTCGTCGATGAAGGGGATCCAACGGGCGATGGCCGCCGGGGAGAGGTACGGGTTGAGGGCTTGGCGATAGGCGCGCTGTTCGGGCGGGTCCATCTCCAGGAAGCCTCCGCGGAAGCCCCTGCCCCGGGCCGGTGCCGGGATGCTGATGCCCTGGTAGCCGCGACGCTCGCCGTTCACGTCGTGGTCGTTGGAGAGTTTGTCCCCGGCGCGGGCGAAGGCCAGCAGTTCACGGTTGCCGGCGGCCACCCAGTGGCCGTCGTAGGTGTCGGACCAGGCGAGCGGGCATCCTGCGTGGAAAGCGCGGGTCTGTTCCTCGAACTGGTCGCGGTACTCGGGTGCGTGCCGGTCGAAGTGGACGCGGGGCTGCCTGCGGGTGTCGTCGTGCGGCTCGGATGCGCTCATGTGTGCCTTCTCCTCGTGACGGCTGCCGTTCCCCTCAGAAGACGCTGACCGCTCGCTCGGGGCAGGACCGGACGGCCTCCACCACCTGGTCCTGCTGGTCTTCGGGGACCTCCTCGCTGATCGGGGAGGAATGGCCGTCGATCTCGCTCAGTTCGAATACTTTCGGGGCGCGCATGGCACACAGGGTGTGCCCCTGGCAGCGCTCGGGGTCGACGCGTACCTTCACGTCACTCAGCTCCCGTTCTCAGGTCAGGTCGGGTCGGGTCAGGTCAGGTCGGACATGGACTTGCCGACCGAGGCGAGGGTGGCGGGCTTGCCGTAGTCGTTCTTGTACTTGTAGACGGCTCCGTCACAGCGGAAGGCGCCCTTGTCGGGCTTGAAGTCCGCCGACTGCCAGCCCTTCTCGGTGGCTTCCACGACCCAGAAGCAGGTGCCGGGTTCCTTCGAGGTCAGGTCGAAGGGGGCTTGCAGTCCGCCCGCGGTCCAGTCGGTGTGCTTCCGGGCGTTCTCGTACACGCAGGCGCGGGTGAGGGTGGCGCAGTCGCGGGCGGAGGTGGCGAACAGCAGCCAGGCGGAGAAGGCACGCAGCACGGGGTAGGTGACTTCCTTGTCGGGCGCGTACTTCTCGAACAGGTCGATGGTCTTCTGGGTGGCGGGGTTGTCGGCCGCGCTCTCCAGCGGTGCCGTGGCGAACAGTTCGGCGTAGTTGTGCTGCTCGGCCAGAGCCGTGCCCGCGAGTTGGGGGAAGGCCGGGCCGTAGGCGTTGGAGTTGGCGTCGATCCAGTCGGGTGCGTAGTCGATGCCGGTGAGGGCTTGTTCCAGTTTGGCGAGGCTCGCGAAGTCCCCGAGGAAGACCAGGCCCCGGACGCCTTCCTTCTTGATCGCCTGGGCGTACGGGGTCCAGTCCGAGACGCCGGACGCCGGGTACAGGTCGGTGTAGGTGACTTTGCCCCCGAGGCCTGTCACCGCCTCCTCGAACTGGGCCGACATCACCTTGGTGACGGGCGTGTCACCCGCGATGACACCGACCTTCTGAGCGGAGCCGGGGTGCTTCTCCTTCAACAGCCAGTTGTAGTAGCCGGAGTACTGGAAGTACCCGGCGGCCGGCTGCGACCCGATGACCTGGAGGTCGCTGCCGATCGCACCGATCTGGCTGGCCTGTGCGGGGAAGTTCGGCAGCAGGCACTTGAGCCGGTCCTTCACACCGAGGCTGTCCATGGCGGCTCCCCCTCCGACCAGCGCGAAGTCCTCCCTGCAGGCGTCCAGGGTCCGCTGACGGACCTCCATGAACCGGGTGTCCCTGCTGACCGCTTCGAGCTCGCGGCCGTTGATGCCGCCCGCGTCGTTGCACCAGGACGTGAACACCTTCGCCGCGTCGACGAACTCGGACTTCTTGGTGAAGCCGACGTCGGAGAACACACCGACCTGGATCTTGTCGTCCCTGACCCCCTGTACGGATGACTTCCCGGCCACGCCGGGGCCGCACACGTCCCTCAGGGTGCCGAAGTCGGACGACGTGGCCTGCGACTCCTGCGCTGTGGGGCTGTTCCGCGGCGTGGAGCCGGTGTCGTCGTCGGACCGGGTGGAGCAGCCGGCGGCCAGCAGCACCGCGAGAACGGTGACACCGCCTGTGAGCAGCCTGCGCATGGTGCCTCCTCGGGAGGCCCGGACGCCGTCGTCCGGGGGAGGTGACGGGAGAGAGGGTCAGGTGACCGTGCCGCTCGCCTTGAGGGCGAGGATGCGGTCCCAGTCGTAGCCGAGCTCGGTGAGGATCTCCTCCGTCTGCGCGGCGAACTCCGGAGCCGGGCGGAGGGTCGTGTCCTCGACATCGAACTGGACCGGGCTGGCGACGAGTTCGAGGTCGCCGGCCCGCCCGATGTAGCCGTTGGCGCGTACCTGGGCGTCGGTGGCGGCCTGGAGCGTGTCCTGGACGGGCGCCCAGGGGCCGTCCAGCGCGGCGAACCGCTCGGACCACTCGGCGAGCGGGCGGGTGGCGATCACCTCGCGCAGGATCTTCACCGCGTCACCGGTGTGCGCCGCGATGGTCTCGGCGGTGGCGAAGCGGGGGTCGTCCGCGAGGTCGGGACGGCCCAGGCAGTGGCACACGTTGGCCCAGAACCTCGTCGGCTGGAGCATGACGAAGGAGATGTACCGGTCGTCGGCGGTGCGGTACAGCCCGGACAGCGGGTTGGTGGGTGAGCCGTGACTGCTGGGTGTGACGCCTTCCCACGCACGGTCGAGGTGCAGGGACAGTCCGATGGAGTGGCCGAGCGCCCACAGACCGCTGCCGAGCAGGGAGACATCGACCACGGAGGGTTCGCCCGTGCGTTCACGGCGCAGCAGGGCGGCCGCGATGCCGCCGGCCAGGTTGGTGCCGGAGACGGTGTCGCCGTAGGCCGGTCCGGGCGGCATGATCATGCCGTCCATGCCGGGCGGGGTGATGCTTGCCGCCGTACCGGCGCGGGCCCAGAAGGCCGTCATGTCGTAACCGCCGCGGTCGGCCTCGGCTCCGCGGGGACCGAGCGCGCTGCCGCGGGCGTAGACGATCTGCGGGTTGACGGTGCGGATGTCGTCGACGTCGATGCCGAGGCGGGCACGGGAGGCGGGCAGGAAGCTGGTGAGGAAGACGTCCGCGTCCTTGGCCAGTTCGTACAGCACCTCGCGTCCCTCGGGCGTCGCCATGTCGAGACCGAGGGAGCGTTTGCCGCGGTTGGCGTGGGCGACGTTGGGGTTGGGGTCACCCTCCACCCTGAACGTGCCGGTCTGACGCAGCCCGCGTTGCGGGTCCCCGGTGACCGCGTGCTCGACCTTGATCACGTCGGCGCCCCAGTCCGCGAGGACGGCTCCGGCCGAGGGCACGAAGCCGTACATCGCGACTTCCAGGACGCGGAACCCCTCCAGCGGCTTCATGCCTGCCCCTGCGGTACCACGATGCGGGCGAAGGCCTTCTCCTCCAGGAACTCCTCGAAACCGGACCGGCCGTTCTCCCGGCCGATGCCGGACTGCTTGTAGCCGCCGAAGGGCACGTCAGGGGCGAAGTAGTTGCCGCCGTTGATGGAGAACGTGCCGGTGCGGATACGCCGGGCGATCCGGACCGCGCGGTCCTCGTCGGCGCTGTGCACGGCACCGGACAGGCCGTAGCGGGAGTTGTTGGCGATGCGGACGGCGTCGTCCTCGTCGTCGTAGGCAATGACGGCCAGGACGGGGCCGAAGACCTCCTCCTGGGCGATCTCGCTCACCGGGTCCACCTCCGCCAGGAGGGTCGGCGCGTAGAAGAAGCCGGGGTCGACGCGCTTGCCGCCGCGGACCAGGACCGCTCCCTCGTCGACGGCCCGGCGGACCATGCCGTCGACCTTGTCGCGCTGCTCCTCGCTGATGAGCGGTCCCATGTTCACCCGCGGGTCCGTGGGATCACCGACCCGGACGCGGTCCAGCCCGGCCGCGACCATCTGCACGATCTCGTCGTGCCGGGCACGTGGCACGAGGAGGCGGGAGGTGAGGGCGCAGCCCTGTCCCGAATGGGAGCAGATGGTGAAGGCGGCGAACATGGCGGCCTTGGTGATGTCGGCGTCGTCCAGGACGATCATGGCCGATTTGCCGCCGAGTTCGAGGAAGACGCGCTTCACCGATCCGGACGCGGCGGCCATGATCCGCCGACCTGTGGCGGTGGCCCCGGTGAAGGTGACCACGTCGACATCACGGTGGGTGGTGAGCACCTCGCCGACCTCGGGTGTGGTGGAGCTGAGGACGTTGACGACGCCGGCCGGGATGTCGGTGTGCTCGGCGATCAGCTCACCGAGGGCGAGGGTGGTGAGCGGGGTCTGCGGGGCGCCCTTGAGGACGACGGTGCAGCCGGCGGCGAGCGCGGGGGCGAGTTTGGCCAGGGCGAGCTGGTTGGGGAAGTTGTAGGGCAGGATCGCGGCGACGACACCGGCCGCCTCCTTCTCCACCCAGCGGTGATGGCGCTGGCCGCGGGACTCCCGCTCGCCCAGGTCCTCGGTGAATTCGTAATCCTCCAGCAGATCGGCGTAGTACTTCACCATGCCGATCGGCTCGTCGAGCTGCGGGCCGTGGGTGAGCTGGCGGGGCGCGCCGGCCTCGGCGATGGTCAGCTCGCGCAGCTCTTCGCGGTGCTCGTCGAGGGCCTGGTGCAGCCGGCGCAGGCTGCGCAGTCGCAGGTCGCGGTCCGTGGGCCAGTCGGTGGTGTCGAAGGCTCGGCGGGCGGCGGCGACGGCCGCCTCGGCGTCCGCCCCGGTCGCCTCGGGCGCATACCCGACCAGCTCTCCGGTGGCGGGATTGTGGGAGGTGAAGGTCGCACCGGCGGTCACCAGCTTGCCGTCGATCAGCTGGGGCCTGACGGGGTGGGTGCTCACAGTCGCACCACCGATCCGCCGTCGACCGCGACGACCTGTCCGGTGACCCAGCTCGCTGCGTCGGACAGCAGGAACATCAGCAGCCCCGCCGGGTCCGCCGGTGTCCCCATGCGTTTGAGGGCCAGAGACCGCACCAACGTCTCACGGACCTGCTCCGGAATGATGTCGCGGGAACCCTCCGTGTCCGTCGGCCCGGGCGCGATCGCGTTGACGCGGATTCCTCGGCCGCCGAGTTCCGCGGCGAGGGACGCGGTGAGGTGGTTGATGCCGGCCTTGGCGAGACCGTAGAAACCGGTGGCCTGCCATGCCGCTGTGGACGACTGGTTGACGATGGCCGAACCCTCCTTCAAGTGGGGCAGGACGGCGCGGGTCGTGTGCAGCGCGCCGAGCAGGTTCACCTTGAGGAACCGGTCGAGGTAGTCGTAGTCCACGCTCGTGAGGCCCTCGCGCCGCATTCCCTGGAAGATCGCGGCGTTGTTGACCAGGTGGTCGATGCGGCCCAACTCGCTGACCACCGTGTCGGCGAGAGCCTCGGCGGACGCCGGGTCGCCGACGTCGGTCCGCACGAAGAGCGCGTCACCGATCTCCTTCGCGACACGCTGTCCTTGTTCCTCGTTCAGCTCGGCGACCACGACCCGCGCGCCCTCGGCGGCCAGGGCCTTCGCGTAGCCCTCTCCGATGCCTTGGCCGGCTCCGGTGACGATCGCCACCTTGCCTCTGAACCGCATCCCAGCCTCCTTGCTCGATGGGTCGGAAACTACATTCTCCATTTCGGCGAATCAAGGATTCGTACAAGAGAACTCGGTACCAACACCCGAAGGCCGCGGGAGGACCGGCCGGTCCTCACGACTCACCCGCCTGTCACGGGGGTTCCCGGCACAACCTGGATGAGAATATGGTTCTCGGAGATGAAAGGGGCATTTTCATGATCACATCGAAAACCTTGAGTCCGGGACTCGGGGTCGAGTTCACCGGCGTCACGGACCCGGTGGAGGACGCCTTCGTCCACCGGGCCGTCGAAGCCCTCACCTGGCACGGAGTCCTCCTCGTGCGCGGGCTGCACCTCGACGACGAACAGCAGCTCGCGTTCAGCCGCAGGCTCGGCGAGGTGGTCACGCTGCGCGGCCAGGAGGTCTTCCCCATCTCCGTCAACCCGGCCAGGAGCAGGAGCGCCGAGTACCTCAAGGGCGCCTTCCACTGGCATCTGGACGGCACCGGCGACGACGTGCCCGTCAAGGCGACGACACTGACCGCCCGGCACGTCGCCACGGCCGGTGGCGGCACCGAGTTCGCCAGCACGTACGCGGCCTACGAGAGCTTGCCGGAGAAGGAGCGCGAGCGGTACGGGTCGCTGCGCGTGGTGCACAGTTTCGAAGCCGCCCAGCGACTGGTGAATCCCGACCCCACCGATGAGGAGCTGGCCGCCTGGCGGACCCGGCCCAGCCAGGAGATGTCCCTGGTGTGGGACCGCCGGGACGGGCGCCGCTCCCTGGTCACCGGTGCCACCGCCGACCACATCGTCGGAATGGATCCCGCCGAAAGCCGTGGTCTGCTCGGCGACCTGCTCGAGTGGACCACGCAGGAGCGGTTCCGCCACACCCACGACTGGGAGGTCGGCGACCTCGTGGTCTGGGACAACACGGGCATCCTGCACCGGGCGCTCCCCTACGACGAGACCTCCGAACGGCTGCTGCACCGCACGACCGTCGTCGGCGATGAGGCGTTCGCATGAGCGCGACGAGGACAGCCGTGGTCACCGGCGGAGCCTCCGGCATCGGCCGGGCGATCGCACGGCGGCTCGCCGCCGACGGCCTCGAGGTAGCCGTGTTCGACATCGCACCGACCGAGGAAGAACACGCGTTGACCGTCGACATCACCGACCGGGCACAGGTGGACAAGGCGATGGACACGGTGCGCGAGCGCTACGGCCCGGTCTCCGTTCTGGTCAACGCTGCAGGCAAGGACGGTTTCACCCGCTTCTCGGAGCTGTCCTTCCAGGAGTGGCAGCGCGTGGTCGACATCAACCTCAACGGGACCTACCACTGTGTGCAGTCGGCACTGCCGGACATGTGGGAGGGCCGCTGGGGCCGGATCGTCAACATCTCCTCCTCCAGCACCCACTCCGGCCAGCCCTTCATGGCCCACTACGTCGCCGCCAAGTCCGCGGTGAACGGGCTGACGAAGTCCCTCGCCCTGGAATTGGGCCCCCGGGGCATCACCGTCAACGCCGTACCGCCCGGGTTCATCGACACACCGATGCTGCGCACCGCCGAGCAGGAGCGGCGGCTCGGCGGCACCATCGAGGAGCACATCGCGCGGACCCCGGTACGCCGGGTGGGCCGCCCTGAGGACATCGCGGCGACCTGTGCCTTCCTGGTCAGCGAGGAGGCGGGCTACATCACGGGGCAGATCATCGGCGTGAACGGGGGCCGCAACACATGACGAGGCTCTCGCCGGTGCCGTACGAGGAGTGGGACGACGAAGCGCTGCGACCGCTGACGGGCGGGCGAAAGGTGCCTCCCTCGAACGTACTGGGCCTGCTTCTGCACCATCCGGAGCTCGCCAGGTCGTTCCTCACCTTCTCCGCCCACCTGCTGGCCCGCAACTCACTGCCGGAGAGGACCCGTGAGCTGGCGATCCTGCGGGTCGCCTGGCGCCGCGGGTGCGGGTACGAATGGGCACAGCACGTACTGATCGGCCGTCGGGCCGGCGTGACGGACGAGGACCTGGACCATGTGCGGACGGGCGCCCGCACCCTGGTGAACCGTGCCGTCGACGAACTGGAGACCTCCTCCACCCTCTCCGACAGCACGTACGCGGAGCTGGCGAGGATATGGGACGAGCGGCAGCTGCTGGACTTCGTGTTCACCGTGGGCGCGTACGGGATGCTGGCGGCGGTGCTGAACACGTTCGAGGTGGAGCCCGATGCCGGTCCCGACGACGAGGGCCACGGCCCGGCCCGCTCCCAGGAATGACCCCGAGGAGCTCGCGGGGCCAGGTGATGGGCAAGGGAGGTGAAGCGTGGTCGCGCAACGGGCGACACGTTCACCCGGAGCGGCCGGCCTGGTCACGATGTTCCGGAGGGACGGTGCCGCGAGGCGGACCCGGACGGCAGTCCGTCGCGAGAACGAAGCTTCGCGCAGGGCACCTGGCAGACACGGCCTGACACGGAGGCCCGGGCCGGAGTCGCCTCGGCTCCGGCCCGGGCCCGTCCCCCGGTGGGTGTGGTCCTCAGCCCTGCTTCAGGCGCTCCTTCATGTCGTCCAGCTGCGTCAGGATCGGAAGACCGCCCACACTGAGCGCGTTGCCGTGCCCGGTCTGGTGGACGTCGAAGACAGCCTGAAGCGCGGCGTAGAAGCCCTGGACGTCCAGGGTCTGGTTCACCGCTCGCTTGGCCTGACGCAGTCCGAAGGACGGCATCTTCGCTATGCGCGCCGCCAGTTCCCTTGCCGCTTTCTCCAGTTCCCCCGGCGGAACGACCTTGTTGACCATGCCCACCTGCTCCGCCTCGCGAGCGGTGAGCGGCCGGCCGGTGAACAGGATCTCCTTGGCCTTGCGCGGGCCCAGCTCCCAGGTGTGACCGTGGTACTCGACCCCGCCGATGCCCATGTGCACCACCGGGTCGGAGAACTCGGCGTTCTCGGCGGCTACGATCAGGTCGCACGGCCAGCACAGCATCAGACCTGCGGCGATGCACTTGCCCTGGACGGCGGCGATGGTGGGCTTGGGAATGTTGCGCCACTTCAGCGAGTACTCCAGGTAGCGGCGCGTCTCAGCGTCGTAGATCCACTCCAGGGTGATCTCGTCCGGTCCCGGCCAGCGGTCCTTCAGGTCGTGTCCGGCGGAGAAGTGACGCCCGTTCGCCCGCAGCACGACCACGCGGACCTCCTCGTCCCGGGCGGCACGCGTCCAGGCGGCGTCCAGCGCGTCGAGGAGGGCCATGGTCTGGGCGTTGGCGGCCTCGGGGCGGTTGAGGGTGATGACGGCGACGCCGTCCTGGGCTTCGTACAGGATCTGGTCCATGACCGGCGTCCTAACGCGGTAGGCCGAGGAGGCGCTCGGCGATGATGTTGCGCTGGATCTCACTGGTGCCGCCGGCGATGGTGCCGGCGAAGCTGCGCGCGTACCGCTCGAACCAGCTGGAGATGAAGTCCTCGTTGTTCATGTGGTGGTACGGGCCGGTGCGGGCGGGATGCGGCAGCGCATCGGCGCCGTGTGCCTCCAGGGCGCGCAGCGACGCGGTCTGGACGGCTTCGGAGCCGAGCAGTTTGAGCACGGAGATCTCGGCGGGGTTCCGGTCCGGGCCCAGTTGGCGGTAGCCGAGCAGCCTGAGGGCCGTCAGGTCCATGAGGAGGGTGGCATACCACTCCTGGCCGGAGCCGATGTCCGCGGCGTCACGCACCAGGTCCTGGAGACGTTCGGCGTACGACAGCCACAGCAGCGTGCGTTCGTGGCCGAGGGAGCCGTTGGCCACCCGCCAGCCCTCCCCCAGCGGCCCGACGAGGTTCTCCCGCGGCACGCGGACGTCGGTGAGGAAGACCTCGTTGAAGTCGTGGTCGTCCTCGGCGGCGATCGACCCGAAGGGCCGCCGTACGACGCCGTCGGTGACGGTCGGGATCAGCAGCGCGCTGATCCCCTTGTGCCTGGGGGCCTCGGGGTCGGTGCGGACGAAGGTGAGGAGCACGTCGGCGTGGTGGGCTCCGGACGTCCAGATCTTCTGCCCGTTCACCGTGAAGGTGTCACCGTCCAGGACGGCCCGGGTGCGCAGCGAGGCGAGGTCGGAGCCCGCCTCGGGTTCGCTCATGCCGAGCGCGGCGGTGATCTCGGCGCGCAGGATCGGCACCGCCCAACGCCGTTTCTGCTCCTTGGTGCCGAAGGTGAGCAGGGAGGCGGCGATGATGCCGAGTCCCTGCGGGTTGAAGCTGTGGTAGATCCGGCGATGGGCCAACTCCTCCAGGTGGGCGAGCTGCTGGGGCAGGGTGGCGTTCCGGCCTCCGTACTCGGGTGGCTGGCCGGGGAGGAGCCAGCCTTCGTCGAAGAGAGTGCGCTGCCAGCGCCGGGCCCACCCGGGTACGTCGGCGCTCGAGCGGGAGCGTTCGCGGGCCTGGGCCTGCGGGGGCATGCGGGCGTCGAGGAAGGCGGAGAACCGGGCGCGGAATTCCTCCACCTCCGGGTCGTCGGCGAGCTTCATGCGGTCAGCAGGGCCTTCCTGTGGGCGGACGCGGTGCCGAGCAGCAGGTCACAGGCCTGGGCCCGCTTCAGATGCAGTTGCAGTTCGTTCTCCCAGGTGAAGCCCATGGCACCGAACAACTGCAGGCCGTGCCGGAAGACCAGGCGCTGGCACTCCCCCGCCGCGGCTTTGGCCATGTGGGCGGCCCGGGCCCGGCGCGGGTCGTCCTCAGCGATCGTGAGCGCGGCGAAGTGGGTGAGGGCGCGGGCCCGTTCCACGGCCACGTGCATGTCGGCCGCCTTGTGCTTGACGGCCTGGAACGAGCCGAGCGCCCGGCCGAACTGCGCGCGCTGCTTCACGTGCGCGAGGACCAGGTCGAGGATGCGGCGGCAGGCGCCGACCGCGGTGGCCGCGAGGCCGGTCAGGGCGAGGTCGGGGACGCCGGCCGCGAGGGCGGCGCCCGTGTCGACGTGCGCCACGTGCAGGTGCGGGTCGAGGATGTCGACGCGCTCGGCCCCGAGACCGGACCCGGGGACGACGGTGACACCGTCCGGGGTGAGCAGTGCGACTTCGCCGGCGCGGTCGGCGTCGAGGACGTACCGACCGGCGCCGTCGAACACGGCCGTGCCACTGCCCTCGGGCAGTCGGCCCGCCAGCGGCGCGAACCAGGTGGCCGTGGCCAGGAACGGGGTCGGATCGGCCGCGTACCCCAGCTCCTCCACGATGAGGGCCAGCTCCAGCGGCGGCGCCTCCAGCCAGCCCAGGCTCCGGTAGGTCTCCCATTGCCGGTCCTGGGGCTGCGACCGCACCTTGGCGACCGTCTCACGCACCGTGCGGCGCAGCATCCGCTGCTCCTCGTCGAGTTCGAACTCCATGCCCGGCCTCCGCTCTCCCGAGGTGCTGATGGGGACCTCTACGGCAGCACACGGAGTGAGAATAACATTCTCGCTATAGGGAAGTAAGAGTCTTGCTTCACGCGGAGCGCGATTCGGTAGGGGGGGTGCCCTCTCTTTTCACGTGAGTGGAGTACCGTTCTACTCATGAGTGTCGTCCCCGCCGAACCGGTCGAGTCCCCTGAGCCCGCCTGGCGGCAGCGTGCCGTCGAACGATCCACCCGGGCCGCGAAGCTGCGCGCCGAGCAGCGCGTACAACGCTTCCTGGACGCGGCACAGGAACTGATCGCCGGTAAGGGCACCACCGACTTCACGGTGCAGGAGGTCGTGGAGCGCTCCCGTCAGTCGCTGCGCAGCTTCTACCAGCACTTCGACGGCAAGCACGAACTGCTGCTCGCGCTCTTCGAGGACGCGCTGTCGACGTCGGCCACCGAGATGCGGGAGAAGATCTCGGCCGTGGCGGATCCACTGGAGCGGCTCAAGGTGGCGGTGGACCTGCTGTACGCGGCCTCCACACCTCGCGAGGGGCAGCAGTCCCCGCTCTTCACCGACTTCGCCGTCCAACTGCTGGTGAGTCACCCCGACCAGGTGGCCACCGCCCATGTCCCGCTGCTCACCCTGTTCACGGAACTGGTGGAGGGCGCGGCCGAGGCCGGCCTGGCCGTCGCGCCCCGCCCCCGCCGTACCGCCTCCCTGATCATGCAGACGGCGATGTTCACGGCCCAGGCCCCCGCCCCGGGCGGGGCACACCCTTCCCGCATCGGCGCGGAGGACGTGTGGGAGTTCTGCCTGAACGGCATCGCCGGGACGGCCCGGAGCTCCGCCGGGAGCACGGCCGGGGCCGCCAAGGCGAACGCGCCCGCCGCCACCAGGAAGGCCGCACCGAAGAAGGCCGCCGCCAGGCGGCCCGCCCCCTCCAAGGGCTCCGCCGACGGCGCGGCCTGACAGCAGAGCCGTCCGAGCCGAAGGGTCCGCGTTCACGCGGGCCCTTCTTGTCCGTCCAGCCCGTCCTCCTTCACCATCATGGCGCCATGCTTCCAGGACAGTTGACGTCTCCTTCGGTCTGACCTTTGATATGTTTCACACTTCAGCAACCGGCAGAGGGGTTCCCCGCCGTGGATTTTGAGCTGACCGAGGACCAAGAGACGATCCGCAAGGCCGTGGCCGGTCTCCTGCGCGACTTCGACGACCGGTACTGGATGGAGAAGGACCGCGACCACGCCTTCCCCGAAGAGTTCTACGACGCCGTCGCCGGAGGCGGGTGGCTCGGCATCACGATCCCGGAGGCGTACGGCGGCCATGGCCTCGGCATCACCGAGGCCACGCTCCTGCTGGAGGAGGTGGCCCGCTCGGGGGGCGGGATGAACGCGGCCAGCGCCATCCACCTGTCGATCTTCGGCATGCACCCGGTCGTGGTGCATGGATCCGAGGAACTCAAGCGCCGCACGCTCCCCCGCATCGTGGACGGCGACCTGCACGTCTGCTTCGGAGTGACCGAGCCCGGTGCCGGCCTGGACACGACGAGCATCACGACGTACGCCCGGCGGGACGGCGACCACTACGTCGTCAGCGGCCGCAAGGTGTGGATCTCCAAGGCGGTGGAGTCGGAGAAGATCCTGCTGCTGACCCGCACGTCGCGGCGTGACGTGGTCGCGAAGCCGACGAACGGCATGACCCTGTTCCTCACCGACCTCGACCGCGACCACGTGGACATCCGCCCGATCCCGAAGATGGGACGCAACGCCGTCACCTCGAACGAGCTGTTCATCGATGAGCTGCGGGTCCCCGTCCGGGACCGGGTGGGCGAGGAGGGGCAGGGGTTCCGCTACCTGCTCGACGGCCTCAATCCCGAGCGGATGCTGATCGCCGCCGAAGCGCTGGGCATCGGCCGGGTGGCGCTGGACCGGGCAGTGGCCTACGGCCGTGACCGCGAAGTGTTCGGCCGTCCCATCGGCATGAACCAGGGCATCCAGTTCCCGCTCGCCGACTCGCTCGCCCGGCTCGACGCGGCGGAACTGGTGCTGCGCAAGGCGACCTGGCTGTACGACAACGGCCGGTCCTGCGGGCGGGAGGCGAACACCGCCAAGTATCTGTGCGCCGACGCCGGGTTCACCGCCGCCGACCGCGCCCTGCAGACCCATGGCGGGATGGGCTACTCCGAGGAGTATCCCGTGGCCCGCTTCTTCCGTGAGGCCCGGTTGATGCGGATCGCACCGGTCAGCCAGGAGATGGTCCTGAACTACCTGGGGTCGCACACTCTGGGACTGCCGCGCAGCTACTGAACCTTCCACGCCGACGACGAGGAGCCAGCAATGACCGACCGTAGGGATCTGTTCGACCTCACGGGGCGCTCGGCCCTCGTGACCGGGGCCGCCGGTGGCATCGGCTCCGCGGTCGCGGAGGCATTGGCCCGGGCCGGGGCCGCGGTACTCGTCACCGATGTGGACGGCGAGGCGGCGGCCGTCGTGGCCGGCAGGCTCTCCGCCGCCGGATTGACGGCCGGCAGCGCGGCCCTCGACGTGACGGACCGGGCCGCCGCCGACAGCGCGGTGTCCCGGGCCGCCGCGCTCACGGACGGAACTCTGCACATTCTCGTCAACAACGCCGGGGTCACGGCTCCGGCGATGTTCGACAAGGTGCGGGAGGAATCCGTCCGGCAGTTGATCGACATCCACGTGATGGGAGCCTTCCACTGCACGCAGGCAGCTCTGCCGTTCCTGCCGACCGACGGGACGGGGCGCGTCATCAACGTCACCTCCTCGGCCGGCCTGACCGGCACGCTCGGCCAGGTGAACTACTCGGTGGCCAAGGCGGGGATCATCGGCCTCACCAAGTCGCTCGCCCGCGAGCTGGCGCGCAAGCGGATCCTCGTCAACGCCCTCGCCCCGCTCGCCGCGACGCCGATGACGGAGACCATCCGCACCGATCCCCGGTTCGCTGAGCGTATGCTCGCCCGTATTCCGCTCGGCAGGTGGGCCACACCGGAGGAGGTGGCCGGGGCGTTCGTGTTCCTCGCCTCGGACGCCGCGTCCTTCGTCACCGGGCAGGTGCTGCCGGTGGACGGAGGGATGGTCATGTGACAGGCCCCTTCCCGGCTGTGTTGAATGGTTCAGCCGATGAGGGACGCCCGACGAGAGGCCCGCACCGTGTCCAGCGCACAACCCCCGCCCGCCCCACGCTTCGAGACGCTCACCGTGCCGAAGGCATCGGACGTGCTGGCCGCCGAGGTGCGCGAGCGCATCCTGTCCGGGGAGTTCAGTGAGGGCACGGCGCTGCCTCCGGAACGTCAGCTCGTGGAGCAGACAGGGCTGAGCCGGGCGACGGTGCGGGAGGCACTGCGCGTTCTGGAGGTCGAGCGGCTGGTCGAGATCCGGCCCGGACGCGGAGGCGGGGCTTTCGTGCACCGGCCGGGACACGAGTCCCTCGCCCGTACGGTGCAGTTGGTGATCCGGGGGCAGCGGGTCCGGCTGGAGGCGCTGCACGAGACGCGGGAGGCGATCGAGCCGGCCTGCTCGGCGCTCGCGGCCCGGCGGCGCACCGAGCAGGACCTCGCAGCCCTGGAGACCGCCCACGCGGACCTGGTCGGGGCGGGCGACGACGTGCCACGGTTCCTGCGCGCCAACATCCAGTGGCACAACGCCGTGGCCAGGGCGGGCGGCAACGAACTGCTCATCGGTTTCCTCAGCGCCCTGTCCGAGTCGATCCACGCCTCCACCGACCTGGCGCAGTTCATGGACGTACGCGTCCGCCGGGTCACCGCGCACACCCACGCCCGGATCACGGAGGCGATCCGGTCCGGTGACGAGGAGGCGGCCCGCCGGCGGATGAGCCGTCACGTGTGCGGCTTCGCGCGCGCCGCCGCCGAGGTGGACGAACGGGAACTGCTGGACCTGCCCGAGGCCGGCGGCTGACCGATGGCCTGGCCCCGGGCCGCTCCGTCCGGGCCACACACGGCGAGGCCACCGCGCGCGGCCGTCGTCGTACGCCGGGGCTGGGGGCGCACGAGCCGGTACAAGGCGGAACGGCGGCGGTGAAGGTCCTCCGGCACCCGAAGCCCGCCACGAGCTGAGGCCGCCCGGACGGTGCTTCTCGTCAGCGGCGAGTCGGCGGATTCTCACCGGACCCCGCACCGCCCGAGCCCCCCGCCTCCTGCGCGCCTTACTCGTCCTGACGAACCTCGAAGTCAACCGCTGACAGACGCTCTGCTCCGCCAACAGCCGCCCACGACCAGCGTGAGCGCCCGAGAACCGGCCACCCCAGCTCTTTGGCCTGCGGCTCGAAGTCGGCGGAGGCTCACTGCACTGTCGAGCGCATCGATGAGCTGTGACAGCGGTGGCCCGGGTTCGAGGCGCCGTGAGGGCCGGCGGCCGTGGCGCCCCCAGCGGGCTCGCGCATGGTGCCGGCGCGCTGTACTCGGCGGTGATCGCGACGGCGTCCCACTCCTCGTAAAGGCGTCCGAGCCGTCACCGCCGGGCGTGGCACCCGCGGCACCGTCCCGCCGGCTCGGGCCGGAGGTTCCCCTCCGCGACGAGAATGATGTTCTCTTTTTTCGGCAACATCATTGACAATATCGGTCCGACCTTCAATACCATCGCGGCATGAGCGAGCTGAGCCCCGTCCTGACCGTGGCCGCCGATGGCGGCGTCCGAGTCGTCACCCTGAACCGGCCGGAGCGACTCAACGGTGTGTCGGAGGAACTGCACCGCCGGCTGTCCGAGGTCTGGCGGGAACTGGCGGAGGACACCGAGGCCCGGGCGGTGGTCCTGACCGGAGCCGGACGGGCGTTCAGCGCCGGGGGCGACTTCGACCACCTGCTCCGCCACCACGACGACCCGGAACTGCGGGAACGCTCCATCCGGCTCGACCGGACCATCCAGACGGAGATGATGCGCTTCCCGCTCCCCGTGGTCGCGGCGGTCAACGGGCCGGCCGTGGGCCTGGGTTGCAGCCTGGCCCTGGGCTGCGACCTGGTTCTCATGGCCGAGGACGCCTATCTCGCCGACCCTCATGTGTCGGTCGGTCTGGTGGCAGGCGACGGCGGAGTCACACTGTGGCCCCTGCTGACGAGTCTGCTACGGGTCAAGGAGTACCTGTTCACGGGCGACCGCATCCCGGCCGCCACCGCGGTCGAACTGGGGCTGGCCAACAGGAGCGCCGCGCCGGCCGACCTGATGGACGAGGCCCTCGCGCTCGCCCACCGGCTGGCCGCCCAGCCGGCGGAGGCGCTGCGCGCCACCAAGGCGGCACTGGCCGCGGTGGTCGAGCAGGTGTCGCGGGCAGGCATGGAGGCTGCCCTGCTGGCCGAGCGGTCCACGATGACCAGCCCGGACCACATCCGGATCATCAACGACCTGGCGTCCCGCGCACGCCGCCGCACGGCCGTCCCCGAGGAGGACTGAACGTGGACACCGAGGAGTTCGCTCTGGTCCGCGACATGCTGCGGACGTTCGCGACCCGCCATCGCGTCGGCTCCCCCGACGAGATCGAGCCGCAGGCCCGCAAAGACGCGCAGCAGGCCTTGGACGCGATGGGTCTCACGGAACTGCGCCTCGTCTCCCCGCCCGCCGCGACGGCGCAGGAATGCGCGCTGCTCGCCGAGGAACACGGCCGGCAGCCGCTGACGACGTCCCTGCTCGGCACGGCCCTCCTCGCCCCGGAACTGCTGCGCCTGCTCGGGACCACGGCCAAGGCGTCCCGTCCGACCATCGCCCTCGACGCCGACCTGTGCTTCCCGCGGCAGCACTCCTCGCGTCTGATCGCCTGGGACTGCGACGCGGCCGACAGCGCGCTGCACGTCACCCCCGACGGGACCGTACGGCAGGTCTCGCTGGGCCCGCCCGTCCCGACCGTCGACCTGCTGCGCACCGTGCGCGTGGCCCTCGGCGGCGGCGAGGTTGTCGGACGCCTCGGTTTCGAGGACGGACAGCGCTGGCAGGCGTACGCCCTGGTCGTCGTGGCCGCGGAACTGGCCGGCGCGGCCGGCGCGTTCGTCGAGCTGAGTACGGACTACGCCCGCGACCGCCGCCAGTACGGACGGCCGGTCGGGTCCTTCCAGGCTGTACAGCACCTGCTCGCCGACGCCACGGTCCTCGTCGAGGCGTGTGCCAGCGCCACCCGGTACGCCGCCTGGTGCCTGGACCACGAACCTCCGCACCGGGCGCTGACCGCGGCCCGGGTGGCCAAGGCCGAGGTGAACACCTCTGCGGTCGAGGCGGTGTACGCCGGAATGCAGGTGTTCGGCGGCATCGCCCAGACCTGGGAGCACGTCGCCCACCTGTACCTGCGCCGGGCCCTCGTGGGGGCGGGCCTGCTGGCGACCACGGCCGACCTGCTGCCCGCTCTGGCCGATCCCCTCACGGTCTCCTCGGACGGAGACAGTTCCGGCACGGCCGGGCAGCCCGCCGCGACGGCCGGATCGGGGACGACGCGATGACCGGCCTCCCGCTGGACTTCGGCGACCCCGCCGACCTGGAACGTCTGCGCCGCGACTTCCGCGCCTGGCTCGCCGGCCATCCACTGCCCGCACGCGGCGCGGACGAACCGGTCCCCGTCTTCCTGCACCGCTGGCACCGCATGCTCCACTCCGGCGGCTGGGTCGGCCTGGACGTGCCGCGCGAGTACGGAGGCCGCGGGCTGACCGCCCTTCACCAGGTCGCGGTCAGTGACGAACTCGGGGCACGTGGTGCGCCCGGAGTGCCTCGCATCGGTTATCTCGCCCACGCCCTGATGCGGTTCGGTGACGAGGAGCAGCGCCGTCTGCTGCTGCCGCGCATGCTCGCGGGTGACGACGTATGGTGCCAGGGCTTCAGCGAGCCGGGCGCCGGCTCGGACCTTGCCGGGATGAGCACCCGTGCCGAGCGCGGCGAGGACGGGCACTACGTCGTCAACGGCCAAAAACTGTGGACCAGTTACGCCCAGTACTCAGGCCTGTGCCTGTTACTGGCGCGCACCGGCCCCACCGCTCCCCCGCACGCCTCGATATCGGCGTTCGTCCTGCCCCTGGACCGCCCCGGGGTGACCGTGCGGCCGCTGCGCGCCGCCAACGGCGACGACGAGTTCTGCGAACTGTTCCTCGACGACGTCCGCCTGGCAAAGTCCGAGCGCATCGGCGCCGAGGGAGACGGGTGGGCACTGGCGATGACGACCGTGGCCTACGAGCGCAACGCCCTCGACACCGGTCACCTGTCGAAGTACGGGATGCTGATCGAACGGTTGCGCCGCCGGGCCCGCGAGCACCGCGGCACCCTCCCCGACGGGCTGCTGTCGGACATCGGCCGGTGCGTCGTCGACTACCAGGTCCTGGTGGCCCACTCCCGGCGCCGCACCGCCGAGCGTCTGGCCGGCCGGACCGCGGGCCCGGAGTCCTCCGTCGACAAGCTCCTGATGACCCGCGCCGAGCAGCGGCTGTACGAGACGGCGCTGAAGGTATTCCCCGAGGAACTGCACGGGGAGGGCGGAGAGGTCTTCGGCGACTACCTCTACTCCAGGGCGGCGTCCGTCTATGGCGGGACGTCCCAGATCCAGCGGAACATCATCGCCAAGCGGCTGCTGCGCCTGCCGGCCGACGGCCGCGGCTGAACGGAGTCCCGTCATGCGGCACGACCAGGAACACCAGAGCATCCCGGGCATGGTCAGAACCGCCGCCCGGCGGTTCGCGGACTCTCCCGCCCTCGTCGAGGAGGACCGTCGCCTGACTTTCCGGCAACTGAAGGACCAGATGGTGCAGGCCGTCGCCGCCGCGCTGGCCCTGGGCATCGAGCCGGGCGACCGGGTCGGGCTGTGTGCGCCGAACTCGGTGGAGTGGATCGTGGCGGCCCTCGGCATCCAGGGCGCCGGAGGCATCGTCGTACCGCTGAACACCCGTTTCAAGACGGAGGAGTTGTCCTACATCCTGCGCAAGTCCGGCGCCAAGGCGCTGTTCGCCGCCGCGTCCTTCCTGGGCAACGACTACACGGCCGGCCTCAAGCGGGCGGACCCGGAGCTGCCCGCGCTGCGCACCACCGTGTCGCTGTCGGGGCAGCGGGGTGAGGCCGGCCTGACGTGGGACGAGTTCCTCGGTCTGGGAGCGGACCGCTCCGGGGCGCACGAGGCCATCGACCGGCTCGCCCCGGACCACGTCAGTGACGTGATGTTCACCTCCGGCACCACCGGGCACCCCAAGGGCGTCAAGCTCACTCACGGGCAGTCACTGCGCGCCTACGGCTGGATGTCCTCGGAGTACGGCTTCCGCTCCTCGGACAGTTTCCTGGTCATCCCGCCGTTCTTCCACTGCTTCGGCTACAAGGCGGGCTGGCTCGCCTCGTTCCTGCACGGTGTGACGGTGATCCCGATGGCCGTCTTCGACGCGGGCCGGGCGCTGGAGGTGATCGAGCGGGAACGCGTCAGCATCCTGCTCGGCCCGCCCACCATCTTCCACGACCTGCTCCACCACCCCGACCGCCCGGGCCGCGACCTGTCGTCCCTGCGGGTGTCCATGACGGGCGGTTCGACCATCCCGGAGTCCCTGATCCGCGCCATGAAGAAGGACTTGTCCTTCGACATCGTGCTGAGTGCCTACGGGCTCACCGAGTCGACCGCACTGGTGACCACCACCCGGCCCGGTGACACCGAGGGGACGGTGGCCCGCACCACCGGGCGCCCCATCCCTGGCGTGGAGGTATGCCTCACCGACGCGTCCGGGGAGAGGGTCCCGCCGGGCCGGGACGGGGAGATCCTCGTCCGGGGCTACAACGTCACTCAGGGCTACTGGGACGATCCCGGAGCCACCGCGGCGACGATCGACGGCGACGGCTGGCTGCACACCGGCGACATCGGCCACCTCGACGCGGCGGACAACCTCGTGATCGTCGACCGCAAGAAGGAGATGTACATCGTCGGCGGCTTCAACGCCTACCCGGCCGAGATCGAGAAGCTGCTGCTCGGCTGCGAGCACATCGCGCAGGTGGCGGTCATCGGCGTGCCCGACGCGCGCATGGGCGAGGTCGGCTGCGCCTTCGTCGTCCCCGCGCCGGGGGCCCGCGTCACCGGGGAGGACATCATGGCGTGGGCGCGCGAGCACATGGCCAACTTCAAGGTGCCCCGCCATGTGCGGTTCGTCGACGCGCTGCCCCGCAACGCCGGCCTGAAGGTTCTCAAGGACGACCTGCGCGCCCGGTTCGAGGACGGTGAGCGCTGATGGAGGCACCGCTGAGCGGCATCACCGTGGTGGCGCTGGAGCAGGCCGTGTCGGCGCCGATGTGCACCCGTGCCCTCGGCGACTTCGGCGCCCGCGTCATCAAGGTGGAGAACCCCCGAGGAGGGGACTTCGCACGGCACTACGACGATGTCGTGGGCGGCCTCGCGGCCCACTTCGTCTGGGTCAACCGGGGCAAGGAGTCGGTCGCGCTGGACCTCAAGTCCGCCGCCGGCCTCGCCGTGCTGCACCGGCTGCTGGAACGCGCCGACGTACTGGTCTCCAACCTCACACCCGGTACGACGGCCAAACTGGGCCTGTCCCCCGCCGACCTTGAGGTCGCCCACCCGGGCCTGATCGCCGTCGAGATCGACGGGTACGGACCCGGCGGCCCGCTGTCCCACAAGCGCGCCTACGACCTGCTCGTCCAGGCCGAGTCGGGGGCCTGCGCGGTGACCGGGCACCCGGGGGCGCCCGCCAAGCCGGGCCCGCCGGTGGCCGACGTGTGCAGCGGCCTGTACGCGGCACTCTCCGTCCTGGCCCTGCTGCACGGCAAGGGACGGGGCCGGCCCCCCACCTCCGTCGCCGTGAGCCTGTTCGACACGATGACGGAGCTGATGGGCTACCCGCTGACGTACACCCGCCACTCCGGGATCGAACAGCAGCCGCTCGGCATGGCCTCGCCCGCCGTCTCCCCCTACGGCGCCCACCGGACCGCCGACGGGCAGACGGTCGTCCTCGGCACCACCAACGACCGTGAATGGCAGCGTCTGGCCCGGGAACTGCTCGGCCGGCCCGACCTGGCGGACGACGAGCGGTTCCGTACCAACGCCGGGCGGGTGGAGCACCGGGCCGTCCTGGACGCCGAGATCGCCTCCTGGTGCGCCCGGCACGATCTGGTGGACGTCCAGAGCCGTGCGGACGCGGCCGGAATCGGCAACTCCCGCTTCAACACCCAGGCGGAGGTCCTGGCTCACCCGCACCTGGCGGCCCGTGACCGCTGGCGGCAGATCGACACGCCGGGCGGACCGGTACCCGCCCTGCTCCCGCCCCCCGTCATCGCCGGGTTCGAGCCGCCGATGGGGGCGGTACCCGCGCTGGGCGAGCACACGGACGCCGTGCTCGGCGAACTCGGTCTCACCGACGAGGAGATCGTGGCCCTGCGCGAAGAGGGGGCCGTGCGGTGACCGCTCTGCTCATCGACGACGCCGACGGGGTGCGGACCCTGACGCTGAACCGCCCGCACCGCAAGAACGCCATCGACACCGAACTGTGGGAGGCGCTGCGCACCGCACTCGACGCCGCCGGACGGGACCGGAGCGTCCGCGCCCTGGTCCTCACCGGGGCGGGCGGCGCCTTCTGCTCGGGCGCCGACATCTCCAAGGGACTCAGCGGCGTCCACCCCGTGTACCGCATGCGCACCCTCACCGACGTGACGCTGCTGCTGCACGAACTGCCCGTGCCGACGGTCGCCAAGGTGACCGGAGTGGCGGTGGGCGCGGGCTGGAACCTCGCCCTGGGCTGCGACCTGGTCGTGGCGACACCTCGGGCGAGGTTCTCGCAGGTGTTCACGCGGCGTGCGCTGTCCCCCGACTGCGGCGGCTCCTGGCTGCTGCCTCGGCTGGTCGGACTCCAGCAGGCGAAACGACTGGCCCTGCTGGCGGAGACGATCGACGCCGAGGAGGCCCGCGCGTTGAACCTCGTGACCTGGGTGGTGGACGCCGGGAAGGTGGACGCCTTCACCGACGACCTCACCGCTCGTCTGGCGGCCGGCGCCCCCGTGGCCCTGGCCCAGACCAAGGCGCTGCTCAACGAGGGCGCCGAGCGCACCCTGCGCGAGGCGCTCGCCGGCGAGGCGCGGGCGCAGGCGGCGAACTTCGCGACCGCCGACGTACGGGAGGCGTACGCGGCCTTCGCGGGAGAACGCGAGGCCCACTTCACCGGCGACTGGGCGGTGCCCGGTTCGACTGCCGGACGATCGGAGGACGAGACATGACTCGGGAAGCGGTGATCGTCGGCGCGGTCCGCACCGCCGTCGGCAAGCGGGGCGGTGGGCTGTCCGGTGTCCATCCGGCGGACCTGTCCGCGACGGTGCTGACCGCCCTCGCGGAGCGCACCGGGATCGATCCGGAGGTGGTCGACGACGTCGTCTGGGGCTGTGTGTCCCAGATCGGCGACCAGTCGGGCAACATCGGCCGGTACGCGGTGCTCGCGGCGGGCTGGCCGGAGAGCGTTCCGGGGACGACGGTCAACCGGGCGTGCGGGTCGAGCCAGCAGGCGCTGGACTTCGCCGTGCAGGCGGTCCTGTCGGGACAGCAGGACGTGGTCGTGGCGGGCGGCGTCGAGGTGATGAGCCGGGTGCCGCTGGGAGCCGCGAAGGCGGACGGGATGCCGTACGGTCCGCGGGTCCTCGACCGCTACCAGGGCTTCTCCTTCAACCAGGGGATCTCGGCGGAGCGGATCGCGCGGAAGTGGGGATTCTCGCGGGAGGAGCTCGACGCGTACGCCGCGCTCTCCCACGAGCGCGCGGCGGCGGCGCAGGACGCCGGGGCGTTCGCGGCGGAGATCGTCGCCGCGGCGGGGGTCGACGCCGACGAGGGGATACGGCGGGGCACGAGCGTGGACACCCTCGCGAAGCTCGAGCCGTCCTTCCAGGAGGACGGTGTGCTCCACGCGGGCAACGCCTCGCAGATCTCCGACGGGGCGGCGGCCCTGCTGGTCACCACGGCTGCCAAGGCACGGGAACTGGGGCTCGCTCCCCTGGTCCGCTACCGGGCCGGTGCGGTCGTAGGGTCCGACCCGGTGCTGATGCTCACCGGGCCGATCCCGGCCACCGGGAGGGTACTGCGCAAGGCGGGCGTCGCCCTCGGGGAGATCGGCGTCTGCGAGGTGAACGAGGCGTTCGCCCCGGTCCCGCTGGCCTGGCTCGCCGAGACCGGCGCGGACCTGGAGCGGCTGAACCCCCTCGGCGGTGCCATCGCGCTCGGCCACCCGCTGGGGGCTTCGGGGGCGGTGCTGATGACCCGGATGATCCACCACATGCGGGCGCACGGCATCCGCTACGGCCTGCAGACCATGTGCGAGGGCGGCGGCACCGCGAACGCCGCCCTCCTCGAACTCGCCGACTGACGAAGGGAGTCACCGTGCGCAGAGACGTCTTCACCGCGGACCACGAGGACTTCCGGGAACTGGTCCGGGACGTCGTGGCCAAGGAGGTGGTCCCGCACCACGCCGAGTGGGAGAAGGCCGGGCGGCTGCCCCGCTCGTTCTTCGAACGGCTCGGTTCGCTCGGCCTGCTGGGCATGGCCGTACCCGAGGAGTACGGCGGCGGCGGGCAGCCCGACTACCGCTACAACGTCGTCCTCCAGGAGGAGGCGGCCCGTGCCCTGGTCACCCTGGGCACGGTGCGCACCCAACTCGATGTCGTCCTCCCCTACTTCCTCGCCTACGCCGACCGGAAGCAGCGCGCGCGCTGGTTCCCGGGTCTGGCCTCCGGGACGCTGCTGACCGCGATAGCCATGACCGAACCGGGCACCGGCTCCGATCTCGCGGGGATCCGCACCACCGCCGTACGGGACGGCGACGCCTACGTCCTCAACGGCGCGAAGACCTTCATCACCGGAGGGCTGCTGGCCGATCTGGTGATCGTGGTGGCGCGTACCAGTCATGAGCCCGGGGACCGGCGGGCAGGACTGACGCTGCTGGTGGTGGAGGACGGAATGCCCGGCTTCACGCGTGGCCGGGAGCTGGACAAGATGGGCATCAAGGCGCAGGACACCGTGGAACTCGCCTTCGACGACGTCCGCGTGCCCGTGGCCAACCGGCTCGGTGAGGAGGGCTGCGCCTTCGGGTACCTGGGGCACAACCTGCCGCAGGAGCGGATGACCGTGGCGGTCGGTTCGGTGGCGCAGACGCGGGCGGCACTCGGCACCACCCTCGCGTACGTCAAGGAGCGGACGGTGTTCGGGACCGCCGTCGCGTCGTTCCAGAACACCAAGTTCGAGCTCGCCGCGGTGGAGGCCGAACTGGAGGCCGCGCAGGCGGTGGTGGACCGGGCCGTGCTCGAACTGGTCGACGGCCGGCTCTCGGGCGCCGACGCCGCCAAGGTCAAACTGTTCTGCACGGAGGTGCAGGCACGCGCCGTCGACCGGTGTCTCCAGTTGTTCGGCGGATACGGCTACATGCTGGAGTACCCGATCGCCCGGTTGTACGCGGATGCGCGCATCACCCGTATCTACGCCGGGACCAGCGAGGTCATGAAGGTCATCATCGCCAAGTCCCTGGGGTTGTGAGGCATGGAGGACATCTCTCCCCGCCCGGGCGTCACCCTTGTCGCGGGCGGCACCGGCGGCATCGGCTCGGCGATCGTACGGACGTTCGCCGCCCGCGGCTGTGACGTCGCTTTCACCTACCGCACCAACGAGGAGGCCGCACACGCCCTCACCGACGAGGTGAAGTCGTGCGGACGCCGGGCGGCAGCGATCAGACTCGACCTGACCGACGAGGAGGCGACGGGGAGCGCTGTGCGCGACGCCGCGGCGGATTTCGGCGGCCTGTACACGCTGGTCTACGCGGCCGGACCGCACGTGCCGATGACGCACCTCAGCAAGGTGACGCCCGGCCGGTACCGTGCGCAGCTGGAGGCCGACGCGGTCGCGTTCTTCAATCTCGTCCACCCCGCGCTGCCGCTGCTGCGGGAGACGCGGGGCTCCGTCGTCGCCGTGACGACGGTCGCCACCCGGCGTTTCCCGGTCCGCGACGGACTGTCCTCGGGTGCCAAGGGCGCGGTCGAGGCCGTGGCCCGAGCGCTGGCGGCCGAGGAGGGACGTTTCGGCGTCCGCGTCAACTGCGTCGCCCCCGGCATGCTCACGGACGGCATCGCCGGCCGCCTGATCAGCACGGGCGAGCTGGACGAGGGTGCCCTCGCCGTCACGCGGCGCAACATCCCGATGCGGCGGTTCGGGCAGGCGCAGGACGTCGCGGAGGCGGTCGCGTTCCTCGCGTCCGACCGAGCCGGATTCATCACCGGGCAGGCGCTGGGGGTGGACGGGGGGTACAGCGTCTGAGCGCACAGCGGCTCAGGGGGTGATCGGGCGGCCCGCCACGTAGGTGGCCCGTACGGTGTCGGCGGACAGTACGTGCAGCGCCTCCCGCAGGGGGACGTGCAGCAGGCACAGGTCCGCCACCGAGCCGACCGTCAGCCGGCGGGGCCGGGCGGGCCGTTCGGGTGCGCCGAGGAAGAGCCGTAGTGCCGCCTCCCGTGAGACGCTCTCGCCGTCCTCCCGTTGGACGGCCGCCCGCATGACCGCCCACGGGTCGTCCGTGCCGTACGGCGCGTCGGTCCCCGCGGCGACCGGGACGCCCGCCTCGGCCAGGCTTCGGCAGCGGTAGAGGTGGGCCCGGTCGTCGGGGTGGACCTCGTCGGCGTACTGACGCCCCCGTTCCACCGGGAAGTGCGGCTGCGTGACAACGGTCAGGCCGAGCCGCCTGATCCAGGGGACGGCCTCCTCCTGGATCACCGCGCCGTGCTCGACGCGGTCCCCGGCGACCGGGCCAGCCTCCTCCACGGCGAGCAGCGTGACGAGCAACTGCACACCGGTGACGCAGTGCACGGCGACCGGCCGGGGCCGCACCGCGCGCACCCTGGCCGCCAGGTCGCCCGGGGCCGGCAGGGTGACGTCGTCCAGCATGATCTTGACCGGGGAGTCCAGGCCCATGACGGTGAGCCGCTGCGGCAGCACCGACAGAGTCCGGCGCAGCCCGGGAGCGGGGCACGGGTCGGCGTTGGTGAAGCCGGTGACACCGAAGCGTGCGGCCCGCCGGCCCAGACCCGTCAGATCGAGCCGGACCGGCGGCACGAGACGACGCAGCCGTTCGTCCTCCCTCCACAGCCTGCCGTCGCCGTCCAGCCCGGCCGCGCGCAACGCGGCGGTGTTGAGGAACCACATCACCCCGCTTCGGTGCTGCACCCGCACGGGCCGGTCGGTGACGAGCGCGTCCAGCACGGATCGGTCCAGGTCCCCCGCGACGCTTTCGTGATAGCCGACGGCCCGTACCCACCGGCCGGGCGGCCCGCGTCGCAGGGCCGCCCGAAGACCGTCGGGTCCGCGCACGTCAGCGGGTCCCACGCGGACCGAGGAGGCGTTCGCGGCCAGCGCCGTCAGGTGGATGTGGTGGTCGTGCAGGCCGGGCAGCAACGCCCCTCCGCGTCCGTCCACATCGGCGGTCCCGGCCAGGCCGCGCCCGATCTCGCTGATCCGTCCGTCGGCCCCGACCCGCACGTCCCTGCCGGCGTTCCCTTCCAGCTCCACGTCCCTGATCAGCACGGCACCGTCCCGGAACCGGCGAGCAGAGCGGCACTGGCCGCCATGGACACGCACAGCAGCTCCCCGCCACCGGCGGCGAGCGAGCGGACGACCGCGTGGGCGGCGAAGAGGCCGGTGGCGGGATCGGCGAGGGCGTCGCCGAGGAACACCGGGTCGCCGTGCGCGTCGCGGCCGACCAGACCGCCGGCCACCGCCGCGTCGTCCCCGAAGGCGATGCGGTCGTCGTCACGGCCGTACCCGGTGAGACCGGCCCAGACCCGCCCCGGACGCGCGGACAGGAACTCCTCGGCCTTCACCCCCAGTCGGCGCAGTGCTCGCGGCCGGGAGGCCTCGATGACGATGTCGGCCCGGTCCACGGCTTCGACCAGCGCTCCCGAGGCGAAGTCCAGGACCACGCTGTCGTGTCCCTCGTGCAGCCAGCGGTAGAAGCGCGGGTCCCCCCGTCGCGCGCCGTCCGGTCTGACGGTGCTCTCCACCTTGGTCACGTGCGCGCCGGCCAGACCGAGCAGCTTCGCGCACAGAGGCCCGGCCCACAGGGCGGAGAGGTCGAGCACGCGCAGGCCGGCGAGCGGGCGGTGCCGTCGCTCGCCGCAGGACCGGGTGCGCACGGGGCAGCGACGGGAGCGTGCGGCTGCGAGAGCCGCAGCGGCAATGCCGAGGGTCTGGGCGGTACCGGCGAGTCGCGAGGCGGTGGTGCGACGGGCGGCACCGGCCAGGTCCGCGTCCCGTGCACCGAGGAGAGCCAGAAGCGCGGGAAGCGAGGCGTGGTCGTCCGGACGGGCGAGGTTGACGGCGGCCCACCCGTCGGCGGTTTCGAGAAGCCGGCAGGAGCCGCCGGCCGAGGTGCGGCCCGGCAACCGGAATCCGGCGAGCTGCGCTCGCAGGAAGAGGGCCGCGGGAAGGTCGACGGCGACGCCGGTGCGGGCTTCGAAGTCGTCCACGACGGACCGGAGCGGGCCCAGGTACGGCGCGACGTCGGTGATCCACCGCCCCCGGTCGACATCATGATTCTCCATGCCGAAAACAGCCTTCTTGTCAAAGGGAAGTCAGATTACACTCCGGCGGTCATGAAGTCACCGTGCCGAGTCATCGATATCGCCCCTTCGACACCGCCGCAGCGACCCGCACGCGACCAGGTCCTGATCGGCGTGGCCGCCTGCCCGGGAGAGGTACCGGACGGCTTCGACATCCTGCTGACCGAGGGCCCCGCCGCGCCGCGCCCCTGGGTGGTCAGCTCAGACGCCCGGGCGACCGCCCGTCGCATCGCCGCCGAGGCGGAACGGCACCCCGCGGCCGCCGTCGCCCTCGTCCAGGTGCTCCGGATGGGGCCCGCGCTCGCTCCGCCGGACAGGCTGCTGGTGGAGTCCATGGCCTATTCGGCCCTCCAGGGCGGCGCGGACTTCCGCGCCTGGCTGGCCGCGGCCCCGCCGCGTGTCCCCCGCCCGGCGGCCGAGCCGGTGCGGCTCCGTCGTGACGGCGGCCGCCTGAGTGTCGTACTGGACCGCCCCTGGGCACGCAACGCCTTCGACGCGGCCACCCGGGACGCCCTCTGCGAAGCCCTGGAAGTCGCCGCAGCCGATCCGTCGATCACCGGTGTCGACGTGCGCGGCGCCGGACCGGCCTTCTGCGCCGGGGGCGACCTCGCCGAGTTCGGCACCTCGGGGGACACCGCCGAAGCGCACCGGGTGCGGGTGTCCCGCAGTCCTGCGGCGCTGCTCCTGAGCTGCGCCTCCAAAGTGACGGTCCATCTGCACGGCGCCTGTGTGGGCGCGGGCATCGAGCTGGCGGCGTTCGCCGGGCGGGTGACGGCCGCCCCGGACACCGTGATCCGCCTGCCCGAGATCGGCATGGGCCTGATCCCCGGCGCGGGCGGCACGGCAAGCCTGCCGGCCCGGGCCGGCCGGGAGCGGACCGCCTTCCTGGCGCTGTCCGGCACCGCGCTGACCGCGCCGCAGGCTCTGGCGTGGGGACTGGTGGATGAGATCACAGGGATCCGGCGAGATGTCCGCCGAGCCCATGGAGTCCGAACCAATACTGAGTAGAAGATAAATTTTCATACCAGACTGTTCGCTTCCTCAAGAGATCTTGCCAGCTTGAAAATCGATTGTTATCTTCTGCTCAGGATTCAGGAGGAAGGCGGTTCCATGGAGGCTGCTGCACGTCCACGGAAGCGCGGCCCTTACCAACGGTCCCACGAGCGCCGGGGGCGCATCGCGCTCGCGGTGCTCCAGCTGGTCGACGAGCTCGGTCATGAGGGGGTCACCACCTCACTGGTCGCCGGCCGGTCGGACTCGAGCGAACCGACGGTCCTGTACCACTTCCCCACCAAGGAGCACCTGCTCGTCGCGGCTCTGAGCCGCTCCGACGACCTGGAACTGGACCTCGCGACCGCGGGGGGCGGGCAACCGACGCTGGATCTCAGCGCCCTGCATGCCGTCGCGAACGCCGCGGTGTCGGCGCATGAGCGACGACTGCGCCTGTTCGTGATGCTGCGCGGGCAGGCCGCGACACCGAACCACCCGGCCGCGGAGTATTTCGCCCGCCGCGCGGAACGGGCGATGGGCGTCTGGACCGAGATGATCACGAGAAGGCAGCGTGAGGGACTGGCCCATCCCGGCCTGGAGCCACGCGAGACGGCCCGGCAGGTCCTGGCGCTCTGGGACGGCCTGGTCGTGGCCCACCTCAGCGATCCGGGCTTCGACTGCGGCCGGGCGCTGGTGGACGGTGTCCGCCGCCTCACGGGCCAGAACTGGATCGAAGGACTGGCCGCCCTCAACCGTCCGGGCAACGGCCTGTGACGGAACGGAAGTGGAGCACATGACCGCACAGACCTTCGACCACCCCTTCATGGACGTCGACGAATGGCGTGACACACCTCAGCCGCACCGCTATGTGCACGGGGGGTTCAAGGGCACCGACACCCGCTTCTCCCTCTACTTCCCACCGTCCGGGACCTATCAGGGACGCTTCTTCCAGCACATCACCCCGGTCCCCGGGAGCGAACACCTGGCGCAGTCCGCCACCGGGCAGGAGGACAAGATCGGGTTCGCCTTCAGCGCGGGCGGCTACTTCCTGGAGACCAACGGCGGCGGGTCCTCCGGGACACCTGGCTCCGACACCGACCCGACGGTCGCCGGTTATCGGGCCAATGCCGCCGCAGCAGAGCACTCCCGGGTGATAGCCCGCCAGGTGTACGGCGATCACCGCCCCTACGGTTACGCCTACGGCGGCAGCGGCGGCGCCTTCCGGACCATGGGCAGCGCGGAGCACACCACGGGAGTGTGGGACGGCTTCGTCCCTTACGTCCCCGGCAGCCCGATGGCCATCCCCAACGTATTCGCCGTGCGGATGCATGCCCAGCGGGTGCTGCGCCACGTGTTCGACCGGGTCGTGGACGCGATGGAGCCCGGCGGCAGCGGGGATCCGTACCGGGACCTGACCCCCGAGGAGAGCGCCGCCCTGTCCGAGGTGACGCGCATGGGTTTCCCGCTCCGTTCGTGGTTCGCGCACCGCACCATGGGAACGCACGCCTTCGGCACGCTGTACCCGCACATCGTCACGGTGGACCCCGGATACTTCGAGGAGTTCTGGACCACGCCCGGGTATCTCGGCGCGGACCCCGGCTCCTCGGTGCATCGGGACCGCGTCCGCTTCGACAGCACGGTCGGTGAAGTCCTCGTGCGGCGCGACACACCTGACCTCGGCCCCTTCGCCGGCCCTGCCCAGGCTCCGCAGGGAGGTGTGGACGAGGCGTTCAAGGGACCGGCGGACAAGGACGACACCCTCGTCGCGCTGCGCCTCACAGCCGTGCCCGGCACCGAAACCCTGGGGGCCGAACTGACGGTGACGAGCGGTGAGGCCGCCGGAACCCGGCTGCGGCTGAAGGGTCTCCGGCACGACCTCGCCGTCCTCGACATGAGCGACGCCGAGCAGCCCCCGGACAACGTGCGCCCCGGTGACACCGTCCGTGTGGACAACAGCAATTTCCTCGCGGCCCAGACCTATCACCGCCATCAGGTGCCCGGCCCCGAGTACCGGGTCTGGGACCAGCACCGCGACGCCTCCGGCGCTCCGCTTCTCCCGCAGCGTCCTTTTCTGCTGGCCCCGTTGTTCGCCGCTGCGGCGGCCGGACAGGTGCCCACCGGGCGGTTCGGCGGCAAGATGATCGTCGTGTCCTGCCTGCTCGACCGAGAGGCCTTTCCCTGGCAGGCCGACTGGTACCGGAACCAGGCCGCACAGCACCTCGGGGAGGCCCTCGACGACCACTTCCGGCTCTGGTACGTCGACAACGCGCTGCACGCCGACGCCGAACGTCAGGAACACCCGGCCCGCACCGTGAGTTATCTGGGCGTCCTGCACGAGGCGCTGCGCAGTCTCGCCGACTGGGTGGAAAAGGGTGTCACACCACCTTCCGGCACCCGCTACGAGATCCGGGAGGGGCAGGTCGTCGTGCCCGACTCGGCCGCCGAACGCGGCGGGGTCCAGCCGGTGGTGCGGATCACCGCGGACGGTGCCGAACGCGCCGACGTCCGCGTCGGCGCACCCGTGACCCTGGCGGCGACCGTCGAAGTCCCGCCGGGCACGGGCAGGATCGTGCGTGTGCAGTGGGATCTGGACGGGGACGGCACCTACGAGGTCGACGAAGTGACGCAGCCCGTCTCCCAGTTGCGGCTCGAACGCCGGCACACCTACCGCAGCCCCGGCACGCGGTTCGTCACCGTACGGGTCAGCGCACAGCGCGACGCCGATCCGCGAACGGCTTTCGCCCGCATCGACAATCTGGCCCGGGTCAGGGTCCTCGTGCACGACTGATCTCGCCGGCGCCGGGCTGCCCTCACGGGCCGCGCCCACGGACCCGCGAATCCGCCGGTCGGCGAGGCGTGCGCCCGTGAGTCGCCTACGGGCCCGGCCAGGCAATGGTCTGGCGCGCAGGTACGCGTCGGACACGACCAGGAGGGGGCACGCCCCCGACGGCCGGTGTCCGCGGTCACGCATCGCCGATCCGGATCACCTCACCCGTCACCGGAGGACTGATCAGCCCTGGGACAGTGTTCAGCGCTACGGACATGTCCACCCGCTGGTCAAGCAGCCACCGACCTGCAACCCGTCGAGCACTCCTGCTGCCCGTGCAAGCGGCGCTTCACGTCTCCCCGCGGACGACGCCCCGGTCGCAGCGCACGAGGAGCCGGGCCCTGTCAGGGCAGCGTCCTCGGTTCCATCCTCACATGGCGAAGTCGGAGTAGTGAGCCAGGTACTCGTGGAGCTCGGCGTCCGCGCGCCCGGCCCGGGCGAACTCCCCGTAGCCTCCCTGGAAGAAGACGAGCGGTGACGCCTCCCGCCCGATCTCCATCGCCTGCACCCGGCACAGCGTGATCCAGTGGTCCCCCGCCGGCACCTCCTGCTCCGGCGCGCAGTCCACGTACGCCACCGCACCGGCCAGGCGCGGGGCGCCGAAGGGGGAGACCGTCCACGGGACACCGTCGAACTTGTCCGGACGGGGCACCGCCATCGTCCGGCACAATTCCATCTGGTCGGCCGCCAGCACGTTGATGCAGAAGCTGCCGGCTTCCCTCAGAAGGGTGTACGTGCCGGAGGCCACGGTCGGCATGAAGGACACCAGGGGCGGGTCCATCGACACGGCGCTGAAGGTCCCCACGACCATGCCGACCGGCGCGCCGTCGCGCATTCCGGTGACGACGCTGACGCCGGTCGGATGGTGGCCCATCACCCGGCGGTATTCGGCGGGTGCGACGGCCCGGGGCTCTGAGATCAACACGCGGTTCCTCCTGATTATCAGCTTTTCGGGGGTGGACGGTCGGTGCCGGCAGCGGGCGGGGTCCCGGCGCGCGGACCGGCCGTCCTGCGGCCCGGACCCGCCGGACCGGACG
>Ga0196960_10000006_pt1 | contig 76091 bp, 56 predicted proteins | sample S3v_5metaG_FD_183187 | JGI IMG/M metagenome (GOLD analysis project Ga0196960, IMG submission 183187) | Soil microbial communities from Anza Borrego desert, Southern California, United States - S3+v_5 | ecosystem: Environmental > Terrestrial > Soil > Desert | place: USA: California | collected...
CGGCGCCCCCGCCGCGGCAGCCGCCGTCGGGCAGGCGTCCGCCGGCCGGAACGGGCAGCCCTGGCGCGACCCGGGGCTGCCCGCTCACCGGCGGGCCGACGCGCTCCTGCGGGCCATGACGTTCGAGGAGCAGGTCACCCTCGTCACGGCCGTTGACACCAAGGACTTCGCGCCGCTCGGGCATCTCGGTATCCCGGCGATGACCCGGGTCGACGCCTCCGACGGGCTGCGCGGTGACACCGGCGTGACCGCCTTCCCCGCCCCCAACGCCCTGGCGGCCACCTTCGACACCGACCTCGCGCGCCGGTACGGAGCGGCCGTCGGCGCCGAGGCGCGGGCCAAGGGATGGAACGTGCTCCTCGGCCCCACCCTCGACATCGACCGCGACCCCCGCAACGGCCGGGAGTGCGAGGGCTACGGCGAGGACCCGCTGCTCAGCGGCAGCATCGGGGCAGCGGTCACCCGCGGCTTCCAGAGCCAGGACGTCATCGCCCAGTTGAAGCACTTCACCGTCTACAACCAGGAGAACGCCCGCTACTACCTGGACGTCCGCATCTCCGAGCGGGCGCTGCGCGAGGTCCACTACCCCGCGTTCGAGCAGGCGATCCGCGAAGGCGGCGCCCTCTCGGTCATGGGCTCCTACCCGATGGTCAACGGTGTGTACTGCTGCCAGGACCCGCACATCATCGGCGCGCTCAAGGAAGATCTGGGTCTCGAGGGGTACCTCGGCACCGACTTCTACCCCCAGGGCGACCGGGTCGAGTCGTTCCGCGCAGGCGTCGACTCCGGTGCCCTCATCCCGGACACGCCCAGGGAGGCGTTCACCGACGGCCGTATCCCCGCCGAGCGCACCCGAGACGCCGCCCGCCGCATTCTGTACGCCCTGTTCGCCTCCGGCGCCTACGACCACCCGCTGCCCGACGCCCCGGCGGAGATCGTGACGTCCGGGGCCCACCAGAGGCTCGCCCGGGTGACGGGGGAGGGGGCGACCGTGCTGCTGAGGAACGAAGGCGGCCTCCTGCCGCTCTCCGGACGGCAGACCGTCGCCGTGATCGGGCCGGCGGGCAAGGACGCCATCACCGGCGTCGAGGGTTCCTCCTACGTGGACCCCGGTGACTTCACCACCGCCCTCGAAGCAGTGCGGGCCAAGGCGGGCGCGGACCGTGTGCTGTTCTCGCAGGGCAGCCTGGGGGACGTCGCCCTGCCGCTGATACCGGCCGACGTCCTGACCGCCCCCGCAGGAGGCGCCGGTTTGAGGGCGGAGTTCTTCGCGGGCGAGGACTTCGAGGGCGCCCCGGTCGCCACCGCCGTCACCCCGACCGTCGACTTCCGCTCCGGCGACCCCGTCGAGGGTCTCCCCGCCTCCTGGTCGGCCCGCTGGACCGGCACCATCACGCCACCCGTCACCGGGTGGGTCCGCGTCGCGGCCCTGCTGTCCGGCGCCGCGAAGGTCGTGATCGACGGCACCACCGTCTTCTCCGGGTCGCGGTATCTGTGGGACTCCTGGCTCGGCCCGAACGAGTCGGCCATCGGCGGAGTCGTCGAACTGGAAGGGGGCAGGCCCGTCCCCCTGACCGTCGAGTACAGCACCCGGGACGCCGGTGACCGCGGTCCCAGCATGAAGCTGGGCTGGCAGCCCCGCTCCCTCATCCCCGCCGCCGTCGAGACCGCCGCGAAGGCCGACGTCACCGTCGTGTTCGTCAACAACTACACCGGGGAGGCCATCGACCGGGACGACCTCTCCCTGCCCGGGGACCAGGACCGGCTCATCGAGGCGGTGGCCGCCGCCAACCCCCGCACGGTCGTCGTCCTCAACACCTCGGGTCCCATGCTCATGCCCTGGCTGAACCGGGTCCGGGGCGTGCTGCAGGCGTGGTACCAGGGCGCCGCGACGGGCACCGCCGTCGCCGACGTCCTGTACGGCGACACCGACCCGGGCGGCCGCCTCCCGGTCACCTTCCCCGCGCGCGAGGATCAGGGGCCGACCCGGTACACCGGCTCCAAGAGCGACGGCGTCGGCGGGGAGGTCGTCTACGACGAGGGTGTCCACGTCGGCTACCGGTGGTACTACAAGCACGGTGAGACACCGCTGTTCCCATTCGGGCACGGCCTGTCCTACACGTCCTTCAGCAGCGGGCGGCCGCGGGTCCGCAGCCTCCACCGGGGGGAGGATGCGGCCGAGGTGCGCGTCGAGGTGCGCAACACCGGCCGGCGGACCGGATCCCACGTCGTCCAGGTGTACGTCGGACACCTCCCGACGCACACCGACACCCCAGCCAGAAGGCTCGCCGGCTTCCACAAGGTGACGCTGTCACCGGGGCGGCGACAGGCGGTAACCGTCACCGTCCCGCGGCGCGCGGTCTCCTACTGGCACGAGGAGAGGGGGCGTTGGGTGACGCCGAGGGGCAGGGTCGCGGTGTACGTGGGTGACTCGGTGGCGGAGGCGGAGTACGCGGGCAGTATCACCGTGCGCTGATCCGCCTGCCATGGCCAGGGCGGGAGCCGGCACCCGCCCGCCGTGGCACGCGGGAAGCGGAGTCCGGTGACCAGAGGTGGTGGACGCTGTGGCGCGGGCCCCGCGGGCGCCCCGGTGGCCTGGGCCGGGAGCCGGTGGGCGGCCCGGCTGTCCGTGCCGCGCCGACGCGGCACGCCCCGCCTCCCCCTTTCACGCCCGCGCGGAGGCTGGCGCGGTGCTGCCGCGGACGACCAGGCGCGGCGTCATGGTCGTCTGCACGGCACGCTCACGGCGGCCCTCGACGCGCTCGATCAGCAGGCGCGCGGCCGTGCTGCCCATGTCGTGGCCGGCCTGGTCGACACTGGTGAGCTGAACGGTGGCGAGGTCGGCCAGCGCGGTGTTGTTGTACCCGACCAGAGAGAGATCCTCGGGCACCCGCAACCCCAGTTCGTGGGCCGCCCGCCAGACACCCAGTGCGGCGACGTCGGCGCCCGCCATGATGGCGGTGGGCCGGTCGTCGCCGGTCAGCAGGCTCATGCCCGCCTTGTACCCGCCGTCGTCGGAGTAGGCGGCACGGCAGACGCGGGTGTGCCCGGCCAGTCCGTGCCGGCCCATCGCCCCGGTGTAGCCGTTGGTCAGGACGATCTCCGGGGTGCGGGCCCATCTGCTCGACCTGGAGCCGGGCGACGAGACGAGGCCGATCCCGCGGTGGCCGAGTGAGACCAGATGGTCCACGACGAGTGCGGCACCCATCCCGTCGGCGTCGACGACGGAGTCATGGAGGTCGGAGGTGTCGTGGTGGCCGATGACGACCGTGGGCGTCGACTGGGCCGTGGCCAGGACCTCGGCCCGAGGGCTTCCCGGCGCGATCAGGATAAGGCCGTCCATCTGCCGGTCGACCATCGCGCGGGTGGTCTTGCTCTGCGCCTCGGCGCCGAATCCCGCCGCGCCGACCATGACGGTGTACTCGCTGTCCTGCAGTGTGTCGCGGACACCGTCGAGGATGTCGGCGAAGAACGTGTTGCGGATGTTGTCCAGCAGCACGCCGATCGTGTAGGTCCGTCCTCGCATGCCCCGGGCCGCGGCGTGCGGCCGGTAGTTGAGCTCCGCGATGGCCGCGCCCACCTTCTCGCGCATGGCGTCGCTCACGCCGTAGGCGTTGCGCAGCACCTTGGAGACTGCTGCGGTGGACACTCCCGCGTGACGGGCCACATCCGTGATCGTGACCCGCTTCTTCGGTCGAGGATCCTGCTGCATTCCGGTGCCCCCTGGTCTGTTACGTGTGAATACAACGGTTTACACGAAGTGGCGGGCAGTGGCCAAGTACCGCTGCTTTTCGTCGAAGTTACCGCCCCATGTCTTGACGTCACAGCGTGCTGCATGCACTGTTGTGCACATTCCGGCGTGAAGAACGTTACACAAACCCAGGGTGTTCTCGTCCCTGCGGGCCCGCGCCGTGAGCCTCACCTCAACGATGACTGGGAGCCAGCTGTGATCACTGACACGTCCCGTGCCCGCAGGACCCGTGCAGCAGGGCTGTCCGCGGGCGCCGTCGCGACGGTTCTTCTCGTCTCCGCGTGCGGTGGGACCGGAGGGGGATCAGGGGCGACACCGAAGGACTTCAGCTACCTGAGCGTCACCGAGAACACCACCGTCAAGAGCGCGCTGACGACCCTGTCCAAGGACACGTGCAAGCCGGCGGACGACGCTCTGCCGCTGAAGGTGGAGACCGTTCCGCAGGCGAGCCTCGACCAGAAGCTCCAGTTGCTGGCCGGCCAGGACGCGCTGCCGGTGCAGTTCGCGGCGGGCAACGCCCCGGCGCTCACCCAGCAGCTGGCCACGTCCGGCAAGGTCGCCGACCTGGAGGCGAAGCTCAAGGAACTGGGTGTCCTGGACCAGCTGGAGCCGGCCGCGGTCTCCACCATCAAGGCGCTGTACGGCGGCAAGCTGGAAGTGCTGCCCTACGAGTACAACATCGAGGGAATCTTCTACAACGAGAAGGTCTTCGCGGAGAACGGCCTGAAGGTGCCCGGCACCTGGGACGAACTGGTGGCCGCCGCGGCGAAGCTGGAGTCCGAGGGCGTCCAGCCGTTCTCGGCCTCCGGCCAGCAGGGGTGGCCCCTGACCCGGCTGATCAGCGGATACCTCTACCGCAGCCTCGGCCCGGACGCACTGCAGAAGGTGGCCGACGGCAAGGCGAAGCTGACCGACCCCGAGTATGTGAAGGCGGCCGAGGAGGTCGCCGCGCTGGGGAAGAAGGGCTACTTCGGCAAGGGAGTCGGCTCCATCGACTACGACACCGCGATGAACGAGTTCCTGGCCGGCAAGGCCGCCATGTTCTACATGGGCAGCTGGGCACTGGCGAACATCTCCGACGCCGAGCAGAACAAGGTCGGCGCCGAGAACATCGGCTTCATGCCTTTCCCCGCCGTCACCGGTGGCAAGGGCTCGGCGGACCAGTACCCGTCCAACGTCGGCCTGGGTATCACCCTGTCCGCGAAGTCCTTCGACAAGAAGACCGGGGACTGGGTCTCCTGCATCGCGAAGAACTACGGCAGCACCGCGCTGAAGGACCACGGCTCCATCTCCGGCTTCAAGGTGAACACCGAGGTGAAGGACGCCAACGAGGTCACCACCCAGGTCCGCGACACCATCAGCTCCTCGAAGGAGAACGTGCTCTGGTTCGAGGCCCTGTTCGGGACCAAGGCCACCACTGTCAGCCAGACCAACGCGGCGAGCCTGGCCGGCGGAAGCATGAGCCCCGAGCAGTTCATGCAGACCGTCCAGGACGCGCTGGCCGCCCAGTAGCCGGTCCGGGGGCGGACCGCACGGCGCTCCTGACGCATCCCGTGCGGTCCGCCCCCGTCTCCCCAACGGAAAGTGGACCTCTCCCCATGCACCGCGTACTCGGCGACCGCAGGGCCATCGCCCTCCTGCTCGGTCCCGCCCTCCTCGTCTACTCCCTGATCATGCTGGTCCCGATGGTGTGGTCGCTCGGGTACTCCTTCACCCAGGGCAACACCATCGAGGGCTTCACCGGCAACGGCCTCGCCAACTTCTCCCGCCTGCTCGACGACCCCGCCGTCCACGACGCCCTGTGGTTCACCCTCAAGTACGCCGCCGTCGTCACCACCGGACAGGTCGTCGCCGGCTACCTCCTGGCCCTGCTGTACGTCTTCTTCCTCAAGCGCGCATCCGCGCTCATCCGCACCCTCGTGTTCTTCCCCGTGGTGCTGCCCACCGTCGCCGTCGGCCTGCTCTTCCAGAAGCTCTTCCAGGTGGCCCCGCAGACCGGACCGGTCAACTCCCTCCTCAACGCCGTCGGCATCGAGTCCGTCGACTTCTTCGGCAGCGCCGGCAGCGCCTTCTGGGTCCTGATCGGCATGGACATCTGGCGCTCCATGGGCTTCTACGCCGTCCTGCTCTTCGCCGGCCTGGTCGACATCCCCGACGAGGTCCTGGAGTCCGCCCGCCTCGACGGAGCGACCGGCTTGCGGCTGGTGCGCCACATCGTGCTGCCGCTGTCCCTGCCCGTGCTGATGTCCTCGCTGATCTTCAGCATCAACGGCACGCTGAAGGTCTTCGACTCGATCGTCGCCCTGACCAACGGCGGCCCCGGCACGGGCACCACCCCGCTGACCCTGTACATGTTCCAGACGTCGTTCACCTACAGCGACTACGGCTACGGCAGCACCATCGCCCTGCTGCTGACCGTGGTGTGCCTGCTGGTGAGCCTGGTCGTCTACCGCGTCTCGCGGCGCGACCTCACGGAGGGCTGACCGTCATGTCCATCATCGACACACCGGCGAAGACCTCCGCCGGCTCCGCGAGCACCCCGCCGACGACGTTCCGGCGCGGACGCCGGGGGGGACGGTCGTGGGTCAGGTTCGTCGTCGTGCTCCTCCTGGTCGTCGAGATCTACCCGATGATCTGGATGTTCCTGACGTCGCTGAAGTCCAACGACGACTACCTGAACAACTCCACCTGGTCCCTGCCCACCACCTGGGAGTGGGGCAACTACACCGACGCCTGGACCACCGGCCACATCGGCCTGTACGTCCAGAACAGCCTGCTCGCCGTCCTACCCGCCCTCGCCCTGATGCTGCTCCTCGGCACGGCCGCCGGATTCGCCCTCCAGATCATGGTGTGGAAGGGCCGCAGCCTCACCCTGCTCATCTTCCTCGCGGGCATGATGGTGCCCCCGCAGATGATCCTGCTGCCCCTGTTCACGGTCTACTTCCAGACCGGCCTGTCCGGCACCCTGTGGCCGCTGATCCTCACCTACACCGGCACGGGCCTGCCCCTGACCGTCTTCATGATGGCCACCTACTACCGGGGCGTCCCCCGCGAACTGTTCGAGGCCGCCACCATCGACGGCGCCGGCATCCTGCGCGCCTTCTGGACCATCAGCCTCCCCCTGGTCCGCAACGCCCTGCTCACCGTCGGCCTGGTGCAGTTCTTCTTCATCTGGAACGACCTGCTGATCGCGCTGACCTTCACCAACGGCCAGGACCTGCGCACCATCCAGGTCGGACTGCTCAACTTCACCGGTGACTTCGGTGCCACCCAGTACGGCCCCCTCTTCGCAGCCATCTGCATCAACGTCTTCGGCACCCTCCTGATCTACCTCTTCCTCAACCAGAAGGTCATGAAGGGCCTCACCTCAGGCGCCGTCAAGGGCTGACGGCGGCACCCCGCGGTCCGCACCGGCCGACAGCCCGCACCCGTTCTTCAGGAAGGTCCCCCAGCAGTGTCCCCACAGCCTGCCCCGGTCACGTTCGAGCACCTGCGTGACGGTCTCGGTACCGGCGTCCCCGCTCCCCGCGTCTCGTGGCGCCTTCCGGACGGCTGGGCCCGCCAGGACGCCTACGAACTGGAGATCGACCGGGGTGCCGGTGCCGTGCACCGCACCGGCCGTACACCCGGGGCCGCCCAGATCCTCGTGCCGTGGCCCGGCGGGCCGCTGCGCTCCAGGGAGCGCGCGTCGGTCCGCGTGCGTGTGTGGCCCGACGCCGACGGCGATCCCTCGGCGTGGAGCGAGGCCCGGACGGTGGAGGCGGGGCTCCTGCACGACGACGACTGGACCGCCGTACCCGTCGGGCCGGCGTGGACCCAGGCCCCGGGCACCGACCGCCGGCCCGCCCGCGTCCGCAAGGAGTTCCGCCTGGAGCGACCCGTCGCCGGCGCCCGCCTCTACGTCACGGCCCACGGCCTGTACGAGGCCGAGATCAACGGCCGCCGGGTGGGTGACGACATCCTCTCCCCGGGTTGGACCGTCTACGGCGAACGTTTGCGGTACCGCACCTACGACGTCACCGCCCACCTCGCCGAGGGGCCCAACGTCATCGGCGCGTGGCTCGCCGACGGCTGGTACCGCGGCCGTATCGGCTTCGACGGCGGATACCGCGACCTCTACGGCACCGACCAGTCCCTCATCGCGCAGCTGGAGGTGACGCACCCCGACGGCAGCACCACCGTCGTCGCCACGGACGACACCTGGCGGGCGGGGGCCGGGCCGATCCTGTTCACCGGTCTCTACGAGGGCGAGACCTTCGACGCCCGCCTCCACGACCGGGCCTGGTGCACGTCGCGGTACACCCCGGACCCCGGGTCGTGGACGGCGGTGGCGGTCGCGTCCAGGGACCCCCGCACGCTCGTCGCACCCACCGGCCCTCCGGTCCGCTGCACGCAGGAGGTCGCCCCGGTCTCCGTCACCGCCAAGGCCGACGGCCGGTACCTGCTCGACTTCGGTCAGAACCTGGTCGGCCGACTGCGCATCACGGTCGACGGGCCGGAAGGCACGACGGTCACGCTGCGCCACGCCGAGGTGCTGCAGGACGGTGAACTCGCCACCCGCCCCCTGCGGGAGGCGGTGTCCACGGACGTCTACACCTTGCACGGCGGGGGGCGGCAAACCTGGGAACCACGGTTCACCCTGCACGGCTTCCGGTACGCCGAACTGAGCGGCTGGCCGGGTGAGCCGGAGCCCGGTTCCGTCGTGGCGCGGGTGTACCACACCGACATGCGCCGCACCGGCTGGTTCGAGTGCAGCGACCCCCTGGTCGACCGGTTGCACGAGAACGTCGTGTGGAGCATGCGCGGCAACTTCGTCGACCTCCCCACCGACTGCCCCCAGCGTGACGAACGCCTCGGCTGGACCGGCGACATCCAGGTCTTCGCCCCCACCGCCTCCTTCCTGTACGACTGCTCCGGCATGCTCGACTCCTGGCTCACCGACGTCGCGACCGAGCAGCTCCCCGACGGGACCGTCCCGTGGTACGTGCCGGTCATACCCGGCGGTCCCCAGTGGACCCCGATCAAGCCCGGCGCTGCATGGGGCGACGTTGCCGCCCTCACCCCCTGGGTGCTCTACCAGCGCTTCGGCGACCTGGAACTGCTGCGTCGACACTTCCCCATGGGCCGCGCCTGGGTCGACCTGGTGGCGCGTCTGGCCGGGGAGAGCCGGTTGTGGGACACCGGTGACCAGCTGGGCGACTGGCTGGATCCCCTGGCGCCGCCGGACGACCCGGCCGCCTCGCGCACCGACCGTCACCTGGTGGCCACCGCCTACTTCGCCCGGTCCGCCCGGCACGTGGAGTGGTCCGCGCGGGAACTGGGCCACGCCGGCCTCGCCCAGGAGTACGGCCGCCTCGCCGACGAGGTCGCCGAAGCCTTCCGGAACGCCTATGTGGGGCCGGACGGCCGGATGACGAGCGACACTCCCACCGCCTACTCGATGGCCCTGTGCTTCGGACTCCTCCGAGACGACCAGCGAACCCGGGCCGGTGACCGGCTCGCGGACCTGGTGCGCGCAGACGACGCCCGCATCGCCACCGGCTTTGTCGGTACGCCCCTGATCTGTGACGCGCTCACCGCCACCGGACACCTCGACGTCGCCTACCGGCTGCTCACCCAGACCGAGTGCCCCTCCTGGCTCTACCCCGTCACCATGGGCGCCACCACCGTCTGGGAACGCTGGGACAGCCTGCGCCCGGACGGCACCCTCAACCCCGGCGGCATGACCTCCTTCAACCACTACGCCCTCGGCGCCGTCGCCGACTGGCTGCACCGCGTCGTCGCCGGGCTCGAACCGGCCGCCCCCGGCTGTCGGGCGCTGCGTTTCCGTCCCCGCCCGGGTGGCGGCATCACCTGGGCCAGGGCCCGCCACGAGACGCCCTACGGGACGGCTGCGGTGTCCTGGGAACAGACACCGGACGGACTGCGCGCGCAGATCACCGTCCCCGAGGGCTGTACGGCGGTCGTCGAACTGCCTGGTCGGCCCCCGGTGAGCGTGGGCCCCGGCGAGCACCACTCCAGCAGCTCTATGACGAGCGCCAGCGCGGCCCCGGCCCCCGGTTGATCCTCTGCGGCTCCGCCATGAGCGTCATGCGCGGAACTGCTTTCGGGTACCAAGCCGTTGCGGGGCCGCGCCGTGATCGACCTCCGGCTGGGCGCCTTCGATTACCGGGCCGCCCGCGACTTCTGGCAGATCGACGACCCACCGACCGCCCTGCGGGTCCATGCCGTCCTCGGCGGAGCCCCCGGCTACCGGCCTGTGGCCGCCCGCCCGCACCCGAACGACGGCTTCGCTGCCTGGCTGACCCGCACCCTCCTGGACCCCGGCCGTGCCGTCTACTCGCGTACCGAGACGGAGTACCTGCTGCGGGAGGATCCGCGTATCACTCATCACACCCTGTACTACGACATCCTCACCGCGATCGCGCAGGGTGCCACCACTCCCACCAAGATCGGCGCGGCCCTGGAGCGGCAGCGCAACGCTGTCACCCATCCGCTCGACGTCCTGAAGTCCACCGGCTGCATCCAGCGGGAGCAGGGCTTCGCGAAGCAGGCATGGCAGGCCGCCGCACCGACGTTCAACTCCAAGATCCTCGGTCCGCATTTCGAGGATCCCGCCCGCGCCTTCACTCGCCGCTACGCCCACCTGCTCCTCCCCGAGGGCCTGCCGGGCCCGGCCGGCACCACAGAGGTCGCCGACCCGGCGGCCCGTACCAAGCACGAGGTGGACGTCATCGCCCTCGCCCTGGGTGAACGTCCGCAGGCGCCGCGCGCTCGGGTCGCCCTGATCGGTGAGGCCAAGGCCACCGCCGCGGTGCCGGTGACCTCCAACGCCTCGAGCACATCAAGGGCTTGCTCACCGGCCAGGGCTATGAGACCACAGGCACCACGCTGGCTCTGTTCTCCCTGCACGGCTTCTACCCGGACCTGGTCGAATTGGCGGTCAGGCGTGATGATCTCCTTCTGGCCGACCTTCCGGGTCTCTACGGGGTCGGTTGACCTCACCAGGGATTTTGCCCGTCAAGTCAATGAACTACGTGGAGGGGAAGAGATCAGGCCCTGAACCGCTCCGGGGCTGTTGGAGGCTCGATCCCCTCCTCTACGGAGGAGGTCCTCGATCCCCGGCACATCCCTACCGGCTGCCCCGTCCGCCACGGCCCCCGGGGCACCACCTGGCAGGAGACTCTCAGTGTGGTCTCCTCGGGCCAGGCCACCGCCGCGGTGCCGGCCGAGGTCCCCGGCTTCTGCTCATGGCCCAGTCTGGCCTTCCTCCCCGTCCGCGACGCGCCTCCCTGCCGGTGAGCCTTCGCCTGGCGCACTGCGAGTGAATCACCGATCATCCCGGGTTCGCCGAGGCATCCGCCGAAGCCGACCAGCTTCTGGCCGAGTCCGGGCGACGATGACGACGGCGACCTGGCCGGTGAAGCCGTAGATGGGTTACATGACAGGCGCTTCAACGGAGTTGTGCATGTGCGGTTCTCAGCGGTTGCCCGTCGCGGCCGCCCCGGTGGTCTGCCGCTCGTCGGAGGCGCTGCGCGCGATTCCGACGTCAGCCAGGCCGGCCGAGGCCGGGGCGGCTCAGCACACCCGTGTGAGAGCTCCCGCGTCGTGGGCAACCCGGCCGCCGATGACGGTGGCCCCCACGGTCAGTTCGCTGATCCGCTCGGGCGCCACGGCCAGCAGGTCGTCGCTGAGCAAGGTGAAGTCCGCCAGCATGCCGCGTGCCAGGGTGCCCTTGATGTGTTCTTCGTGGACGGCGTAGGCGGAGCCGGTGGTGTAGGCGCGCAGCGCCTCGTACGCAGTGACCGCCTCGGCGGGGGCGATCGGTGCGCCCGAGGCCGTACGCCGGTTGACCATGTCGTGGATGCTCAGCAGCGGGTCGGGGGCGACGACCGGGGCGTCGGTGGAGCCGGGCAGCTCGACCCCGGCGTCGAGGAAGGACCGCATGCGGTAGGCGAGGAGGGCACGTTCGGGGCCCAGGGCGGTGAGGAGGCCGTCGCCGATCTCCGAGAGGAAGCGGCCTTGAGGCACCGGCACCAGACCCATCGCGGCGATGCGCGCGACCTGCCGCTCGCTGGTGACCGCGGCGTGTTCGACGCGGTGCCGCGCATCGGGGCGCGGGTACCTGAGCTGTGCCTCCTCGTAGGCGTCGAGGACCGCGTCCAGAGCGGCGTCGCCGATCGCGTGCGTGGCGATCTGCCAGTTGCACCGGTGCGCGTCGAGGATGTACCGGCTCAACTCCTCGCGCTCGAACTGCAGGAATCCCTTGTTCCCGGGGGCGTCGTGGTAATCGCAGCACATGGCGGCGGACCGTCCGATGAGCGAGCCGTCCGCCATGATCTTCGTCGGTCCCACACGCAGCCACTCGTCCCCGAACCCGCTGCGCAGGCCGAGGTCGAGTCCGTACCACTCGTTGCCGGGTTCGAACGCGCCGCAGTCGTGCAGTGCGGTGATGTAGGGCATGACCGTCATGCGCACCGCGAGTTCGCCGCGTTCGCGGGTGCGGAGGTAGGCGTCCAGGTCGGCGGGGCCGTTGCCGATCCCGTGTACGACGCCGATTCCGGGTTCGGTCACGCTGGTGAGGCCCACTTCCACCGCGGCCCGTGCGCCGCGCGCGATGTTGGCCGTCCACTCGGCGGCCGGCTCCGGCCTGAGCAGCCGCTCGACCAGGTGCATCGCCGTGGTCTCCTGGAGCAGGCCGGTCGCCCTCCCGTCCGCGTCGCGTTCGACGTGGCCGCCGGCCACGTCGGGCACCGCCGCGAGGTCAGGGAAACCCGCCCGGCGGAACGCTTCGGTGCTCGCCACGGCCATGTGGTGGGAGTTGTGCACCAGCCAGACCGGCCGTCCGGCGGCGGCCCGGTCGAGACCCTCGGCGGTCGGATGGGCACCGATCTTGTTCTGGTCGTAGCCGGCACCGAACACCCACGCGTCCGCGGGGAGCGTGGAGCACCGCTCAGCCACTGCCCGGTAGAGGGCCTCGAGACCGGGTGCCGCTTCGTAGGAGACGTCGAGTTCGCGCAGGCCCTTGCCGACCATACTCAGGTGATGGTGCGCGTCGTTGAAACCGGGGACGGCGGGGGCTCCGGCGAGGTCGACGACTGTGTCCGCCGTGCACCCGGTGACATCGTCGTCCAGACCCACGATCCGGCCGCCGAACACACCGAGCGTGTGTGCGGCGGGCCGGCCGGGGACGAGGGTGGTGAAGCGGCCGTTGCGGAAAAGGGCGTCGAGGTGCACGAGGTACCACTCCTGTTGTGCGGCGTGTGTCGAGACGTTGGGGTGAGCGAAGTACGGGGCTGGTGGCCGGAGGGGCTCCCCCCGACCGGCCGGCGACCCCTGCCCGGTGGATCAGACGGGGAGCGGTTCCCCCTGCGACACGCCGGCGACGCGTCGTGCGGTGACGCGGGCGAGAGCGGCCACGCACCCGGCGGTCATCAGGAGCAGGACGACGTAGAACGCGACGACCGGCCAGATGGAGCCGGAGCCCCAGGTGAGGAGCGCCTGTGCCGCCATGGGGGTGGTGCCGCCGATCAGGGTGGAGCAGAGCTGGTAGGCGAGTGAGATTCCCGTGTAGCGGACCCGGGAGGGGAACGCGGCGGCCAAGAACCCGGCGAGGACGGCGTAGTAGCCGGAGCCGGCGACGGTGGCGAGCGCGATGCCGAGGAAGGCGAGGACCGGCTGCTCGGTGCCGATCAGCCAGAACATGGGTACGGCGGCGAGGACGTTGGCGAGCAGTGAGCACACCATGAAGCGCGTTTCACCGACCCGCTCGGAGAGCAGCGCGGCCGCGGGCTGCCACAGGAACTGCACGACGGACACGCCGAGCAGCACGTAGAGCATCGTCTGCCGGTCGATGTGCAGTTCGTTGGTGGTCCACGACAGGACGAACGTGTTGGTGAAGTAGGCAGCGGAGATACCCATGATCGAGGCGCCGATGCCGAGGAGCACGATCCGCCAGGCGGTGCGTACGACCTCCACCACGGGCAGTCTCGCCACCGTGCCCTCCTCCTTGATCCGTTCGAACTCGTCGGACTCCTCGACCTTGAGGCGGATGACGAGCGCGACGATGACGAGCAGCCCGGAGAACAGGAACGGCAGCCGCCAGCCCCACGACAGAAACGCTTGGTCATCGAGGCCGCCCACGGCGAGGAAGACCAGGGTGGCGAGGATGGAACCAGCCGGAGATCCTTGCTGGACCAGCATCGCAAACAGTGATCCCCGGCCCTTGGGCGCGTTCTCCGAGGCCATCAGGACGGCGCCGCCCCACTCGCCGCCGACGGCGATGCCCTGCACGGCGCGCAGGAGGGCCAGCAGCATCGGTGCGGCGACGCCGATCTGCGCGTGGGTGGGCAGGACACCGACGAGGAAGGTGGCGCCACCCATCAGCAGCAGGGTGGTGACCAGCGTGCCCTTGCGGCCCATCCGGTCGCCGAAGTGTCCGAAGACGATGCCGCCGAGTGGCCGGGCGAGGAAGCCGACCCAGAAGGTCGCGAAAGAGGCGAGCACACCCGCGGCCGGGGAGACGTCGGGGAAGAACAGCTTTCCGAAGACGAGCGCCGACGCGGTGCCGTAGACGAAGAAGTCGTACCACTCGATGGTGGTGCCGACGAACGAGGCAAGGCCGGCCCTTCTGGCCTGCGGTGTGGCACCGGACGGCGCGTGCGGCTGTTCAGTGGCGTGCATGGGTCCTCCGGGGGACAGGGATGCTTGCTTCACCCAGGGCCGGTCGACTCGGACCTCGGGACGGCGGCGACGACGGACGAGGCGCTGCACGTACGGGCTCAGTCTGGTTTCGACTCCCGATGCCGTCTAATACTTGGTTGACAGCAACCCCATGCCTTTGAGGCATGGACAGGCCCGAGTAAGCGGAACTCGGGGAGAGAACGTCAGGAGCCGTTCATGGAAATTCGGGTCTTGCGCTACTTCCTCGCCATCGCGGAAGCCGAGTCGGTCACGGCCGCGGCGCGGCGCGTGCACGTCGCCCAGCCCTCCCTGTCCCGGCAGCTCGCGGGCCTGGAGCAGGAACTGGGCGTGCGACTGTTCACCCGGCGGCCCGGTTCTCTGACGCTGAACGCCGCCGGACGGCGCTTTCGCCCCGTCGCCAGGGACCTGGTGCGCCGCGCCGAACAGGCGACCGAGGTCATGGCCGCGATCGGGGACGGCGAGCAAGGCTCGGAGTTCACCGTGGTGGCCTCCCCGTCGACCGTCGTCAGTTTCCTGGCGCCCTACATGGCGCGGAGCACCACCGGCCCCGTCTTCCGTGACGCGCTCCAGACCGACCCGAACGATGTCTTCGACGCCTTGGCGAACAGCGACGCCGACATCGGCATCTCGACCTTCCCCGCACCGGCCACAATGGAGTCCGCCTTTCTGGGCCGTACTCCGGTCATGGCGCAGCTGCCCGTAGGCCACCGGTACGCCGACCGGGACGTCCTCGACCTCGCCGACCTGGTCGCCGAACCACTGATCCTCATGAGCCGTTCCAACGTCGCCCGGCTGGTCCTGGACGAGGCGGTCAGCCGTGCCGGGCTGGCCCCCGACATCGTGACCGAGACGAGCTCCGCCGCCCTGGCCCAGTCCCTGGCCGCTCGTGGCAGCGGCGTCTGCCTGGTCACCGATGCCGCGCAGTTCGGCCTGCGGGAACTGGTCGTCCGCGGGCCCGAAGGGCTGTTGACCGTCCCGCTGTACGCGGGCTGGGACCGCGATCACTACGCCGGTGGCGCCCTGCGCGACCTCGTGGCGGGGCTGCGGGACTTCGCGGCGGCCGGCCTGCGGCGCTTCACCGACCTGTGAGAGAAACCCAGGGGCGCTCAAGCGCACATCTCACCCGTGCGCTCACCTCGGCATGCGGGCCGGGCCTCTCGTCCGCCGCCGGCATGACGGTGACACCGATCGCGTCGTGCGACCGGTAGAGCACCGCGTGTCCCGTCCCTGTGGCGTCGAACCTCTGCCGCAGAGAGCGGATCCGACCCCACCCTCCGAGCCAACGGGAAGGGACGGCTCACCGCCGGACTGGAGGACCGTCGCCCTCCTCCGAGGTGAGTGACCCATCGTGTGTGACGGGTGATCCGTCCTCAGCCGACTGAGGGCCCGCTCACCTGCGGTTTTCTCCAACTGGGGGAATCCGGGCGGGTTTTCGATGACCCACCACGTGCGGTGCCGGGCGAACCGCCCCTGAGGCCGACGCGCTCCGGGCTCGGCCCGAAAGTCCCTGAGAAGTCCCACAGCCGAAGCGCAATCCCCTCCTGGCTTACATATGTGCAGGTCAGGAGGGATTTCGCGTGATCTCTTCTCAGAACCTTCAGATGTCGCGGAAGATCTCGATCTGCGCCCCCACCGAGTTCAGCCGCTCCGCCAGTTCCTCGTAGCCACGGTTGATGACGTACACGTTCCGCAGTACGGACGTGCCCTCGGCCGCCATCATCGCCAGCAGCACCACCACCGCGGGCCGCAGCGCGGGCGGGCACATCATCTCGGCGGCGCGCCAGCGGGTCGGGCCCTCGACCAGGACGCGGTGGGGGTCCAGGAGCTGGAGCCTGCCGCCGAGGCGGTTGAGGTCGGTGAGGTAGATCGCGCGGTTGTCGTAGACCCAGTCGTGGATCAGGGTCTGGCCGTGCGCGGAGGCGGCGATCGCCGCGAAGAACGGCACGTTGTCGATGTTCAGGCCGGGGAAGGGCATCGGGTGGATCTTGTCGATCGGCGCCTCCAGCTTGGAGGGCCGGACCGTCAGGTCCACCAGCCGGGTGCGGCCGTTGTCGGCGGCGTACTCCGACGTGCGGTCGCAGTCGAGGCCCATCTCCTCCAGGACCGCGAGCTCGATCTCCAGGAACTCGATCGGCACCCGGCGGATCGTCAGCTCGGACTCCGTCACCACGGCGGCGGCCAGCAGGCTCATCGCCTCGACCGGGTCCTCGGAGGGGAAGTAGTCGACGTCCATGTCGATCTCCGGCACACCGTGCACCGTGAGGGTCGTCGTCCCGACGCCGTCGACCCGCACGCCGAGCGCCTCCAGGAAGAAGCACAGGTCCTGGACCATGTAGTTGGAGGACGCGTTACGGATGACCGTCGTGCCGTCGTGCCTGGCGGCGGCGAGCAGGGCGTTCTCCGTCACCGTGTCGCCGCGCTCGGTCAGGACGATGGGCCGCTCCGGCCGCACCTCGTGGTCGACCTGGGCGTGGTACAGACCGTCGGTCGCCGCGATCTCCAGGCCGAAGCGGCGCAGCGCGATCATGTGCGGCTCGATCGTGCGCGTGCCGAGGTCGCAGCCGCCGGCGTACGGCAGGGTGAAGCGGTCCGTACGGTGCAGCAGCGGGCCGAGGAACATGATGATGGAACGGGTCCGGCGGGCCGCGTCCGCGTCGATGGCCGCGAGGTCGAGCTCGGCGGGCGGAAGGATTTCCAGGTCGATGCCGTCGTTGATCCAACGGGTCCGCACCCCGATGGAGTTGAGAACCTCCAGGAGCCGGAAGACCTCCTCGATGCGGGCCACCCGGCGCAGCACGGTGCGGCCCTTGTTGAGCAGGGAACCGCACAGCAGCGCGACACACGCGTTCTTACTCGTCTTGACGTCGATGGCCCCGGAGAGCCGGCGTCCGCCGACCACGCGCAGGTGCATGGGCCCGGCGTAACCGAGCGAGACGATCTCGCTGTCGAGGGCTTCCCCGATGCGGGCGATCATCTCAAGGCTGATGTTCTGGTTGCCGCGCTCGATGCGGTTGACGGCGCTCTGGCTCGTGGCGAGCGCCTCGGCAAGCTGACTCTGTGTCCATCCACGATGCTGACGGGCGTCACGGATGAGCTTGCCGATACGTGCGAGGTAGTCGTCTTCCATGTCTGCACGCTATCTCACATATGAGATGAAGGCCGTGTCGGGGTGTGCGGTTCGGGTGACGCTCGGATGCCGGGCCGTGGGCAGATGGCCTGAATGAAGGATCAGGTACGCCCGGCGGCCCGGCACGCGGAGCGCGGCCGAAGGGGATGGGGGTCAGCCGCTGCGGCGGCGCGTGGTCCTGCGCCACCCGAACGGGCCCGGCAGGTCCATCGAGGTGGTGCGCCGGCCGGTACTGCTCGTGGTGTGCTTCGGTCCGTGCCGGCCGCCGGTGGTGACGGACCACGAGCGGCGGTTGATGTTCAGCCGGACGCCCGGAAGGATCTGGAAACTCTTTCGGAATGTGAGCGGCATCTGCGCCTCCTCTGCTCTGTCAGGAGTACGCGTATCCCGAAGTCGCCCGCTCATGCGCGGCGGCGTGCCGGAACGCACCGGAGCGGCGCGGGACACAGGCGCCCGGGCATGACCGCGCGGCGGCGATGTACTAGAGTTATCTCGACATCGAGATATCTGCCGAGGCGCACCGCAGCCGCCGTGCGGTAAGGGTTACCTAACTAACCCTTACCTTAGCGGATGGTGGGGGCCGCAGGCGGCGCCGGCCGCACATGAGGCGCGGCGCGGTTGAACGCGCACATTGAAGAAGGAGACTGTCGTGTCGGCGAACAGCTTCGACGCCCGCAGCACGCTGCAGGTGGGCGACGAGTCGTACGAGATCTTCAGGCTGGACAAGGTCGAGGGCTCCGCGCGCCTCCCTTACAGCCTGAAGGTGCTGCTGGAGAACCTGCTCCGTACGGAGGACGGCGCGAACATCACCGCCGACCACATCCGTGCGCTGGGCGGGTGGGACTCCCAGGCCCAGCCCAGCCAGGAGATCCAGTTCACCCCGGCCCGCGTGATCATGCAGGACTTCACGGGCGTCCCGTGTGTCGTGGACCTCGCCACCATGCGTGAGGCCGTCAAGGAACTCGGCGGCGACCCCGACAAGATCAACCCGCTCTCCCCGGCCGAGATGGTCATCGACCACTCCGTCATCGCCGACAAGTTCGGCACCGACGACGCCTTCAAGCAGAACGTCGACCTGGAGTACGGCCGCAACAAGGAGCGCTACCAGTTCCTGCGCTGGGGCCAGACCGCCTTCGACGACTTCAAGGTCGTCCCGCCGGGCACCGGCATCGTCCACCAGGTGAACATCGAGCACCTGGCCCGTACGGTCATGACCCGCAACGGCCAGGCGTACCCCGACACCCTCGTCGGCACCGACTCGCACACCACCATGGTCAACGGTCTCGGTGTGCTGGGCTGGGGCGTCGGCGGCATCGAGGCCGAGGCCGCGATGCTCGGCCAGCCGGTCTCCATGCTCATCCCGCGCGTCGTCGGCTTCAAGCTGGTCGGCGAGCTGCCGGCCGGCACCACCGCCACCGACCTCGTGCTGACGATCACCGAGATGCTGCGCAAGCACGGCGTCGTCGGCAAGTTCGTCGAGTTCTACGGTGAGGGCGTCGCCGCCACCTCCCTCGCCAACCGCGCCACCATCGGCAACATGTCGCCGGAGTTCGGCTCCACCGCCGCGATCTTCCCGATCGACGACGAGACGCTGAAGTACCTGCGCCTGACCGGCCGCGACGCCCAGCAGGTCGCCCTCGTCGAGGCGTACGCCAAGGAGCAGGGCCTCTGGCTCGACCCGGCCGCCGAGCCCGACTTCTCCGAGAAGCTGGAGCTCGACCTCGCCACGGTCGTCCCCTCCATCGCCGGCCCGAAGCGCCCGCAGGACCGCATCGTCCTGGCGAACGCCGCCGAGCAGTTCAAGGCCGACGTCCTCAACTACGTGGACGCCGGTGTCACCGGCGGCGACGACCGCAAGCCGGGTGTCCCGCAGCAGGAGCAGCCGCACGGCGTGGCCTCCCCGGTGGACGAGGCGAGCGCCGAGTCCTTCCCGGCCAGCGACGCCCCCGCCTACGGCAGCGACGACAACGGCTCCGGTGCCCCGCAGCACTCCGCCGTCGTCCCCGGCGCGGGCCCGTCCAACCCGGCCACCGTGACCGCCCCCGACGGCTCCACGTACGAGATCGACCACGGCGCCGTCACCGTCGCCGCGATCACCTCCTGCACCAACACCTCGAACCCGTACGTGATGGTCGCCGCCGCGCTCGTCGCGAAGAAGGCGGTCGAGAAGGGCCTGACCCGCAAGCCGTGGGTCAAGACCACCCTCGCCCCGGGCTCCAAGGTCGTCACCGACTACTTCGACAAGGCGGGTCTGACCCCCTACCTCGACAAGGTCGGCTTCAACCTCGTCGGTTACGGCTGCACCACCTGCATCGGCAACTCCGGTCCGCTGCCGGAGGAGGTCTCGCAGGCGATCAACGACAACGACCTCGCGGTCACGTCGGTCCTCTCCGGCAACCGGAACTTCGAGGGCCGCATCAACCCCGACGTCAAGATGAACTACCTCGCCTCCCCGCCGCTGGTCGTCGCGTACGCCATCGCGGGCTCCATGAGGGTGGACATCACCAAGGAAGCCCTGGGCACCGACCAGGACGGCAACCAGGTCTTCCTCAAGGACATCTGGCCCACCGAGGCCGAGGTCAACGAGGTCGTGGCGAGCGCCATCGGCGAGGACATGTTCAACAAGTCCTACCAGGACGTCTTCGCGGGCGACGCCCAGTGGCAGGCGCTGTCCATCCCGACGGGCAACACCTTCGAGTGGGACACCGAGTCCACCTACGTCCGCAAGCCCCCGTACTTCGAGGGCATGCAGATGGACCCGGAGCCGGTCCAGGAGATCTCCGGCGCCCGTGTCCTCGCGAAGCTGGGCGACTCGGTCACCACCGACCACATCTCCCCGGCCGGTGCCATCAAGGCCGACACCCCGGCCGGCAAGTACCTCACCGAGCACGGTGTGGAGCGCCGTGACTTCAACAGCTACGGCGCCCGCCGCGGCAACCACGAGGTCATGATCCGCGGCACGTTCGCCAACATCCGCCTGCGCAACCAGATCGCGCCGGGCACCGAGGGCGGTTACACCCGCGACTTCACGCAGGAGGGCGCCCCGGTCTCCTTCATCTACGACGCCTCCCGCAACTACATCGAGCAGGGCATCCCGCTGGTCATCCTGGCCGGCAAGGAGTACGGCTCCGGCTCGTCCCGCGACTGGGCCGCCAAGGGCACCAAGCTGCTCGGTGCGAAGGTCGTCATCGCCGAGTCCTACGAGCGCATCCACCGCTCGAACCTCATCGGCATGGGCGTCCTGCCGCTCCAGTTCCCCGAGGGCCGGACCGCCGACTCCCTCGGCCTGACCGGCGAGGAGACCTTCTCCTTCTCCGGCGTCACCGAGCTGAACAACGGCACCACCCCGCGCACGGTGAAGGTCACCACCGACACCGGCGTCGAGTTCGACGCGGTCGTCCGCATCGACACCCCCGGCGAGGCGGACTACTACCGCAACGGCGGCATCATGCAGTACGTGCTCCGCAACCTGATCCGCAAGTAAGGGCACCGCGAAGTGAGCGAGGGCCGCACCCCCGGGGTGCGGCCCTTCGCCGCTAGGCTCGAAGGCCTGATGAAGAACACCCTCACCTCGCCCGCGGCCAAGGCCGGACACGAGTCCGTGCGCCGTCACAACCTGAGCCTGGTCCTGCGGACCGTGCGCGACGAGGGCGAGGTCACCCGGGCGCGGGTGGCGAGCCTCGTGGGGCTCACCAGGGCCGCCGTCTCCTCGCTCGTCGAGGAGCTGCTCGCGCTCGACTGCCTCAGCGAGTCCGGCAAGACCTCCAGCGGATCGGCCGGGCGCCCCGGCACCGTGCTGAAGCTCTCCCGGACCGGGCCGGCGGGTCTCGGGGTGGAGATCAACATCGACTACGTCTCCGTGTGCGCCGTCGACCTCACCGGCACCGACCGGGTCCGGGTCACCGAGCACACCGATCACCGGAACGTCCCGCCGGCCGAGGTCCTGGCCCATGCCGCCCGGCTCACCGACCGCGTCATCGCCTCCGCCCGGGAACAGGAACTGCGGGTGGTCGGCGTCGAACTGGCCCTGCCCGGCCTCGTCTCAGGCGGCGTCGTCCGGCAGGCCCCCAACCTCGGCTGGAGCAGGGTCGCCGCCGAGGGCATCTTCGGGCAGGCGCTCAGCACACTGCGCCCGGCCGGGCGGGCCCTGGCCGTCGGCTCCGGCAACGAGGCCAACCTGGCGGCCCTGGCCGAGCTGTGGTTCGGCGGACTGGGCGGCGTACGCACCTTCCTCTATCTCACAGGTGAGACCGGCGTGGGCGGCGCGCTCGTGGTGAACGGCGAAATACTGCGGGGCGCCCACGGGTTCGCCGGTGAGATCGGGCACGTCGTCGTCGACCCGCAGGGGCCGCTCTGCCGCTGCGGCGCGCACGGCTGTCTCGAACAGTACGCCGGCCGGGCAGCCCTGCTGAGGGCGGCGGGGATCGACCCGGACACGGGCGTGCGCGGCATCGCGGAGCTGGAGCAGCGGGCCGCGGCCGGCCAGACGCCGGCCGTATCGGCACTGTGCGAGGCGGGGGACCGCATGGGCGTGGTGCTGGCCGGCGCGGTGAACCTCTTCGACCCGGAAGCCGTCGTCCTCGGCGGGATCTACCGCAGCCTGATGCCCTGGCTGGAGAAGTCCGCCGACGCCCAGCTCGCCGCACGGGTGGTGTCGGGCCGCTGGCACGAGAACGGCAGCAGGCTGCGGGCATCATCCGTGTCCGGGGACGCGGCGCGGGGCGCGGCGGCCCGGGTGGTGCACGAGGTGCTGGAGAACCCGGGGGCGTACGCGGTGCGTTGAGGGCGCACACCCCACGGGCCGGCCGGCGTCCGGAGGGCCGTTCAGCCGAGGTGGCGGCGTTCCTCCTCGGTCCACTTGGCGGTGTCACGCGGCTCCACGTACGGTTCCTCGGCCGCGGGGTGGCCGCCCTCGATCGCCCGCTGGCGGGCCATCTCCGCGTCGAACTCGAGGCCGAGCAGGATCGCCAGGTTCGTGATCCACAGCCACACCAGGAAGATGATCACACCGGCGAGGGCGCCGTACGTCTTGTTGTACGAGGAGAAGTACGCCACGTACAGCGCGAAGCCGGCCGAGGCGGCCATCCAGAGCAGCAGGGCGAGGACACTGCCGGGGGTCACCCACTTGAAGCCCCGGCCCCGGGCGTTCGGCGCGGCCCAGTACAGGATCGCGATCATGATGGTGACGAGCAGGACCAGGACCGGCCACTTCGCGATCGACCAGGCCGTCATGGCGGGATCGCCGATGCCGAGGGCGGAACCGGCCCGCTGGGCGAGGGGGCCGGTGAACACCACGATCAGGGCGCTGAGGACGGCCAGCACCATCAGGGTCACCGTCAGCCCCAGCCGCAGGGGCAGCACCTTCCACACCGGCCGCCCCTCGGGCATGTCGTAGACGGCGTTGGAGCAGCGGATGAACGCCGCGATGTAGCCGGAGGCCGACCACACCGCCAGCAGCAGACCGACGACGGCCATCAGTGATCCCGTGCCGCCGTTGCCCTGCAACTGCTGCACGGCGTCGGAGAGGATGTCCCGGACCGGGCCGGGGGCGAGGTCCTGGAGGTTGTCCATCACCTGCTGGGTGGCGGACTTCCCCGCGACACCGAGCAGCGAGACCAGCACGAGCAGGGCCGGGAAGAGCGAGAGCACGCCGTAGTACGTCAGGGCCGCCGCGCGGTCGGTGAGCTCATCGTCCACGAACTCCCGCACCGTGCGCTTCAGCACCGCCCACCACGACCTCCTGTGCAGGGCGGTCGGCTCGTCGGGTGCGTTGCGCTCCACCTCCGGGTCCGGCCCGACGTGGGCGGACCCCTCAGGGGCGGGATCCGCGCGGTCTCCGTGACGGTCGCCGCCGTGGGTGTGGTGAGTGTGGGGTTCCGGTGTGCGTGCCATGGGAAGTCCGGTAACCGCCCCGGCCGGACGAAAACCGGTTTGGCCCGTACGGATTCGTTCAGCAGCCGTCCGGCGGCCACCGACGCGCCGAACAGTCAGGCATGGGCCAGGGCTTGTGGGGCACGCGGGCTGTAGCTTCCCGAGACGTACAGCGCGAAGAAGAGGAGGACTGGTCGTGTCATTTCTGTGGGCCATCATCGCGGGACTCATCATCGGCTTGCTGGCCAAGCTCGTCGTACCCGGTCGTCAGCCCATTCCGCTCTGGCTGACGACTCTCCTCGGTATCGTCGGCGCCCTCGCCGGCAACGCGCTCGCCAGTGCCGTCGGCGTGCGCGACACCGGGGGCATCGACTGGATCCGGCACATCTTCCAGATCGGGGTCGCCGCCGTCCTCATCGCCCTCGTGGCCCCCATGTGGTCCCGTCGACGCGCCTGACCTCCGGCGGAACACGGGTGCGGGTCCGGACCGGCTGTCCTGCCGGTCCGGACCCGCACCCGTGCCTCAGGCCGCCCTGTGCGCCGCGATCAGCTGCTGATACCAGCGGTAGCTGTCCTTCGGGGTGCGCTCCAGGGTGTCGTAGTCGACCCGGATGATCCCGAACCGCTTCGCATAGCCCAGCGCCCACTCGAAGTTGTCCAGCAGCGACCACACGTAGTAGCCGCGCACGTCGACGCCCGCGTCCATGGCTGCCCGCAGCGCCGTCAGGTGGGTGCGGAGGTACTCCACCCGGTCCGGGTCGTGGACGGAGCCGTCGGCCTCGACGCTGTCGGACTCCGCCGAGCCGTTCTCCGTGATGTGCACCGGAGGCAGGGCGTCGCCGTACGTCTGCTTCAGCGCGGTCAGCAGGTCGGTGAACGACTCCGGGACGACCGGCCAGCCCATCGCGGTGCGCCGCACGTCCGGGTACTGGCCCTCCGTGTAGCGGTTGTCGGTGGCCACCCGCAGCGCCGGGTCCGCCTCGCGGTGCGGGGCGGCGGCGACGACGATCGGCCGGTAGTAATTGATCCCCAGGAAGTCCATCGGCTGGGAGATCAGCTCCAGGTCGCCCTCGCGGCGGAAGTCCTGGCCGGTGATCAGCTCACCCCAGGTCTCCTCCTCGGTGGCCGGGTAGCGGCCGGCGAGGAGCGGCTCGGTCCACACCAGGTTGTGCTGGGTGTCCGCCCGGACGACGGCGGCCAGGTCGGCGTCCGACTCGGTGGCCGGCACATTGCGGTCCAGGTTCAGCGTGATGCCCGCCTCGCGGACCCCCGCCGCGCGCAGGGCGTTCATCGCGTGGCCGTGGCCGACCAGCAGATGGTGGGCGGCGGCCAGCGCCCCGCGGCCCTCCCGCGCGCCCGGCGCGTGCCGGCCCACGGAGTAGCCGAGGAAGGCGCTGCACCACGGCTCGTTCAGGGTGATCCAGCGCGGCACCCGGTCGCCGAGGTGCTCGGCGACGATCGCCGTGTACTCGCCGAAGCGCTCCGCCGTCTCGCGCACCCGCCAGCCGCCCTTGTCCTCCAGGGCCTGCGGCAGGTCCCAGTGGTAGAGGGTGGCGGCCGGCTCGATCCCCGCCTCCAGGAGCGAGTCCACGAGCCGGGAGTAGAAGTCCAGCCCCTTGGGGTTGACCGCCCCGCTGCCCGTGGCCTGGATCCGGGACCAGGCGATCGAGAAGCGGTACGAGTCCACGCCCAGGTCGCGCAGCAGCGCCACGTCCTGCGGGTAGCGGTGGTAGTGGTCGCAGGCCACGTCACCCGTGTCACCGCCGTCCGTCCGGCCGGGCGTGTGGCTGTAGGTGTCCCAGATGGACGGCCCGCGGCCGTCCTCGTCCACGGCACCCTCGATCTGGTACGAGGCGGTGGCCGCGCCGAAGACGAAACCGGGCGGGAAGACCGGGAAATCACTCATGGAGAACCCTTACTTGACCGAGCCGCCGGTGATCCCGGCAGCGATGTACTTCTGGGACAGGACGAGGAGCACGGCCGCAGGCACCGCGGAGAGCACCGAGGCGGCCATGACCGAACCCCAGTCGCCGACGTGCGCGCCGATGTACTGGTAGATGCCCAGCGTGATCGGCTTGACGTCGTCCGTCGTGTTCAGCGTGAGCGCGAACATGAAGTCGCTCCACGCGTACAGGAAGGAGAACAGCCCGGCGGTGATCAGCGAGTTCCGGCTCATCGGCAGGACGACCCGGACGAACGTACGGATGCGGCCCGCGCCGTCGACCTCGGCGGCCTCGATGACCTCACGGGGGATGGACACCATGAAGGAGCGCATCAGCACGATCGCGAAGGGGATGCCCAGCGAGGCGTCCGCCAGCATCAGGCCGAAGTAGGAGTTGACCAGGCCGAGGTCCACGTACGCGCTGTACAGGGCGTTCGCGATGACGATGCCCGGCACCATCTGGGTGATGAGCGTGCCGAAGACGATCGTCCTGCTGCCGCGCAGCTTGAACTGCGCCAGGCCGTACGCCGCCGGTGCGGAGACGGCCAGGCAGATGGCCACGGCGCCGAGCGCCACGGCCAGCGAGGTCAGCAGGTTGCCGCCCTGCTCGGTGAGGGCGGAGGTGAAACCGGAGAGGTCGATGCCCGTCGGGACCGGGCCCACGTCGACCAGACTCGCGTCCGGCTGCAGCGCGGTGTTGACCATCCAGTACAGCGGGAACAGCATGACCGCGAGGACCACGACGCCGAAGGCGGTCGCACCCCAGCGGCGCTTCGGACGGCGGACGGCGGCGGGAGCCGGGGCGGCGGGGGTCTGGGTGGTGGTCGCCATGCCGGTCACTTCCCCTCGTTGCGGTTGACCCGCAGGTAGAACACCGCGAAGACGGCGGAGATCAGGATCAGGATGTTGCCGACCACGGCCCCGGCCCCGAAGTCCATCTGGACGAAGGAGTTCTGGTACGTGAGCGTGCCGAGCGTCTGGGTGGAGTCGGCGGGACCGCCGTCGGTGAGGGCCAGGACCAGGTCGAGGATCTTGACCGTCGACATGAAGCCGAGCACCAGCACCACGGTGATGACGGGCTTGAGCATGGGCAGGGTGACCGAGCGGAACGTGCGCCAGGCGGACGCGCCGTCGAGTGCGGCGGCCTCGTTCAGCTCCTTGGGGACCTCCTGGAGGCCGCCGTAGAGGATCACCATGTTGAACGGGATCCCGATCCAGATGTTCACCAGGATCACCGAGACCAGCGCCATGCTCGTGCTGGTCAGCCAGGGCGTGTCACCGGGCAGGCCGACGGTGCCGAGGAAGGAGTTGAGGACACCGGTGTCCTGGTCGAAGATGCGCCGCCACACGATGCCGGAGACGACCATGGGGACCAGCCACGGCAGCAGGATCAGCGAACGCAGGATCCCGTTCAGCGGGAAGCGGCGGGTGAAGAAGACGGCGAGCGCCAGACCGATGCAGAACTGGCCGAGGAGCGATCCCACGGTGAAGAGGATCGTCTGCCACAGGGCCTTGCCGAACAGCCCGTCGCCGAAGACGTTGCTCCAGTTGTCCGTGCCGTTGAACGGCGCCTCACCGGTGAAGAACGTGGAGGGCGAGTAGTCCTGGAAGCTCATCACGATGTTGCGGACGAGCGGGTAGCCGAAGAACAGCGCCATGAAGATCACGGCGGGGGCGATGAACCCCCACTGGGCCAGCGACCTGCGCCGCTTGGCGCTCCGTGGGTTCACGGGCTTCTTGGCCGCACCGGCCGCGGGGGTCTTCGGACCGGCCGGCGGCGCGGTGGCTGAGGCGGTGGTGGATGACATGGTTCGTTACCTCAGTTCCCGCTCGTGACCTGCTGCTGGGCACGCTTCAGAGCGGCCTCGCTGGACTCGCCGGTGAGCGCGGACTGGAAGGCGCTCTGCAGGGCGAGCGATACGGACGACCACTGCGCGCCGACCTTCGCGGTACGCGAACGGGCCGTGGCGACCTGTCCGGCCAGGGCGGCCAGCTCCGGGGCCTTCGTACGCCACACGGCGGCGGCCTTCGTGTTCGCCGGCACCATCCAGCTGTTGAGGGCGTAGGTGATCTGCTCCTGCTCGCCCGCCATACAGCTGATGATCTTCGCGGCCGTCCTCTCGCGCTCGGCGTCGCCGGTGTTGGGCACGGTGAGCACACCGCCGCCCAGCGGACCGACCGAGTCGTCGCCCGCCTCGGGCACGGGGATCTCGGCGATGCCCCAGTCGAGACCCTTCTTGGAGTTGAGGGTCTCCACCTGCCACGGGCCGTTGATCATCATGGCCGCGTTGCCGGCCATGAACTGGTCGTTCACGTCGGCCTGGGTCCAGTTGACCGTGGACTTGGAGAGCGAGCCGTCCTTCAGGAGCGCCTTCCAGTAGTCCAGGGCCCCGGCGACCTCGGGGGTGTCGAGCTTCGACTCGTCGCCGCCGTTGGACCACATGAACGGGGTGAACTGGAAGACGCCGTCCTCCGCGCCGCCCGCACTGAGCGCGAGACCGTACTGCTTGCCCTTGGTCAGCTTCTTCGCGGCCGACCGCATCTCGGCCCAGGTGGTGGGTACGTCGACACCGGCCTTGTCGAGGGTGTCCTTGTTGTAGAACAGCGCCAGGGTGTTCACCGTGCGCGCGGCCCCGTAGTACTTCCCGTCGAACGAACCGAAGTCGACGATCCCCTCGGGGATGTCCGCCGTGGTCAGCCCGAGGTCCTTCAGGGGGATCAGCCCGCCGGCCTCCGCGAAGGTCGGCATCTCGGAGGCGTCCAGCTGGAGGACGTCCGGCAGCGACTTCGAGGACGCCATGCGCAGAGCCTTGGTCATCAGCTGCGCCGCCGGAACGCTCTGCTGCTCGATGGTGATCCCGAGCTGCTTGCTGCAGCGCTCGAGGGTGTCGCCGTCCCAGCGGTGGTACGACTCGTCCGTCGAGGAGTTCATGACGGTGTAGACGTCCTCGTCCCGCTGCTGGGCGCACCCCGACAGGACGGTGCCGGCGACGAGCGCGGAGACGACGGTGAAGGGGACGACGATCCGCCTGGTGCGGCTGCGGAGTCGGATCCGCCCGTCCGGGGAAAGTTCTGTCACGGTGGTGCCCTTGCGGTAAGAGGGTGGCCGGCCCATGGGAACGCTCCCACGGGGTACTCGTCAAGCCCCTGGGTGAATCCGGCGGGTGTCACGGCGGGGGAGGTCACCGGTGTCCGGCGGCGGGGCCGCCGGACACCGGGGGTGTTCAGCGGAGGCCGAGGAGGTGTTCCATGGCGAGCTGGTCGAGGGCTTCGAAGGCCATGGAGCGTGTCGCTGCGGTGGTGGCGTCGAAGTCTTCGTAGGCGGTGCGGTCGGCGAGGAGGGCCTTGAGGCCGTCGCCGGCGGTGGGCTGGGCGAGTTCGTGCAGGCGGGAGGCGGTCAGGGCTTCCTGGACGGTGGGGTCGGCGCGGAAGGCGGCGGCGCGGTCCTTGAGGATGAGGTAGTTGCGCATGCAGTTCTTCGCGGACTCCCACACCCCGTCGATGCCGTCGGTGCGTACCGGTTTGAAGTCGAAGTGCAGGGAGCCGGTGTAGTCGGAGCTCTCCAGGAGGTCGACGAGCCAGAAGGCCTGGCGCAGGTCGCCGGCGCCGAAGCGGAAGTCCTGGTCGTACTTGATGCCGGACTGGCCGTTGAGGTCGATGTGGAAGAGCTTGCCGGCCCACAGGGCCTGGGCGATGCCGTGGGGGAAGTTCAGGCCGGCCATCTGCTCGTGGCCGGTCTCCGGGTTCACCCCGACCATCTCGGGGCGCTCGAGGCGTTCGATGAAGGCCAGGGCGTGGCCGATGGTGGGCAGCAGGATGTCGCCGCGGGGCTCGTTGGGCTTGGGCTCGATGGCGAAGCGCAGGTCGTAGCCCTGTTCGGTGACGTAGTCGCCCAGCAGGTCGAAGGCCTCCTTCATCCGGTCCAGGGCCAGGCGCACGTCCTTGGCGCCGCCGGACTCGGCCCCCTCGCGCCCGCCCCAGGCCACGTAGGTGGTGGCGCCGAGCTCGGCGGCCAGATCGATGTTGCGCATCACCTTGCGCAGCGCGAAGCGCCGCACACCGCGGTCGTTGGCGGTGAAACCGCCGTCCTTGAACACCGGGTGGGTGAACAGGTTCGTGGTGGCCATCGGGACCTTCATCCCGGTGCGGTGGAGCGCGTCCTTGAACCGGCCGACCAGCCGGGTCCGCTCGGCCTCGGAGGACCCGAACGGGATCAGGTCGTCGTCGTGGAAGGTCACCCCGTGCGCACCGAGCTCCGCGAGCCGCTCCACCGACTCCACCGGGTCCAGCGCGGGACGCGTCGCGTCACCGAACGGGTCGTTGCCACGCCAGCCCACGGTCCACAGACCGAAGGTGAACCTGTCCGCAGGAGTGGGAGTGAAGCGGTCCGGCATTGCACAGCCTCTTGTCGACGTCAGGCCCGGACGACAGTTCCGCCGCCCGGCCAATTTGTTTGCTTGCAGTACTAATACGCCATCCCGTCAATGGTTTCTAGACCATTTCCGTGACGTATCGGTCACGTGGCGCAAACATGGCCGTTCCGGGGCCACATCCTGTGTTTCGGGTTTTCGGGCAATCCGGGAATTCCCGCCGCACACCAGCCCTGTCGGCCACATTTGTTTTGTGTACGATCAAAACCGAGAGGACCCGCAGCCGCGCTTGCCGCAGGCGCCCTGACGTCCCGCCCAGCACCTCCTGATCGGCTAAGGACCACCCCCATGAAGTTCACCGACGGCTTCTGGCAGATGCGCAGTGGTGTGCACGCCTCGTACGCCACGGAAGTCCGCGACGTCCGCCTCGACGACGACCGTCTCGCCGCCTACGCCGCCGTCAAGCGCGTCGAGCGCCGCGGCGACACGCTGAACGCCCCGCTGATCACCGTGGAGGCCCACGCCCCGGCCGAGGGCGTCATCGCGGTACGCCTCACCCATCACGCCGGCAGGCGGCACAGGGGCCCCGACTTCGAACTGCCGGGCGCGGCACCGCGGTCCGCCGCCACGACCCGCACGCAGGGCGGGACCGTCGAGCTGACCAGCGGTCCGCTCACCCTGCGGCTCCCCACCGAGGGCGTCTTCGGACTGGAGTTCCTCGACGGTGACGGCCGGGTCCTGACCTCCGCGGGCCGCAAGGGCAGTGCGTTCGCCACTCTCGGCGACGGCAGCCACCACATGTTCGCCCAGCTCGCCCTCGGCGTGGGCGAGACCGTCCACGGCCTCGGCGAGCGCTTCACGCCCTACGTGAAGAACGGCCAGGTCGTCGACATGTGGCAGGCCGACGGCGGCACCAGCAGCGAGCAGGCCTACAAGAACATCCCGTTCTACCTCTCCTCGCGCGGTTACGGCGTCTTCGTCAACCACCCCGGCAAGGTCTCCTTCGAGGTCGGCTCCGAGGCCGTCGGCCAGGTGCAGTTCAGCGTCGAGGACCAGACGCTGGAGTACTTCGTCATCGCGGGCCCCACCCCGAAGGACGTCCTGTCCCGGTACGCGGCCCTCACCGGTCTCCCCGCCCTCCCCCCGGCCTGGTCGTTCGGCCTCTGGCTCACCACCTCCTTCACCACCTCGTACGACGAGGCGACCGTCACCTCCTTCGTCGACGGCATGGCCGAGCGCGGCATCCCGCTGAGCGTGTTCCACTTCGACTGCTTCTGGATGCGCGAGTACCAGTGGTGCGACTTCGAATGGGACCCGGCCGTCTTCCCCGACCCGGAGGGCATGATCGCCCGGCTCAAGGACAAGGGCCTGAAGATCTGCGTCTGGATCAACCCGTACATCGGGCAGAAGAGCGCCCTGTACGAAGAGGGCGCGCGCGAGGGCTACTTCGTCCTCACTCCCGGCGGAGACATCTGGCAGTGGGACAAGTGGCAGGCCGGCATGGCGCTGGTCGACTTCACCAACCCGGCGGCCACCGCCTGGTTCCAGGGCAAGCTGAAGGGGCTCCTCGACCAGGGCGTCGACGGCTTCAAGACCGACTTCGGCGAGCGCATCCCCACGGACGTCGTCTGGCACGACGGCTCCGACACCGAGCGCATGCACAACTACTACACGCACCTCTACAACAAGGCCGTCTTCGAGCTCCTGGAGAAGGAGCGGGGCCCGGGAGAGGCCGTGCTCTTCGCCCGCTCGGCCGCCGCGGGCGGCCAGCAGTACCCGGTCCACTGGGGCGGCGACTGCTGGTCCTCCTTCGAGGCCATGGCGGAGTCCCTGCGCGGCGGGCTGTCGCTGTCCCTGTCCGGGTTCGGCTTCTGGAGCCACGACATCGGCGGCTTCGAGGGCACGCCCGACCCGGCGGTCTTCAAGCGCTGGCTCGCCTTCGGCCTGCTCTCCTCGCACAGCCGGCTCCACGGTTCGTCGTCGTACCGCGTGCCGTGGGAGTTCGGCGACGAAGCGGTGGACGTGGCCCGGCAGTTCACCCGCCTCAAGCACCGCCTCATGCCGTACCTGTACGGCGTGGCCGTCGAGGCCCACCGGACGGGCGTCCCCACGATGCGCCCCCTGCTGCTGGAGTTCCCCGACGACCCGACGGCCCGCACGGTGGACCGCGAGTACCTGCTGGGGCCGGACGTCCTGGTCGCGCCGGTCTTCACCGAGGACGGGGAGGTGGAGTACTACGTCCCCGAGGGCACCTGGACCCACCTGCTGACGGGCGGGACGGTCACCGGCCCCGCCTGGCGCCGTGAGACCCACGGCTTCGACAGCCTGCCGCTGCTGGTCCGCCAGGGAGCGGTCCTGCCGCTCGGCGCGGACGAGTCCCGCCCGGACGGCGAGTGGCTCGACCACCTCGAACTCCGCGTCCACGCACCGGAGGGCACCGGCGACTTCACCCGCACGGTGACCGTCCCCGACCGCACGGGCGCGGTGGCCGCGACGTACGAGGTGACCTGTGAGGGCGGCGAGGTCCGCGTCACCACGGACACCGACCGGCCGTACACGGTCACGGTCGTAGGCTGACCTCCTACGACCCTTTTCGGGCCGGCCCCGCACCGGGGCCGGCTCCCCGGCGCAAGGTGGAGTCCATGGGTGAGCTGCTTCTGATCCGGCACGGCGAGACGGAATGGTCCCGCTCCGGGCAGCACACGAGTCACACGGACCTGCCGCTGACCGGACTCGGGGAGCGCCAGGCCCGCGCGCTCGTCCCCGTCCTCGCGGAACGCAGCGTCGGCCTCACCCTGGTCAGCCCCCTCCTGCGCGCCCGCCGCACCGCGGAACTGGCCGGCCTGCGCGCGCCCCGCGTGACGCCGGACCTGCACGAGTGGGACTACGGCGCGTACGAGGGCATCACCACGGTGGAGATCCGCCGCACCCGCCCCGACTGGGACCTCTGGAGGGACGGCGTCGCCCCCGGCCCCGAGGACCACCCCGGCGAGTCCCCGTCCGAGGTCGCGGACCGCGCGGACCGGGTCCTGGCCGAGGTCGCCGCGGCGGCCTCCCGCATGGGCCACGACGACATCGCCCTGGTCGCCCACTCCCATTTCCTGCGCGTCCTCACGGCCCGCTACCTGGGACTGCCGGTGACCGGTGGCGAACTCTTCCAGCTGGCCACGGGCGCGGTCTCGCGCCTCGGCCGGGAACACGGCAAGCCGGTCGTGAAGGCCATGAACATCGCCCTCCCGAAGAGCATGTTCGAGGCGGCGGGCTGCTGACCTGACACCGGGGCCCTCGAAGAGCGCCGCTCCTGAGGGCCCCGACGGACGACGTCCGCCGGACGTCCGCGCGGCGCCGGAGCCTCCCCGGGCGGACAGCGGGGGAGCCCCGCCGTCCGCCCGGAGTGCGGCCTGGCTACGCCGCCCGGCGGGCGAACGCCGTGGCCTTGCTGCGGCGCTCCGGGTCGAAGACGTCGACGGTGCCCGCGCCCGCACTGCCGGGGCCCGCCTGCCATCCGCGTATCGTGCGGGCCACGCCCTTCACCTTCGGGTGGCCCGGCTTGTACGCGAGCTCGAAGTGGGATTCCTTCGGAGTGGCGAGGTCCCCGCCCCAGGTGACGGTGCCGTCCAGCTCGGCGAGGATGTCGCGGACCACGACGAGCTCGTGCGGGTACAGGCCGCCCTTGACGCCCACGGGGTAGGCGAGCGGCCGTATCGCCAGGGCCGTGCCCGAGAGGTAGTTGGACTCGTAGTCCTGGACCGTGCTGCGCGTCGTGGAGTGGCCGGTGATGTCGCCCTCGCGGAGCTGGTCGATCTCGTAGTGGAACCGGCGGGCCACGTGCAGCAGGATCACCGCCGCGTCACCGGCGGCAAGACGCACGGACCGGCCCGATCCCTCGATCCGGAAGAGCTCCGCCTCCTCCAGCACGGGCCAGCCGTTCGCCGACTTCGTGCCCGTCCATCGCCGGCTCCCGGGCACACCGTCGGACGACGGGGCAGCCGGGGCGGCGTACGCGGTGCCGGGGAGGGCAGCCAGGGCCGTGGTGGCCCCGAGCGCGGCGCCCGCCATGAGGAGGCCGCGCCGGTCAATCTTGTTTCTCACTCTTCTTCCTTCCGATGACCGCCGTCGCAACGGCACCCGCGGCACAGCCGGCGAGCATCACTGCGAGGGCGACGAGAGAGGGGTTGACCCAGGCGGGAACCAGGTCGTGGCCGGCGTTGCACTTGTTGTGCAACGGAAACCACTGCGAGGGCTCACGCCAGTGCTCCGACCGGTAGGCGTCGTCGTAGGGAGCACCGGCGGCAGCGCAGGCCTCCCTGACGTCGAGACCGCCGGAGAAGGCCCCGACGAACCAGACGGCGCAGCCCACGCCGATGAGCACGACCGCGGGATACGCCCACCATCCGGGGCTTCGCCACCGGCGGGCGGGCAGTCCGCGTGCGGTTCTCCAAAGGCTCAGCACGAACACGGCCAGGAAGAGCGGGGGAAGTGCGATGGCGGCCAGTGCCGAGACGACGTTCACTTACGGGGTGGTCCCTTTCGTTTCTTGACGGGCCGCACGGTTGCCGGCGGCCTTCAGGTACTTCTCGTGGTTCGCCTTGTAGGTGGCGCGGAGGCGCTGCTCGGTTCCGGTGCGGGCCAGCAGCACATCGACGAAGCCCTGCTCGAAAGGCTCCAGTTCGTCGTACCCGAGCATGGCCGGAAGTGTCTTGATCCCGCCTCGGACGGTCACCAGGCCGACCTGGGCGGCCACGACCTCCTTGTCGTCCGCCGCGGTAAGAATATTGTGCGCGAGGAACTTGGCATCCGCGGTGCTGCCGCTGAAGCGTCCGGTCCAGTAGCGGCTGAACCGCGTCAGACCACCGCCCCCGTTGTAGAGGTCGCGGACGGCCTGGACGATCGTCTTCCCGTCGCGCACCGCCTTGGCCAGCAGCCACGCGTCGGCGTCCTCGATCAGATCGTTGTAGCCGAAGCTGGAGGCCACCCCGACCTTCGCCATCTTCAGCTGCACGAAGTTGCGGCCGTCGGGATATTCGTCCGTCGCGCGGCGCCAGTCGACATAGAGGGTGAGCAGGTCGCCGCCCCAGCCTGCGACGTCGCCCTCGTTCACCGACCGCGGGTTGGACGGCATCCAGGCGACGAAGTGCCCGTTGGCGGACGCCATGAGGTGCTCGGCGTTCACCTCGTACGCGGTGTAGGGGTCGGTGAAGTCGGTCATGACCGACATGCCTTTTCCGTTGGCGTATTCGACGAATGCCTTGTCGTAGGAGCCGATCAGGAAATCCCAGTCGCCGCCGCCGTACGCCTTGTGCCGTATGTACTCCATCACCAGCTGGTTCGGGTCGCGGTCGCCGGTGTAGGCGACCGCGTGATCGTAGAGGCGCTGGACGTAGTTGATGAAGTCGTCCGCCGGACCGGACGGCCTGTTCACACTGCCCTGGCCGGGGTCGACCCCGGAGATCACGTCGCGGTCCAGGTCGAAGGTGTCCGACCCGTTGGTGACCTTGAACTCCTTGATCTGGTTGAAGGACCAGTTCGCGGGGATCGGGAAGCCGAGGTTGCCGGAGAAGCCCCAGGACATGCCCGAGACGAACGAGAAGCGGGCACCGGTCTGCCGGCTGACCACGGTGCACACGTTCCGCGAACCGTACACACCGTGCACGTAACGCTTGCCGTTGTAGGAGAGGCCGGCGGCTATCCCGTGGAAGTACGGCACGACCGCCGCGTCGATCTCCTCGCGGGTGGCGTCGTAGTCCACCGCGAAGTAGATGACGGTGCCGCGGTTGAACCCGTAGTCCGAGGCCAGCTTGTGCGCGTTGAGCGCGTGCTGGTAGCCCTGGGTGTAGGTGAAGTCGTCGAACTCGCGGGCGTTGTCCTGGTAGATCGGGAACACCCTCAGCCCGTTGCTGAAGATCGTGGCGAGTTCGCCCGGCTTGATCTCCTTGTCCAGGGTGGAGCCCGGCGGGTCGTAGATGTAGCGGCCCACCACCTCGTACTTGTTGTTGCGCAGCCACTGGGCCCGGGACGCGGTGATCTCGAACCGGGTGTCCGACCCCGTCGCGGGCCGGTCCGGGTCACCCATCGAGACGAGGAGCTGTGCCCATGTCCGGTAGTCGGAGCGACCGGTGACCTCCAGCTTGCAGAACCTCTGGAAGACCTCGACCCACTCACGGAGCTTGCCGTCGTAGCTGCTGCGCCAGGTGGTGGGGGTGCCGGCGTCACTGGTGCCGGTCGGAACCGGTGAGTTGAACACGCACGCCGCGGAGAACAGCTCGACCCAGAGGCCCGAGGCGCCCTCACCGAACTCCTTGGACTTCAGCCCTGTCTGAGTGGCGGGGCCGAAGTTGCCGTTGGGCGCGGCGATGCCGAGTTCGTACTGGATGGCGATCATCATGGCCTTCTGCACGTCGCGGGAGTAGATCCCGTCGCAGGGGCCGATGGTGTAGGCGTCCCTCGTCCAGTAGCGGCCGTTGAGCCAACGCTGGATCGTGCGGACGTCGTCGGAGCCGCCGTTGACCTTGATGTAGGCGTCCATGTTGAGGATGCACTTGAAGATCTTCGGAGTGGTGACGCCGCCCGCGGTGCCGGTGCCCCCGTCGGGCAGGCCCATGTCGAGGAGGAGGCTCTTGACCGCTTCGGTGGTCACGGCGCCGTAGCCGCCGTAGCCGTTGGCTCCCCAGTAGCCCTTGCAGAACAGGCCGTGCTGGATGATGCGGACGATGTTGGTGTTCTTGTCCCAGCCGAAGCCGATGTCACCGAGGGCCTGGAGCCTGGACATCGTGGTCGGGCCGAAGCTGGCGACCACCGGGCTGATGCCCAGTTCGTGCTGGAGACCCATCACGAGGGCGTTCATGGTGGACCAGCCGGTGCGGCCGTCCTCGGGGCTTCGTACGTAACCGGAGACGCCTCCGTAGGTCGCGTTGACCCACTTCTGGGCGTCGAGGACCTTCTCGTCCAATGTCGACGATCCTTTCTCGGCAATGTGCGGCACCTGCCGCCGGCGCTGCGCCACGGAAGCGATCGGAGCGGGCCGATGACGTGCTGTTCTGCTACGGGACGCTATGCACCGGGGGTCTCCGTTCCCTCTCCGTACGCCGTCGTCCCCGCGTACGGGACCCGGCCGCGGCCCGTCCGGTGGCACCACCCTCGTACCGTGGTGCGCAGAGGCGTCGAGCGGTCTTCCGCCCGTGGCCGTGCGCCGGTCACGGACCGGCAGCGCACGTACGGCGCACTCGTCGGTGCGGGCGGTGCGGGCGGTGCGGGCGGTGCGGGCACGCGAGGGCCGGGGCGCGCCGGGTTCGCGAAGGCGGGTCCGGCGCCGCGGCTTCGCGGACGGCCCGGCACCAGGACAGGGAGAACGGCATGCCGTAGCCGGAACGCGGGCAGGTCTCCGACCGGCAGCCCCCCGGAGAAGGAAGAGCCCCCGCCGGGGTGGTCCCTCCGCGAAGCCGAGCGGTCCGGCCCGAAGCGAGGAGGGTATGCCGAAGAGGAAGAGAAGGCCGGAAGATCCGTGGCGGTGTCCGCCTTACGCGCTGCGGCCTTTGAAACCGGTGCCCGTATCGTGCGGGACCCGGGCACCGTCAGGCCTGCGGCAGAGCGATCCCCCAGCCGCCGCCCGCACCGTTCGGCGGTTCACGCGGACGGCCGGTACCTCGCCCCCGAGGTACCGGCCGGTTCCGTGTGGCGTGCCCTGGATCAGACCGCCTGCTTCCTGAGCGACGTCAGGTGGGCGAAGACGACGACGTTGGCCGAGTAGCCGTTCTTCTTGTCGAAGCGTCCACCGCACGTCAGGAGCCTGAGCTCCGGACGGCCGGTGGCTCCGTACACCTTGTCGTCGGGGAACTCGTCCTTCGTGTACGTCTTCACCTCGTCGACGGTGAAGACCGCGGTCCGTCCGTCCGCCCGGGTGACCTTCACGGTGTCACCCCGGCGCAGGACGTTGAGATTGAGAAAGATGGCCGGTCCCGTCGCGGTGTCCCGGTGGCCGACGAGCAGAGCCGTGCCCGCCTCCCCGGGGGACGGGCCCTTGCGGTACCAGCCCACCTCCAGCGGCCTGCTCAACGGCGGGGCGCCGAGCCGGCCCTTCTTGTCCAGGCCGAGACCGACGACCGGAGCCTCGATGAAGATCGCGGGGATGGCGACCTTCACCGGACGCGAATGCACCAACGGCGCGTGCGAGGCGGGCACCTTCGCCTGGGGCTCGTGCGCTGCCCTCTCGAACGGCGGGGCCCCGCCGCCCGCGGCGTCGCTGCCGCGGGCGGCGGTGACCGACGTGGCGTCCTCGGACGAGTCCGAGTTCGCCCACACGACGCCGGCCACCAGCGAGAAGGTCGCACTCAGGGTCATGGTGAGCCGGAATGCGCGGCTCGGCCCCCGTCGTCGCCGTCGGCCGCGCGCGTCATGCCTCGTTGCGGGCACGACGGCGTGCGGATCGACGGACCATGAGGAGCCCCGCGATTCCGGCCGAGCCGGCGACGAGCGCGGCAGGCGCACCGAAGCCCGACTCGTTCTCCGAGCTCACGCCCTGCATGTCGGGGACGCCGCCGCCGCCGGCGGGCACCGCGCCGGACGGCTTGTCGTAGGACTTCTCGGAGTCCTTCTCCCAGCTCTTCTCCCCGCTCTTGTCGGTCTCCGACCCGGACGACGAACTCCGGTCGTCACCGTCCTTGTGGCTGTCGCCGGAGCCGCCCTTGCCCTCGTGCTTGGAGCAGTCGACCTCGAAGCTCCGCTGCTTCGGGCCCGACGGGACGGTCCACACCAGCTGGTAGGTGCCCTCGGGGAGCAGGTACTGCTGGCTGCGGGCCTCGCCGTCCACGAGCGGGAGGGTGCCCAGCAGCGTGTCGCCCGGGGGGACGGTCGGCGGCTGCTCGGTGATGGTCCAGGGGACGGAGGGGAAGGACTCGAAGTTGCTCGCCTTGAGCACGAACTTGCAGACCTCGACGTCGTCGTGCTCGCCACGCGAGTGCCAGCCGACCGAGGTGACTTCGAGGTTGCCGCTGTCCCCGGGCAGGGCGTAGGCGGCGGGGGCTCCGGCCAGGGTGGCACCGGCGACGGCGACCGCAGCAGCCAACGTGACGCCCGTGCGGGCGCTGCGGGAGCGGACGGAAGCGGGAATGCGCATGCTGGGCTCCTTCAAGCCGAGATGATTGTCGTACTGATCACCTGATCGCCTAAGTCATGACATGGATCTTCTTGAGAGGGGGTCAGGACACCGAAAAAGTGGGCAAACATACCCTGACTAGCCCAAAGCGTGCGGCGTGTCCCTCGACGCGGGTGACCCGAGAGTCCGAAAACAGGCGGGAGTCCTGGCGAGAGCGGCGCCCGGCCCCGCGGAGCAGGCAGCCGGATACCCGGTGACCCACGTCGTGGGGTCCTGCGGAGCACCACGGACCGGGGGCCGGCCACCCGCGTGTGCGGGTGGCCGGCCCCCGGCCCGTCATTCCGGTCAGGCGGTCAGGCGATCAGCTCGATCTCCGCCAGGGTCGCCGGCACCGTGCTCACCAGCCGGTACTTCGCGTACGCCTTCGGCGCCTGCAGCGAGAACACCCGGGTCTGCTTGTCCCAGGCGAACGTCTGGCCGGACCGTTCGTCCAGGTCCTTCCACGACGTGCCGTCGGCCGAGCCCTGGAGCACCCAGCCCGTGGGAGCCTTCGCCGCCGTGGCGGAGGTCAGCGTGTACTGGACCGCCTTCGTGCCCGCGGCGGCCGGCAGCTCCACCGACTCGACCGGGGCCGATGTCGCGGAGGTGTCGTCGTACAGCGCGCCGTCGCCCTTGAGCACGTCGCCCTTCGGGGCGGGCACCTTGTCGTCCTGGGTGATGGAGACCGGGGCCGCGTCCTTGCCCGTGCCCCACGACGAGGGCTCGGAACCCATGGCGAACTCCAGCACGCCGCCCTTGGCGAGCAGGTCGTGCGGCAGCGAAGTGGACGTCCACCTCTTGCCGTTGACCTTCAGCCCCTGGACGTAGACGTTCTTCGCACTGTTCTTCGGCGCCTTGACGACCAGCTCCCGCCCGTTCTCCAGGTGCACGGTCGTCCTCGTGAAGAGCGGCGAGCCGATGGCGTACTCACCGCTGCCCATGACCAGCGGGTAGAAACCGAGCGAGGAGAAGAGGAACCAGGCCGACTGCTCGCCGTTGTCCTCGTCACCGTGGTAGCCCTGGCCGATCTCGCTGCCGGTGTACAGCCGGCCGAGCACCTCGCGGACCTTCTCCTGGGTCTTCCAGGGCTGCGAGGCCGCGTTGTACATGTACGTGGCGTGGTGCGCGACCTGGTTGCTGTGGCCGTACTGGCCCATCCGCACGTCGCGCGCCTCGGTCATCTCGTGGATGACACCGCCGTACGAGCCGACGAATTCGGGTCCGGCGGTCTCGGGGGTCGAGAAGTAGGTGTCCAGCTTCTCGGCCAGACCGTCGCGCCCGCCGTAGAGGTTGGCGAGGCCGCGGCTGTCCTGCGGGGCGGTGAAGGCGTAACCCCAGCCGTTGGTCTCCGTGTAGTCGTAACCCCAGACGCGGGGGTCGTACTGGCCGGAGGGCACGCGCCAGTCGCCGTCCGCCTTCCTGCCCTGGAAGAAGCCGGCCTTCCCGTCGAAGAGCTTGACGTAGTTCTGCGCGCGGTTGAGGAAGTACTCGGACTCCTCCTTGTACCGCGCCTTCTTCGTCTTCCTGTAGAGCGCCTTGCCCATCTCCGCGATGCCGTAGTCGTTGAGGTAGCCCTCCAGCGACCACGAGAGCCCCTCGTGCGTCGAGGTGTCGGCGTATCCGGTGAAGACCGAGGTCTCCATGCCCTTGCGGCCGACACCCGAGGACGCAGGCGCCACCGTGGCGTTCTTGACCGCCGCGTCGTACGCCGCCTCGGCATCGAAGTCGACGCCCTTGACGTACGCGTCGGCGAAGGCCACGTCGGAGCTGGTGCCGGTCATCAGGTCCGCGTAGCCGGGGGAGGACCAGCGGGAGGTCCAGCCGCCGTCCTTGTAGTGCTGGACGAAGCCGTCGACCAGCTTGCCGGCCTGTTTCGGGGAGAAGAAGGAGTACGCGGGCCACGTCGTGCGGTAGGTGTCCCAGAAGCCGTTGTTGACGTACACCTCACCCTTGACGATCTTCGCGCCGGTGTGGGTCGGGGTGTCGGTGCCCGTCTGCGGCGAGAAGGGGCTCGCGTAGGCGCTCCTGCCGTCGACCTGTTCGAAGCCCGAGTTGGGGTAGAGGTAGAGCCGGTACAGGCTGGAGTAGAGCGTGGTCAGCTGGTCGGCGTTCGCCCCCTCGACCTCCACCTTGCCGAGGATCTTGTCCCAGGCCTTCTGCGCGTTCTTCCTCACCTTGTCGAAGGAGGTCCTGGCCGGCAGCTCCATGGCGAGATTCTTCTTCGCCTGGTCCACGCTGATCAGCGACGTGGCCAGCCGCAGGCCGACCGTACGGTCCTTGCCCGCGTCGAAGCGGAAGAAGCCGGTCACGTCGTCACCGCCGCCGCCCTTCAGCCTGCCGCTGTCGGTGACCGGCGCGTCGAAGGAGCCGTACACGAACAGGCGCGTCGCCCCGGTGGACAGACCGCTCTTGACGTCCGAATAGCCGGAGAAGGAGCCCGTCTCCGGGTCGAGGGTGAGCCCGCCCCTGTTGTCGACGTTGTCGAAGACCAGGCTCGCGTCGTCACCGGGGTAGGTGAACCGCATCCGCGCCGCGTGGTCGGTCGGCGTCATCTCGGCCTTGAGGCCGTTCTCGAACGTCACCCCGTAGTAGTGCGGCTTCGCGGTCTCGTTCTCGTGGCGGAACGGCAGCGCGCGAGCCGTGCGGGAGGCGTCGGGGGTGCCGGAGGCCGCCGACGGCATCATCTGGAAGGTCTGGCGGTCACCCATCCAGGGGCTCGGCTCATGGCTGGCGCTGAACGCCTGGAGCGTGGGCAGGTTGTCCTCGTTGTTGCCCCGCGCGTAGTCGTACAGCCAGCTCGTGGATCCGGCGTTGGTGACCGGCGTCCAGAAGTTGAAGCCGTGCGGGACCGCGGTCGCCGGGATGTTGTTGCCGCGCGAGAAGCCACCGCTGGAGTTGGTGCCGCGCACGGTCGACGCGTAGTCGGAGAGGTGCGCCTTGCGCTTCTCCGGGGCCTTCGGGGCGATCGTGATGTCGTCGACCCAGCCCTGGAACTTCGACGGGCCCTTGGGGGAGTCGTACGCCACCAGGATCCGGTCGACGGTCCTGCCCGCCGCGACCGTGCCGATCCGCGAGGCGACCTTGTTCCACTGGTTCACGTACAGCCGCTTGGCGTCGGCCTGGCCCTGCGGGGTGAGCAGCCCGCCGTGGCTGTCGGTGGCCTTCAGCCCGCTCAGGTAGGTGCCGTCGGTGAACGCCAGGTCCACCGCCACGTGCGTCGCGGGGTAGTCGAGGTCCGTCTCACCCATCTGCGGATAGACGAGGTAGGAGAGCTGGGTGTCCTTGGTGACCGTCGTGTTGACGTCGAAGACCTTGTTGTACGAGTAGGCGTGGCCGTCCGGCTTGTGCGTACCGGCGTAGCGCAGGGCCTTCTTCCCCGTGAAGCCGGCGCCCTGCTTGGCGGTGGGGGAGCCGGAGGGGCCGCGGTCGGCCTGGGTGCGCATGTCGCCCGGCGGGGGGACGGAGGTGTCCCCGTTCGAGAACTGGACGTCGGCGAGCTGGAGCGCGTCGGACGCGCCGTTGTTCTTCGTGATCTCCAGCCGGAAGTGCTGGTAGGCGGCGTCCGCGGTGAAGTCGTACGACTTGGTCTGGAAGCGCTTGGAGAACGTCTCGCCGGTGCGGGTGTCCAGGTCCGTCCAGGTCCTGCCGTCGGCGGAACCCTTCAGGGTCCAGTCCCTGGGGTCCCGCTCGTCATGGTCGTTGGCCGAAGTGAGGGCGTACGTCACGACCTTGACGGGCTCGGCGAGGTCGAACTCGACCCAGGCCGTGGGCTCGAAGGCCAGCCACTTGGAACCGGGCTCCACATCGGCCAGGTTCTCCTTGACCTCACCGCCGCCGGTGTTCTCGCCGCTGGCGCGCACTTCCGTGACCTGGTCGGTGACATTGCCCGGTATTCCGGCGGAGAACCCGCCGTCGACACCCGAGGCCTTCTTCTTCCCGTCGGCGCCCTCCTCGACGGTGTTCCGCCAGTCCGGCTGCTTCTCGTCGGCCTCGAACGAGGAGCTGAACGACGTCTCGCCGGAGGGCTTCTGCACGGCGCCGGACGGCTGGGCGAGGGCCGCGGTGGGGGCCGCCAGGGCCAGGACGAGTGAGGCCGCGAGGACCGCGGCGGAGTGGCTGTGTCTGTGGCGCGAGCCGTGCTGAGGACCACGTAGGGGCTGCATACGGAGCCGTTCCTCCTGGGGACATGCTTTGGACAACGTTGTCACTGTGGGATGCGGATTCCAGTAGGGAGCCAAGTGGCGGGATGTGTCAAGAGTGTTGCGCGCGGCCGGCGCCGGTGATTCGACCGTGTCGCGGAAGACGGCCCTTCCGCGCGAGGGGGTGCGCCGCCGAGGTGTCCGTGAGGTCTCAACTCGGGAAAGACTCCCGCTCAACCATGCATTCGATCTTGCCCAGTTGACGGAAAGTGGACTATACCTGTCGGCGTCTGCACAGCCGCTTCACAACGGCGTGCGGACACGGGGGAGGGTGAACAGCTGTGGGCGTGAGAGGCGGCCCGCCGCGCGTTCTCCCGTAAGTCCTCCACTGCATCCGGCAAACCGGCAATCTGCACGACCCGAGCGCAACCGACCGCGGTGGCGGGGCCCTTCGCCTAGGCGAATTCACTACGGGTGACCGGTACACCGCCTGAGTCCTGGAGAAGGCGAGGACTTGAGCATGGGATCCACCTCCGGCCGTACGAATGAGGGCCTTGGCCGTCGCGATGTGATCAAGCGTTCTGCCGCACTCGGCCTGATCGCTGTTCCGACGATGAGCTTCCTGTCGGCGTGCGCGAGCAGCGACGGCGGAAGTGACGAGAAGGCCGAAAAGGGCACCAGGAGTGCGAAGAACCCGCTCGGCGTCAATGAGACCGCCGCCCTCGAAGTGGTCATCTTCAACGGCGGTTTCGGCGAGCAGTACGCCATCGACGCGGAGAAGAAGTACAACGAGGCCTTCCCGAAGGCGCCGAAGGTCAAGCACTCCGCGACCGAGAAGATCCAGTCGATCCTGCAGCCCCGCTTCAACGGCGGCACCCCGCCGGACCTGATCGACAACTCGGGTGCCGAGCAGATGGACATGGGTGTCCTGGTCGGCAAGAAGCAGCTCGCCGACCTGACACCGCTGATGGACGCCCCGTCCTACGACGACCCGGCGAAGAAGGTCCGCGACACGCTGCGCCCCGGTGTGCTGGAGATGGGCCAGTTCGACGGCGACCCGGTCTGGGTCATGTACTACGCGTACACGGTCTACGGGGTCTGGTACTCGCAGACCAACCTCGAGAAGCTCGACGCGGCGTACCCGGAGACCTGGGACGACATGCTCGCGCTGTGCGCGAAGGCGAAGAAGCAGGGCATCGCCGGCTGGACGTACCCGGGCAAGTACCCGTACTACCTGCCGTTCTCGCTCTACCCCTTCATCGCCAAGATCGGTGGCCGCGAGGTCCTCGACAAGATCGACAACCTGGAGCCCAACGCCTGGAAGGACCCGGCCGTCAAGGCCGCGTTCGAGGCGTACTACGAGCTCTTCAAGAAGGGCTACATCCTCAAGGGCACCCCCGGTCTCACCCACATCCAGTCGCAGACCGAGTGGACCAAGGGCAAGGCACTCTTCATCCCGAACGGTTCGTGGGTGGAGAACGAGGCCGCGCCCACCACGCCGGACGACTTCAAGATGATGGTCGGTGCGCCGTCCAGCCTCGACTCCTCCGACAAGCTGCCCTTCGGCACGATCTGGGCGTCCGGCGGCGAGCCGTTCATCGTCCCGGCGAACGCGAAGAACCCCGAGGGCGGCATGGAGCAGCTGCGCATCATGCTCAGCGAGGAGTCCTCCAAGAACTTCACCCGGAAGGTGAAGTCACTGACCGCCCTGAACGGCGGCACCGACGGCCTGACGCTGTCCACCGCGCTGCAGTCCGGCGTCGACGTCCTCGCGAAGGCCGGCGAGAACGTGGTGAACCCGCGGCTGCAGGACTGGTACGCCAAGCTCCAGAAGGAACAGATCGGTATCGCCGGAATCGGCGAGATGATGGCCGGCCGCGCGACCCCGGCGGAGACCATCAAGAAGATCCAGGGCTTCGCCGACGCGGCGGCCAAGGACCAGTCCATCAAGCACTACAAGCACCAGTGAGCAACCGTCACCAGCGGCGGCACCCGCTCGGAAATCGGGGTCGGTAAACGATGCAGCACGGCAAGTACCGGTTCATCGTGGGGTTCCTGGCAGCCCCACTGGCGTTGTACGCCCTCTTCGTCATCTGGCCCTTCGCCCAGTCCATCTACTACTCGTTCACGGACTGGACCGGACTGAGCCCGGACTTCCGGATGGTCGGCTTCGACAACTACAGCCGGATGCTCGACGACGACATCTTCTGGAAGTCGCTGCAGCACAGTGTGCTGCTGGCGCTGCTGCTGCCGCTGGTGACGCTGGGCCTCGCACTCTTCTTCGCCTTCATGCTCAATGTCGGCGGCCGGCGGCGCAAGAACGCCGCGGTCGCCGGCGTGCGGGGCTCCTCGTTCTACAAGATCGCCTATTTCTTCCCCCAGGTCCTGTCGATCGTCATCGTCGCCCTGCTCTTCCAGTTCGCGTTCAACCCCACGTCCGGAATGCTGAACGAGACCCTCAAGGCAGTCGGACTCAAGAGCCTCCAGCCGGACTGGCTGGGCGATCCCGATCTGGCCCTGTACTGCGTGATGGTCGTGCTGATCTGGTCGACGGTCGGATTCTTCGTCGTCCTCTTCTCCGCCGGGATGGCCTCGATCCCCAAGGACTTCTACGAGGCCGCCCTGCTCGACGGGGCCGACCGCATCACGACGTTCTTCAGGATCACGCTGCCGCTGCTCTGGGACACCGTGCAGTCCGGCTGGGTCTACATGGGCATCCTGGCACTCGGGGTGGAGGCCTTCACCGCCGTACAGGTCATGACGGTGGGCCCGGGCGGTCCCGACTACTCCACCACCGTCCTGCCGCTGTACGTCTACCAGACGGCCTTCCGGGACGCGCAGGCCGGCTACGCGACCACGATCGGCGTCGGGCTGCTCATCGTCACCATGCTCTTCGCGGGCATCGTGATGCGTCTGGGCCGGCGCGAGCGGCTGGAGTTCTGATGCGGGCCGTCACGGAACACGGCGAGCCGGCGCGCGGCTCCAGGCAGATCAGTTCGGTCCCGGGGGCCGGCTCGACAGTCGTACGAGGTGAGCACACATGAAGGTCACTGAGACTCCCCCCGCCGTTCCGGCCCCGCGCTCACCGGTGACGAAGACGGACACCCCCGCGGGCGCGCCGGCGAGGAGCAGCGAGGGCAAGGTCCTCAACGTCTTCTCGCACGGCGTGCTGGTCATCTGGGCGGTTCTCGTCGTCATGCCGCTGCTGTGGGCGGTGATGTCGTCCTTCAAGTCGGACGACTCGATCCTGTCGGATCCCTGGTCGCTGCCCGACAGACTCCACTTCGAGAACTGGTCACGGGCCTGGAACCAGGCCCACATGAGCGACTACTTCCTCAACACCATCCTGGTGGTGGGCGGTTCGCTCATCGGCACCCTGCTGCTGGGCTCGATGGCGGCGTACGTACTGGCGCGGTTCGACTTCCCGGGGAACCGCTTCATCTACTTCCTCTTCATCGGAGGGATGAGCTTCCCGGTCATCCTGGCGCTGGTCCCGCTGTTCTTCGTCATGAACAACATGGACCTGCTGAACTCGGTGCACGGGCTGATCCTGGTCTACATCGCGTACTCGCTGCCCTTCACCGTCTTCTTCCTCACCTCGTTCTTCCGCACCCTGCCGAGCTCGATCGCGGAAGCCGCCCTGCTGGACGGCGCCTCGCACACCCGGACGTTCTTCCAGGTGATGCTGCCGATGGCGAAGCCCGGCCTGATCAGCGTCGGCATCTTCAACTTCCTCGGGCAGTGGAACCAGTACATGCTGCCGACCGTCCTGAACACCGATCCGGACGGCAAGGTGCTGTCCCAGGGCCTCGTCGAACTGGCCACCAGCCAGGGGTACAAGGGGGACTGGTCGGGCCTCTTCGCGGGTCTGGTCATGGCGATGCTGCCGGTCCTCGCCGCCTACATCGTCTTCCAGCGCCAGGTCGTCGCAGGGCTGACGGCGGGAGCGCTCAAGTAGGGAGCCGCGGCGGAATCCCGCCGCGCGGTCAAGTCCCGCTCCATGGCGCAACCAGTGTTACCCGTCAGGAAGGCCGCTCCCGCGGGGACGGCCTTCCTGACGTTGTCCTCGTGGTGCGCCCCTCGCCGCCGGCACGGAACGTGGAAGGCCGCACCCGGCCCGGGCACGGCCTTCCACGACTCGGTGCTCGCAGGCTCAGGCCTGCCGGGCCGCGAGCCGTTCGGCCGCCCTGCGGCCGCTGCGACTGCGCGGGGTCCACCTGGGTCCCGGCGCCGAGCCCCGGAGTGTGGTTCCAGCCGCGGATCTTCGCCGCGGCCCTCTTCAGACGCTCGTCACCCGGTGGCACGCCGATGGAGAAGAGCGACTCGTCCGGCTCACGGTCGTCACCGCCCCAGCGCACTCCGAGCTCGTACCGCACCGCGAAGAGCATCGACCTGGCGACATCGCGCGAGTGGTTGCCGTCGGCCGGAATGATGTAGAAGCCCCGGCGGGACACGTACGAGCCGTTGAGCCACCGCTGCACCGCTCGCACGGTTTCCGTGCCGCCGTTGGCGGTGACGTGGGCATCCATGTCGAGGAGGCCCTTGAAGGCCTTCGGCACCAGGTTGCCGCCGGGGTGGACGAGGTCCACGCCCATGTTCTGCTTCAGACGGGCCATCGACGAGGCCACGCGTGAGTTGTACGTGCCGTCGATGTCACCGCCGTCGTAACCCTTGCGGTACAGGGCCGACCGAATGATCTTGGTGAAGTTCCGCGACGGCACCGTGGCCCCGTTGAGCACCGGGTACTTGGACGTGAGGGTGTTCGGAGCGGTGGGGCCGAACGCGCCGGACAGGCTGGTGATGCCCAGTTCGTACGGGAGGGCGCGCGTCAGGGCGAACATGGTCGACCATCCGGTCTCCCCGGTCTCCGGCAGACGGTCGATGCCTGGCTCTCCTCCATATACGCCATTGATGAACTGCTGCGCCTTGCGCACCATCTCGTCGGCCACGGGGGCTCCTTCGGTCACGCCGGGAGGGACGTTGCAGGCGGCCGACGGGAGGAGGTGCGAAGAGGCGCGGAGTGCGCGGTGGCCGTTTCCGGCCTGGCTGACACACCCTCCCCGTGACGCTCGCCCCGCTCGTGCGTCGTCGCACGCCGAGCCGCTTCGGAGGGGCTGCGGCGTGCCCGGTCGACCTGGTTGTCAACCTGACCCCCTGGAGAGGTAAAAAAGCTGGCTGACCTGGACCATGTCCCGAAAAAACCCATGGACGTGAAGACGCTGAGGTGAGATGCCGCCGGTGGCGCCGCCATGGAGGCCCGCGTGTGCGGAACCCTTCATCTCCGGGTACAGGGAATGGCTGATTTTCGACGTCTTGAGGGTCCGACGGCCCGTGGAGCGGACCACCGCCCTCCGGGTGCGTACGGCTCGTTCGAGAGTTTCAGGCGGAGGTCAGGGCTCCGGCCACGTTCCCGCAGAGAAGAGGAGCGGCGTGCTCAAAGGAGGCTCCGACTGCTCAAGGTCTTGACGGGGGGCACCCCAAAACGCTCAGCTTAGGGTTCACATGTTGGAGAAAACGGCAGGAGTGAGTGAGTCGATGGAGACTCCGGGGTCGCAGACGTCTCTGCATCGGGCCAACCTTGAGCGGGTCGTACGTGCCGTAAGGATGGCAGGGTCCTTGACCCAGGCCGAGATCGCCAGGAGCACCGGCCTCTCCGCAGCCACCGTCTCCAACATCGTCCGTGAACTCAAGGACGGCGGCACGGTCGAGGTGACCCCCACCTCGGCCGGTGGGCGCCGCGCCAGGAGCGTCTCCCTCAGCGGGGACGCGGGCATCGTCATAGGGGTGGACTTCGGGCACACCCACCTCCGGGTGGCCATCGGCAACCTGGCCCACCAGGTGCTGGCCGAGGAATCCGAGCCGCTGGATGTGGACGCCTCGTCGGCGCAGGGCTTCGGCCGGGCGGAACAGCTGGTCAACCGCCTGATCGAGACCACCGGGATCAGCCCCGGGAAGGTGATCGGCGTGGGCCTCGGCGTACCGGGCCCGATCGACGTGGAATCCGGCACGCTGGGTTCCACCTCGATCCTCCCGGGCTGGACGGGCATCAATCCCGGACAGGAGCTCGCCGGACGCCTCGGCGTGCCGGTCTACGTGGACAACGATGCCAACCTCGGGGCGCTCGGGGAGCTGGTCTGGGGCGGCGGCAGGGGCGTCAGGGACCTCGCGTACATCAAGGTCGCCAGCGGTGTCGGCGCCGGGCTGGTGATCGACGGGCACATCTACCGGGGGCCCGGCGGAACGGCCGGCGAGATCGGCCACATCACCCTCGACGAATCGGGCCCCGTCTGCCGCTGCGGCAACCGCGGCTGTCTGGAGACCTTCACCGCCGCCCGGTACGTCCTGCCGCTGCTGAAGCCCAGCCACGGGCCGGATCTCACCATGGAGCGGATGGTCCAGCTGGCCCGTGAGGGGGACCCGGGCTGCCGCAGGGTCATCGGGGACGTCGGCCGGCACATCGGCAGCGGTGTGGCGAACCTGTGCAACCTGCTCAATCCGAGCCGGGTGGTGCTCGGCGGATCCCTCGCGGAGGCGGGGGAGTTGGTGCTGGGGCCCATCCGGGACTCGGTCTCGCGCTACGCCATCCCCAGTGCCGCGCGGCAGCTCTCCGTGCTTCCCGGAGCACTCGGAGGGCGGGCCGAGGTGCTGGGTGCGCTGGCCCTCGTGCTCAGCGAAATGGGTGATTCGACCCTTTTGGAGGGCACGCTCCCCACGGCCACCCCTGCCTTCACTTAGATAACGAATGGCACCGTTGTCATCTCGTTAAGAATTTACTCCTTGACGCTGGCGTCGCGGCCGAGTTGACTTCCAGCCACCTCGGCCGCAACGTTGCGGCCTCGTCAGGGAGGCAAACCCGCATGAACGCAGTGACGCGACGCATCGTTATAGGCACGGCCGCTCTGTCCATGGCAGTCTCGGTTGCCGCTTGCGGCAAGGCGGGCGACGACGCGGACGCCAGCGGCGGTGGTGACAGCAAGACCATCGGTCTGCTGCTGCCGGAGAACAAGACCACGCGTTACGAAACGTTCGACCGCCCCATCATCGAGGCGAAGATCAAGGAACTGTGCGACGACTGCGAGGTCAAGTACAACAACGCCGCACAGGACACCGAGACCCAGAAGAAGCAGTTCGACGCGCTGGTCACGCAGGGTGTGAAGGTCATCATCCTGGACTCCGTCGACTACAAGGCCACCAAGTCCTGGGTGCAGCAGGCGGAGAAGAAGGGCGTCAAGGTCGTCGCGTACGACCGGCTCGCCGAGGGCCCGATCTCCGCGTACGTCTCGTACGACAACGAGAAGATCGGCCGGCTCCAGGGTGAGGCCCTGGTCAAGGCGCTCGGCGCCAAGGCCAAGGACAGCAACGTCGTGATGATCAACGGCTCGCCGACCGACCCGAACGCCCCCTTCTTCAAGAAGGGCGCCCACAGCGTCCTGGACACCCAGGTCAAGAAGGTCGTCTACGAGCAGGACATCCCGGACTGGTCGCCGGACGAGGCCAACAAGAAGATGGGTGCCGCCATCGACTCGCTGGGCAAGACGGGCTTCCAGGGCGTCTACTCCGCCAACGACGGCATGGCCGGCGGCATCATCACCGCCCTCGACAAGCAGGGCGTCAAGGTCCCGGTCGGCGGCCAGGACGCCGAGCTCGCCGGTCTGCAGCGCATCCTGGCGGGCAGCCAGTCCTTCACGATCTACAAGCAGATCAAGCCGGAGGCCGAGACCACCGCCGAGATCGCCGTCAAGCTCCTCAAGGGCGAGAAGATCGACGACCTCGCGCCGGCCAAGGTCGACAGCCTCAGCGGCGAGTTCAAGAACATCCCCTCCAAGCTCTACGACGCCCAGATCCTGACCAAGGAGAACATCGCCTCCACGGTCATCGCGGACGAGGTGTACAAGGCCGAGGAGATCTGCACCGCCGAGTACAAGGCGGCCTGCGACGCCGCCGGCATCAAGTAGGACTCCTCCGGGGCCGGCCCCGCCCCGGCGGGCGGCCCGCAGGACGAGACCGGAGCCCGCGGGGGCGCATGACTCCCGCGGGCCGTCCATCCGGCTCCCAGCCGGCCCGGCACCCGCCCTTCCGACGCCCCGCAAGCGCGGGCGGGCGCCGGGCTCACTCCGTACACCCCCCTCGCTCTGCAGCACCATCCCCGCCGGTCAGGCGGCGAAGGAGATGATTCACGTGTCCGCTACGCCCGTGTTGGCGTTGCGCGGAATCTCCAAGCGGTTCGGCGCCGTCCAGGCGCTCACCGATGTGGACCTGGAGATTCACCCCGGCGAAGTGGTCGCCCTGGTCGGCGACAACGGCGCCGGCAAGTCGACGCTCGTCAAGACCATTTCGGGCGTCCACCCGATCGACGAAGGCGCCATCGAGTGGGAGGGCAGGAAGGTCCAGATCAACCGGCCCAACGATGCCCAGGAACTCGGAGTCGCCACCGTCTACCAGGACCTGGCCCTCTGCGACAACCTCGACGTCGTCGCCAACCTCTTCCTCGGCAGCGAACTGCGCAAGGTCTCCGTCCTCGACGAGATCGCGATGGAGAAGCGCGCCAAGGAGCTCCTGGACACGCTGTCCATCCGGATCCCGAGCGTACGGATCCCCGTCGCCTCGCTCTCCGGCGGGCAGCGCCAGGTCGTCGCGATCGCGCGCGCCCTGATCGGCGACCCCCAGGTCGTCATCCTGGACGAGCCGACCGCGGCACTCGGCGTCGAGCAGACCGCCCAGGTCCTCGACCTCGTCGAGCGGCTGCGTGAGCGCGGCCACGGCGTCATCCTCATCAGCCACAACATGGCCGACGTCCGCGCCGTCGCGAACAAGGTCGCGGTGCTCCGTCTCGGCCGCAACAACGGTGTGTTCGACGTAGCGAGCACCTCCCACGAAGAGATCATCGCCGCGATCACCGGCGCCACGGACAATGCCGTCACGCGCCGCCAGGCACGCACGGCCACGAAGGAGGACGCGAAGTGAGCGACCTCGCCAAGACCCCCGGGACCTCCACGGAGACGTCCGCGTCCGACGCCCCCTCGACGGCACCCGCCGCCGAACCGTCGGCGGCCCCCATCCCCGCGGTCGACCCGCGCCTGCTCATCCGCGAGGAGGGCTTCAAGGGCTACTGGTCGGAGTTCACCCGCAAGGTGCGCGGTGGTGAACTCGGCTCGCTGCCGGTCTTCATCGGGCTGATCGTCATCGCGATCGTCTTCCAGCTGCAGAACAGCAACTTCCTCTCCGCCAGCTCCGTCGCGAACATCGCGGTCTACAGCTCCGGTCTCGGCATCATGGCCGTCGGCATCGTGTTCGTGCTGCTGCTCGGCGAGATCGACCTCTCGGTCGGCTCCGTCGCCGGCGTCGGCGCGGCCGTCTGGGCCGTGCTCAACGTCAACAACGGCTGGAACGACTGGCTGGCGATCCTCGTCGCCGTGCTCTCCGGCATGGCCCTCGGGGCACTGCACGGCTTCTTCTTCGCCAAGATCGGGGTACCGGCCTTCGTCGTCACCCTGGCGGGCTTCCTCGGCTGGAGCGGTCTCCAGGACTGGATGATGGGCGGAGAGGGCTCGATCAACACGCCCTCCGGCAGTGTCGTCGAGAACCTGACCAACTACTTCTTCGAGGACAAGGCCGCCGGCTACGGGCTCGCCCTGGTCGCCGTCCTCGCGTACGCCGCCTCGCTCCTGGTCGACAGCAAGCGCCGCAAGGCCGCGAACCTGCCCGCCCGCCCCGTCGCCGAGATCGTCCTGCGCACCGGCGTCGTCGCCGTCCTGTGCTTCGTCGTCGCGTACGTCCTGAACGAGCCGTCCGGTGCCCGCGGCCTGCCGCTCGCCCTGGTGCTCTTCCTCGCGGTGCTGATCATCGCGGACTTCGTCGCCCGCCGGACCACCTTCGGCCGCCAGGTCTTCGCGGTCGGCGGCAACCCGGAGGCGGCCCGCCGCGCCGGTATCAACGTCGACCGCGTCCGCATCACCGTCTTCGCCCTCTCCGGCACGCTGGGCGCCTTCGGCGGCCTCTTCATCGCCAGCCTCTCCGGCGGTGCCACCAAGAGCGTCGGCGCCGGCAACACCCTGATGCTGGTCATCGCCGCCGCCGTCATCGGAGGCACCAGCCTCTTCGGCGGCCGGGGCAAGGTCTGGTCCGCGCTGCTCGGCATGATCGTGATCCAGTCGATCCAGCAGGGCCTGAACATGATCGGCATGGCCAACGCCGTCCAGTACATGATCACCGGAGCGGTGCTGCTGGCCGCCGTGGTCATCGACTCGGTCTCCCGCCGTACGCAGAAGACCGCAGGCCGCGCCTGACACCCGTACGCGCCAGCGCCTGTGCCCGGTATCCCGGCGGATGCCGGGCACAGGCGTGTCCGGCACGGGGCGGACCGGCACGGAGGCCGCCGGCCGGCTCGTCCACGGCCCCCGGCGGCGCGAGCGCGGGAACGGCCGAGGGCAGCCCCACGGGACCGCCCGGCCGCTCACCCCCGCCCTGCCCGGCGGGTGACGGTTTCCCCGGTCGAGCTGCTCGGCCGCCCCGGGCACACCTGTTCGTCCTCAAGAGCCTGCGGCGCCCGGTCATGAGTGGCCCGGCGGCCCCCTGAATTCCGGATTCCGCGTACGCGTGTTCCCCGGGACACGCGGACACGGGCGAAACCATGCGTTTCCCACCGAAGGTGTGACACACGACCGCGTCCCCTGAGGACCGGTGCCCTCCGCGGAACATTAGACTCTGCGGATCGGTAAGAAGTTCGAACCGGCTCACACGCAAGGAGGCACGGGTGGACCTGCTGACCCGCATCAGGGGACCGCGCGACCTGGACCGGCTCGGTCTCGAGCAGCTCGACCAGCTCGCCGGCGAGATCCGTACCTTCCTCGTCGAGGAGGTGGCCAAGACCGGCGGCCACCTCGGACCGAACCTGGGCGTGGTCGAGCTGACCATCGCCCTGCACCGGGTCTTCGAGTCCCCGCAGGACAAGGTCCTCTTCGACACCGGCCACCAGAGCTATGTGCACAAGCTGCTCACCGGCCGCCAGGACTTCTCGAAGCTCAAGAGCAAGGGCGGACTCTCCGGATACCCGTCCCGCGCGGAGTCCGAGCACGACGTCATCGAGAACTCGCACGCCTCGACGGTGCTCGGCTGGGCCGACGGCCTCGCCAAGGCCAACGAGCTCCTGAAGAAGGACGACCACGTCGTCGCGGTCATCGGAGACGGCGCGCTCACCGGCGGTATGGCCTGGGAGGCGCTGAACAACATCGCCGCCGCCAAGGACCGCCCCCTCGTCATCGTCGTCAACGACAACGAGCGTTCGTACGCCCCGACCATCGGCGGCCTCGCGAACCACCTCGCCACCCTGCGCACCACCGACGGGTACGAGCGGTTCCTGGCCCGTGGCAAGGACCTCCTGGAGCGTACGCCCGTCGTCGGCAGGCCGCTGTACGAGACCCTGCACGGCGCCAAGAAGGGCCTCAAGGACTTCATCGCCCCGCAGGGCATGTTCGAGGACCTGGGCCTGAAGTACGTCGGGCCGATCGACGGGCACGACATCGAGGCCCTGGAGTCCGCGCTCCAGCGGGCCAAGCGCTTCGGCGGCCCGGTCATCGTGCACTGCCTCACGGAGAAGGGCCGCGGCTACACCCCCGCCCTCCAGGACGAGGCGGACCGCTTCCACGCGGTCGGCAAGATCCACCCGGACACCGGTCTGCCCATCTCCACCTCCGGCCTGGACTGGACGTCGGTCTTCGGTGAGGAAATGGTCAAGCTGGGCCATGAGCGCGAGGACATCGTCGCCATCACGGCGGCCATGCTCCAGCCCGTCGGCCTCGGCAAGTTCGAGGAGGCCTTCCCGGACCGGATCTACGACGTCGGGATCGCCGAGCAGCACGGCGCGGTCTCCGCGGCGGGCCTGGCCACCGGTGGGCTGCACCCCGTCTTCGCGGTCTACGCGACCTTCCTGAACCGCGCCTTCGACCAGGTCCTGATGGACGTCGCCCTGCACAGGTGCGGGGTGACCTTCGTCCTGGACCGGGCCGGCGTCACGGGCACGGACGGCGCCTCGCACAACGGCATGTGGGACATGTCGATCCTGCAGTGCGTGCCGACCCTGCGCATCGCCGCCCCGCGCGACGCCGACCAGGTCCGCGCCCAGCTGCGTGAGGCCGTGGCCGTCGACGACGCGCCCACCGTCGTCCGCTTCTCCAAGGGCGCGGTCGGCCCCGCGGTCAAGGCCGTCGGCACGGCGGGCGGCATGGACATCCTGCGCACGGCGGGTACGGACGCCCCGGACGTCCTCCTGGTCTCCGTCGGCGCCCTCGCCCCGATGTGCCTGGAGATCGCCGCTCTGCTGGACGCCCAGGGCATCTCCACGACCGTGGTCGACCCGCGCTGGGTCAAGCCCGTCGACGAGGCGCTCGCCCCGCTCGCCGCGGAGCACCGGGTCGTCGTCACCGTCGAGGACAACAGCAGGGCCGGCGGTGTCGGCTCCGCCGTCGCCCAGGCCCTGCGCGACGCCGGTGTCGACGTGCCGCTGCGTAACTTCGGCATCCCGCCGGTGTTCCTCGACCACGCCTCGCGCGGCGAGGTCATGGCCGAGATCGGGCTGACCGCACCGGACATCGCCCGCCAGGTCACAGGCCTCGTCGCCAAGCTCGACGGCCGCTACGAGAGCCGCACCGCGGAGCCCGTCCGCGACTGATCCGCCCGCACCGCACTGGGCCGGCCGCCCACCCCGCACGGGTGGTCCGACCGGCCCATTTGCGTGAAAACGGGGCGTACGGTGCGTTCTGGGGCGATTGGTTCCGAATCATGGCGTGCACGACGAGCGCGTGGAGGTACGCCGGTGAGCACGCAGCAGGACACGCCCCCCAGCGGAAAGGGACTGTTCCGGACCAAGACGGTCGAACAGTCCATCCGCGACACCGAGGAACCGGAGCACGCGCTCAGGAGATCCCTCTCCGCGCTGGACCTCACGGTCTTCGGCGTGGGTGTCATCATCGGCACCGGGATCTTCGTCCTCACGGGCAAGGTCGCCAAGGAGACGGCGGGCCCCGCCACGGCCCTCGCCTTCGTCGCGGCGGGCATCGTCTGCGCGCTCGCCGCGCTCTGCTACGCCGAATTCGCCTCCACCGTCCCGGTCGCCGGATCGGCGTACACCTTCTCGTACGCCTCGCTGGGCGAGCTGGTCGCCTGGATCATCGGCTGGGACCTGGTGCTGGAATTCGCGCTGGGCACCGCGGTGGTGGCGGTCGGCTGGTCCGGCTACGTCCGCTCGCTGCTGGACAACGCCGGCTGGGCGATGCCCGACGTGCTCTCCGGCCCCGATGTGGCGAGCGGATTCGGCTTCGACGTCCTCGCGTTCGCCCTGGTGCTGGTCCTGACGGTCGTCCTGGTCCTCGGGATGAAGCTCTCCGCACGGGTGACCACCGTCGTCGTCGCCGTCAAGCTGGCCGTCGTCGGCATCGTGATCATCGCCGGGCTGTTCTTCGTCAAGGGGTCCAACTACTCGCCCTTCGTCCCCGAGGCCGAGAAGCAGCCCTCGGGCTCGGGCCTGGACGCGCCGCTGGTGCAGCTGATCTTCGGCTACCAGCCGACGAACTTCGGCGTCATGGGCATCTTCACCGCCGCCTCCATCGTCTTCTTCGCCTTCATCGGCTTCGACGTCGTGGCCACCGCCGCCGAGGAGACCAAGCTCCCGCAGCGGGACATGCCGCGCGGGATTCTGGCGTCACTCGTCATCTGCACGCTGCTCTACGTCGCCGTGTCGATCGTCGTCACCGGCATGCAGCACTACTCCGAACTCTCCGTGAGCGCCCCGCTGGCCGACGCCTTCAAGGCCGTGGGGCACCCCTTCTACGCGGGCGTCATCAGCTTCGGTGCGGCGGTCGGGCTCACCACGGTCTGCATGATCCTCCTGCTCGGCCAGACCAGGGTGTTCTTCGCCATGAGCCGCGACGGGCTGCTCCCGAGGTTCTTCTCGGTGACGCACCCGCGCTTCGGCACCCCGTACCGCCCCACCGTCCTGCTCGGTGTGGTCATCGCGATCGTGGCCGGCTTCACGAGCATCAACGAGCTGGCGACCCTGGTGAACATCGGCACGCTCTTCGCCTTCGTGGTCGTGGCCCTCGGCGTCATCGTCCTGCGCCGCACCCGCCCCGACCTGCACCGCGCCTTCCGCACCCCGTGGGTGCCGCTGCTCCCGGTCGTGTCGGTCGCGGCCTCGGTCTGGCTGATGCTGAACCTGCCGGCGGAGACATGGCTCCGGTTCGGGATCTGGATGGCGCTGGGCGTGTTGATCTACTTCGCGTACGGACGCAGGAACAGCCGTATGGCGAAGGATTCCTGAGTCCCTCAGGCCCCTCACGGGGGCGGCAGCGGCCGTACCGTGCGCGGGCCCGTGCAGTGGGCCCCGTACGCCTCGGCCCGCTGCCGCAGTCCACGGTCGGCGGTGACCACGACGCAGGGCCGTACGCCGCGGGCTGCGGCGGCCAGCTCGGCGATGAGGTCGTCACCGCTGCCGGGCGCCGCCTCCACGCGTACGCCCGGCACGGGGACGACCTCGCGCGCGGCACCCTCCACGACCAGCACGAGCTCGACGGGGCCGGGGTGTCCGGGCAGGCCGCCCGCGGCGTAGGGGACCAACGAGTCCCGCAGCCGCTCGGCGGCACCGCGCCGGTCCCGCCACCAGCCGTCGGGCACGGACCCGACGACATTGGCGGCATCGACGATCACCAGGGTCTTCTCACCGGTCATCCCCGAAGGATGCCAGGTCAGCCGCCGGTGGCCGGAGACTTCTTCGCCGACTCGGGAATCGTGCCGTCCGCGCGGATCGCCTTCCAGAGGTCACCGGCCTGCGGCTCGGCGGCCACCACGCGGTTCGGGTCCTGCTTGTCGTAGGCGACCGGCAGCATGACCGTCTCCATGGAGGAGGGGTCGACGCCGTTCATCGAGCGGGCGAACTCGCTGAGCGAGGTCAGGGAGGCGAGCCCCTCGTCGGTGGTCAGCGACTTGGTGGCGGAGCTGGCGATCCTGTACGTGGTCGCCGGACTGCCCAGCAGGTCCTGCGACTTGATCTCGGTCAGCAGCGCGAGGAGGAACTGCTGCTGGAGCCCGATCCGGCCCAGGTCGCTGCCGTCGCCGACGCCGTGCCGGGTACGGACGTAGGCGAGGGACTCGGTTCCGTTCAGCTTGTGCGTGCCGGCGGTCAGGTCGAGCCCCGAGGCGTCGTCCTTGATCGGCTCCTCGACCTCGACCGTGACGCCGCCCATCGCGTCGACCAGATCCTTGAACCCGGCGAAGTCGATCTCCAGGTAGTGGTCGATCCGCACTCCGGACATCTTCTCGACGGTCTTGACCACACAGGCCGGACCGACCTGCGTGTACACGGAGTTGAACATGACGCGCTCGGCGGACGCCGCCGTCGAACCGTCGGACTTGACGCACTCGGGCCGGGCCACCAGCGTGTCGCGCGGAATGGACACCGCGACGGCCTCGGTGCGGCCCTCGGGTATGTGCACCACCAGCGCGGTGTCGGACCGTGCCCCGCTGACGCCGCCGCCCCCGCCCAGTTCCTTGTTCTCCGCCCCGGCACGGGAGTCGGAGCCGAGGACGAGCAGGTTCTGACCAGCGGTGGGGAGCTTTTCGGGGCGGTCCTCACCGAGCGCCTTGTCGATGTCGACGCCCTTGATGTTGCTGTCGAGGTCCTGGTACATCCAGTACGCCGTGCCGCCGCCCGCGAGCAGGAGGACCAGCAGGACGCCGAGCGTGATCCTGAGTCCGCGTCGGCGCCTGGGGGGCTTGGATGCGCGTCCGGTGCGGGGCCCGTCGGCCGTCCGCGCTCCGGCGCCGGTGGTCTGGTCTGTCATGGGCTCGTCTGGTTCTTCCGTCGGGACGCGCTCGGCGCGTGCGAGAGGAGAGGAGAGGGCGGACATTCCGGTCCGTGTGTGCCGAAGTCATCCCCGTGCCGCGTTTCGTCCAGGCGCCGTTCACGCCTCGAAGTCGCATTCTGTGATAGGAGGCACTCTAAAATCGACCCCTGTCAAGTATTATGGTGACACCAGTTGACGCTGTGAAAGCGAAACCGGTCATTCGACAGAGAAGCCAGGGGACTCCGCCCATCGCCGTTCGGCACCGGAGGAAGTACTCGGTGAAGAACGGGCGGGGAGCAATGGGTTTGCGTTCAGGGCGCAGGCGTGCCGGTCATCCTGTCGGGGGGACCTCTTCCGCACCTGAGGGACGGTCCGCCCCCGCACGGGGCGCCGTCGCAGCCGCGCCGCGCACGACGGGATGGCTCGTGCCGGACGGCGAAGGCCGTCTCACGGCGTACGCCGCCGCCAGGACCGGCGGCATCGTGCGCTGGACCGAATCCGCACGCTCCGACGGCTGGTCGCGGGCCGAACTCCTGCTCGCCGAAACCGGGTTGGACCCGTACATCTCCGTCGCGCGGAGCCCCCGGGGCTACGTCGACCTCTTCGGGACGCGGCGCAAGGGCAAGGGAGCCCAGGCACCCGTCGAGATCGTCTTCGCTTCCCAGTACCAGACGGGCCGCCCGATGACCGGATGGCACTCGATCGGCAACCCGCACACGGACGCCGCCCAGGCGGCGGCCGTGGGCGCCCCGGTGGCGGTCGTCGACGGCAGCGACGTGGTCCACGTCTTCGTCCGCAGTGCCACCGGCGGGGTCTTCACCCGCCGGCGCGGGCGCGAGGGCACCTGGAACAAGTGGACGGCACTGCCGTGCGAGCGGGTGCGCGACGGCATCTGCGCGACCGCCACCCGGTCCGGCCGGATCGAACTCTTCATGCCGGCCGACAAGGGCGTGTACGTGTGGCGCCAGGAGAAGCCCGGCGGCTCCCTGGACCGCGCCCCCGACCTGGCCTTCATCGCCCGGCCGGAGACAGCTTCGGGCACCGGGTCCCACGAGGACCGGGTCACCCACTTCTGGCGTGAGGACACCACCGGCGAGGTCGTCGCCTACCGGGTGCCCGCGCCCGGCGAGGAGGACGTCGCCCCCGCCCCGCTGGGCGGCCGCTCGGGGAGCGGCCCCCTCGCGCTGTCCCGGTGCCTGGTGGACGGCTACGACTGCACCGTGCTCGCCCAGACCGAGGAGACGGGCACCCTCGCGGTGACCGCCTACCCCACCGAGACGGAATCCGCAGGCGCATGGTGGACCGACACCCGCGAACCCTGCGAAGGCGCGCCGGCACTCGCCCGCGACCGGGCGGGCCGGCTGGTCGTGGCGGCGATCAGCCGGGAAGGCGGGCTGAGCGTGACCAGGCAGCGGACGGATCAGCAGGGCCTGGCACTGGAGGCCTGGCTCCGCTTCTGAGCCCGAGCCCGCGCTCCCCGCGCGGTACGCGGGGCTGCCAGGGCCGGCCGACGGCTGGGTCATGGCCATGCCCCCCGTCACTCCGCCTTCTCGGAGACACGGACCGAGAGTTCGGTGCCGGCGGTGTAGTACGGCTTCACGAGGACGTCCGGGCCGTCCTCGGGCTGCACCACGGCGTTGGGACAGGCGAGGACTCCCTTCACGTCCACCACGTCCGTGAGGAAGCGGCCCAGCCGCGCGAGGCGGCGTCAGTCCTTCCGTCACCTCGGCGGCGCGCACGCCCCGCGCGTACCGGAGGAGCCTCACACCCGGCCGGCGGGTGTCGCGCCGCAGGCGCTTGCTCAGCCGTACGCCCAGGTGCTTGCGCAGGACGCGCGGGGCCGTGCCGAGACCGGAGAGGCCGTGCTGGAGGATCAGCCGGTCGCGGGCCGGCAGGAGCCGTACCGGAAAGCGCCTCGGGGAGTGCGGCAGCAGGCGCCGGTAAAGGCGCAGCGCGGAGGTGGGGATCCGCCGGAAGGTGCAGCCAAGTGAAGCGAAAGTGTCGCAGAGGTGAAGAATAACAAGATTTTAAGGTTTAATCTGCAATTAAATGATTCCGATCCGGCTACGTACTCGACTTTTCCGTACACACGGAAGCGGGCCGTACGGTGATCCGTACGGCCCGCTTCCCGCTGGTCACGCGGATTCGGTGAAGAGGTGCGGCGCGCTCCCTCAGGCGGGAACGCTCGCCACGCCCTGCTCCAGGAAACGCTTCCCGTTGACCCGCTCCGAGACGCCCTCACGGTCCAGGTACGGCGTGATGCCGCCCAGGTGGAAGGGCCAGCCCGCACCGGTGATCAGGCACAGGTCGATGTCCTGGGGCTCGGCGACGACCCCCTCGGCCAGCATCAGGCCGATCTCCTGCGCCACCGCGTCCAGGACGCGGTCACGGACCTGGTCCTCCGTCAGGACGACGTCACCCTGCTTGAGGAGCGCCGCGACCTCCGGGTCCAGCTCCGGCTTGCCGGAATCGTAGACGTAGAAGCCGCGCTTGCCGGCCTTGACCACGGCCGCGAGGTTCCCGGAGACCGTGAAACGCTCCGGGAAGGCGCGGTTCAGGGTTTCGGAGACGTGCAGGCCGATGGCCGGGCCGACCAGCTCCAGCAGGACCAGCGGGGACATCGGCAGACCGAGCGGCTCGATGGCCTTCTCCGCCGTCCCGACGGGGGTGCCCTCGTCGATGATGTTCTGGATCTCGCCCATGAAGCGGGTGAGGATGCGGTTGACGACGAACGCCGGGGCGTCCTTCACCAGGACCGCCGTCTTCTTCAGCTTGCGGGCGACACCGAAGGCCGTGGCCAGCGAGGCGTCGTCGGTCTGCTCGCCGCGGACGATCTCCAGGAGCGGGAGGACCGCGACCGGGTTGAAGAAGTGGAAGCCGACGACCCGCTCGGGGTTCTTCAGCTTCGACGCCATCTCGGTGACCGAGAGGGACGAGGTGTTCGTGGCGAGGATCGCGTGCGCCGGGGCGACCGCCTCGACCTCCGCGAACACCTGCTGCTTGACGCCGATCTCCTCGAAGACGGCCTCGATGATGAAGTCGGCGTCGGAGAAGCCCTCCGCCTTGTCCAGCACCCCGGAGACCAGGGCCTTGAGACGGTTGGCCTTGTCCTGGTTGATGCGGCCCTTGCCGAGCAGCTTGTCGATCTCGGCCCGGACGTAGCCCACGCCCTTGTCGACACGCTCCTGGTCGATGTCCGTGAGGACGACCGGGACCTCCAGGCGGCGCAGGAACAGCAGCGCGAGCTGACTGGCCATCAGGCCCGCGCCCACCACGCCGACCTTGGTGACCGGACGGGCCAGGGCCTTGTCCGGAGCGCCGGCCGGGCGCTTGGCGCGCTTCTGGACCAGGTTGAAGGAGTAGATCCCGGAGCGCAGCTCGCCGCCCATGATCAGATCCGCGAGGGCCTGGTCCTCGGCGTCGAAGCCGGCGCCCAGGTCGCCGCTCTTCGCCGCCGCGATGATCTCCAGCGCGCGGTAGGCCGCCGGAGCCGCGCCGTGCACCTTGGAGTCGGCGATCGCCCGGCCGCGGGCGACTGCCTGGTCCCAGGCGTCACCGCGGTCGACCTCGGGACGCTCCACCACGATCTCGCCCTTGAGGACGGAGGCGGTCCAGATCAGCGACTGCTCCAGGAAGTCCGCGCCCTCGAAGATCGCGTCGGCGATCCCGAGCTCGAAGACCTGCTTGCCCTTGAGCTGGCGGTTCTGGTTCAGCGAGTTCTCGATGATCACCGAGACGGCACGGTCGGCGCCGACCAGGTTGGGGAGCAGCGCGCAGCCGCCCCAGCCGGGGACCAGGCCGAGGAAGACCTCGGGCAGCGAGAACGCCGGCAGCGCCTTGGAGACGGTGCGGTACGAGCAGTGCAGACCGATCTCGACACCGCCGCCCATGGCCGCGCCGTTGTAGTACGCGAACGTCGGGACCGCGAGGCCGGACAGCCGGCGGAAGACGTCGTGGCCGCCCTTGCCGATGGCCAGCGCGTCCTTGTGCTCCTTGAGGAGCTCGACGCCCTTGAGGTCGGCGCCCACCGCGAAGATGAAGGGCTTGCCGGTGACACCGACACCGGTGATGGATCCCTCGGCCGCCTCCTTCTCGACCTGGTCGATGGCGGCATTCAGGTTCGCCAGCGACTGCGGGCCGATGGTGGTCGGCTTGGTGTGGTCGAAGCCGTTGTCCAGCGTGATGAGGGCGAAACGGCCCGCGCCGCCGGGGAGGTCGAGGTGGCGTACGTGCGCCTGTGTGACGACCTCGCCGGGGAACAGCTCGGCCGCGCCCTTCAGAAGCTCGGCGGTGGTGGTGCTCACTTGTTGCCTCCGTCGAAGTTCGGGTTCTCCCAGACGACCGTCGCGCCCATGCCGAAGCCGACGCACATGGTCGTCAGGCCGTAGCGGACCTCCGGCTGCTCCTCGAACTGGCGGGCCAGCTGGGTCATCAGGCGGACGCCGGAGGAGGCGAGCGGGTGGCCGTAGGCGATCGCGCCGCCGTACTGGTTGACGCGCCGGTCGTCGTCGGCGATGCCGTAGTGCTCCAGGAAGGCGAGCACCTGCACGGCGAAGGCCTCGTTGATCTCGAAGAGGCCGATGTCGTCGATGGACAGACCGGCCTTGGCCAGGGCCTTCTCCGTCGCCGGGATCGGGCCGTACCCCATGACCTCCGGCTCGACACCCGCGAAGGCGTACGACACGAGGCGCATCCTGACCGGGAGCCCCAGCTCGCGAGCGGTCTCCTCGGACGCGAGCAGCGAGGCGGTGGCGCCGTCGTTGAGACCCGCGGCGTTACCGGCTGTCACGCGGCCGTGGGCGCGGAACGGGGTCTTCAGGCCCGCCAGGGACTCCAGCGTGGTGCCCGGGCGCATCGGCTCGTCGGCGGTGACCAGGCCCCAGCCCGTCTCCCCGGCCTCCGCGTTGGTGCGGCGCACGGAGACCGGCACCAGGTCCTGCTGGATCTTGCCGTCGGCGTACGCCTTGGCGGCCTTCTCCTGCGAACGGACCGCGTACTCGTCGGCGCGCTGCTTGGTGATCGAGGGGTACCTGTCGTGCAGGTTCTCCGCCGTCATGCCCATGAAGAGGGCGGACTCGTCGACCAGCTTCTCCGACACGAGACGCGGGTTCGGGTCCACGCTCTCGCCCATCGGGTGGCGGCCCATGTGCTCGACACCGCCGGCGATGACGACGTCGTACGCGCCGAAGGCGATGGATCCGGCCGTCGAGGTGACGGCGGTCAGCGCGCCCGCGCACATGCGGTCGATGGAGTAGCCGGGCACCGACTGCGGCAGACCGGCCAGGATGCCGGCGGTACGCCCGAGGGTGAGGCCCTGGTCGCCGATCTGGGTGGTCGCCGCGATGGCGACCTCGTCGATCTTCGCGGGGTCCAGGTCCGGGTTGCGGCGCAGCAGCTCCCGGATGGCCTTCACGACGAGATCGTCGGCGCGGGTCTCGTGGTAGATGCCCTTCGGGCCCGCTTTGCCGAACGGGGTGCGGACGCCGTCGACGAAGACGACGTCCCGGATGGTACGAGGCACGGTGGCTCTCCTCCAGGGTGCGGGGTGGCACTGCTGCGGGCGCACCCAACGGCGCGCCACGCCCCTCATGCTACTTGCGGGTAACCAGACTGCCCACCCCCCCTCACCGGAGCGGTGAACGTCACATGCGGAAGGCGTGCCGCCGGTGGGGCGGGGGGCCGGGTAACTGGCGTGAAATCGATCCTCCTGGACGGGGCGGCCCGGGGTGCGCACCCGACACGCGGACGCCCCCTGCCGGATCGGGCAGGGGGCGTCCGCGGGTCGGGAGGTATCAGGCGCTCGTGTCCAGGGCTCGCAGCAGCAGGGGGCCGACCTGCTCGATCTGCCAGTGGCGCGCCCCGTATCCGGCCAGCGCGGTCTCGACCGCGTCCGCGGTCAGGACCTTGGGCGGCTCCCAGCAGACCCGGCGCACGGTGTCCGGGGTGATCAGGTTCTCCTGGGGCATGTGCAGCCGCTCGGCGAGCTCCGACACCGCGGTGCGGGCCGCCGACAGCCGGGCGGCGGCGGCCGGATCCTTGTCGGCCCACGAGCGGGGCGGCGGCGGTCCCGCCGGCTGCTGGCCGGGCTGCGGCAGCTCCGACTCGGGCAGCGCCTTGGCGCGGTCGACGGCCGCCTGCCACTGCTCCAGCTGACGGCGTCCCATGCGGTGCCCGAAGCCGGGCAGTGCGGTCAGCGCGGTCACGTTCACCGGGAGCGCCAGGGCCGCCTCGATGATCGCGGCGTCCCCGAGCACCTTGCCGGGCGAGATGTCACGCCGCTGCGCCACCTGGTCGCGAGCGGTCCACAGCTCCCGCACGACCGCGATCTGACGGCGGCGGCGCACCTTGTGCATGCCGGAGGTCCGGCGCCAGGGGTCCTTGCGCGGGGGAGCGGGCGGCGCCGAGGCGATGGCGGCGAACTCCTCCAGGGCCCATCCCAGCTTGCCCTGCCGGTCCAGCTCCTCCTCCAGGGCGTTGCGCAGGTCCACCAGCAGCTCGACGTCGAGCGCGGCGTAGCGCAGCCAGGGCTCGGGCAGGGGGCGGGTGGACCAGTCGACCGCGGAGTGGCCCTTCTCCAGGGCGTAACCGAGGACGTTCTCCACTATCGCGCCCAGGCCGACGCGCGGGAATCCCGCCAGCCGTCCGGCGAGCTCCGTGTCGAAGAGAGAGGTCGGGGTCATGCCTATGTCGCGCAGGCAGGGCAGGTCCTGGGTGGCGGCATGCAGGATCCACTCGGCTCCGGTGAGGGCCCGGCCGAGCCCGGACAGGTCGGGGCAGCCGACCGGGTCGATCAGCGCGCTTCCCGCGCCCTCGCGGCGCAGCTGCACGAGGTAGGCCCGCTGCCCGTAGCGATAGCCCGAGGCACGCTCGGCATCGACGGCGACGGGACCGCTGCCGGCGGCGAAGTCCGCGATCACCCGGGCCAGCGCGTCGTCGGTCGCCACCACCGGGGGAATGCCCTCGCGCGGTTCGAGCAAGGGGATCGGCGCCGGGGCGACGTCGTCCGGGGGAGCGCCCCCGGTGGTTCGCAGTGAAGTGTCTGCTGCGGTCTCTTGGGCGTCGGTCACATGCCAAGGGTATCTGTGTATGCGCGTCGCCCGTCGACGGAACGTTCCGTCGACGGGCGACCACGCACGTAAACCGGCCGGTTACGCGTCCGCGCAGGTGCCGGCCGGGGAGACGGGTCAGTGGATGATGCCCGTACGCAGGGCCACGGCGACCATTCCGGCGCGGTCCCCGGTGCCGAGCTTGCGGGCGATGCGGGCGAGGTGGCTCTTGACGGTGAGTGCGGAGAGGCCCATCGAGACGCCGATGGCCTTGTTGGACTGGCCTTCGGCGACCAGGCGGAGCACCTCCACCTCGCGGCCGGAGAGTTCGCGGTAGCCGCCCGGGTGGCTCGGGGAACCGGGAGGCCTGCGGTGCATACGGGCGGCGTTGGCGCCGATCGGGGCGACGCCGGGACGGGTGGGGTGGCCGATGTTGGTGCGGGTGCCGGTGACGACATAGCCCTTCACGCCGCCCGCGAGGGCGTTGCGCACCGCGCCGATGTCATCGGCGGCGGAGAGGGCGAGGCCGTTCGGCCAGCCGGCGGCTCGGGTCTCGGACAGCAGGGTCAGCCCGGAACCGTCGGGCAGGTGGACGTCGGCAACGCAGATGTCGCGCGGGTTGCCGACGCGGGGGCGGGCCTCCGCGATGGACGACGCCTCGATGACGTCACGAACTCCGAGGGCCCACAGATGGCGGGTGACGGTGGAACGGACGCGCGGGTCGGCCACGACGACCATGGCCGTCGGCTTGTTCGGGCGGTAGGCGACCAGGCTTGCGGGCTGCTCGAGGAGAACGGACACCAGGCCTCCTGGGGAGTGGCGGGACGGGCCGGCTCGGGGGTGAAGCCGGGGCGATCCGTGCTTGAAGGGTCATTGACCTCTTCGGCAGCAGGTGCGTCCTCCTTTAGAGGAAGATCACGATTTAGTGAGTAACAATTCGGGCAAATAGGATGCGCGATCGATTGTACGAAAAGAGAGCCGGTCCCTGTGCGACCGGCTCTCCCCGAAGGTGACGCAGCGTCATGGGAGCTGGGGCCCGCGCCGCTGGGGCAGTGTCACCACCGTCGCGTCGGCCGCGTCCGAGGGCGGAAGACCGGCGAGCTGGCAGAGCAGATCACCCCAGGCGACCAGGTGCGCCCCCATGTCCGGCACCCCGCCGCGTCCCTCGCGCGGTGTCCATGAGGCCCGGATCTCGATCTGCGTCGCCGGGCGGCGCGCGGACAGCGCGCCGAAGTAGTGCGAGCCGGCGCGCGTCACCGTGCCCCCGGCCTCGCCGTACGAGAGGCCCCGGGCGTCCAGGGCTCCGGTGAGCCAGGACCAGCACACCTCGGGGAGCAGCGGGTCGGCCGCCATCTCCGGCTCCAGTTCGGCCCGTACGAGTGTCACCAAGCGGAACGTGCCCTGCCAGGCGTCGTGTCCGGACGGATCGTGCAGGAGGACCAGACGGCCGTCGGCGAGGTCGTCCTCGCCCTCCACGACGGCGGCCTCCACGGCATACGCGTGCGGGGCGAGCCGCTGCGGCGGCCGTGTGGGCTCGACCTCCAGTTCGGGGCGCAGGCGCGCGGAGCGCAGCGCGTCGACCGCCGACCGGAACGCACGCGGGACGGTGTCGCCGTCCACGCTCCCCTCGCTGTCAGCGCCATCGGAATGATCGGAAAATTGTCCCTGAGCCGGAGCCATGCGGGGAAGAGTAGGCGGAACCGGAGCGCCGTGCAGGGAGGGACACCCATGCGGCGTCCGGCTCGTCGTCACGCCGTGCGAAGATTCTGTGCGTGAGTGCCAACGACCTTCCCCCAGAGCTCAGCTCCGTCCGATCCGGGGAGGGCCCGTCCTCGGGCCTGCGGACAACCCCCGCCACCCACGACTCGGCCTTCCTCAAGGCCTGCCGCCGCGAGCCGGTGCCCCACACCCCGGTCTGGTTCATGCGTCAGGCGGGGCGTTCGCTGCCCGAGTACCTGAGGGTCCGTGAGGGCATCGCGATGCTCGACTCCTGCATGATGCCGGAGCTGGTCACCGAGATCACGCTGCAGCCCGTACGCCGCCACAAGGTCGACGCCGCGATCTACTTCAGCGACATCGTCGTACCGCTCAAGGCCATCGGCATCGACCTCGACATCAAGCCCGGCGTCGGACCGGTGATCGCCGAGCCCATCCGCACCCGCGCCGATCTGGCCCGGCTGCGTGACCTCACCCCCGAGGACGTCCCGTACGTCACCGAGGCCATCGGGATGCTCACCGCGGAGCTCGGCGCCACGCCGCTGATCGGTTTCGCCGGTGCGCCGTTCACCCTCGCGAGCTATCTCGTGGAGGGCGGCCCGTCCCGCAACCACGAACGCACCAAGGCCATGATGTACGGCGAGCCGGAGCTCTGGGCGGCCCTGCTGGACCGGCTCGCGGAGATCACCGGCGCGTTCCTGAAGGTCCAGATCGAGGCCGGAGCATCAGCGGTCCAGCTCTTCGACTCCTGGGTCGGCGCCCTGGCCCCGGCCGACTACCGCCGTTCCGTGATGCCGGCCTCCGCGAAGGTCTTCGACGCCGTCGCCTCCTACGGCGTCCCGCGCATCCACTTCGGCGTCGGCACCGGCGAGCTGCTCGGCCTCATGGGCGAGGCCGGCGCGGACGTCGTCGGCGTGGACTGGCGCGTCCCGATGGACGAGGGCGCCCGCCGGGCCGGCCCCGGCAAGGCGCTCCAGGGCAACCTCGACCCGGCGGTGCTCTTCGCGCCGACCGAGGTGGTGGAGGCGAAGACCCGCGAGGTGCTCGACGCGGCCGCCGGCCTGGAGGGCCACATCTTCAACCTCGGCCACGGCGTCATGCCGACCACGCCCCCGGACGCCCTGACGCGCCTCGTCGAGTACGTGCACCAGGAGACGGCGCGCTGACCGCTCGCGGTCAGCGGCCCGCCGCCCGCACCGCCGACACGGCCTTGCGGGCGGCCACCAGGACCGGGTCCCACACCGGGGAGAACGGCGGGGCGTAGCCGAGGTCGAGGGCGGTCATGGCCTCCACCGTCATCCCGGCGGTGAGCGCCACCGCCGCGACGTCCACGCGCTTCGCCGCCCCCTCACGGCCGACGATCTGCACCCCCAGGAGCCGGCCGGTCCGGTACTCCGCGAGCATCTTCACCGTCATCGGCTCCGCCCCCGGGTAGTAGCCGGCCCGGCCCGTCGACTCGATCGTCGCCGTGACGTAGCGCAGGCCGACCGCCGCCGCGTCCTTCTCGCGCAGTCCGGTCCTGGCGATCTCCAGGTCGCAGACCTTGCTCACCGCCGTACCGACCACGCCGGGGAACGTGCCGTAGCCGCCGCCGACGTTGGCCCCGATGACCTGGCCGTGCTTGTTGGCGTGGGTGCCGAGCGCGATGTGCCGGGTGCGGCCGGCGACGAGGTCCAGGACCTCGACGCAGTCGCCGCCCGCCCAGATGTCGTCCTGCCCCACGACCCGCATCGACAGGTCCGTCAGGAGACCTCCGTGCGACCCGAGCGGCAGTCCTGCCTCACGGGCCAGGGCGGTCTCCGGCTCGACCCCTATGCCGAGCACGACGACGTCCGCCGGACAGGTGTCCGCGTCCGTGGCGACCGCCGTCACCCGGCCGTCCGGGCCGGTGACGATCCGGGTGACCGAGGCGTTGTTGACCGTGGTGATGCCCAGTGCGTCCATCGCGTCGTGGACCAGCCGCCCCATGTCCGGATCGAGCGTGGCCATCGGCTGCGCGCCGCGGTTGAGCACCGTCACCTCGAAACCGCGTTTGAGCATCGCCTCGGCCATCTCTACACCGATGTAGCCCGCGCCGACCACGACCGCCCGGCGCCCCGGAGCCCGGTCGAGCGATTCCAGGAGAGCCTGGCCGTCGCCCAGGCTCTGTACGCCGTGGACGCCAGGAGCGTCGATCCCGGGCAGACCGGGGCGCACCGGCCGGGCACCCGTGGCGATCACCAGCTTGTCGTAGCCCGTCCAGTACGTCTCACCGCTGTCGCGGTCCAGCGCCCGGACGCGGTGCCCCGCGACGTCGATCTCCGTCACCTCGGTGCGGGTGCGCAGATCGATGGAGCGGTCCCGGTGCTCCTGGGGCGTACGGGCGATGAGGGCGTCGGGCCCCTCCACGTCGCCGCTCACCCAGTACGGGATGCCGCAGGCGGAGTACGAGGTGAAGTCGCCGCGTTCGAAGGCGACGATGCTCATCTCGTCCGGTCCCTTGAGCCTGCGGGCCTGCGACGCGGCGGACATGCCCGCCGCGTCGCCTCCGACGACCACCAGTCGCTCCGCCGTCATTGCCAGGTCCCTTCGCCGCCGTATGCAAGGTCAGGGGCCCACGCTACGGCCCCTACGGGGCGGGTGGGGCCTGCGGTGCCCCCGACGGCTCCCGGGGCGCCGTGCGGCGCCGTGGCAGGCGGCCGCGCAGCAGCCGCCACAGGAGCACCAGCACGGCCGCGGCGGCCAGGAACGGCGCGGTGGCGCCGATCGCCACCGCGATCCACCGCAGCATCGTCACGAACGCGTCCCAGCCGCCGGCCAGCGCGTCCAGGAAACCGGTGTCCTCCTCCCCGGGGTCCTTGCCGTCCTCGTACGGTTCGCCCAGTTCGAGGGTGACCGTCGCCAGCGAGGTGCGGTCCTTCAGCGATGCCTGCTGGGCGAGCAGGGACTCCAGGTCGGCCTGGCGGCTGCTCAGTTCACCCTCCAACGACACCACATCGGTGAGCTTCTCCGCCTTGTCCATCAGCTCGCGGACCCGTGCGACGCTCGCCCGATGGGTGGCGATCCGGCTCTCCACGTCGACGACCTGGCCGGTGACGTCCTCGGCGTTCGACGTGCGGGACAGGAGCTTCCCCGACCCGGCGAGTCCGCGCAGGACCTCGTCGTACCGCGACTGCGGCACGCGCAGGACGAGACGCGACATGTCACGGGTGCCGTCGACCCGTTCCGTGGTCTCCTCCGCCACGAGTCCACCGGCGTCCTCGGCGGCGGAGCGGGCCGCGGCGACCGCTTCCGGCACACTCCTCACCTCGAGGGAGAGGGTGGCCGTGCGGATGACGTGAACCGCGACCGGGGAGCCCGGCTCCGGTGCCGACGAGGCGCCGTCGGCGGGCTCCGCCGCGGACTTCTCACCGGCACCGGCGCCGGCCGCGGCGGGCGCCGCCGCCCTGCTGTCGGAGGCGGAGTCCGGCTTCTGCCCGCCGCTGTCGTCAAAGGCGCCGCACGCTCCGGTGGCCAGGAGGGCGACGAGCAGTCCGGCGGCCGCCGCCGCGCGGGTGCGGCGCCGTCCGGACCGTGCGGGCGGATGGCTGTCCGTGTGGCGTCCGTATGACATGACGTGTCCCCCCAGGGCCGTTGTCGATGGTGCCGGTTCGACGTACGGCCCCCGGGCGCGGGTTTCCTGCCTGCGGTTTCGAAGTGGTCACGTTCGGGACTCGGGACGGGTTTGAGAGAGTGGACCCATGCAGCGTCCTCTTCAGCGAGACACCACACGCACGGGCCACGCCGTCGTCATCGGCGGTGGCATCGCCGGACTCGCCGCCGCCCACCGGCTGTCGGCCTCCGGCCTCCGGGTCACCGTCCTGGAGGCGACCGAGCGGCTCGGCGGCAAGCTGATGACCGGCGAGATCGCGGGCACCCGGGTCGACCTCGGGGCCGAGTCGATGCTCGCGCGCCGGCCCGAAGCGGTCGAGCTGGCGGCCGCGGTGGGGCTCGGCGACCGGCTCCGGCCGCCCGCCACCGCCACCGCCTCGGTCTGGACCCGCGACGCCCTGCGCCCCATGCCCAAGGGGCACGTGATGGGCGTACCGGGCGACCCGGCGGCGCTCAGCGGTGTGCTCTCGCCCGAGGGCCTGGCCAGGATCGCCGAGGAGCGCGACCTCACCCCGACCGCCGTCGGCGACGACGTCGCGGTCGGCGCGTACGTCGCCGACCGGCTCGGCCGGGAGGTCGTCGACCGGCTCGTGGAGCCGCTGCTCGGCGGCGTGTACGCGGGCGATGCCTACCGCATCTCGATGCGTGCGGCCGTGCCTCAGCTCTTCGAGGCGGTGAAGGAGGGCGGTCCGCTCCTCGACGGCGTCCTGCGCATCCAGGAAAGGGCTGCCGCCCGGCAGCAGACCGGACCGGTCTTCCAGGGCATCGAAGGAGGCATCGGCACCCTGCCGGGCGCCGTGGCCGACGCCGCACGGGCCGGGGGCGCCGAGATCCTCACCGGGACCCCGGTCCTCGGCCTGACCCGCACCGGCGAGGGCTGGGACGTGCGCACCGACAGCGGAGTGATTGCCGCCGACGCCATCGTCCTGGCCACCCCGGCCTGGTCCGCTTCCACCCTGCTCGCCGCCGAGTGCCCGGCCGCCTCGGTCGAGCTCGCGGCCGTCGAGTACGCCTCGATGGCGCTGGTCACCATGGCCTTCCGGCGTGCCGACGCCGAAGGGCACGACGCGCTCCGGGGGCGCTCCGGATTCCTCGTACCGCCCGTCGACGGGCGCACGATCAAGGCCGCCACCTTCTCCAGCAACAAGTGGCAGTGGGTCGCCGACGCGGCCCCCGATCTCTTCGTGCTGCGCACCTCCGTCGGCCGCTACGGCGAGGAGGAGCACCTCCACCGAGAGGACTCCGAACTCGTCGCCGCCTCCCTCGGCGATCTCGCCACCGCGACCGGACTGTCGGCCCGGCCCGTGGACACCGAGGTCACCCGGTGGATCGGCGGGCTGCCCCAGTACCCCGTGGGCCATCTGGCCCGGGTCGCCCGGATCCGCGACGAGGTCGCCGAGCTGCCCGGACTGCGGGTGTGCGGAGCGGCGTACGACGGCGTCGGCATCCCGGCCTGTGTGGCCGGCGCGCACCGCGCGGCGGACGAGATCGTGCGTGATCTCGCGGGGCCTGCGACGGGAGGGACCGGCAACACGCCGACCCGGGTTCGGGGCACCGGTGGCGAGGCGGGACAATAGCCGTATGAGTGCGCCAGAAAAGCTTCCGAACGCAGGCAAGAAGGCCAAGGACCTCAACGAGGTCATCCGCTACACCCTGTGGTCCGTCTTCAGGCTGAAGGACGTCCTTCCCGTCGACCGCGCCGGTTACGCCGACGAGGTCCAGGAGCTGTTCGACCAGCTCGGGGCCAAGGACGTCACGGTCCGCGGCACCTACGACGTGTCGGGTCTCCGGGCCGATGCCGACCTGATGATCTGGTGGCACGCCGAGACCTCCGACGAACTCCAGGAGGCGTACAACCTCTTCCGGCGCACCCAGCTGGGCCGTGCGCTGGAGCCGGTCTGGTCGAACATGGCGCTGCACCGCCCCGCCGAGTTCAACAAGTCGCACGTGCCGGCCTTCCTGGCCGACGAGACCCCGCGCGACTACATCAGCGTGTACCCCTTCGTGCGCAGTTACGACTGGTACCTGCTGCCCGACGAGGACCGCCGCCGTATGCTCGCGGACCACGGCAAGATGGCCCGCGGCTATCCCGACGTGCGTGCCAACACGGTCGCCTCCTTCTCGCTGGGCGACTACGAGTGGGTCCTCGCCTTCGAGGCCGACGAGCTGTACCGCATCGTCGACCTCATGCGTCACCTGAGGGCCTCCGAGGCGCGGCTGCACGTCCGTGAAGAGGTGCCCTTCTACACGGGGCGCAGGAAGACCGTCGCAGAATTGGTGGCCGGACTCGCATAGCCAGCGTTTTCGGTCATCCCGACCCGGAAGATCAGTTGACGGGCAACGGTGTGTGAGACACCGCCCGTCGTTCCAGCGACACCGGGTCCGGTGCCGGGTGCACATCGGCCGACGGCCGGCGAACTGTCGCGGCCCGCGGGGGAGTCAGCCATTCCTCTCCGCGGGCCGCCGCTTCTCGCCGGTCCGGCCGATGTGTGTCCCGGACCGAACAACTGGATAGGACACCACCAGGGCCGCTCCCGGCGACGGGGGCGGCCCCGGTGGTTCTCGGTCTCCGGTCAGCGGGGCACCCTCAGGTCCGTGCCCCGCTCAGCATGGCCGCACGCAGGTCCGGGTCCTCCAGGGCTCCGACGCCCCGGACCGCCACCGCCGCCAGGAGGTCGCGGTCCGCGCCGTGCACCGGAGCCGGCAGCGAGTCCAGCCAGTGCTGCCCGGAAGGGGAGGCCCACGGGCTGTACGGGTGGTTCTCCACCCGGGCGATGGCCAGGCAGCCCAGCGTCAGCACGAGCGGCAGCCCGAACCAGGCGGCCACCGGACCGGCGTGACCCGTCTCCTGGCCGGGCGTCAGCACGGCGGTGGCCGCCAGGACCACGACCAGGGCCGCAGCACCCCGCACGGCCCGCGCTGCCGACTCCAGGCTCGTCCGGGTCCCGTGCGGCACGGCGAGGCCCGCCGTGACGAGCCGGTCGGCGAGGCAGTGCACGGCGTCGGCCGCCGCGGCGGCGGCGCGTATGGGGGCTATCCGGGACTGCCCTCCCGGGCCTATCGCGCGGATCACGGTGCGCTCGACCTCGTCCCGCCCCTCCGGGTCGACGACCGTCGCCCAGCCCGTGCGGGCGAGCAGCAGCCGGCGCCGCAGGTGCATGGAGACCATCGCCAGATCGGCCACCCGCTGCGGTCCGCCGGCCAGGAACGCCGTCTCGTACAGAGTGAGTTCGTGGGAGACGGGTGTCCGTGCGGCGTGGTGCGGCCGTTCGGCGGCATTCGCGGTGACGAGGCACAGCCGGATGCAGGAGACGGCGGCCGCGCCCCATGCGACGAGAAGAAGCAGGACCCAGAGCATGGCGGAGTTCTATGCGAAACCGGCTGGGAAGCACCATGCCTTGTTCACGATATGGACGCAGGACCGTCACCGAGGGTCACCCGTGGCTGAATCCGTATGTCTGTCGGCTCCATGCTCCTCAGGAGCTGCTGCCGCAACCGGACCCGCCGCCGCTGGACCCGCCACAGCTCGACCCGCTGCTGGACCCGCCGCCACAGCTCGACCCGCTGCTTCCGCAGCCCGTCCCCGAACCGCAGGCGGATCCCGGCTCCGAGCCGCCGCCCCCGCCGCTGGAACTGCCGCAGCTCCCGCCACCGGGACCCGCACCGGCGCACCACACCACCGGGACCAGCGCGGCATCCGTGGCCGGGGACGTGCCGGACGGCGAGGCCGGTGAGCGGCGCCCGGACGGCCGTTGCCGTGCGGCCGCCACCAACTGCGCCTGGAGCCCGGGGTCGGGAAGCGCCCGCAGCCCCTGGGTGGCCACCAGAAGGGCCGGGTCGGTCACCTGGGCGTAGGAGGCGCGGAAGCCGTCGAGGGCCTGGCGTCCCGCGTGCGTGATCCGCCTCCTGGCCGACGCGGCGGCGAGCATGCCGGTCAGGCCGCCGACCGCCAGCGCGGGCAGCACCTTGACGACGAACGGGTACGGAGTGTCCGCGTGGCCCGGGTGCAGGCCGTACTGGACGAAGGTCAGGACCAGGCTGACAGGGACGCCGACGACGCAGGCCGTCGCCTGGGTGATCGCCCACCGGCGGCGGGTCCGGCTCCGGTCCGGAGCGACCAGCAGCCCGCGGGCGGCGAGCCCGTCGCCGACCTCCTGCACCGCCGGATGCCGCATCACGGTCTCCCGCAGGGTGTGCAGGGCCCCGCTCGGGGCCGCGCCCAGCTCCTGGAGCACGGCACGCTCCACCGCGTCACGGACCTCGGCCTGCCGGTGTGCGGAGACGATGCCGGGGCCGCCGACCACGAGCCGCCCGTCCGCGTGCAGTGCGGTGAGCGCGGTGTCCACGACCCCGGCCGGCCCGCCGTGCAGGAAGGCCGCCTCGGAGAGGTCGTGCACCTGGACGCCGGTGGAGCCGCGGCGCCGCCCGGCGTGGAGGGTCGCGACGACCAGGAGTACCGAGGAGACGGCCACGGCGAGGGTCAGCAGGAGGGCGAGGGCGTTCACGGGGCCACCTTCCCGAGAGCGGCACGGGCCGCGTGGACCAGGCGGGCTCCGCGGCGCGGCGGACGCGGCGCCGCGCGCTCCTGCCACCACCGGGTCAGCTTCCGCCTGGCCGCGTCGTCGGCCGGGCGGCCCGCGATGAGCAGCTGCTCGGCGAAGTCGAGCGCGTCACGGCGGTGCCCGGCGGACATCGGCCGGTTCCTGGCGTACCGGAGGAACGCCCCGCGGTAACCCTCGCCGAGGATTCCGGGCAGCTCGGGCGCGACCTTGGCGACGACGTCGGCCCGCTTCGCGGCCAGGGCACGGCTCTGCACCCCCAGGCGCCGG